>Ga0138256_10000642_pt1 | contig 38107 bp, 39 predicted proteins | sample KNB2016incub_MG_FD_105486 | JGI IMG/M metagenome (GOLD analysis project Ga0138256, IMG submission 105486) | Active sludge microbial communities from wastewater in Klosterneuburg, Austria - KNB2014incub_MG | ecosystem: Engineered > WWTP > Activated sludge > Unclassified | place: Austria... | reverse complement strand
GGACGATGTGAAAGCGACGCTGAAGGAGAGCCCGCGCTTCCTCCTGGTGCCCCCCGCCGGTTTCCTCGACATGATCGCGCTGGAGAGCAACGCCCGCCTGGTGATCACCGACAGCGGCGGCGTGCAGAAAGAGGCCTACTTCTTCGGGAAGCCGGGCGTGGTGCTCCGGCCCGAGACCGAGTGGGTGGAACTGGTACGTGAAGGCCAGGCCACGCTCGCCGACGCCGACCCCGCACGCATCATCACGGCAGTGGAACATTACCTGCAGGAGGGGATACCGGAAGCCCCTCCGCTCTTCGGCGATGGCCATGCCGCCGAGCGCATCTGTGACGAACTCCTCCGCTACCGGTGATCCGATCGGCCCTCCTCTATGCCCGTGGCTTCGGCCGCTGCCTTGCGGACCCCGAGCGCCGGAGGCTGCTGGCCGCGCACCGGTCGCGTCCCGGAGTGAAGGCGGCCACCCCCGCCGACCGCCACGAGGCGCTGCGCGCCGCCACGGGCTACCTGATGCGGGCACAGGACCAGGGTGGCGACGACGGCATCGGCAGCTTCCACCTCGTGCATGGATGGGGAGCTTCCTATCCTGAAACAACGGGATATATCATCCCTTCTCTCCTCGCCGTGGCCGAACATCTGGACTGGAAAGAGCCCCGCGAACGCGCCATCCGAGCGGCCGACTGGTTGCTGGGCATCCAGCGCGACGACGGCGGCTGGCAGGGCGGGCGCATCGGCGAAAAAAGGGAATCCGTGGTCTTCAACACCGCGCAGGTGGTCCGCGGCCTCATCGCCGCGCACGAGCATACCGGACGCAAGGAATTCCTGGACGCCTGCCTGCGCGCCGGGGAGTGGATCCTCGGCACCCAATCGCTCGACGGTGCCTGGCGCAAGGAGAATTTCCTAGGCAGCGCCCGTGTGTACGATGCTTACGTGAGCGCTCCCTTGCTGCGGCTTTTCCGCCTCACCGGTGATGAACGCTACCGCAAGGCCGCCAGCGTGAACCTCTCGTGGGTGCTCGCCCAACAATGGGCCAATGGGTGGTTCAGCAACGCCGACAACACGCGCCGCCACAACGACCGCCCGATCACGCACACGATCGCCTACACCATCGACGGCCTGATCGAATGCGCCGCGCACGTGCGTCATGAACTGCTGATGGACCGCGCGGCGCGCACGGCCGGCGTGTTGCTGGACAAGTTCTTCAAGGATAGCTGGCTCCATGGACGATACGATGGCCAATGGCGTGGCAGCGAGCGCCTCATCACCACCGGCTGCGCACAACTCGTGATCTGTTGGGCCTGGCTGCACCGCATCAACGACGAGGAGCGCTATGCGGAAGGCGTGCGGCGCATGACGGACCTGCTGATCACCCTGCAACGCACCAACCTGGCCGGGCCAGCCGAGGCCCACGGCGCGCTCAGCGGCTCCTTCCCCTTCTGGGGCCGCTACGAGGCCTTCGCCTTCCCCAACTGGGCAACGAAATACCTGATCGACGCGTTGCTTTGCGCCGAGGGACGCCTCCCGCGCTACTGAGGCCGCACCCGCGCGATGACCAACGCCCACGACCCGATCGCCCTCTTCCGCGCCTCCGCCGCGCGCTGGCCGGGGCGCGAGGCCTTGCGCGCCGCCGAGGGCGCATTCACCTACGCACGGCTGGACCGTTGGAGCGATGCCATTTCCCGGGTATTGATCCGAAGCGGTGCCGGTCGCGAGCGCATCGCCCTCGTCGCGCACAAGCGGCCGGGAACCTACGCCGCCATCCTCGGCATCCTGAAAGCGGGCTGCTCCTACGTACCCCTGCACCCCGACGGCCCGGCGGCCCGCTGGGAGCGGATGATCGCCACCTGCGGCGCGCGCTTCCTCCTCGGCGAGGGACCGGACATCACGGGAACGAAGCGGCTGCCGATACCCGGTCCCGATGATCCGTTCATCGGAGCGGCGGACGTACCCGCAGGCCACGAAGCGTACGTGCTCTTCACCAGCGGCAGCACCGGCGGGCCAAAGGGCGTGAGCGTGTCACGCACGAACCTCGGCGCCTACCTCGGCCACCTTCTCTCCACCCATAGGCTCAACGAGCACGACCGCTTCACGCAGTTCTTCGCGCTCACGTTCGACCTCAGCGTACACGACCTCTTCGTGTGTTGGGGCGCGGGCGCCTGCCTGTGTGTGCCGCTGCCCGAAGGCCACGGCATGCGCGCCGCCGCCTTCGCGCGCGAGGAGAAGATCACCGTGTGGTTCTCGGTGCCGTCGCTGCCCGCGCTGCTCCTGCGCATGCGCGCGCTCACGCCCGGCTCGCTGCCCACCGTGCGCCACGCCTTCTTCTGCGGCGAAGCGCTGACCTGGCCCGTGGCGCGAGCCTTCGCCAATGCCGCGCCGGACGCCACACTCGTCAACCTCTACGGCCCCACCGAGACCACCATCGCCATCACCGCGTACGGGATCGGCCGCGACGCGCCGGACCAGGCGGGACCGGTCCCCATCGGCCTGCCCTTCCCGGGCCACAAGGCCATGCTGAACAACGAGGAGCTTTGTTTCAGCGGACCGCAGCTGAGCGACGGCTACATCGGCCTGCCGGAAGCCAACGCGGAGGCCTTCCCCGTGATCGGTGGCGAACGCTGGTACCGCACGGGCGACCGCGCACGCATGGATCCCGATGGCACCCTGCACTTTCTCGGCCGCACCGACCACCAGGTGAAAGTGGCCGGGCACCGCGTGGAGCCCGGCGAGATCGACACGGTGCTCACCCCGCTGCTCCAGGGCGGCAAGGCCGTTTCCGTGGCCGTGGAAAAGGCAGGGACCGCGCGGCTGGTTACTTTTATCGACGTGCCCGCCGACATACCCGCTCTCCTGTCCGCCTGCCGCGCGCAACTGCCCCCCTACATGGTACCCGAACGCGTCCTTCAGTTGGATTCCATACCGCTCACAGCGCATGGCAAGACCGACCGCCAGCGCCTCATCGTCCTCGCCCAGCATGGCTGAAATATCCCTGCGCACGCTGATCCATGCCCGCCTCGGCCAGCGCATGGACCGCCTCGGGCTGCGTGCCGACGATCTCACCGACGACCTCGACCTGGTGCGCGGCGGCGTGCTCGATTCGCTCGGCTTCGTGGACCTCATCGCCGATCTGGAGAACGCCACCGGCACGCGTGTTGACCTGGAACGGGCGTTGGAACGGAAGGATGCCACCACGGTCGGCGGCATCATCACCCTGTTCAGCGCGCTATGAACGCGACCGTCCGACCCGTCACCGATACCAACGATCCGGCATTGATCGGCATCGTTCCGCTCTTCGCCGCGATGCACGCGGAGATGGCCGCCCAGGGCATGCTGCTGCGGCTGGCCGATGGTGGCGCGCTCACCTGGCTAGATGGCGTCAAGGGTGGCCTGGAGCGCTTCGGGCGCATCGCCGTGGCCGAGGCGGACGGCGGGGTGATCGGATTCGCGCACGCGGCCGTGAAACTGGCACCGGAGCACCTCGGCGGCGCCCGCACCGGCCATATCACGCACCTCTATGTGGCCCCCGCCCGCCGGCGCGCGGGCATCGCGCGCGCGCTGGCCGCATCGCTGCACGGTTGGTTACGCGACAAAGAGGTGGCCAGCACCGAACTGCAGGTGGTGCGCGACAACGCGGCGGGCCTGGCCTTCTGGCGGTCCGTGGGCTACGCCGATGAACTCCTGCAATTGCGGAAGTTTTGATCGGCGAAGGCACCGATATCCGCACATGGCCCGGCCGCCTTGGCGTGAAGCCCGGCGACACCGTGCAACTGATGGCCGATCTCACCCGCATCGCCTGGAACGCCCGCCGCGCTGGTGGCCGTTTCAGCACCGCCGCTTTCCTGGACTCCTTCGCCGAGGCGGTGGCGCCCGGTGGCGACATTCTTGTCCCTGCGTACAATTTCGACCTGCGGAGCGGCGATGCCTTCGACCTGCGCGGCACACCCTCCATCAGCGGCGCGTTGGCCAATGCCGCCCTCGGTCATGCGGGTTACCGGCGCACGCCGCACCCGCTGCACTCCTTCGCCGTGCGCGGCGCCCACGCGGAACAACTGGCCGCTTCCAAGGAACCGGGCAGTTTCGGGCCTTCGTCACCCTTCGCCTTCCTGCTGGAGCGCAAGGCCGTACTGCTCGCCATCGACCTGCCTTTGAACGACGCGCTCACCTTTGTCCATTTCACCGAGGAACGGATGAAGGTGCCGTACCGCGCGCACCGTTCCCTGCGCATCCGGTACACCGGCGCCAATGGCCGCACCGCCGGCCGCGTCTTTTCGATCTATGCGAAGAGGCCGGGTCACCACATCGATCTGGCCCCGTTGGAACCGCTGCTGGAAAAGGCCGGGGCGCTGCGGCGTGGCGAGATCGGCGGGTCGCACTTCATCCGCGTGGACCTGGCCTTGGCGCACGACGCGATCGCGAGGGACATCTCATCGAACGGCGCACGCAGCATCCATACGTTCCGCTGGTCGTGGTGGCTGCGCGACGTATTGAAGGCGGCCCTTCGTACGTTCGGCGTCCGCACGCGCCACGAGCGCACCGCCCATGCCGCACGTACTGCTTGAAACGCCATCGCCCCGCGCGCGCTACGCCGCACGCCACGTACTGGGGCGCATGGTGGGCCGGTCCGTGACCTTCGCCGCCTCGCGCGAGGAACTGCGTTCGGCCGACGGCCCGAAATTGTACTATGGTCCGGATCCCGTCGAAGGCGCGTTCCCGCTGGCGTACAGCGGGTATTTCGATGGCAAGGGCGAGGCACCGTCCGCACACGGCGCCGGAGAAGCCTTCACCCTCTTCCCCATGGGGAATGACCTGGACGTGCTGGCGGCCGCCTTCCACCTGCTTGCGCTGGAAGAGGATCGCGAGATCACCGCCCGCGACGCGCACGGCCGCGTTCCGGCCGACGAACTGCTCCTCGTCCGCGCAAAGGCCCACGAATTTCCGGTAATTGACCATTGGGCGCTGCGGCTCGATGAACGGCTGCGCACCGCGTTCCCGCAACTGCCGGAACCCGCCCGCCGCTATGGCCATACGCTCACCGTGGACGTGGACAACGGCCTGAAGTACGCCGCGCGCTCCTTGCACCGTGCCTTGGGCGCCTTCGCCAAGGATATCGTAGGCGGCCGGACCGCGCAACTCACCGAGCGCTGGCAGGTGCGCGCGGGCAGGGCCCGGGACCCCTATGCCGCCTTCGTGGACCGCATCAAGGACGCACAGGGTGACGTGGACCGCACCATCGCCTTCGTCCTGGTGCGCGGCGAAGGGCGCTTCGATCATGCCGCGCGCACCGGCCATCGCGCGTACACCGCGCTGCTGCGACAGATCGGCAAGACAGCGGAGATCGGCCTGCATCCTTCCTACGAAAGCAGCCGCCGGGAGGAACTGATCCCGGAGGAACGTGACCTTCTCGCAGCCGCATCGGGGCACGTGCCCACGATGACACGCCAACATTTCCTCCGCTGGCGCCTACCGGACACCTTCCGCACGCTCATCGCCAACGGCTTCACCGAGGACCACTCCATCGGCTTCAGCGACCGCAGCGGCTTCCGCGCGGGCACCTGCACGGCCTTCCCCTGGTACGACCTTGAACGCGAAGAGGAGACCGCACTCACGCTGCATCCCTTCGCCGTGATGGACAGCGCAGTCGCGGGCGGAACGGGCGAAGGGCTGCGCGCGGCCATCGGCGGCATGAAGCGCATCAGCGACCAGGTGCGCGCCGTCCGCGGCACCTTCATCAGCGTATGGCACGACCGCTTCCTCAGCGGCCACGGTGAATTCCTGCACGGACCCGAGGCGATGGCGCAACTGACCCAGCACGCGAAGGCATGATCCGCTACGTTACCCACGCCGACATCGACCGCACCGCGTGGGACGCGCTGCTGCTGCGCTGCCCCGGCCGCTTGTGGTATGCCCGGAGCCGCGTGCTGGATCGCACCGGGCCATGGGACGCGCTGATCGATGAGGAGGCCGGGGGCATCATGCCGCTGCCCTACCGGGTGAGATGGGGCATTCCCTACGTGTACAACCCGTACGGCCTGCAACAACTCGGTGTCTTCGCGCTCGAGCCATCCAGGGAACTGGCGGCGGCTTTCATCCACGCGATCCCGCGCCGCTTCCGGTACGTGGACATCTGGGTGAACGCGGATACACTGGCCACCGGCGTGCCCGGCCGCTTCGAGCCGCAGATGGACCAGACGATCCGCTGCGATCGCGACATTGATACCATTCGTAGCGATTATTCAAAAGGGCACCGCCGGAATCTCCGGAAGAATCCAGGCCCGGCGATCGCCGAGGATCTCTCCGCGGATGACTTCATCACGCTGTTCGAACGCACGACAGGAGCGCAGTTCGGTGGCAGCCCCCGTGGCAGCCTCGCACCGTTGCGTTCCATCATCGCGGATGCGGTGAACGAGGGGACGGGACGGATCCTGTGCCTGCGCGCCGATGATGCGCCGGTCGCGGCGGCCTGTTTCATCACGTGGGAAGGCCGGAGCATCCTCCTCAAGTCCGCCAATGAAACGCGTGGCCATCAGGCACAGGCCATGTTCCACCTGACCGACCGGTGGATCGCGCAGCACGCGGGCACCGGCACACTGCTGGACTTCGCCGGTTCCAACACGGCGAGCGTCGCGCGCTTCAACGCGGGCTTCGGTGCCGCCATCAGCACCTACTTTCGCTTCCGCTTGAACCGGCTTCCCTGGCCGCTGCTCCATCTGAAACCCCGATCATGACCGTACGCCTCGATACCGGCCGATCCGTAGTGAACCACTTCGTCGCGGAGCTGCGCGACGTGTCCGTTCAGAAGGACCCGATGCGCTTCAGGCGCAACCTGGAGCGCATCGGCGAGGTGATGGCCTATGAGATAAGCCGGACGCTCGATCACGCGGAGATGGAGGTGACCACACCGCTGGGGACAGCGCGTACCGAGTTGGCCACCGACAGGCCGGTGCTGGCCACCATCCTGCGCGCCGGACTGCCGCTTCACCAGGGCCTGCTCAACTATTTCGACCGTGCCGACAGCGCCTTCGTGAGCGCCTACCGCAAGCATCGCCCCGGCGAGGACGGCTTCGACATCCACGTGGAATACATGAGCAGCCCCTCGTTGGAGGATCGTGTACTCATCATCAGCGACCCGATGCTCGCCACGGGCCGTAGCATGACACTGGTGTACAAGGCCCTGCTCCGGCTCGGCCGACCCAAGGCCGTGCACGTGGTGAGCGTGATCGCCAGCGCTGAAGGTCTGGAGCACGTGAAAGGCCATATGCCGCCGAATACGCGCATCTGGGTAGCGGCCGTGGACGAGGAGATGACCGCCCAGGCGTATATCGTGCCTGGCCTGGGCGACGCCGGAGACCTCGCGTACGGCACTAAGCTCTGAGCACTTGAATCCGCTGGCGGAGATAGTGGTGGTTGTGGCCTGGGGCACCTTGAAGATGCTGGTGGCCGCAAGCTTCGGCGCAGGCTACGGGTTCCCCTTCCTCAAGAACTTCCTGTGGACCAGCGTCGGCAGCTGCCTCGGCGTTCTTGTATTCTATTCATTGAGCGAGCACTTGACCGAATATGCCCGTCGGCGCTGGTTGCGCAAACGTGCGGAACGGACAGCCAGCGGCGGGACCAACGCGCGCATCTTCACCAAACGCAACCGCCGCATCATCCGCATCAAGCACAGTAGCGGATATCTGGGCGTGGCCGCGCTCACACCACTTGTGTTCACTATTCCACTGGGCAGCATCCTGGCGGCGCGTTTCTTCCATCATGATCGCCGGACGATCCCCGCCCTGTTGGTATCCGTGGTCCTCCAAGCGATGGCCGTCACCGCCGTTCTGAGCGGTGTGATGGACATCTTCGATCGGGCGGCGAGATGAAGCGTTACGCGCACCTTTTCTTCGACCTGGACCACACGCTGTGGGACTTCCGCACGAACTCGCGGGCCGTGCTGCGCGAACTCCACGCCGAGCTGGGCCTGGCCGCCGCCGGGGTACCCGATGCGAGGGAGATGATCGGCGCCTACGAGGAGATCAACGCGGGCCTGTGGAAACGCATGGAGAACGGCCATATGGACAAGGACGTGATGCGTGTGCTGCGCTTCAGGAACACGCTGCTGCGCTTCGGCGTGAAGAACGAGCGGCTCGCACGGATCCTCGGCGACGAGTACCTGGACCGCACGCCGCGCATGAACGGGCTCTTCCCCGGCACCCTGGAGATGCTGCACGAGCTGCGGCCGCATTTCGGCCTGCACATCATCACCAACGGCTTCGAGGCCACGCAGGCCACCAAGATCCGGCACAGCGGGCTCCACGTCTTCTTCGACCAGGTGATCACAAGCGAGAGCGTGGGCACGGCCAAGCCGGACCCGCGCATTTTTCAGAAGGCGCTCAAGCTTGCAGGGGCGAATGCGGCCGAAAGCCTGATGATCGGCGACAGCATCAGCGCCGACATGGCGGGCGCGCGCGCGGCGGGCATGGACCAGGTGCATTTCCACCCGGAGGAGGAGGACGGGGATCCGCTGGCCACCTACCGGATACGCGGGATGGGGGCGCTGCGCGCGATCGTGGGGGAGTGAGGCTCAGGGCCGTACGTCCGGCACGAAGCCATAATTGAAGAGCTGGCGCACGCCGTTGATCTCGCTGACCCGAAGAAGGCGCAATGAATCGCCGTTGGCGTGCACCTGGCCCGCGTAGTTGATGACGCCCTTCATACCTACCGAGCGTATGAAGAGGCTGTCGTTGCGCTGGTCCACCGGACAGTTGTGCACGCTGTTCCAACCACTTTTCACATCCATGGTGAGCAGGCCCGCGAGTTCGCCGTCCTTCTTCTCGGTGCCGCCCACGAAGGCCGCGCTGCCCCGCTCGAAGAAGCGCATGTAGTAACGTATCCCGCCAAGGTCGAAGCGGTAGACACCATCGTAACGCAGACCCGAACCCGTGAGCGGGACCAGTTGTACGGTGTTCACGGTATCGACCGGGGCGGTGGCGGTCTCATCGGGCGTGTCCACGGGGGGCGGCGGAACGTCGGCGGGCGTGTCCACGCACGAGACGGTCATCAGCACGGGAAGGGCGGTCAAAAAGCGGCGCATGATGCTTATGGCTTGAACTTGGCGATCACGGAAACGGAACCCGTCACCACGTCGCCGATGCGCACGCGCATAGCCACGCCGAGCGGGAGGAAAAGATCCACGCGGGAACCGAATTTGATGAAGCCGAACTCAGTACCCTGCTCCGCCGGTTCCCCGGCACGGTTATACGTACAGATACGGCGGGCCAGCGCCCCGGCAATCTGGCGGAACAGGACCTCACCGTGGCGCGGGTGCCGCACCACCACGGTGCTGCGCTCGTTCTCGGTGCTGCTCTTCGGGTGCCACGCCACCAGGTACTTGCCGGGGTGGTATTTATAGTACGCGGTCGTTCCGCCGATCGGGTTGAAGTTGATGTGGACGTTCAGCGGGTTCATGAAGATGGAGACCTGCAGGCGCCTGTCCTTGAAATACTCCGGTTCCTCAACCTCCTCGATGGCCACCACTTTGCCGTCGCAGGGCGAAACGATGGCGTCGTCGTCCTTCGTCGCCGTGCGCGCGGGCACGCGGAAGAACCAGAGGATGATGCCGAGCACGGTCAGCAGCCCCGCCGTTACCGGCCACGCGAGCCATGCGGGTGCCCAGGTCCACGCGGCGAAGAGGCAGAAACATACGGCGGCGATGGCCAGGAGAATGGTGGGGGTCCCTTCGCGGTGGAGGCGCATAGGCGGCGAAGATAGGATCGGGGTGGCAGGGCCTTCCGGATCACAGCACTCACGCCCACAGCGTCACCACCGCCCACATCACCGGCGCGGCCAGCAGGAAGCCGTCGAAGCGGTCGAGGATACCGCCATGGCCGGGGAGCAGGGAACCGCTGTCCTTCACGCCCCGGGCGCGCTTGAGGGCGCTCTCCAGGAGGTCGCCCACCGTGGATGCGACGGTCACGGTCACGGCTGCTGCGATCCACTGTGCCGGGGAAAGTTCGGCGCAGCCGCGCGAAATCAGCCAGCCCATAAAGAGCGTGAGCGCGATGCCGCCGAGGAGACCTTCCCAGGTCTTGCCGGGGCTTACGGCGGGCATCAGCTTGTGGCGGCCAATGGCCCGGCCGGTAAGGTAGGCGCCGGTATCATTCGTCCAGAGCAGGAGCATGAAGCCGGTGAAGACGTGCCAATGGACATGCACGAGGTGCGTGACGCAGGCGAAGGGCACAGCGATGTAGGCAACGGTGGCGATGTGCAGGGAGAAGATCCGTGCGGGATCCTTCACGCCGCGCCGCATCAGATCGAAGGCGAGCGCGAGGAGCAGCGCGAGGAGCGCGGCCAGCGCGCGCGCACCGTTCCACCCCGGCAGCATGGGTACGACGGCCAGGGCGGTGTACGCGGCGACGGCCAAGGCCATTGTTACCGAATCACCAGGAGTCTTCGTATCATCGCCCGCCGCCAGCCTGTGCCATTCACGCGCAGCGATGGCGCTTACCGGCAGGAAGAGCAGAAAGGTGGTCCAAGGCCCGGCCCATGCGGCGCCCAATACCAGCGCCACGTACACCGCGCCGGTGGCCGCGCGCACCGCGATCTCCTTCATGCCGCGAAGGTCGTGTTCTTCGCGTCAGGCGTTGGTCGGCTCCTCCGCCTCGCTTACCGGGGGCTCGGGCTTCACGGCACTGCCGTTGCCGTTGGCAGCCTTGGGGGGCGTAATGGGGGCCTCTTCCCTCTCCCACGCGCGCTTACCGAAGATCTTCTCCAGGTCCTCCTTGAAGATCACCTCCTTCTCCAGCAACTGGGTGGCCAAGGCGGTGAGCTTGTCCTTGCTCTCGGTGAGGATGCGCTTGGCGCGGGTGTACTGGCCCTCCACGATCCGGCTCACCTCCTCGTCGATGGTCTGGGCGGTCTTCTCGCTGTATGGCTTGCCGAAGGCATACTCCTGCTGGCCGGTGCTATCGTAGAAGCTGATATTGCCCACGCGGTCGTTGAGGCCATACATGGTGACCATGGCGTAGGCCTGCTTGGTCACCTTCTCCAGGTCGCTGAGGGCGCCGGTACTCACCTTGCCGAACATGATGTCCTCGGCGGCGCGCCCCCCGAGGGCGGCAGCGATCTCATCGTACATCTGCTCCGCGGTGGTGAGGTGGCGCTCGTCGGGCAGGTACCAGGCGGCGCCAAGGGAACGGCCGCGCGGCACGATGGTCACCTTCACCAACGGGCTCGCGTGCTCCACCAGCCAGCTCACGGTTGCATGGCCGGCCTCGTGATAGGCGATGGCTTTTTTCTCCTCGGTGGTGATGATCTTGTTCTTCTTCTCCAGGCCACCCACCACGCGGTCCACGGCATCGAGGAAATCCTGCTTCTCCACCTGCTTGCGCTTCTTGCGGGCGGCGATGAGGGCGGCCTCGTTGCAGATATTGGCCAGGTCGGCGCCACTGAAGCCCGGGGTCTGGCGGGCGAGGAACTCCACGTCCACGGCCTCGTCCAGCTTCAGGGGCTTGAGGTGGACCTTAAGGATGGCTACCCGTTCGTTGAGATCGGGCATGTCCACGAAGATCTGCCGGTCGAAGCGGCCGGGGCGCATGAGGGCACGGTCCAGCACGTCGGCGCGGTTGGTGGCGCCCAGCAGGATCACCCCGCTGTTGGTGCCGAAGCCGTCCATCTCGGTGAGGAGCTGGTTGAGGGTGTTCTCGCGCTCGTCGTTGGCGCCCATGCTCACGCTGCGCCCGCGGGCGCGGCCGATCGCGTCGATCTCATCGATGAAAATAATACTCGGCGCTTTCTCCTTGGCCTGCTTGAAGAGGTCGCGCACGCGGCTGGCGCCCACGCCCACGAACATCTCCACGAAATCGGATCCGCTGAGGCTGAAGAAGGGCACGTTCGCCTCGCCCGCCACGGCCTTGGCCAGCAGCGTTTTGCCGGTACCGGGCGGCCCCACGAGCAGGGCGCCCTTGGGGATCTTGGCGCCGAGGTCGGTGTAGCGCTTGGGGTTCTTGAGGAAGTCGACGATCTCCTGCAGTTCCTCCTTGGCCTCTTCCAGCCCGGCCACGTCATTGAAAGTGACATTGGTGCTCTTGCCGCCTTCGAAGACCTGCGCGCGGCTCTTCCCGATATTGAAAAGCTGACCGCCGGGGCCGCCGGGGCCGCCGATGCGGCGCATCATGAAGACCCACAGCAGCACCACCATGCCCGCCAGGAAAAGATACTGCCAGATCTCCGCCGCCATGTTGCTGGCCGGGCGGATGTCCACGGACACCCCGTGGGCCTTGGCCTCGGCGATCAGTTGGTCCTGCAGGTTATCCGAGCTGCCGGTATAGAAATCGTACTGCGGGCCGATCTTGTCCTTGGCCGCCCCGGAACGCGAGAGCCGTGCCTGGTGAGGCTTCTTGGCCAGGCTGTCGGCCTTGATGGTCACCTGCACGCCCTCGTTCTGCACGATGGTGATGCGTGCCACATCACCCGCATCGAGGAAGCGCTCGTACTCGCTCATGTCGATGCGCAGGGTGCCGGGCCCCATGTTGAAGAGCCACATCGACAGGATCAACACGCCGATGAGGCCGTAGATCCAGTAGAAGTTGATGGCCTTTTCGGGCCCCTTGCGCTTGTTGCCTTGCTGTTTGTCGTTCTCCACGTTCTGGTGCCTTCTTCAGGCCACGTTCTCGTACGTTTTGCGGATGGCGTCGCTCCACAGCTGCTCCAATCCGTAGAATTCCCGCTTGCTGCGGTGGAAGATGTGGACCACCACGTCGATGTAGTCCAGCACCACCCAGCCCCGGTTCTCCTTGCCCTCTGTGTGCCACGGCCTTTCGCCGGTGCGCTCCCGCACGGTCTTCTCCACACTGCCGGCGATGGCGTCCACCTGCGTGTCCGAATCGCCGTGGCAGATGATGAAGTGGTCGCACACCGTGTTGGGCACCTCACGCAGGTCCAAGTGGACGATGTCCTTCCCCTTCACCTCCTGGATACCCTGCACGACGGCCTCAACGGACCCCGGCAAGTGGCGCGCGGCGAGTGAACGGGAAGGTTTCTTCATGCGGTTACTTTGTTCCGACCAAAAGTAAGCAGGATGTGGGCGCGAAGTTCCGGCGGAAATGATGAAAGGACGCACGGGGACAGCGACGGCGTAGCGGTGCGCTTGGATGCCGGACAGGTCGGGACTCCATTGGTCGTTCTCGAAAGCACGGACAGCACCAACAAGCATGCTGCCGATCTGCTGGCGCAGGGCAAGGTGGCGCATGGGGCCGTCATCCTGGCGCATGCGCAAACGGCGGGGCGCGGGCAGCGTGGGCGCGTCTGGCACAGCGGCGCGGGGCTCGACCTTACGCTGAGCGTGGTGCTGGGCTTCCAGCGGTTGCGGGCCGATGCGCAGTTCGCCCTGGCGAAAGCCGTGGCGTTGGCCGTGCATGACACGGTGGCCGCAACGCTGGGCGCCAGGTCCGCCGAGGCGCGCATCAAATGGCCGAACGACGTGCTGGTGGGCTCCCGCAAGATCGCGGGCATCCTCATCGCCAACGAGCTGATGGGCGGCCAGGTGCGCAGCAGCATCGCAGGCATCGGCCTCAACGTGAACAGCACGGGCTTTCCGGAAGGGCTCAACGCCACGAGCTTGGGCGTGGAGACCGGGCGGCAGCATGACCGCATGGCGCTTTTCGAGCACCTGTGCGCCCGGCTGGAACATTGGTTGCGCACATGGGAGGCCGGGGCAGAAGCGCTGGCCCGCGCCTACGCGGACCGCCTGTGGGCGCGCGGACGATGGGCGGCCTTTGAACTGGACGGCGTGCCCTTCACCGCCCGGCCCATGGACGTGGACGCGGCCGGGCGCCTGCTGGTAGAGGACGAGGCCGGGCAGGTGCGGGCGTTGGGGCATGACCGGTTGCGGCAGGTAATGCCGTGACCAATCATGGGGCGTTTGCACGGATCACCTGATCAGCTACATTTGCCACCCTTTTCAGAAAAACTGACCTCACACCCGCGTACCGGCGTTCCGGCACGACAGCACCATGAAACGCACCTACCAGCCCAGCAAACGCAAGCGTGTCAACAAACATGGATTCCGCGAGCGCATGGCCTCGGCCAGTGGGCGCGCGGTGCTGGCCAGCCGCCGCAAGCAAGGCCGCAAGAAGCTCACCGTAAGCGACGAGGGGATCGGGAAGAAGTAAGGTCCCGCACCAACGAAACTGACCAAAGGGCCTGCCATCGAGCAGGCCCTTTGCCATTCCTGGCCGGGACCAACTGTGGCCGCAAAACGGGGATCAGGAAGCGTAGAAGAATGTGTGCGGCCGCTTGTTCATCATACTGTTCCCACGGCACCAAGCGGTGCAACAACAGACCTCTTTCATGATGCCCAAGAACTGTCACGCTGAGCCCGCCGAAGCCCGCCGCATGGCGGGGGCTCAGCGTGACAGTTCAGCAGAATGCGTGGATGCGGCCCGTGAAAGAGGTCCAGCGAAAAAGCCCCCGGATAACCAGGGGCTTTCGCTATCGTTCGGTGGACGGGATCAGGCGTTCTCGCCCTTCACGCGCTCCACCACGTACTCGTCCACGAGGATGCGGCCGCAGTGCTCGCACACGATGATCTTCTTGTGGCTGCGGATGTCGAGTTGGCGCTGGGGCGGGATGGCGTTGAAGCAGCCGCCACAGCTACCGCGCTCGAAGGGCACCACGGCCAGGCCGTTGCGCGCGTTGCCGCGGATGCGGCGGTAGGCGCTGAGCAGGCGTTCCTCGATCTGCTTGGCCGCCGCGTCACTCTTCTTCTGCAGGTCCTTCTCCTCCTTCTCCGTCTCGCTGATGATGTCGTCCAGTTCCTTCTTCTTCAGGTCCAGGTCCTTCTTGCGCTCCTTGTACAATTTGGTGCTCTCGTCCACCACGCTCTTCTTGCTGTCGATGGTGAACTTGCCCTCCTTGATGCGCTTCTCGGCCAGTTGGATCTCGAGGTTCTGGAACTCGACCTCCTTGCTCAGGCTGTCATACTCGCGGTTGTTGCGCACCTTGGCCTGCTGGCCCTCGTACTTCTTGATGGCCGCCTTGGCGTCCTTGATGAAGTTGGTCTTGTCGGCCACGGCCTGCTCGGCCTCGGCCAGTTCGTCCTCAAGCTTCTTGAGGCGTGTTTCCAGGCCGGCCACCTCGTCCTCGAGGTCCTGCACCTCCAGGGGCAGTTCGCCGCGCTGGGTGCGGATGCGGTCCGCCTGCGAATCGATGCTCTGCAAGCGGTAGAGTTCAACCAGCTTCTCAGCGATGGTGATCTCCGCCTTGGTCGCGGGATTCGCCGCTTTGGGGGTCTTCTCCTCCTTCGCCGGGCTCTTGGTCTCGGTCTTGGCCATGCTAACGCGCTTTGGGGTGTTGGGACCGTCCTCCCGCGCCGCGCAACTTCAGCGCACCCGCACGGGGTTGGTGACGGTTTCCGTCAAATGGGCTGCGAATGTAGGCAGTTTGTGCCGTAGATGACGCTGGAGCAGGTGCATGGTGAACTGTTCGCTCTCGTAATGCCCGATATCGGCCACAACCAGCTGGCCCTCAGCGCCGAAGAACTCGTGATACTTCACATCGGCCGTAACATAGGCGTCGGCACCGGCGGCGCGGGCCCGGCCGATGAGGAAGGCGCCGCTTCCACCGCAGACGGCCACGCGCTCCACGGGGCGCCCCCGCAGGGCAGTGTGCTTGAGTGCGGGCACGAGGAAGGCCTGCTTAACCCGGTCCAGGAAGGCGGCCTCGTCCATGGGTTCCGGCAGGCGCCCAATGGCTCCGGAGCCGATGCCGGGATGCGCGTTGGCAAGCGGATAGATGTCATAGGCCACCTCCTCGTAGGGGTGCGCGCGCAGCATGGCCGCCAGCACCGCGCGTTCCAGCGGAGCGTGGAAGATGGTCTCGATGCGCGTTTCGGGCTCCACATGGCGCTCGCCCGGTGTGCCCACGAAGGCGTGGGTGCCCTCGCCTGCCCGGAAGGTGCCTTCCCCGCTCAGGTTGTAGCTGCACTCGTCGTAGTCCCCGATGCGACCCGCGCCGGCGCTGAAGAGCGCACTGCGCACGGCCTCGGCATAGGCGTCCGGCACGAAGACCACGAGTTTGCTTAGCTGCTGCGCCTTGGGCTCGAGTACCCGCAAGTCCACCAGACCAAGGCGCGCGGCGATCTCCGCGTTCACACCGGTGATCACGTTGTCCAGGTTGGTATGTATGGCGTAGATGGCCACATTGTGCCGGATGGCGGCGAGCAGGGTACGCTCCACCCCGGTGCGACCTGTGATGCTCTTCAGCCCGCGAAAGATGACCGGGTGGTGGGCGATGACCATATCGCAACCGCGCCGTACGGCCTCGGCCACCACTTCCTCGGTGCAGTCCAGCGCGATCAGTGCGGCCTTCACCTCCTGGTCCGGTGCGCCAACCTGTAGGCCGCTATTGTCATAGTCCTCCTGCAGGGCGGGCGGGGCCCAGATCTCGAGGATGGAGATGATGTCGGAAAGGTGCATGCTGGATGGGAACAATGGGCGAAGATCGCGCAACAACCAGCCCGGTTTCCATGGATCTTCGCCGCCATGCGCTGTTGGGGCCTGGCCGTGTGTGTCGCGATGCTGTTCACCCCAGCGGCCGAGGCCCAGCATACCAGCGCCACAGATCTGCGCCTCACCGTTGCCGTGCGCTGCTGGGAGAAGGGCGACGACTCCTCGCGCTTCGCCGTTACCGCCACGGACACCACCACCCGGGGCATCGTTGCGCGCACGGACTGCTCCACGAAGGGCAAATGCAAGCTCGCCCTGCCCCTGGATCACGTGTACCGCGTGGAGATGAGCGGAGACGGCCATGTGCCCAAGCACCTGGTCATGGACCTGAACGGGCCGGGCATCCGCCAGCGCAAGTGGGGCTACGATACCCGCATCACCGTATCCCTTATGCCGCGCATCGATCCCGTGGATTACGCGATCTGCGATAAGCCGCTCGGCTTGGCGCGCTTCAACATGAAGGAGAACCAGTTCGTGTGGGACGAACGCTACACGCACGAACTGGAGCCGTACTATGAGGCGATGGAGAACCGGTACAGGGAAGTGATGGGGCGGGAGCGGTAGGAAAACGGCCGGGCACTGGTCCAGCCGCTGCGCCGCGGCCGGACTGGCGTCCGGCGTACAGGATGCCGCCCTGCCCGCATCTTTGAGCGCTGATGTCCACATTGCGCCTGCTCCTCCTGCCCTTCGCTTGGCTGTACGGCCTGGGGCTACGCGCGCGCCATCTGCTGTATGACCGGGGCTGGCTGCGGAGCACACGGCCGGCGCTGCCCACCATTGTCTTCGGCAATATCGCTTTGGGCGGAACGGGCAAAACGCCGCACGTGGAGCTGGCCTTGCGCACGCTGGCGGACCACAGCCCCCTTGCCACGCTGAGCCGGGGCTACGGCCGTACCGGATCAGCGTTCCACGAGGTGCGGCGCGAGGATGATGCGGCTATCGCCGGGGACGAGCCGCTGATGCTGAAGCGCAAGTTCAGCGGGGTACGCGTGTTCGTGGGCGCGGACAGGGTTGCGGGCGTTGCGCGCATCGGTGAGCTGGCGCCCGAGGTGCAGGCCGTGCTCCTGGACGACGCCTTCCAGCACCGCCGCCTGAACGCCGGGCTGAACATTGTGCTCACCACCTGGCACCGGCCGTGGTACAAGGACCACATCTTGCCTGCGGGCAACCTGCGCGACCTGCCGACACGTGCGCGCCGCGCCGATGCCGTGATCGTGACCAAGTGCCCGGCCACGCCCACGGCCGACGAGCAGCAGCGCTGGCGTGAACAGCTAGGCCTGCGCCGCGAGCAGCCGCTCTTCTTCAGCGGGCTGCGCTACGCCACGCCACGCTCGTTGCACGATCCGTCGGCCACGGTGAAGACCGGCACGGGCACGGCCGCCCTGCTCGTTACCGGCATCGCCGACCCGGCCCCGCTCAACGAGCACGTCAGGGGCCTCTTCGCCGATGTGGAGCACATCGCCTTCCCCGACCACCATGCCTTCTCCCCCGCCGACCAGCGCCGCATCGCGGCACGCTTCCTTAGCTTCGCGCGCATTGAAAAAACGCTGATCGTCACGGAGAAGGACGTGGCCCGCCTGGGCACCGCGCTCATCGCCGGGCCGCTCGAGGACCTTCCCATCGCCACCATCGGCATCGAAGCCGTGATCCTGACCGAACCGCACGCATTCGCCGCCCTGCTACGCTCCCATGTTGCAACGCATCCAGCGCATCGCTGACCACCTGAAGAAAGCTACCGGCGGTTTCACGCCGGAGACCGGCATCATCCTCGGCACGGGCCTCAGCGGGCTGGGCAAGGAGATCGCCGTGGAGCACGCCATCGCCTACCAGGACATACCGGAATTCCCCGTGAGCACCGTGCAAGGACACCCCGGCAAGCTGCTCTTCGGGAAACTGGGCGGAAAGCCCGTGGTGGCCATGCAGGGCCGCTTCCACTATTACGAGGGCTGGACGATGCCCGAGGTGGTGCTGCCCGTGCGCGTGTTCAAATTTCTCGGTATAAAACAGCTGTTCGTCAGCAATGCCTGCGGCGGCGTGAACCCCGGCTTCGAGACCGGCGATCTGATGATCCTGGACGACCACATCTGCCTTTTCCCCAACCCGCTCATCGGCCCCAACATCGATGCGCTCGGGCCGCGCTTCCCCGACATGAGCCAGCCGTACGACCACAGGTTCATCGCCCGGGCGAAGGACATCGCCGCGAAGCACGGCATCAGCGTGCGGCAAGGCACCTACGTGGGCCTCACCGGCCCCACCCTCGAAACGCCAGCGGAATACCGGTACGTGCGGATCATCGGCGGCGACGCGGTGGGTATGAGCACCGTGCCCGAGGTGATCGCCGCGCGGCACATGGGCCTGCCCTGCTTCGCCATGAGCGTGATAACCGACATGGGCGTGGAAGGCCGCATAGAGAAGACCACGCACGAGATGGTGCAGCGTGTGGCCGAGAAGGCCGAGCCGAGCCTGACCACGATCATGAAAGAACTCGTCGCGACATGCTGAAAAATACTGTCCACAGGCTACAGGCTGCGGTCTTCAGGCAGGCAACCCTGGGGCTGTGGCTCTCGGCCACGGGCGCGCTCGCCCAGGACAGCCTCAACGTGACGAAGGTGTACCAGTGGGACGACCCCGATCTGCCGGGATCGTTCCTGTACGACAACACGTACAGCGCCGTGTGGGGCTATGCGCGCGACGGCCGCGAGTACGGCATCATCGGCAGCACGATGGGCACCCACATCATCGACGTCACCCCGGGCGACATCACCGGTGAAACGGCCTTCATCCCCGGCAACGACTCCGGCGGCGACATCATCCACCGCGAATACAAAACCTACCGCGACCGCTTGTACGCCGTGACCGACGAGGGCCAGGGCACGCTGCAGATCATCGACCTGCGCCACCTGCCGGACAGCGCGCCGGTGCTCTATGACAGCGACGCCCTTTTCAGCCGCGCCCACACCCTGTGGATCGACACGGCCAACGCCCGTCTCTACACCCACTACGGCAGCAGCGACTTCGCCATCTGGTCGCTGGAGGACCCCGACGCGCCCACCTTGTTGCTCAAACCGCAGAATAGCACGGCCTGGTGGGACCAGCAGGTCGGGGGTGTGCACGACGCCTTCACGGTGAACAACATCTGCTACACCAACGACGTGGACGCGATGCACATCATCGACTTCACCGACGTGAACGCCCCGGTGATGCTCGGCTCGCTGACCGAATACCCGCAGGAGGGTTACAACCACAGTGGCTGGCTGCACGACAACGGCGACTTGTACGTCATGGCGGACGAAACGCACGGCACCGACCTGAAGCTCTTCGACGTGAGCGACCCCACCGACATCACGTTCATCGACACCATCGGCACCGATCGCGGCCCGGGCAGCATACCGCACAATCCCTGCTTCCAGGGCGACCTGCTCCACGTTGCTTGGTACGAGGACGGCTACTGGCTGTGGAGCGTGACCGACCCGAACAACGCCCAGCTGATCGGCTGGTACGATATGCATCCCGAACCGTACAGCTTCAGTTACAAGGGCGCGTGGGGCGTGTACCCGTACCTGCCCAGCGGCCGGGTGCTCATCAGCGAGATGCAACATGGGCTGTTCGTGCTCGACATCAGTCCTGCCCTGGCCCTCGGCGAAGCGTACGCTGCCCGGCAAGAACGCCTGCGGGTGCGCTCCGGCAACGGCCACATCGTCGTGGACGTTCCGCCGGGCGCGCACATCTCCGCCATCATCGACGCCACCGGGCGCGCCCTGCCGGTGGATATCCTCGGCACCAACGCTGGGGGAACCACCATATCGACACGCAACTTCGCGCCCGGCATCTACACGGTGACCGCCACCGGCAAGGACCGCCGTTGGAGCGGCACCTTCCTGAACGTCACGGAATGAGCACTTCTTGGCAGGATAAATACGAACTGGTCGTGGGCCTGGAGGTGCATGCGCAGCTGCTCACCGAAAGCAAGGCGTACAGCAGCGACGCCAACGCCTACGGCGACCATCCCAACACCCTGGTGAGCCCGGTGACGCTCGGGCTGCCCGGCACGCTGCCGGTGCCCAACACCAAGGTGATCGATCTGGCCATCCGTCTGGGCCTCGCGTGCGGCTGCGACATAGCGCCGCGCATGCACTACGCCCGCAAGAACTATTTCTACCCGGACCTGCCCAAAGGCTACCAGGTCACGCAGGACACCACTCCCATCTGCACCGGCGGGCATATCGCCATCCCCTCAGGTGATGATGAGAAGCGCATCCGCATCACCCGTATCCATATGGAGGAGGACGCCGGCAAGAGCATCCACGACGTGGATCCCTTCAACACACTGGTGGACCTGAACCGTGCCGGCGTACCGCTGGTGGAGATCGTGAGTGAGCCCGACATCCGCACATCGCAGGAAGCATACGATTACCTCAATGAGGTGCGCCGCCTCGTGCGCTACCTCGACGTGTGCGACGGCAACATGGAGGAAGGAAGCCTGCGGTGCGACGCCAACATCAGCATCCGGCCCAAAGGCTCCGAAAAATTCGGTACGCGCACCGAGGTGAAGAACCTCAACAGCTTCCGCAACGTGGCCCGCGCCATCGAATATGAGGCGCAGCGCCAGAGCGAAGTGCTGGACGCGGGCGGCCGTATCGCGATGGAGACGCGCACCTTCGACGCCGCCAAGGGCGTCACAATCGGCCTGCGCAGCAAGGAGATGGCCCACGACTACCGCTACTTCCCCGAGCCCGACATCCAGCCCCTCACCGTGAGCGCGGCCAGGAAGGAGGCCATCCGCAAGGCCATGCCGCCGCTGCCCCGCGAGCTGCGCGAGAAGTATGTTTCGACCCTCGGCCTCAGTGCTTACGACGCCGGCATCCTCACCGACGACCGGGACACCGCCCTGTACTACGAGGGAACGCTGAAGGGCACCCGCAATGCGAAGGCCGCCGCCAACTGGGTGATGGGCGCCGTGCGCGGCTGGGTGAACGAGCGCGGCCTCACCATCGGGGAATTCCCCATCGGCCCCGACCGCCTCGCCTCGCTCGTGGAGCTGATCGACAGTGGCAAGGTGAGCCACACGCTGGCCGCTCAGAAGCTCTTCCCGCTCATGTTGGTGCAGCCCGGAACCGCCGCAGAACTCGCCACCACCAACGGCCTGCTCACGGACACCGACGAGGACGCCATCGGGACCGCCGTGCGCGAGGTCATGGCGAAATATCCCGACAAGGTGACCGCCTTCCGCGCGGGCAACAAGGCGTTGTTGGGCCTCTTCATGGGCGAGGTCATGAAGGCCACCAAGGGCAAGGCCGATCCGCGCAAGGCGAACGCGATCGTCTCGCGCATACTGCAACAAGAGAACCCATGAACACGAACATCCGCACCATCATCCCCGCGCTGCTGTTGTCCGCATGCGGCGCGGGCCATCCCGGCGACCGCACCATCACCGCGCACATCTCAGGTGGCGCCGGGCAGACGCTTTACCTGGAGAAGTTCGCCGCGAACCAGCCCGTGCGTATCGACTCCGTGAAGCTCGATGGCGACGGCAAGGGCGTTCTGCATCCCGTGGTGCTGCCGCTGGACTTCTACTCCCTGAGCACGGGCGGCAACGACCGGCTCGTATTGATCCTCGATTCCACGGAAAGCGTGTCCTTCGGCGCCACCGCCGGCAAGCTGGGCGAGCCCGAGAGCGTGACCGGAAGCGCCCACACCACGCTCATGCACGGCTTCTTCAAGGAGATGAAGGCTTACAGCGCCGAGCGCCAGGAACTCATCGGCCGCATCAACGCCGACCGCAACGACAGCGCGGCCATCGCCCGCATCGAACAACTGAACACGGACTTCTACGCCCGCTGCCGCGACTTCGTGACCGGCAACACCGGCAGCCCCGCCGTGCTCGCCGCCGTGAACAACCTGAACATCCAGACCGATCTGCCGCTCTTCCAGCAGGTGCGCGACGCGCTGAGGCTCACCATCCCCAAGAGCGAGTACTACATCGGCTTCCGTGACCAGGTGGGCCGCATGGAGCAGCAGTTCGCCGCCATGAAGGCCCAGGAGGAGCAGATGGCCCGGCTGGACAACCTGATCCCTGTGGGCAGTGCGGCACCCGACTTCACCCAACCCACGCCCGAAGGCCGTGAAATCACGCTTTCGAGCCTGCGCGGCAAGGTGGTGCTCATTGACTTCTGGGCCAGCTGGTGCAAGCCCTGCCGCATGGAGAACCCCAACGTGAAGCGCGTGTACGAGCGCTACAAGGGAAAGGGCTTCGAGATCCTCGGCGTCAGCCTGGACAGGGACAAGAACGCGTGGACGGGTGCCATTGCCCAGGACGGTCTGCCCTGGAAACACGTGAGCGACCTGGGCTTCTGGAACAACGCGGCCGCCCAACAATACGGCGTGAGCAGTATCCCCTACACCGTGCTGGTGGACAAGGACGGCAAGGTGATCGCCAAGAACCTGCGTGGCCCCGCGCTGGAGGAGAAACTGGCGGAAGTGCTCAACTAGGCGAACGATGATCGGCGCGATCCCGTTCCGCCGTATTGCGGAACAAGGCCGGAACGACAACCCTCTTCTTCAAGCGAGCTTCCACGCTCGCGCTTCGCTGCTGCTGGTCCTTCTTCCTGGTACGAGCGTTCATGCCCATGCCCAGGACTACTTCCAGCAGCGCGTGGATTACATCATCGACGTGCGCCTGGACGACCGCACGAACGACCTCTTCGCCACGGAGACCTTCACGTACACCAACAACGCGCCGCGCGCCCTGGACACCCTCTGGATGCACCTGTGGCCCAACGCGTACAAGGATCGCGGTACCGCCCTCTGTGAACAGCTGGACCAGGGCGGCCGCTTCGCGCTGCACTTCGCCAAGGAAAAGGAGCGCGGCTGGATCGACAGCCTGGACTTCCGCAGCGGGGACAGCACGCTCCGCTGGGGCTTCCACCCGGAACACATCGACATCGCCTGGGTCCGCTTGCCGCAACCGCTAGCGACCGGCGAGCAAGTGACGATCACCACGCCCTTCCACGTGCGCGTTCCGAGCGCTCGCTTCTCGCGCCTTGGCCACCTCGGCGACGCGTTCTACATCACCCAGTGGTACCCGAAACCGGCGGTGTATGATGAATGGGACTGCTGGCACGCCATGCCCTACCTCGCGCAGGGTGAATTCTACAGCGAATTCGGTTCGTTCGACGTGCGCATCACGCTGCCGGCCAACTACGTCGTGGGCGCCACGGGCGAACAACAGAGCGCGGCGGAGGCCGCCTTCATGGACTCGCTCGCCGCGCTGCCCCCGTCCTTCCTGCTCTCCGGCGGCGGCTCGGCCTTCCCCCCGTCGAGCGAGCGGATGAAAATGGTCCGCTTCACGCAGGACAACGTGCACGACTTCGCCTGGTTCGCCGACAAGCGTTTCCAGGTGCGCAAGGGCTCCGTCACGCTCCCCCGCAGCGGCCGTACCGTGACCACATGGACGCTCTGCACCCCGCAGAACGCCGCCACCTGGAGCGACGCCATCACCTACGTGAACGAGAGCGTGCGGCTGTACAGCGAATGGGTCGGCGACTATCCGTACAGCGCCTGCACGGCCATCGACGGCACCAGCGCCGAGGGCGGCGGAATGGAATACCCCATGATCACCATCATCAACGATAGCAGTGAACCCTTCGAGCTTGACGTGGTGATCGCCCACGAGGTGGGGCACAACTGGTTCTACGGCATCCTCGGGAGCAATGAGCGCGACCACCCGTGGATGGACGAGGGCATCAACAGCTTCTACGAGCAGCGCTACGTGGAGACGCGCTACCCCGGCAAGCGGTTCATGGACCTGCAGGGGATCCCGCTCGGCTTCCTCACACGCGGCAAGGGCATCACCTACCGCCAGCAGAACGAACTGCAGTACCGCTTCAACGCGCGGCGCAACTGGGACTCGCCGCCGGATTCACCCTCGGCCGAATTCGGCGAGTTGGACTACGGGACCACGGTTTATTCCAAGACGGCCTTGGCGTTCGACAACCTGCGCACGCTGCTCGGCGAGGCGGCCTACGATTCGTGCATGCACGGCTACTTCGACGCGTGGAAGTTCAAGCACCCGCGCCCGGAAGACCTGGAACATTCGTTCGGTATGGACGAACAGCCCGAACTGGCCACCACGTTCCGCGAAGCGATCAGGACGGCAGGCAAGACCGACCGGCGGCCAAAGCGCGGCGCGCCGGGAATGGTACCGGAGATCGATCCGCGCAACGACCGCACGGGTGTACGCCTCCCCGAGTTCAGGTTCCTCGCCGGCCTGGAGCGCGAGGACCGCAGGAGCATCTATTGGACGCCCGCCATCGGCTACAACACGCACGACGGCTGGATGCCCGGCATCACCCTGCGCAACACCACTTTCCCGAGCCAGCGCTTCGAGTGGGTGTTGGCGCCGCTGTATGGCACGCAGAGCGGGCGGCTGGCCGGTGGCGGGCGCTTCGTCTGGAACCACGACCGGCTGCGCAGTTCGTGGTTGCGCAACATCCACGTGGGCGTATTGGGGTTCGCGGCATCGTTGTGGAACGTTGACGCCGTGGAACAATGGTACCAGCGCGTGGTACCCAGCATCCAGTTCGACCTGCGCTCCAAACCGGGCGCCGTGCAGACGGACGTTCGCTACCGCGGCGTTCTTCTCTGGAAACACGAGCAAGGCGATGTCGTCCAGGACAACATGACGCACAACGTGGACGCCGTACAGGAGGACGTGTTCCACGAAGTGAGCCTGCACCATGAGCAGGCGAACGGCCTGTTCCCCTTCGACCTGCGCCTGACGAGCCTGAACCATGCGGCCTTCAACCGCCTCGCGCTGGACGCCACATGGAGCGCCATCTACGACAAGCGGAAGCACCGCGTGACACTTCGTGGCTTCGGCGGCTATTTCCTGGACAAGCGCCCAGGGCAGATGACCAGCACCATGGGCTGGCGCATGTACTGGGGCAGCAGCGACCTGCTGTACGACAACCTCTTCATCGACCGGCAGTACCCCGGGCGGAACACGGCCCAGCAGATGGTGAAGACGCAAGGCGGCTTCAAGACACCCACGGCCTACGGTACCAGCGACACGTGGATCGCCGCGCTCAACCTGGAGGCTGACTTCCCGTTCCGGCTACCGCTCAGCGTGTTCGCCAGCTATGGCGCCGCACCCTACACCATCGTGGACCAGGACGGCAAGCGCACGGACTGGCAGGGCTACTGGGAAGCCGGCATCGGCGTGAAGCTCGTTCGCGACGTGGTGGAGTTGTGGATCCCCTTGGCGTACAGCAAGGAGGTCAAGGACGAAGTGGAGAACTTCCGGGGCTTCGATTTCGGCGAGCGCATCCGCTTCGTCCTCGCGCTGGAGAATCTGGACCCCACGCAGCTCCTGCGCAAAGCCCCGCACTGATCGCGCATACCATGAAGCCCGGCCAGCGGATCCACTTTCTCGGCGACTTCCACCTCGGCGCGCCCGATGCGGAAAGCAGCCTCGCGCGGGAGAAGCGCATCTGCGCCTTCCTGGACGAGGCCGCGAAGGACGCCAGCGAGATCGTCCTGATGGGCGACCTCTTCGACTTCTGGTTCGAGTGGAAGAAGGCCGTGCCGCGCGGCCACGTGCGCTTCCTGGGCAAACTCGCGGAACTGACCGATCGCGGCATCCCCGTACACCTCTTCATCGGCAACCACGACATGTGGATCTTCGATTACGTACCGAAGGAGACCGGTGTGATCGTCCACCGCGAGCCCATCTTGCGCGAGATCGGCGGCAAGCGCTTCCTCATCGGCCACGGCGACGGCCTGGGTCCCGGCGACCACGGTTACAAGTTCATGAAGTCGATCTTCCGCAACCCCGTGTGCCAGTGGTTGTTCGCGCGGCTGCATCCCAACTTCGCGCTGTGGCTGGGCGACTTCTGGAGCGGCCGCAGCCGCAAGAAGAGCTACGAGAACGACCGCAAATGGCTGGGCGAAGACAAGGAGTGGTTGGTACACTACTGCCGCGAACGCCTGGCGAAAGAGCATTTCGACTACCTGCTTTTCGGCCACAGGCATCTGCCCATCGACATGGAGGTGAAGCCGGGGTCGCGCTACATCAACCTCGGCGATTGGATCACGTACTTCACCTACGCCACCTTCGATGGCCATGAGGTGAAGCTGATGAAGCGCATGAGCGACGGCCCGTTGAGCGGGGATGTGCGGATAAGCGGAGGACCGGCAGTGTGAACAACGACCAGTCCATATCCGAACTGAGCGGGATGACGGTCAATGAACGACTCTTCCACAAGGGACTCACGGAGGAGTTCGATCGTGCCGTTCAGCACAATGATGCTTCCTCCATGCGTCGAATACTGGAGCAGCTTGAACTTGGTGAGGAGAACATCGACGCTGTGATCGAGCAGGCGCTTCCGACCAAGCAGTCGCTCGAGGGCGACCGCACGCCTTGATATCGTCACGCGCACGAAGGGCTTTCCGTGAGTATGGGAAGCTGCTACTTCCCCAGCTTCGCAACCAGGTCCACCAAGCGTGAACTGTACCCGTACTCGTTATCGTACCAGCCCATGATCTTCACCATGTTGCCAACCACACTGGTGAGCTGCGCGTCGAAGATGCAGCTGTGCGGATCGCCCACGATGTCCACGCTCACGATGGGATCCTCGGTGTAGCGCAGGATGCCCTTCAGCTTCCCTTCGGCGAGCTGTTTGAAGTGGGCATTGATCTCGTCGGCGCTCTTCAGGTCCTTCACCCGCACGGTGATGTCGGTGATCGAGCCGTCGGGCACGGGCACGCGGATGCCGCCGCCGCCGAGCCTTCCGTCGAGCTCGGGGAAGATGCGGGTGATGGCCTTGGCCGCACCGGTGGTGGTGGGGATCATGCTCACGGCCGCCGCGCGCGCCCGGCGCAGGTCCTTGTGCGGCGCATCGTGCAGGCGCTGGTCGCCGGTGTAGCTGTGTACGGTGGTGATGAAACCGTCCTCGATGCCGCAAAGCTCCAGCACCCCGAGGATCATGGGCGCGGCGCAGTTGGTGGTGCAACTCGCGTTGCTCAGTACCGTGTCGCCCGCATCGATCACGTGGTCGTTCACGCCCAGCACCACGGTCTTGATGTCCCCGTCCTTCGCGGGGGCGGAGAGGATCACCTTCCTGGCCCCGGCCTTCAGGTGCGCGTTGGCCGCCTCGCGCGTGAGGAAGAGGCCCGTGCTCTCGATCACCACGTCGATGCCTAGTTCCTTCCACGGCAGGTTGGCGGGATCCTTCTGCGCGAAAGCCCTCACCTTGTGGCCGTTCAGGATCAGGTCCTCCGCATCGTGGCCCACTTCCCCGGCATATACGCCGTGGACGGAATCATACTTGAAGAGGTGCGCCAACGTGAGCGTATCGGTGAGGTCATTCACCGCGACGAGCTCGATGTCGTTCCGTTGGAGCAGGATGCGGGCTGTTACGCGCCCGATGCGGCCGAAGCCGTTGATGGCGATGCGCATGGTGGTCAAAGCGAAGAGCGAATGGTCATTGGTGAATTATCTGGCCGCGGTTCCATTCGCTGTTCACCATTGGCCATCCACCGGTTCACAGCACATGCTTCTCGGCGTGGTAGCTGCTGCGCACGAGCGGGCCGCTCTCCACGAAGCGGAAGCCCCGCGAAAGGCCCTCTTCGCGGAAGCGGGCGAAGCGATCGGGGTGGACGAACTCCACCACGGGCAGGTGCTTGGCGGTGGGCTGCAGGTACTGGCCGAGGGTGAGCACGTCGCAGCCGACGCTGCGGAGGTCGTCCATCGTTTCCAGCACCTCGTGGTCCTGTTCTCCCAGGCCGAGCATCACGCCGCTCTTGGTGCGCAGCCCTGCGCGTTCGGCGCGCAGCAGCACTTCGAGGCTGCGATCGTATTTGGCCTGCACGCGCACCTGCTTGGTGAGGCGCCGCACCGTTTCGAGGTTATGGCTGAGCACGTCGGGCCGGGCATCGAGCACGATGGCCAGGTTGACCCATTCCCCCTTGAAGTCGGGGATCAATGTTTCGAGTTTCGTGTCCGGGCTCTTGCGGCGCACGGCGCGGATGGTGCGCGCCCAGATGTCCGCGCCGCCGTCCTTCATGTCATCGCGGTCCACGCTGGTGATCACGCAATGCTTCACGCCCATCAGTTCCACGCTGCGGGCCACGCGGGCGGGCTCGAAGGGATCGGCCTCCAGGGGGCGGCCGGTGGCCACGTTGCAGAAGCCGCAGCTGCGCGTGCAGATGTTGCCCAGGATCATGAAGGTGGCCGTGCCCGCGCCCCAGCACTCGCCCATGTTGGGGCAGTTGCCGCTCTGGCAGATGGTGTGCAGCTTGTGCTCGCCCACGATGCCCGCCACCTTGCGGTAGTTCTCGCCCGTGGGCAGTTTCACGCGCAGCCAATCGGGCTTGCGGCGGCGGTGGTGCGGCACGGCAGCGATGTCCTCGGCGGGAAGCTCGCTCATCGCACCGTCTTGGCGCCGAACTGCAGCGCCAGGTAGAATTCCAGGAAGACCTGCTTGTTCTTCACGCCGTCCAGTTCGGCCATGATGGGCAGCTTCACCGGGTACAGGTCGGCCGTGGCACCGGCCTCCAAGGCCTTGATGCCCTTGTTGTTGCCCGCGTACTCGAAATTGAGCGCCAGGCGCGCGAAGCCGCCCGCGCGCACGGCCATCTCGTTGACGCCGCGGAACCAGGAAGCACGGCCGAAGATGTTGTTGGCGAAGTGCTTGTCCGGGTCGTAGCGCTCCTCCACGATATTGTCGTACGGCGGGCCTGTCTGGTCGTCCAGCCGCCGGCCGATCTGCAGGTACACCGGCTTGAGCAGCGCGATGGACGGGCCCACGAGCCACACCCAGTTGAGTTCCACCCCGCTCTTGCGGATCTTTTCAGCGATGCGGTGCTTACCGCCATACCCGGGCCGCAGGATGATGAGGCTGTTCATCTTGCCGTAGAAATAGCCCCGCGAATCCTCGTAGTAGGGATTGTAGCTCTTGATCTCCTTGGGGTGCTTCATCCCCGTGCCTTCGAACCCGAACAGGTGCCGGTCCTTCGCCGTGCGGTACTTGGCGTACCAGAACTGCAGGCCCCAGCCGTCGCCATGCACCATGGGGCCGCCATAGATCTCCCGCGAATAGAGCGTGCGGCCCTCGTCGTCATAGATGCTCTGTCCACGTGCGCACAGGGCCAGCAACAGGGCCGGCACGAGCAGGGCTGCGGGGCGCACGATCCACATGGGATTCAAGGTGGAGAGGCCCAAAGGTACTTCCAGCGGCGGTCCGTTGCCCATCTTTCGCCCCCGGCGGCGCGAACCCCGCCATAACCGCACCATGGACACGGCCCACATCACCTGGAACGGCGACCTGACGAACACCTGCGTCCACGTGCGCAGCGGCACCGCCATCAGCACCGATGCCCCGGTGGACAACCACGGCAAGGGCGCGGCCTTCAGCCCCACGGACCTGCTGTGCGTATCGCTGGCCACCTGCATCCTCACCACCATGGGCATCAGCGCCGGGCAGAAGGGCATCCCCTTCCAGAAGGCCAGCGCCCGCGTGGTGAAGCACATGGCCGCCGACCCACGCCGGGTGGCCCGTATCGAGGTGCACATCGAAGCCGACGGCCTGGGCATCGAGGCGAAGGAACGGACCATACTGGAGCGGATCGCGCACACCTGCCCGGTGGCCCGCAGCCTGCATCCCGATCTGGTGCAGGACAGCACGATCACTTGGGTGTGACCGGCAGGACGGGTTAGCCCAAAACGCCGAAGCCCCGTGTTCGCGGGGCTTCAAGATCACGTCCGAGGACGGCGGCTCAGGCGTGCTTCTCCGGTGCGGGCTTCGGTGCCTTGCTGTAAGCAGGGCACGATTTCGCGGAATGGCAAGCACTGAACAGAACAGCACAGATCGCCAGGAGCGTCAGTATTTTCGTCTGCTTTTTCATCGTTGGGCCATTGCTGGAAAGGGAGCCGGTCGGACAAATGTAGCCCCTGTTACCGCCCGTCCTTTCAAAATGTTTCAACGATCGGGAACAGGATATTAGCGCCCATGAGCACGGAACTTGGCACGGCGGCGGCTTCCAGGCCCGACATCGGCGTAGGCTGGTACGAACGCTTGGCCGGGGAGTTCGCATCCCCTTGGTTCGCCGAACTGAGGGCCTTCCTCGTCGAGGAAAGGGCCAAGCACACCGTGTACCCCAAGGGCGGGCACATCTTCCAGGCCTTCCAGCGCACGCCTTTCGATAAGGTGCGGGTGGTGATCCTGGGGCAGGACCCCTACCACGGTCCGGGGCAGGCCCACGGTCTTTGCTTCAGCGTGCCACAGGGGGTACCACCGCCACCCTCGCTTGTGAACATCTTCGCCGAGATCGAGCGGGACCTCGGCATACCCCGCCCCGCCCACGGCGACTTGGGCAAATGGGCGGACCAGGGCGTGCTGCTGCTGAACGCCACCCTCACCGTACGGGCCGATCAGGCAGGCTCACACCAGGGCCGGGGCTGGGAGCGTTTCACCGATGCGGCCATCGGCGCGCTGGCCCGTGAGCGCAAGGGCCTCGTTTTCCTGCTCTGGGGCCGCTTCGCGCAGAACAAGGAACCGCTAATCGGCCATGATCACTACGTGCTGAAAGCCCCGCACCCTTCCCCGCTCTCGGCCCACCGGGGCTTCATCGGCTGCGGACACTTCGGCCAGGCCAATGATCTGCTCGCCGCGCAGGGCCTCCCACCGATCGATTGGAGCCTCTGATGCGCACGGCCGCCCTGACGTCCGCCCTCCTCGCCAGCGTCCTGCTGAACGCACAGCCGCGCTTCGTCACCGCCTCCGGTGCCGATGAACTGCCCAAGCGCTGGCGCGGCACTCAAAAAGTGAAGGGGCCGCTGGGCGCACCGCAATGGGCGCAAAGCGTACGGGCGGACCTCATGGCCAACGGCTGGCTGGAGGCGGCTTGCGACACCATCACCGTCACGGGCGATACGGCGCACTGCCTCTTCCACACCGGTCCGCGCTACCGATGGGCGCGTATTGGCGCCGGGAACGTCCCGCGCGAGGTCGCCAGCGCGGCCCGCTTCCGCGAGCGGTTCTATGCCGGCAGGCCCGTGTCGCCACGCCAGATGGCCCGCCTGTACGAGGGATTGCTCGCCCATTGCGAGGCGAACGGCCACCCCTTCGCCGCGGTCCGGCTGGACAGTTTGCGGCCCGCTGGGGACGGACTCTCCGCCGTGCTGCACCTGGACCAGGGGCCCTTCACCCGGATCGACAGCGTGGTCGTTCGCGGCGATGCGCGCATCGGGGCGCGCTACCTCCATTCGCACATCGGCATACGGCCCGGCGACCCTTACAACGAGTCCCTGGTGGCCGCACTGGACAAGCGCCTGCGCGAGCTTCCCTTCGTAACGGTGAAGCAGCGGCCGCACGTGCGCTTCGGTCAGGAACAGACCAAATTGTACCTCTTCCTGGACGCCAAGAAGGCCAGCAGCTTCAACGGAATCCTCGGCGTGCTGCCCGACGCCGTCACCGGCAAGGTGAAGCTCACCGGCGATCTGGACCTGCGCCTGCGCAACGCCCTGCGGCGCGGGGAGTCCATCGACCTCAACTGGCGGGCCCTGGCCGACCGTACGCAGGACCTGAAGGTGCGTTACGCCCATCCCTTCCTGTTCAACACGCCTTTCGGTACCGACCTCAACCTGAAGCTCTTCAAGAAGGACAGCACCTTCCTGGAAGTGACCGCCCGGGCCGCGCTCGATTACCTGCTGTCGCGCGGCGACAAGTTGAGCGTCCTGGTGAACGACAAGAGCAGCCAGCGTCTCGGACGCGACCTATCCGCCACGGCCGGTCTGGGCGATGTGAAGCTCACCTCGTACGGCCTGGCCCTGCACCACGAGCGTTTCGACTACCGGTTCAACCCGCGCCAGGGCCTGAGCGCGGACCTGGACGGCTCCGTGGGGCGCAAGCGCAGCGTGACCGGCAGCGCCGAGGATCCCGGCGGGGCAGTAACGACGCGCACCGTGCAGTACGAGATGAACGGCGAGGTGGTGTGGCACGTCCCCATCGGCGCCCGCGGCACCGTGCGGCTGGCCGGGCGCGGCGGCACCATGATGAACGACCGCCTCTACCGGAACGAAGTATACCGGATCGGAGGGATCAAGAGCCTCCGGGGCGTGAACGAGGCCGGCATCTTCTGCTCGAGTTGGGCCGTCGGCACCGCCGAGTACCGCTTCCTCTTCGAGGAGAACAGCAACTTTTTCGTCTTCGTTGACCAGGGCTGGTGGGAGGACCGCAGCTCCGATATCCTCCTTACCGACACGCCCATCGGCTTCGGGGCAGGCACGAGCTTCGAGACGAAGGCCGGTATCTTCAGCCTCACCTACGCGCTGGGGCGGCAGTTCAGCAACCCCGTGGAACTGCGCGGCGGCAAGATCCACTTCGGTTTCACCAGCCTGTTCTGATGAAGGGTACGCGGGTTCGAGGGGGCGAGGGGGCGAGAGCACGATGGTGCCAACTCGCCAACTCGCCACCCCGCCAACTCAACACCCTCCTGACGATGGTCCTATGGCTCAGTTTCTCCCGATCGGCCGTCGCCCAGGGCACCGAGGCCCACCATAAGCAGGACCTGGCCGAATTTCTCCTCGAATACCTGGAGATGCGCTACCCGGAGGCGGACGCCGACGGCGATGTGCTGTACGTGAGCGTGCAGCGCCAGCGCATGTACCACGTGCGCGGCCGCACCATGTTGAAGGAATACGCGATCAGCACCTCCGCCAAGGGCCTGGGCGCCGAACGCGACAGCTACCGCACGCCCACCGGCCTGCACCGGGTGAGCGAGCGCATCGGCGCGGACGTTCCGCCTTGGGGCGTGCTGAAGGACCGCGCCTTCACAGGCGAACTGGCCGACAGCGCGTGCAACGACGGCCGGGACGTGATCACCTCGCGCATCCTCTGGCTCAGCGGCCTTGAGAGCGGCGTGAACGCGGGTGCCGGCGTGGACAGCCACGACCGCTGGATCTACATACATGGCACCGCCGATGAGGGATCCATCGGCACGCCCAGCAGCCACGGCTGTGTCCGCATGCGCAACGCCGACATCATCGCCCTGTTCGATGAGCTGCCCGTGGGAACGCTGGTGGTCATCCTGGACAATTGAATGCCGCCCCGGCGTTACTTCGCCATCACCATCCAACGGGGAACACAGAAGCATGAGGATCACCATCGCGGGCTGCGGCAACATGGGTACCGCCTACGCCCGCAGTTTCAGGAAGTATGGCCTGGTGAAAGCCGAAGGCCTCTTGCTGATCGTGCGGAGCGAAGGGCGCCGCGAGCAGTTGGAGCGCCTCGGGCGCGTAACGCGCGGCATTGATGACGCGATCGCCGCGAGCGACCTGGTGATCGTGGGCGTGAAACCGCAGGACTTCGGGAACCTGGCGCCGGAACTGGCCAAGGTGCTGCGCGCGGACCAGGTGGTGCTGTCCATCATGGCGGGCATCACGCTTGAACGCCTGACCACCGCATTGCGCCACCGCAATGTGGTGCGTGCCATGCCCAACGCCCCGGCGCAGATCGGCATGGGCATCACCGCCTACGCCACGGCCACCGAACTGAACATGCGCCAGACGCTGATGGTGGAACAGTTGCTGAACAGCACCGGCCGCGCGGTACACCTTTCCAATGAGGCGCTGCTGGACCCGGTGACAGCGCTCAGCGGAAGCGGCCCGGCCTATTTCTTCCACGTGGTGCGCACCATGATCGACGCCGGCATATCGCTCGGCCTGGAGCCCCATGTGGCCGGTGCCCTGGTGAAGCAGACCATGCTGGGCAGCTTCCACCTGATGGAGCACGCCGACCGCACGCCCGATGAACTGATCAAGGCCGTGATGAGCAAGGGCGGCACCACCGAGGCCGCCTTCAAGGTCTTCGAGCAGGAAGGGCTGGCGGACACGCTGCGCAACGCCATCAATGCAGCCAGCGCCCGCGCCACGGAGCTTTCCAGTTCCTGAACACGCAGGCTTCCGCGCCCCCTGTACCTACCTTCGCAGCAATGGACGTGATGGGCCTGTTGACCGGTCTGCTGCTCGGCCTGCTCGCCGGGGCGGCGATCGCGCACCTGTGGGCGCGCGGCCGCCATGCGGAGGCGCTGAACCGGCTGGCGCTGGAACAGGAACAGGAGCGCGGGACCTCGGCCGCGCAACTCGCCGCGAAGAACGCGGAACTCCAACAGTTCATCGATCGATCACGTACCGAGCGGGAGGATCTTTCCGCGCGCATACGGGCGAAGGAGGATGAGTTGCGGGAGGCCGGGGACGGGTTGGTGAGGCTCAGCGGCCAACTCGCCACGGAACAGGAACGCGCGCGCGGGCTGCTCGCGAAGCTCAATGAGCAGAAGATAGAGCTTGAGCAGCTGCAGGGCCGCATGACCAAGGAGTTCGAGCTGATCGCCAACAAACTGCTCACCGAGCGCGGCAAGGAACTGAACGCCCAGCAGCAGGAGAAGCTGGGAGACATCCTGAAACCGCTGAACGAGCGCATCGGCGAGTTCCAGAAGCAGGTGCGCGAGGCCTACGAGAACGAAGGCAAGGAACGCCACCTGCTGAAGAGCGAAGTGGCCCGCCTGGTGGAACAGAACCAACGCCTGAGCAAGGAGGCCGACAACCTGACCCGCGCGCTGAAGGGCGACAGCCAGGCCCAGGGCGCTTGGGGCGAAATGATCCTCGAAAAACTGCTGGGCGACTCGGGCCTGGTGAAGGGCCAGGAGTACAGCATGCAGGCCAGCACCACGATGGGCGATGGCAGCCGCCTGCGCCCCGATGCCGTGGTGATGCTGCCCGAAGGCAAGCACCTGGTGATCGACAGCAAGGTGAGCCTGCTGCACTACGAGCGCTTCGCCACCACGGCGGACGAAGCCGAGAAGGACCGCCTGCTCAAGCAGCACGTGGAGAGCCTGCGCGCGCACGCGAAGGGCCTTTCGGAGAAGGATTACACCAAGCTCTACGCGGTGGACAGCGTGGATTTCGTGCTCATGTTCGTGCCCATCGAACCGGCCTTCCTGCTGGCGCTGCGCGAGCGGCCCGAGATCTTCCAGGAGGCCTACGACCGCCAGGTTGTGATGGTAACGCACAGCACGCTGATGGCCACCCTGCGCACCGTGCACGGCATCTGGAAGAACGAGCGGATCACGCGGAACCACCTGGCCATAGCTGAACGCGCTGGCGCGCTTTACGAGAAGTTCGTCGGCTTCACGGAGGATCTGGGGCGCATCGGCAAGAATGTGAAGGAGGCCAATGAGAACTATGAAAAGGCCTTGGGCAAATTGAGCGAGGGCCCCGGTAATCTTGTGCGCCAAGTGGAAATGCTCAAGCAACTTGGTGCCAAGGCCAACAAGACCTTGCACCCGAAACTGCTGGAGCGGGCGTTGGAAGAACAGAACGCGGGCGAATGAGGATGAGCGCGCAGCGAGCAGCAGGCAGATGGCAGATGGCGGCAGCGGTCCGCTGCCCGCTGCCTGCTGCCTACTGCCTGCTCCTTTCAGCCTGTTGCCTGCTCCTGGCCACGTGTACCACATACGTACCCGTGGCCGGAGGCGACAACTTCGCCTACATCTACGGCAAGGGCGCTGCGGCCATCCGTTTGCAAGCGCGCGTCTACCACGCCTCCGAAAGCCGGTCCGTCATCTGGTTCAAGCTGCGCACGCGCGACCTGCTGTACCGGAGCGATGCCGGCGGGCCGTTCCGCGCACGCGTGGTCCTGAAGTACGAGGCGTATCCCACCATCGCGGGCGGCACCCTGCTGGACAGCGCGAGCACCTTCGTAAAGGACGCGAGCGACGACCCCAAGGAGGACAAGGACCTGATCGGCAGCATGGAGATGCGGCGCAACGATCAGCGTTCCTTCACGCTGAGGGTGACGGCCCGCGACCTGAACCGCGATACCGAAACAACGGTGTTCATTCCCGTGGAGCGCGGCGAGCCCGGCCACCGGCAGGGCTTCCTGCCCCTGAGCGAACGCGGCATCCCGCTATTCGACGACCACGTGCCCGCCGGCATGCGCGTGCGCGTGCTCTGCGAGCAGTACGCCGGCCGCACCCTGCTGGCCGAGCGCCTTGAAGCGCCCCGCAAGCTGCCCGCGCCCGTCTTCGCCGCTGCCGGCGAAATGCCCACCATGCAGGTGGACAGCACGTACACGGTGACAGTGGGCACTGACGGTTCCTTCCCCTTCACCGCCGACAGCAGCGGGCTGCACTATTTCCGCACCGATACCGCCGCCGCCGCAGGTTACACGCTGTTCACCTTCAACAGTACCTATCCGACCGTGCGCACCGCGCCCGACATGGTGCCTCCTTTACGGTACATTACCAGCCTGCAGGAATGGGACAAGATGCTCACCGCGGACGATACGCGCCGCGAAGTGGAGAAATTCTGGACCGACGCCGCCGGTGACCGGGACCGGGCGCGCGCCGCGATCGACGCCTACTACGGCCGCGTGGAGAGCGCCAACCGGTGGTTCACATCGTGGACCGAGGGCTGGCGCACCGACCGCGGGCTGGTGCATATCATCTTCGGCACGCCCAGCACCATCCACAAGAACGGCACGGGCGAGGTCTGGATCTACGGAGAGGAGACCAACCTGATGAGCCTCTCCTTCACCTTCGACAAGCGCCAGGGGCCCTTCAGCGACAACGACCTCACGTTGCGGCGCGATCCCAATTTCAAGGGAGCCTGGTACCGCAACGTGGAAGCCTGGCGGAACGGCCGGGTGTTCCAGAACTGACATGCGCGAGCGACGACCCGCCGGGAACCACGGCCCTGCCCCCACGGAAAAGGAACTCGTTTGCGGCGTACGGCCCGTGGAAGAGGCCCTCAACAGCGGCGTCCACGTGGAGAAGCTGATGATCCGTCGCGACGCCGGAGGCGCGGCCATCCAGAATCTCCAGCGGCTGGCGCGCGAACGCGAAGTGCCCTGGCAGCCTGTGCCCGTGGAGCGACTGGACCGGCTGACGAAGGCGGCCCACCAGGGGGTGATCGCCTGGATCAGCGCCGTGGCGGCACAGGACCTGGACGAGGTGGTACAGCAGGCCTACGATCGCGGGGAGGACCCGCTGATCATCGCGCTGGACAACGTCACGGACACGCGCAACATGGGGGCCATCGCGCGGAGCGCCGAGTGTTTCGGGGCGCACGGGCTGCTGGTGCCCAAACAGCACAGCGCGCGTCTCGGCAGCGACGCGATCAAGAGCAGCGCCGGTGCCTTGCTGCGCAGGCCCGTGTGCCGTGTCATGGACCTGCGCGAAGGCATCGTCCGGGCCAAGGCCCACGGCCTTCGCGTGGTGGCCTGCACCGAGAAGGCCGACACCCCGCTCGGGGCCCTGGACCTTACCGGTCCGCTGGTACTGGTGATGGGGGCCGAGGATACCGGTATCTCGGAAGCCGTGCTGCGACTCGCCGACGTTAGCGGCCGCATCCCCATGGCGGGCAGCATCGGTTCGCTCAACGTCAGCGTGGCCGCCGGCATCGCCCTGCACGAGACGCTCCGGCAACGCACCGCATAGGTCTACGCCGCCACCGGGCGCACGCGCCCGCGAACGACCTCGGAGAAGGGCACGCCCCGTGCGAGGCCATCGGCCCATGCCAGGAAATCGAAGTACTTGAGCACCGTGGTCGCGTTGGGGTCCATGGCCAGCTCGGCCAG
>Ga0138256_10000641_pt1 | contig 38109 bp, 44 predicted proteins | sample KNB2016incub_MG_FD_105486 | JGI IMG/M metagenome (GOLD analysis project Ga0138256, IMG submission 105486) | Active sludge microbial communities from wastewater in Klosterneuburg, Austria - KNB2014incub_MG | ecosystem: Engineered > WWTP > Activated sludge > Unclassified | place: Austria... | reverse complement strand
TCACAGCGTCCAATTCAGCGCGTTGTTCACTCGTCAGCATCGTTCTTTGCATGCCTCAAGATATGCGGGCAATGCATTTGTTTTCAATGATTCAGTGAACTAGTGCGTGTGCCGGTGCTTCACTTGACCGGCGTCATCACCTCGCCCGAGCGTACCGGTCCGGGGCATGCCCGGCTCAGTTGCCAGAACGCTGTCGGTGGCCAGCGACAGAAACTGTTGAGGGTTGTCGGACATCTGCCGGCGCCTGCAGCAATGCAGCGGTCCGCGCCGAACTGAGGGCAGGTGTCGGACAAGCCTTAACAAATGGCCGACGGTGGGTACAGTCGCCCCTTGCCCTGGTTGACGGGGCGGATCTCGAACACATCAGGAACAAGCAGATGAGACGACGCACTGCCATCTCCGTTCTGGCCGCGCTGGGCTGGGGTTCGGCCCGGGCCGGCGATGCGCCCCAAGCCGACCCGGCGCTGCAAGCGGCCATCGCCGGTCCGCAGCGCACGCCGGCCTATGTCGCGCGCGACGGCTGGCGCCACCCCTACGAGACGCTGCGCTTCTTCGGCATCCGGCCCACCGCCACGGTGGTGGAGATCAACCCGGGCAGTGGCTGGTACACCGAGATCCTGGCGCCCTACCTGCGCGAGCAGGGCCTGCTGATCCTCGCCGGCCCCGACGCGCGATCGCCCGTGGACTATCGCCGCCGCGGTGCCGAGCGCCTGCAACAAAAGCTGCAGGCGCAGCCGCAGCTGTACGACCGCGTGCGGCTGACGGCCTTCGAGCCGCCGCAGCAACTGCACATGGCGCCGCCCGGCAGTGCCGACCTGGTGCTGACCTTTCGCAACGTCCACAACTGGGCCGCCGACGGTGACGAGGCCGCCAAGGCGGTGTTTCACAGCGCCTACGAGGCCCTGAAACCCGGCGGCGTGTTTGGCGTCGTCGACCACCGGCTGCCCGCCAACCGCGAGCAGGACGCCAAGGTGAAGAGCGGCTATCTGCACACGGCGTATGTCGAGCGGCTGGCGCAGAGCGTCGGCTTCAGCCTGGGTGCCGCGTCGGAGGTCAACGCCAACCCGAAGGACAATGCCGAGCATGATGGCGGCGTATGGGCCCTGCCGCCCACGCTGCGCCACAAGGACAAGGACCGCGAGCGCTACCTGGCCATCGGCGAGAGCGACCGCATGACGCTGAAGTTCGTCAAGCGCTGAGCGTCGAGCCGGCTGTATGGTGAGTGGCTGGTGTGTGGCTGGCCAGGCATCCGCGACATCACCACCGAACGGCAGCGCAGAGGCGTGTTCACCAGCGTGCTTGAGTTGGAAGCAGCGGTCAATGAAAACGTCGCTCACCACAACACCGACCCCAAGCCGTTCATCTGGACCAAGAGCGCTCGCGACATCCTGCAAAAGGTCATTCGGGCGAATGCGCGCTTAAGTTCCAAACAGAACGGAACACTGCACTAGCGCGAATGCGAATGTCGGTGATGGATGTCCGGGTAGTGCGGGTGCCCGTGGGTCAGCACGTCATGGCGATGAGGGTGCGCGTGCGGCTCATCATCGTTCCAGGCGAGCCTGTGCTCGTGCTGATGATGCACGTCGTGGCGATGCTGATGAGTGTGCTCGATGGGCTCGTGCGTGTGCTCGTGTAGATGTCGCTCCCGTACGTGCAGCCAGACACCCAGCGCCATCGAGGCCGCAGCCAGCCAGAACAAGGGGCCCGGCACGCCGGGCCAGATGGCCAGTGAAAGCACAACGCCAAAGAGGGGTGCCACCGAAAAGTAGGCGCCCGTGCGCGCCGTGCCCAGCACGCGCAGTCCGACGACAAACAGCGTCAGGCTCAAGCCATAGCCGAAGAAGCCGACGACCAGACTCGAGCCGATGGCCGCGAGTGCCGGCATCGGCGCGCCTGCAGCAAATGCCAGGGCCGTGTTGCATGCCCCGGCGGCAAGTCCCTTCAGGCCGGCCACGAGCATGGCGTCATTCGTCGACACCTTGCGCGTCAAGTTGTTGTCGATGGCCCAGCAAAGACAGGCGCCCAGAATGAACAAAGCGCCTGTGGAGAATGCAGCGCCGCCGGGCTCCCAAGACAGCAGTACCCCGCCGACGACGATGGCCACCATGCCCAGAACGATCTGCCGGTCGGCGTTTTCCTTGAACACCATCCAGGCGATGACCGCCGTCAGGACACCCTCGACATTCAGCAGCAGTGACGCCGCAGCGCCGCTCGTCTGTGTCAACCCGAACATCAGCAACGCGGGGCCGAGCACGCCGCCGAAGACGATGGCGCCCACGAGCCATGGAAGCTCCGCACGCGGGATTCCGAGGTGTGTGGTCGGGTGCCTGCGGGCGCGCGCTCGCGCCCGCCGCAGGGCCAACACGACGCTCAATCCCAGACCGCTGCCCAGGTAGAGCAAACCGGCCAGCAGCAGCGGAGGTATGTCGCCAACCAGCAACTTGGCCAGCGGCGTGCTGGCGCCGAACAAGACTGCCGCGGCGAGGGCAGGCAGTGCAGCCCGAATCGACATGGCACAAGTGGAGCACAAAGGGTCGATGAACGCGGACCTCGGCGATGTCAGGCATGACGAGGGCCCGGTGGAGGTTCCATGAAAGCGCTAGTCTGAGTCCCTCCGCCACCGCCACGCCGAATCACGCCCATGTCGCCCCTCCTTGAGCGCACTCTGCCGATTCTTTTGCTGCTCGGCTCCAACGTGTTCATGACGTTCGCCTGGTACGGGCACCTGAAGTACAGGACATCGCCGATCGTGGTTGTCATCTTCGCTAGCTGGGGCATTGCGTTCTTCGAATATTGCCTGCAGGTGCCCGCCAACCGCTGGGGCAGCGCGGTGTACTCGGCGCCGCAACTCAAGGGCATGCAGGAACTGATCACGCTGCTGGTGTTTGCGGTGTTTTCGACGACCTACCTCGGGCAATCGCTGAAGTGGAATCACTGGGCGGGCTTCGCGCTGATTGCCGCGGCCGCGTGGCTCATTTTTCTGGAGTGAACCGGGCCTTGCGAGAGCGCAGCCGGACAAGTCCGGCGTTTTCGACAAAGCCTTCGTGCCCCGGCGCAATTGCAGCGGAATCGTTCGCGTGAGGATGTCGTCGAACCACTCACCGTTTCCATCCCGGTGAGGTCGAAGTGGGGCGGGCCGCTGCCGTTCACTCTTGGCCGGGCCTGCCACCCGCCAACCTCGTCCGGCCGTCAAGTGAACGCTGCATGACGCGGCCACCCAAGACCTGATTGGACTGCGGACCTGCCAAACCGACCGAGACCCATCTCCACCAAGCCTTCAGCACGGCGCAGCAGAAACAGCACGTCCAGCCCCATGCGCTGCGCCAGGGCCAGGCCTTCGCCGGGGCCGGCCACCAGCAGGGCGGTGGCCCAGGCGTCTGCGTGCATGCAACTGCTCGCCAGCACGGTGACCGATGCCACGGCGTTGTTCACGGGCGCGGCGCGGCGTGCGTCCATGGTGTGCGCAAGGCGCGCATCGCCCACCAGCAGATAGCGCCGGTAGTCGCCCGATGTGGCGACGGCCAAGTCCTGCAGTTCGATGACCCCGCGTACCGCGCGGCGCTCGGCTTCAGGGCGCTCCAGCGCCACGGCCCAGGGCACACCGCTGGCTTGGCTGCCCACGGCGCGCAGCTCGCCGTCCAGCGCCACCAGCGCATGCCGCACCCCATGCTGCTGCAGCACGGCAGCCATGCGGTCCACAGCGTAGCCTTTGGCAATGCCGCACAGGTCGAGTTGCAGGGGCGCATGTTTGCGGACTCGACCTGCGGGCCGATCCAGCGCCAGGGCCTGGTCCGTCAGGCAAGGCGCGGCTTGGCGCGCGATGTGGATCGCCGCGGCTTCGGGCGCATCGCGCACCGCGCCAAAGCCCCAGGCATCGACCAGCGCCCCCACGCCCGGATCAAACGCGCCCGCGCTCAGTCGGTAGATTTCCAGCCCGCAGGTCAGCACCTCCAGCAACTCGGCCGGCAGGTTCACCCAAGTGTCCACGGGCGCACGGTTCAGGCGCATCAGGTCGCTGTCGGGCTTCCACGGCGACATCTGCTGGTCCACCAGCTGCACCGCGGCGGCCAGGTCCTGCCGCAGGGCTGCCAGGTCGACGCTGGCGTCGGCGCGGGCGTCAGTGTCCACGCTGGCAGACCAGCGCGTGCCCATGGTCGGGCCGTGCAGGGTGGTCCGCTTGCAGGTCGCGGTGGGCTCAGAAGACGTCTTCGGCATAACGATCCTTCGCTTTGAGCTGCCGCACGCTCAAGCGCAGCGGCGCGAGCACATCGTCCAGCGCCTCGGCCACGCCGTCTGCCATCGCGCGACTGCCGCACACACGCAGGATGGCGCCCTGGGCCACCAGGCCGCGCAGACGCTCGGCGTCTCGGCGCAAGGCATCCTGCACGTAGCCGCCACCCTCAGGCACGCGCGAGAACGTCGTCTGCAGGGTCGCCAGACGCCCTTCGCCGAGCCAGCGCTGGATCTCGGGGCCGAAGTAGAAATCGCGCGCCGGGTCGCGGCCACCAAAGTACAGGTGCATGGGGATGCGCCTGTCGTTGCGACGGATGAAACCCGCCAGAGGCGCCACGCCCGTGCCCGCCCCGACCAACACCACCGGCCGCCGCGTGCGTGGCAGCTCAAAGCCGGGGTTGGAACGGATGAAGGCCGCGCAGCGGTTCCCCAGCTGCAGGCCCAGCAGGTGCGTGGAGCACAGGCCGCCGGGCATCTGGCGCACGCAGATCTCCAGAAACCCGTCCTCCCAGCCCGACGCCAGCGAGTAGTAGCGCGGCACCGCCGAGCCCGGCGGCACGATGCCCACCAGGTCCCCCGCGGCAAAGTGCGCCAGACCGAGGCCGCGCAGGCGCTCACCCAGGCTCTGCGCAGGCCACGAGAAGCGCAGGATCGCCGCGACCTGCGCGGCTGACTCGGGCGGCCCCGCGAATTCCTGGCGCGACACGAGGGTGATCGCGGTGGTGGGCGGCACACGCGGCACATGGTCCAGCACCAGGGGTTCGCCCAGCGCCTGCGCCAGGGCGCCACCCCAACGCGCAAACTGCTGGCTCGATTGCTGGTGGATGCGCTCCAGCGGCAGCAGCGCGGGCCAGCCCTGCGTGCGCAAGGTTTGCTCCAGCGCCTCGCCAAAGGCGCAGTAAGCCCCGAACTGCCGGTCCCCAAAACCCAGCACCGTCACGGGCACGGGCGCAGCGCCGGGGCTGAGCTTGGCGATTTGCGCCAGGGCGCCGCTGGCGTGGGCCGGCGCCTGGCCATCGCCATAGGTTGCGGCGAGCACAAACACCTGCCGGCTGGCGGCCGTGGTTTGAAAATTCTCCAGCGCGCTGGTGTGCACGCGGTGGCCGTTCTTGCGCAGTGCGTCTTGCAGCGTCTGGGCAAAGCCCCAGGTGCTACCGCCTTCACTGGCGACGAAGATCAGCACGTCGGCCTGTGCCAGGGGGCTGTTGCCTGTGATGTGCGGCGCCTGTTGGCGTGCCTGCCACCAGATGACGACGCCCGACAGCCAGAACAAGAGCACGCAGGCACCTACCAGCCCGAGCACCACGGCCCAGGGCCAGGCGCTTTCGCCGGTGTGCAGCACCAAAGCCCAGTCGTAGATCCGCTGCGCCTCGGTGCTGCCTTGCGTGGCCAACGTGTGTCCCGAATAGCGGTCGATCCAGCTCTTGCCTTGAATGGTGGCCACCTGCCACGTGTCCTGCGGGTCAGTGGCGTCCGGAAAGTTCAGCCTGCGCAAATCCTGCACGCGTAGGCCTTGCAGCATGACAAGCTGCGCGGCGGGCAGTGCGGCCTGGCCGATGGCCACGGAGGCCACCTCGGGCTCGGTCCCGGCATCCAGCGCGACCAGCCCCAGCGTCGAGGCGCTCATGGTCAGCGCTGTGATCGACGTCAGGAACAGAACCGCCAGCACCACCCGGCCCACCAGCACGTGGAGTCGCTGCGCCAGCGAGCCACGCACCCGCGCCGCCAGCTGCCGCCAGCCGCCCATGCGGCGCAGCAGCAGCACCAGGCCGGAGACGCTCAACAACGCCATGCCGAGTGCAATGCTTGCCGCACCCCAGCGACCGGCGTCGCCCAACAGCAGCGATCGATGCAGGTTCTTCACCCAGCGCGGCAGCGCCGAGGGCTGCCAGGGGCCGAGCACCCGGCCATCGGCCGGATTGACATAGGACGCCTTCGCCTGATCTTCAAGAAAGCTGAACACCACGATGCCGCCCGAGGGCACGTGGCGAATTTCCTGCACGCCCGGAACGGTGCGTGCCACCCGCTCCACCAGCGTGGCCACCGACAGATCGCCTGCTGCCGCGGGCGCCTGCCAGGCCTGCTGCACCGGGTCGAAGGCCAGGAAGGCACCACTGAGGCCGAGCACCAACGCCAGGGTGCCCGCCGTCAGGCCCAGCCAGCGGTGGATGGCCTTCCAGCTCATTCGCGCGGCCCTTACTGGAGTTGAAAGGTCAGCGACTGGATGTATTGCTTGCCGGCCTGAGGCTTGCCCGAGTTGGCGCTGGACAGCGGCAAGCGGATCTCTGACGGGCTGTCGCGCATGTCTTCCGCGGCGGCATCGATGCGGATCTCGTAGCCTGCATCGATCAGTGCGTCGGCAAGATCGGCCGTGACTTTGAGTGCGCGTCCCGCGCCCACGCTGGCCCCGGTCACGCCAGCGAGGCGTTTGCTGTCACCGGCCGACAGGCGGTTCCAGTCGGACAGGTGCGTGTAGTACTTGGCTTTGCCCCCGGCCACCCACAGTGTGCGGACGTAGGCGCCCTTGGCGTCGGTCAGGTAGGCGGCCAGGTAGGCGCCGTCGCCGCCGTAGTTCTTGAGCTGGGCGGTCAGTGTCACCTGGCGGCTGTGCGCCACAGTGGGCAGGGTGGACATGGCCAGTGCGGCGGCAGTGGCCACGATGGTCAAGAGGGGTTTGGACATGGGAAATCTCCAGGGTTGCGGTTACTTGGTTCCGCCGCGCGTCGCGGAGCCAGGGGTGGATGCGGGCGATCGTGTGGGCAATGGGGCGGGCGTTGATGCGACGCTGCCCGATTGCTTCGGCCGCGCCTGCGGCGCGGCGTGCTCGCGATCGCGTTCCCGGGCCGGCTGACGGTCCTGCGGCTTCATCTTCAGCACCTTCAGGGTTTCGGGGTCAATCTTGGCCTTGAAGCTGCGGCCCTGGGCGTCGGTGCCACGAAGTTCGTAGCAACCATCGTCAATCTTCAGCCGCTGGATCTGCCAGCCCTCACGGACCGCCATCTGCCGCACGGCTTCACGTGACTGCCAGCGCTCCACCGGTGCATCGCAATCGTCATCGGCCCAAGCTGGCAGGGTGGCCACGCTCAGAGACAGCGCCAGCAAGCCGCAGCGCAGCGAGAGGGGGTATTTCATCGTGGCTCTCCTTTGCAACAGATCCGCGCATGGCTGACGAGGTACGGTCCAGGCGTCGACCACGTGTGGCTACACCGTCATACTTTCACTGGCTGCGTCATCAACACGTCACCTGCTGGTCCCGTGATCTGCTTGGGTCCATTGCCGCGGCTCAGAAAATACTCGCCCGATGGGCTGATGACGACCGCGTGTGCCGCGCGCGAATTCGAAAAGTATTGCCAGCCGTACGACGCTTGCCCGGGCAGGCTGGTGTTGGACACCACTTGCAGCACCGGGCTCGCCCGCTTGTGGTCGCCACTCTTTGCCTGCGCAGATCCGGCCACCGCAACCCCGCTCACGAGGGCCGTGACGATGGTGACGGCCGTCAGCAAATTTGTCGAAGTCATGATGTTGCCTCTTCTCCTGCAAACCCGATCTACGAGGACCGTGCTTGTAGTCTGAGCCGGGGTGTATGAACGAGGCCTGAATGCTTCGTTTATCCGACGTCATGGACAACCTTCAGGATTTGCGGCCGGCCGTTCAGCGTATCAACAGAACGGGCGTACAGCATAGGGATAGCACCTTGGTCGCGACCGAACCCAAGAGCACGCCGCCGATTGCGCCTCGTCCCTGCGTGCCCATCATCACGAGATCGAACTTTCCCTGCTGTGCCAGCCTGGCGATGTTTGTCGCTGCCGGTCCAATGCGGTGCACGTACTTGGCCTCAATGCCCTCCTTGGCAAGGAAACTGCGCACGGGGGCCAGCACAGCCTCGGCATCCTCAGCGTAAAAGTCCCGGACCTGTGCACTGTCCAGAAAGGCCGCCGCGCGATGCGGAACTGCCGCGACACAATGAATCACTGTGTATCGGTGCTTCGAACCGAGCCAGTCACTCTGCGTGACGATATAGGTCAGCATGCGCTTGGTGTACGCACTCCCGTCAACTGCCAACAGTACTTTCACGCTTGCGCCTCCTGCCGACGCGATTGTCGCGCCCGGCGGTCGCGCAAGCCCGGGCTGCCGTTCAATTGCTGGGCGCGGGTGTTGCCCGCGAGCCATGCATGGCCAGTACGCGCTTGGTGAGCTGAAAGAGCAGGACCATCGACAACCCGACGAGCAGCGATGCCAGCCAGTAGGCTGGCGGCAGCGGCACGAAGCGGAAGGGTTGCGCCAGAAACGGCACCATGGTGATCGCCGACAGCGCTGCCAGCGTGCTCGCCAGTACCCATAGCCCCACCGCGCTCAGGCCTGCGAACAGGCTGCGCCAAGTGGTCCGCGCGGACCGGCTGGCCAGGATCAGCACGGCATTTGCCGTCACCAGCACCACGAAAGCTGCGGTGCTTGCCATGCCGGCAGCCACGCCCCGGTCAAGCAGCAGCGCATACAGGCCCACAACCACGAGCGTCACCCAGCCGCCCATTGCCAGGCTTTGACCGACATGGCGAGTGGACAGCAGTGGCTCTTGCACGCCTCTGGGCGGCTGCTGCATCAGGCCGGGTTCGCCAGCTTCGGCTTCAAAGACCAGCGAGCAGGCCGGGTCGATCACCAGTTCCAGAAAGGCGATGTGCAACGGCGCCAGCACCAGCGGCAGGCCCAGCATCACGGGCAACACCGCCAGGCCGATGATTGGCACGTGCACGGCAAGCGTGTAACCCATGGCGTGACGCAAGTTTGAAAACGTGCGGCGGCCACGGTGGATGGCCTGAACGATGGACGAGAAGTCGTCCTGAAGCAGCACCAGCGCTGCAGCTTCACGCGCCACATCGGTTCCGCGCTGGCCCATCGCGATGCCGATGTGGGCCGCCTTCAGCGCGGGCGCATCGTTGACGCCGTCGCCAGTCATGGCAACCACTTCGCCGCGATCCTTCAGCGCCTGCACCAGGGCCAGCTTTTGCTGTGGCCGCACACGCGCAAACACGTTGACCGTCAGCAAGCGATGCGCCAGCGTGGCCGAGTCCATGTCGGCCAGTTCGTCGCCGGTGACGACCACGCTGCTGCCGATGCCTGCCTGTGCTGCGATGGCGCGCGCCGTGCGGGGATGATCGCCGGTGATCATGATCACGCGGATACCGGCCTGCCGGCACTGCGCAATCGCCTGCGGGACCTCGTCGCGCAGCGGGTCGGCCAGGCCGACCAGGCCGATCCATTCGAAGTCGAAGTCGTGCTGGTTCGCCGGCCGGGGCTGTCCATTGGGATGTCGTGCCTTCGCCACCCCGAGTACCCGCAGGCCACGGTCGCCCATGCGGGTCGCTTCGGCGGCCATCTCGGCCCGCCGCGCAGGGTCCAGGTGGCACAGGTCGGCTACCGATTCGGGGGCGCCCTTGGCAGCCACCACATCGTGCGGCATGGCACCACTGCTCCAAAGGTGGCTCATGGCCAGCAATTCAGGCGACAACTCGTACTCGCGCGCCAGGGCCCACTGCGGATGAAGGTGTTCGGTATCTGTCAGATGCTCGCCCGCCAGGAGGTGAAAGGCCTTCTCCATCGGGTCGTGCGGGTTGATCTCGCTGGCCAGCACGGCGTACTCAAGCAGTTCGTGAAACTCGTCTGGCAAGGCCTGCAGCTGCTGCTGGGCACGAACCTCAAGCTGCCGCCCGTTCGCCGACAGCGCGGCAACGGTCATGCGGTTCTGGGTCAGCGTGCCGGTCTTGTCGACGCACAGCACCGAGGTCTGGCCAAGCGTTTCGATCGCGTTGAGCCGCCGTGTCAGCACCTGTTGTGCCGCCAGGCGGCGAGCCGCCAGCGCCAGAAAGACGATCATGATCACCGGGAACTCCTGCGGCAGGATGCCCATGGCCAGCGTGATGCCCGCCAGAAGCGCTTCGAGCCATCCGCCGCGCAGCACCCAGTACAGCAGCACCAGCAGCAGGCACAGTGACAGGCCGATGATGACCAGACGTTGCGTCAGGCGCGCCATCTCGTCGCGCAGCGGCGAAGCCTGCAAGGCAATATCCTGGAGCGATTGTCCGATTCGCCCCAGTTCGGTCGCGTGGCCGATGGCCTCCACGCGCATCAGGCCCTGACCTCTCACGACGAGCGTGCCGGCAAAGGCACGATCGCTCGATGCCTGTTTGGCCACCGGCTCGGATTCGCCGGTGAGCATCGACTCGTCAGTCGCCAGTTCGTGCGCCTGCAGCAGCAAGCCGTCGGCGGCGATGCGGTCACCCTCCGACAGGATCAGCAAGTCTTCGCGCACCACATCGCGTCCTGGAATGCGCAGCGTCACACCACCGCGCACGACCAGGGCGCGCGGGCTGGACAGATCGCGCAGCGCATTCAGGGCGTTGTCGGTGCGCCGCTCCTGCAACGCCGTGAGGGTCATGATGATCAGCACGAAGCCCAGCAGGATCAGCGCCTCGCGGGTGTCGCCCATCACCAGGTAGATCGTGCCTGCCCCCAGCAACAGCAGGAACATGGGTTCACGCACCACGTCCCAGGCGATGTCGCGCAGCGTTCGGCGCTGGCTCACACCCAGTTCATTGGGGCCTTCTTCGCGCAGGCGCTGCGCGGCGATCGCTGGGTCAAGACCGTTGTATTGCTCGGTGGGCATCGGTTTGTCGCTTCGCTCGCCCGCGCATTGTGGGCCAGCGCCTTGCCTGCCTGCGACGCCGCAACACGGGCGACGCCTGCAGGCATCGGTCGTCGGCGCCGACGGTCAGCCGCAACTGGTCACCCGTCTCAGGCGCGCAGCTTGTACCCCCGCCGCAGCAGCTCCAGGCACAGCCCGGCCACGACGATGAAGGCCGTGCCCACCACGCTCAAGCTCAACCAGGGCGAGACGTCGCTGTGGCCGAAGAAGCCGCGGCGAAAGCCGTCGATCATGTAGAAGAAGGGGTTCAGCTGGCTGGCCACCTGCCACAGCCCGGGCAGCGACTGCACCGAATAGAACACGCCCGACAAGAAGGTCATGGGCATGATGATGAAGTTCTGGAACGCCGCCATCTGGTCGAACTTGTCGGCCCACAGCCCCGCAACCAACCCCAGCGAGCCCATGATGCCCGCACCCAGAGCCGCGAAGATCAGGATCCACCAGGGCTCGGCCAGGTGCAGCGGCACGAACCACACCGTGACCAGGAAGACCCCGCTGCCCACCGCCAGCCCGCGCACCATCGACGCGCCCACGTAGGCTGCGTACCAGGCCCAGTGCGACAGCGGCGTCACGAGCAGGAACACCAGGTTGCCGGTGATCTTGCTCTGCACCAGCGAGCTGGCACTGTTGGCGAAGGCGTTTTGCAGCACGCTCATCATCACCAGCCCGGGCACCAGAAAGCTGGTGTAGCCGACGCCAGGAAAGACCTGCACGCGGTCTTCGAGCACATGGCCGAAGATCAGCAGGTACATCATCGCTGTCAGCACCGGTGCGGCCACGGTCTGGAAGGCCACCTTCCAGAAGCGCAGCAACTCCTTGTAGAACAGCGTGCCCGCGCCTTCGAGCGTGAAGCCGGTGTTGTTCATGCGCCGGCCTCCAGCGACTGTGCGGTCGCTGCGGCCGCTTCGGCCGGTGGCTTGGCGCCCGGCCCGGCGCTGCCTTCGCCGCCCATGATCTGCAGGAACACGTCTTCCAGGTCGGCGCGGCCGATCTCCAGGTCCTCGATGCGCACGCCGGCCTGGCGCAGCGTGGCCAGCAGCTGTTCGACCTCGGTGGCGTCGTGTGCCTTGACCTGGGCGATGCGCCCGGTCACGCGTGCCAGTTCGGCCACCGCGGGCGGCAGCGCATCGTCGGTCTTGAAGCGCAGCATGGTGCTGGCCATGCCCGACAGCAGCGCCGTGGTCTTGTCCAGCGCCACCACGCGGCCGGTCTTCAGCATCGCAATGCGGCCGCACAGCGCCTCGGCCTCTTCCAGGTAGTGCGTGGTCAGCAGCACCGTGTGGCCTTGTTTGTTCAGTCGCGCGATGAAGTGCCACAGCGTCTGCCGCAGTTCGACGTCGACACCGGCCGTGGGCTCGTCGAGCACGATCACCGGCGGCCGGTGTACCAGTGCCTGCGCCACCAGCACACGGCGCTTCATGCCGCCCGACAGCTGGCGCATGTTGGCGCCCGCCTTGTCGGTCAGTCCCAGCTCGTGCAGCAGCTCGTCGATCCACGCGTCGTTGTGCTTGACGCCGAAGTAGCCGCTCTGGATGCGCAGCGTCTCGCGCACGCTGAAGAAGGGGTCGAACACCAGCTCTTGCGGCACGATGCCCAGTGCCTTGCGCGCGGCGGCGTAGTCGTCGACCACGTCGTGGCCGAGCACGCTGACGCGGCCGCTGCTGGCACGCGCCAGCCCGGCCAGCACCGAGATCAGCGTCGTCTTGCCGGCGCCGTTGGGCCCCAGCAGGCCGAAGAATTCACCCTGCTGGATGTCGAAGGACACGCCGTCGAGCGCCCGCAGTCCGCCGCGATAAGTTTTGGTGACCTGGTCGAAACGAATCGCGGGCAGCGGGCTGGCCGGGGTGCCGGCGTGGGCGGTGTGGGGCATAGGGGGCGGGATTGTAGGCAGGTGGCCGGTCGGCTGCGGGTGCCAGAATGAAGGCCTCATGGCGCCCCCCAAGAAGCCCCGACGTACCGCCGAACGCATCCTCGAAGTGACGCTGGAGCTGTTCAACCGTTTCGGCGAGCCCAACGTCAGCACCACGCTGATCTCGGCCGAGTTGCGCATCAGCCCGGGCAACCTGTACTACCACTACCCGGCCAAGGACGAGCTGATCAACACCTTGTTCGACCGATTTGAGCGTGGCCTGAACGAGCTGTTGCCGGCTGCTGCCGAGGTCGACAACGTCGAAGACGCCTGGCTGTTCCTGCACATGCTGTTCGAGCTGGTGTGGAAGCACCGCTTCCTGTACCGCGACCTGAACGACCTGCTCAGCAAGAACCGCCGGCTCGAGACCCATTTCCAGTTCGTGCTGAAGAACAAGGGCCTGGCCATGCAGCAGCTGATCGACGGCCTGCAGCGGGGCGGCGCGCTGGCACTGGACCGCCGCGAGGCCGAGCCGCTGGCCACCTCGATGGTGGTGCTGGCCACTTACTGGCTGAGTTATGAATACGTGCGTGACCCGCGTCACGCGCTTGAGCCCGAGTCGGCCGCGATCGCACTCAACCGCGGCGCCTTCCACGTGATGTCGCTGCTGCTGCCGCATCTCGAGCCGGCGTCGCGCCAGCACCTGCACGAGCTGGCGGGTTCGTACCAATAACGCCCCACAAGCACCGATCAAGGAGACCCTCGATGGCCAAATGGACCGCTTTTCCGTACGACAGCACCGAGTATCGCCATGACGCGGCGTCGCTGAAGAAACACTGGGCGCGGCTGCACACCGGCGACGCCGAACCGCTGCCGAAGGATGCTGCCGTGCTGGCCGCCTGGGCGCTGTTTCATGCCGGTGATTTTCAGAAGGCCTTCGAGGCCGGGCTGAAGGCCGGCGCGGCGGGCATCGTGGTGGCCAACAAGGCGCAGTGCATCTACGCCAACTACCTGGAACCCAGCGAGAAGATCAAGCTGGCGATGTTTCTCGAGGCCGCCGAACGGGCGCAGGCGCAGCAGGCCGACGAGCCCAAGAACGCCAACGCCTACTACTGGCAGGCGTACGCGCTGGGCCGCTACGGCCAGGGCATCAGCGTGGCCAAGGCCTTGACGCAGGGCCTGGGCAGCAAGGTCAAGTCGGCGCTCGAGACCACCATCAAGCTGGCGCCCAAGCACGCCGATGCGCACATCGCGCTGGGAAGCTTCCACGCCGAGGTGATCGACAAGGTGGGCAAGCTGCTGGGCCGCACCCAGGGCGCCGACACCGCCACCGGGCTGAAGATGTACAAGGACGCGCTCAAGCTCAACCCCGGCAGCGCGATCGCGATGATCGAATACGCCAACGGGATGGTGATGCTCGAAGGGGACAAGAAAATGAAGGACGCCGAAAAGCTGTATGCCGACGCGGCGGCCTGTACGGCGCTGGACGCGATGGAGCGGCTGGACGTCGAGATGGCCAAGTCCGAACTGGAAGATTAGCGCTGGCGGCCGGCCGCCGTAGGGATCAACGCCTGCCGCGCTGGCAGATGTGGTCTCGCTGCTGATGCTGCATGCAATCGAGCCAGACCCCGTTTGCATCCTGCACGACCTTGAGTCTGGCGGCGTGCTGGCCGGGTTCGCTCGGCTCGCGCCGGCCTTTCCACCACATCGTGACCATCAGATCCAACGAGCAATCGAACACACCCGGGGGCAAGGGTGGGCCCTGCACGCAGCGGTTCTTGCGCGCGCTGTAGATCTTGGCCAGCAGCTTGCCGCTGTAGCCGTTGGCGGTGACCGTGACGGGCAATCCGCCGAGGTCGTAGATGGCCTCGTACTGGCGCGTGATGAGCTCGCGCAGAACCTGTTCGGGCGGCTCTTGCGCCGGTGGGGGTGGTTGTGGCGGCGGGGAAGTCGCTGCCACGGCGGCAGGGCCGGCGCTGGCGCTCGGGATCGGTGTTGGTGGCGGCGCCGCGGCGCGCCGCGAGCATCCAGCGACCAGCAACCCGGTCAAGGCCAGCAGCAAGATGGCGCGGGGCCCCGTATCGATGGTCGGCATGACGGATGGATTTCGAAGACCCGCCGGGCCCGACCTCAGGCCGCGCATCAGCGCTGGCCGACCGAACTGCAGCCGGCCAGGCCCTGATAGTCGGTCACGGCGCCGACATCGAGCAACTGGTTGCCCGACCCGGGGCCGAGCAACCAGATGTGGTTGTCGTCCGCAGACACGGCCAGGTAGTTGCCGCTGCCCGCGTAGTAGCGGTAGGTGTAGGGTGCAAACCCCGCCGTCGGCGCGCCGCGCGGGCGGAACAGGTCTTCGTAGTGCAACTCGGCCCAGTCGAACAGGCAGTTTGTGACCGACGCCGGAACCGCCACGCGCGGGATCGCCGCCAGTGCGGCCAGCGCATCGACCTTGCCGTAGCCGAAGCGCGGGTTGGGCACGCTGCCGGTGAAGGCGTCGGCGCGCGCCGAGCGCTGCAGCGCCGTCTTGATGGCCGCCGCATCCAGGCCCGGGTTCTTCTGCAGCATCAGCGCCACGATGCCGGTGGTTACCGGTGCTGCCGCGCTGACGGCGCTGGCCATGCCGTAGAGCCCGCCACCATCGGCGACCATGTTGCCGCGATACGTGCCCCACTCGGAATCGGGCGCGTAGGTGGTGATCGTGCGTTCACCGGGTGCGCTGACGTCGATGCCCACGCGCCCGTCCCAGGTCGGGCCGATGCTGCTGCCAGCCCACAGGTCACCGACCGCACCTTCGGTCGTCACGCTGTAATTGCCGCCGTTCAGCCCGGTCCAGCCGGTGCGAAAAACGTAGGAGTTGGGCACGATGTTGTAGCGCGCCGCGGCGCCGGGCCAGATCGTCTTGCCGGCCTGCACATGGCTCAGGAACCGGTTGGCGTTCTTCAGTGAATAGTAGGTCGGGGTCAGGTAGGCCTCGAACTGCCCGGCTCCGGCCGCGTTGCCGATCTGGGTGCCGCTCAGGTTGAGCGTGTAGTTGCCCACCGGGCCATTGACCGTGAGGTAGATCAGCCGCCAGGTGTTGTCGTAGTAGACGCTGCCGTTTTGCCCGTAGCGGAAGTCGGCCGTGGTCTGGGCGTCGTAGCTGTTGTTTGCCGGTGCGGCATAGGGGCCGTAGCTGGCACCCGGGCTGCTGACCGACACCGCGAAGCGGTCAGATGCGCCGTACCACAGCGACAGCGTCACGCTGCCGGTCTGTCCCTTGCGGAACTGCAGCGCCAGGTTCTGCCCCGCGGCCACGGTGCCGAAGGCATGGTTGTCGCCGCCGCCATCGTCGCCCGCGCCGGTGATGAACACGAGCCCGGGCTTGCCGGGGCCCACCACGGCGTCGATCTTCTTGGCGATCGCATCACTGCCGTCGGCGCGGCCGTTGACGCTGCCGAAATTGGCCAGCATCACCAGCGGCATGCCGAGCTCGCGCGCCTTGTCGACCGCAAAGTCCACCGCCTGCGGGAATCGCGTGGCGTCGAAGAAGGCGGTTTCGGCGGCCTGGCCATCGTGTGCCACGGCGCCGTCCGAAGTGAACTTGACGATGATCAGCGTGCTGTCGGGCGCGACGCCGGTGTAGCGGCCACCACTGGCGCGGCCGTTGCCGCAGCAGTTGCCGGCGGTTGCCGTGCCGTGCCCGACGGCGTCGCGCGTGGCCAGCGGCGGCCCGCCGTTCAGCGCGGCATCGATCTGCGCGCGCGTGTAGAGGGTGCCGAAGCCATAGGGGTTGCCTGCGGCCTGGGCCCCCATGTTGTCGCTGAGATCGAAGATGTAGGCGATGCGCGTGCTGCCATCGGCATTGCGGAAGTCGGGGTGTCTCCAGTCGATGCCGCGGTCGAGAATCGCCACCGCGACGTTCTTGCCGCTGACTTTCTCTACCGTGCGCGCCTGCGCAGCACGGGTTTCCTGTTCGACCAGCGGGTCGGCCAGGGCGCGTGGGGGCTGCGCCAGCACCAGCAGCAGGGCCATGCCGGCCCCGACCAGAAGCCGTCTGCACGCCGGGGGTGAAGCCCTGTCCACCGTTCAACCCAGGTCTTCGCCCGCCCAGGGCAGCATCATCGCCAGCAGCAGCAACTGCTCGAACTCTTCGCCGAAGCGGTCGATGATCTGCTGGGGCTGGGGGCACAGCGCCTGGTCGGTGATGAGCCCGAACTGCACGCCGCCGGCATACGACAGGATCGACACGCCGACGCCGACATCGCCCGAGGCAGGCACCCAGAACATATTCTGCCGCAGCGTGGCGCCGCAGAACTTCAGCGGTTGCGCCGGGCCGGGCACGTTGGTCATCACCGCGGTGGTCTTCTTCGAGAACAGGCCCAGCACCGCGTCCTGTGCCGGCTTGATCAGCAGCCCCGTCAGCGACAGGATGGCGAAGGCCAGCAGCGGCTGGTAGCTGCCCTTGAGCTCGTTCATGCGCTGACGCACGGCGAACACGCGCTCGATCGGGTTGGGGATGCCGATCGGCAGCACCAGCGGTGCCAGACCGAAGCGGTTGCCCAGCTTCCAGGCATGCTCCAGCGGCCGCAGGTTGACTGGCACCATGGCGCGGATCTCCTTGCCGGCCGGGTCGTCGTCCAGGCCGCGCAGGTAACTGCCGATGGCGCCAGCGGCGCAAGACAGCAGCACGTCGTTGACCGAGCAGTTCAGGCCCTTGCTGACGGCCTTGACATGGTCCAGCGGCAGCGGCTCGCACCAGGCCACCACCTTGCGGCCCGAAGGCTTGCCCTTGAGCAGCGTGGGCGAGTCGTCAGGCAGCAGCGCCAGCGCCGCCACGTCGGACAGCACCTTGTAGCCGGTGCGCACCATCTCCAGCGAGCCCAGCAGCGGCATCTGCGGGTTGGACAGCGCGTCCAGCGACTTGGCCACGCCATCGCCGTACATCGCGATCGCCTTCGTCGTCAGGTCGCTCAGCGGCTTGAGCACGGCGTCGGACAGCCAGTCGCCGTCGCCCGCATCGTCGGCCTTGCGTCGGCGCTTGGGGGGGTCGCTGCCACCGTCGGTGATCGACTGCATGACCGAGGTCAGCGCGATGCCGTCGCCGATGCAGTGGTGGATGCGCACCACCAGCGCGCTGCCGCCTTCGTAGGTCGGAACGAGCTGGAAGTGCCACAGCGGATGCCGTGCGTCCAGCGGCGTGCCCGCCATCTGCGCGCACAGCTGCTGCAGCGCCGCGCGCTCGCTCTGGCCGGCTGCTCGCCGAAGCGGCTTCACGTCGACATGGCGTTCGATGTCGAACTGGTCGTCCTCGACCCAGCTCGTACCCAGCGTGTCGTGCACCACGCGTTGCCGAAAGCGCTCGTACTTGAGCAGCTTGTCGACCACGCGCGCACGCACGGCATTGATCGACACCGGCGTGGCCAGCAGCCAGATGCCGACGATCATCATCAGGTTGACGTCGTTGTCCATGCGCAGCCACGCGGTGTCCACGCGTGACATGCGATGTGCGGCCTCAGCCATCGGGCTTCTCCTCGGTTCGGGTGTCGTGATCATCCTACGATGGTGGGTAACATCCGCAGCGTCAAGCTCAGACTTCCACCCACCGGAGAGTGCATCATGGCCGATCCCAAAGCCGCGTTCGACAAGGCCGTCACTGACAGCAAGCAGCTGCCCGAAAAGCCCGACAACATGACGCTGCTGCAGATCTACGCGCTGTACAAGCAGGCCAGCGAAGGTGATGTCGAAGGTAAACGTCCGGGCTTCGCCGACATGGTCGGCCGCGCCAAATACGACGCCTGGGCCGGCCAGAAGGGCAAGGCCAAGGGCGACGCGATGCAGGAATACGTCGACCTGATCGAATCGCTGAAGTAGCCCGCCCGGCGGGTAGAAGCTTTAGTTCTGAAATTTTCACAAACGGCATAATCGGCCGCGCCCGGGGTGCCCCCGCGACGCTCGCCGCCCGTGAAACCCAAGCCGTCCGCTCCCCGCAAGCCGCGTTTCGACCTGGCCCGCCTGCTCGACGACGACCGCATCGGCATCGAGGCCAGGGTGGCCGAAGCCGACCACCAGTCGCTCAAGCTGTGGCTGCGCCTGCTGGCCTGCAGCACGCAGATCGAGATCGAGATCCGGCGCCGGCTGCGCGAGCGCTTCGGCGTGTCGCTGCCGCGTTTCGACTTTCTGGCGCAACTGCACCGCCACCCCGACGGGCTGCGCATGAACACGTTGTCGCGCTACCTGATGGTGAGCGGCGGCAACGTCACCGGGCTGACCGACGAACTCGAGAAAGACGGTCTGGTGTCACGCGACGACGACCCCGATGACCGCCGCAGCTACCGTGTGCGGCTGACACCCGGCGGCCGCCGCGCCTTCGAACGCATGGCCAGTGAACACGAGGGCTGGCTGGTCGAGCTCTTTGCCGGCCTGGAAAGCGAACACAAGCAGGCCCTGTACGAAGGCCTGGGGCGGCTGCGCGTCAACCTGGTTGCGGTTCAGGGAGGACACGAGAAATGAGCGATCGCCGCCGTGCGATCGCGCTGTTGCTGCTGCTGGGATTGGTGTGGGGCACCAACTGGCCCTTGTTCCCGATCGTCATGCGCGAGATCTCGGTCTGGACCTTTCGCTCGGTGTCGATGACCGGCGCCGGCCTTCTGCTGCTGGCCACCGCCCGTCTGCGCGGCCAGTCGCTGGCCTTGCCACGTCGCCACCTGAAGGTGGTGCTGCTGGGCGCCATCGTCTACCTGGCGCTGTGGAACGTGGCGTCGGCGCTGGCCGCGGTGATGATCCCGTCGGGCCAGGCGGCGGTGCTGGGCTTCACGATGCCGGTCTGGGCCGCCTTGCTGGCCTGGGCGTTGTTCGGCGAACGGCTGTCGGGCCGCCAGTGGCTGGCCGTGCTGCTGGCCGGCAGCGGCGTCGGGTTGCTGATCTGGCGCGGGCTGGACGCTTATGCGCAGGCCCCGCTGGGCCTGGCGCTGGGGTTGCTGGCGGCCGTGGGCTGGGCGGCCGGCACGATGATCATCAAGCGCAGCGGGGTCGACATCCCGGCCACGGTGCTCACCGGCTGGCAGTTGCTGATCGCGTCGGTGCCGGTCACGCTGGGGGCCTTTGTCTTCGGTCACGGGCCCTGGTTCATGCCGTCGCCGCTGACGTTGATGGTGCTGGCCTACATCACGATCGTGCCGATGGGTGTCGGCAATGTGGCCTGGTTCGCCATCGTCGGGTTGCTGCCGGCCAATGTGGCCGGGCTGTCGTCGCTGCTGGTGCCGGTGGTGGCCATGCTGTCGGGCACGCTGATCCACGGTGAGCCGCTGGGCCCGCTGCAACTGCTGGCCGTGGGCTGTTGCGTGGCCGCGCTGGCACTGGGTCTGCCGCGACCCGCACGATCTGCACGTGCAGCTTGAGGTGCAGCGCACCAGGGCCATCGAGATCAACGGCTGCCAGGCCACCAGCGCCAGGCAGCCCAGCATCAGCACGATGAAGGGCGCGGCCGCGATCACCAGTTCGCCGAACTTGCGATTGAAGGTGCTCATCGCCACCAGCAGGTTCAGGCCCACCGGCGGTGTCAGGAAGCCGATCTCGAGGTTGACGATCATGATGATGCCGAACATCATCTTGTCGTGGCCGTAGGCCGCCGCCAGTGGCGCCAGCAGCGGGCCCAGGATCAGGATCGCCTCGCCGGTGGTCATCAGGCAGCCGATGATCAGCAGCAGGCCGTTGACCAGCAACATGAAGACCAGCGGGCTGTGCGTGATGCCGCGCATCATCTCGACGACCTGGCCTGGTGCCTGGTGTTCGGTCAGCACCAGGTTCAGGCTGAGGGCCACCGCCAGCAGCGGAAACAGCGTGCCGCCGAGCTTGGACGCATCGAGCACCACGGCATAGAAATCGCGCGGCCTGAAGTCGCGGTGGATGAAGGACTCGACGATCAGCGCTTACACCAGCGCGACCGCCGCTGCCTCGATGGCCGAGAAGTAGCCGCTGTAGATGCCGCCGAGCAGGATCATCGGCATCAGCAGCGCCCAGATGCCCTTGCGCAGCGCATGGCGCAGGCGTGCAAGTTCGAAGCGCGTGCGCGGCAGCGCGCGGTTGACCCACATCGCGTACAGCGCAAAGACCAGCAGCAACAGCAGGCCGGGGCCGATGCCGGCGATGAACAGCTCGGTGATCGAGGTCTCGGTGACCAGGCCGTACAGGATGAGCGGGATCGACGGCGGGATGATGATGCCCAGCGTGCCGCTGGCCATCACCACGCCCAGGCTGAAGCGGCTGCTGTAGCCGGCGGCCGTCATCGCCGGCAGCATCACCGTGCCCACCGCCAGCATGGTGACGATCGACGACCCAGAGATCGCCGCAAACACCCCGCAGCTGAGCACGCAGGCCACCGCCAGGCCGCCCGGCAGGTGCGATGTCAGCGCTGCCGCGATGTCGATCAATCGGCGGGCGGTCGATCCCTTGGTCATCACGCCGCCGCACAGGATGAACATCGGGATTGCCAGGATCAGCTCCTTGTCGAGCGAGATCCACATGTCCTCGAGGATGTAGTCGAGCTGGCCCTTGCCCCACACGATGTGCACCACCGCGGCAGCCGCCAGCAGGATCACCAGCAGCGGCTGGCGCAGCGTGAGCAGCAGCAGAACGACCAGCAGCACCAGCGTCGCCGGTCATTCCTGATACTCGGGCGGCTGCGGCCGCAGTGCGGGCCAGGCCGCAAAGGCGAAGTAGCGCAGCGCGGCAGAGGCAAAACCGAGCGGGATCACGGTCTGGATCGACCAGGCCGAAACATTGATCACCGCGGCCAGCACGCCCGACTGTTTGGACGCCAGCATGAAGACCACCCCATACCAGGCCACGCCGAGCAGAAAGCAGCCGGTGAAGACGTCGGCGACACGGTCGACCTGCGGCGACCAGGCCTGGGGCAGCCACTTGAAGCCCACGCGTGGCACCAGGTGCACGCCGGTGGCGGTGGCGATGCCGCCGAACGAGCCGATCACCAGCGCGAACACCGCCTTCTTCTGCGAGCCGAGCAACCCGGTGGCGCCCACCGGCTGCCCGAGCAGCTTCAGCAGCGGGCCGTACAGTTCGCGCCCGAGCACGTCGAGGCACAGTACCAGCGCGATGAAGCTGAACGCCAGCACGGCGATCCAGCATTCCAGCCGGTGCCAGATGTGCAACAGCCGCCCCATGGCGGGCGGTGCGGCCTTGTGGCCCGAAGGCGGTGGCGCCCCATGCCCCGCGGGTGGTGGCGCCCCGTGGCCTGCCGACGCCGCGTCGGCCATGAACTTACTTGGCGCCTTCGCAGGCCTTCTTGCCGGCGTCCTTGAGGTGCACGGCGGTGAGTGCGGAGTCGACCGCGCGCAGCTCGGCGGGCATCTTGTCGTAGGCGCCCTTGTTCATCAGCGAGACACCGGCCGACTCCCACTGCGGCAACTTGGTCATTACCGGCAGCACCTTGTTCAGGCCCGAGGGCACGTAGAAGGCAAACGGCGTCGGGCAGGTGTCGATCAGCCCGGTCTGCGACGACGAGGCGATCTCGGCCACGTTGGTGGGAATGGCGTTGGCACCCATCGCACGCCAGAAGTCGGCCGTCATCTTGTTGGCGACGACGCCAACCTTGATGCCCTTCGCGTCGGCCTGCGTCAGGTAAGGCTTCTTGCCCGGCAGGTGCACCGAACCGACTTCACCTTAGGCCATGAAGACCAGGTTCTTCTTCGCCGATGCCTCGACGGTGTGCTTGTGCACGTGGTTGTCGAGCACGCAGTCGCGCTGCGCCTGCGACTTGAAATACAGGTGTGTCTCCGGGATTGGGATTTTCGCAGTGGTGTTGAAAACCGGCCGCACCGAACCGAGGGGAAACGCCGGGCAGGGCGGCTTCAGCCGCCGAGCCCTAGGCGTGCAGGCGGCTTGAACGTGGCACCGACGCCAGCAGAAAATCCATCTGGTCGACCAGGATGCGGCGCCCGCGCAGGATCATGTCCTCGTGCAGGCTGGGCACGTAGGGCAGGTAGAGCAGGCTCATGCGCGCTTCCTCGGGCATGCGGTTGCCCTTGCGGCCGTTGCACGAGCGGCAGGCGGTGATGCAGTTCATCCAGCTGTCGATGCCACCGCGCGACACCGGCACGATGTGTTCGCGCGTCAGTTCGTCAAAGTGGAAACCATCGCCGCAGTAGGCGCAGACGAAGCGGTCGCGAACGAAGAGCTTGGTGTTGGCCAGCGACGGCGTCTGGCGCCAGGCGCGCGACGGCACGGCACCGCGCACCGCGACGATGGGGTGCAACTCGATGCGCGACTGCAGCCCGGTGCTGCGCTGGTAGCCACCCCGCAGCACCTGGAAGGCAGCGCCCAGCGTCCAGGCCACAGCGTCGCAGGCATAGAGCACCGCCGCCTCACGCGGGCTGATCCAGGCCTGGGGCCGACCCGATACATCGAGTTGCAGCACGTCCATGGGGCCATAGCGTAATGCAAACGGCCGCCAACGGCGCCGGCGGCCGCGCTTTGAGGGCACACTGCGAGCCTTTGCCGCCGCCGCAAGGCGCGCGCGCTGCTGAAGCAGGCCGGCGTGGCCAACCCCAGCTTCACGCTGGTGACCCCGACCACCAGCGACGCGCAACGCCTGGCGCTGGTGGTGCAGGCGATGGCACGCGATGCCGGCTTCGACGTGAAGATCCAGGCCACCGAACTCGCCACCAGCCTGAACATGGCCGACAAGGGCGACTTCGAGGCCTACGTGCTGGCCTGGAGCGGCCGTGCCGACCTCGACGGCTATTGCAGCGCCGACACCGACGCGCTGCTCAAGCAGGCGCGCAGCCTGGGCGACGTGGCTGCGCGCAAGAAGGCTTACGAGCAGGTGGCTGCGCAGCTGCTGAAAGAGCGGCCCATCATCTACCTGTACCACCGCAACTGGCTGCGGGCCTACAACCCCACGCTGAGCGGCGTGCGCAACGTTCCGGATGGCTTGCTGCGGCTCAGTGGTTTGAAGTTGGGGTCGTAGGCGCCAGGTCGGCGGCCCCCAGCCGCCACAGTGAAGTGACCTCGGCCGTTCGCGCCGCATGCAGCGGATCGTCGGCATCGGCCGCCTTGCGATGCCGCGGCCGCGTGTCCAGCCGGCCCAGCACCTGCAGCCCGGCGGCTTCGATCCAGCCCAGCAGTTCGGCGCGTGACCTCAGGCCCAGATGCTCTGCCAGGTCGGACAGGATCAGCCAGCCTTCACCACCGGGCACCAGGTGCGCGGCCAGCCCGGACAGAAAGCCGCGCAGCATGCGGCTGCCGGGGTCGTAGACGGCGGCGTCGAGCAGCGAACTGGTCTGCGCCGGCACCCAGGGCGGGTTGCACACGATCAGGCCAGCCCGACCATCGGGAAACAGATCGGCCGCATGCAGACTGACCTGCCCTTGCAGCCCCAGCCGTGCGAGGTTGTCGGCGGCACAGGCCAGCGCCGCGGGCGACAGGTCGGTGGCCAGCACGTGCAGCCCGCGCCGCGCCAGCAGCGCCGCCAGCACGCCGGTGCCGGTGCCGATGTCGAACGCGCCACCTGACTGGGCGGCAGCCGGCAAAGGCGCGTTCGCCACCAGGTCAACGTATTCACCGCGCACGGGCGAGAACACACCGTGGTGCGGGTGGATGGACGCGCCCAGCGCCGGCACCGGCACGCCCTTCTTGCGCCATTCAAAGGCACCCACCAGGCCCAGCAGTTCGCGCAGCGCTTGCACGTAGTGCGAAGCCACCGGCCCATGGGCCTGCGCCCCGGCGGCGCGAACATCGGGCGCGCGGCGCAGCGGCACCGCGTGGTCGGCGTCGAAAGGCAAGAGCAGGCCGCCCAGGATGCGTGCGCGCTCGGCCTGCGCCTGGCGCTGTGCGTGGAAGGCCGCGGTCAGGCTGGCCGCTGGTTTGCCAGGGCGGCGTTGTCGACGGTCGATGCGCCGGCCCAGCGCCTGCAGCAGCTGGCGCGCGTTCAGGTAGTCGCCCAGCCACAGCACGGCGGTGCCGGCCGCCAGCAAGCGGTAGGCCGCGTCGGCGCCCAGCGTTTCGTCGGCCAGCACCAGGGCCGCCGGTGGTGCCCGACCGGCTGTCGAGCGCCAGGGCGCCTGCTGCGGCAGGCCCTGGGCGTCGGTCCAGTGGACGAGGGCCGTGGCCTGGGCTGGCGCGGTGTGCATCGGATCATTCTCGCCTGCCGACTTCGGCACCGAGGGTTGGCGGCGCGACTGCGCTTGCCGCGCATGGCCAGACGTTTCAGCGGCGTGCCGGCAGCATGCGCAGCAAGGTGTTGTCGCGCATCAGGTAGTGATGGAAGAGCGCGGCCGCCGCATGAAGGCCGATCAGGTAGTACCCCAGCGTGCCGATCGTTTCGTGGATCTCCTTGAGTGATTTCGACAGGGGTTTGTCCGGGCCGATCAGCGTGGGCAGCGGCAGGCCGAGGATCGAAACGGGGTCTCCCTTGGCACCGAGCACCAGCCAGCCGAGCACCGGCATGCCGAGCATGAAGACATACAGCGCGACGTGCATCCACGTGCCCAGACGCTGCTGCCACAGCGGCAACCCCGGTTCGATGCGCGGCACGGGCCCGGACAGCAGCCGTGTGACCAGGCGCATCGCCACCAGCGCCAGCACGCCCATGCCGAGCGCGAAGTGCCAGAGCTTCAGGTCCGCTCTCAGCACGCTGCCTTTCGCGGCCAGATCGTGCAGGTTGATCGCCACATAGACGCCGATCAGCAGCAGCAGCATCAGCCAGTGCATGCCGATCGACAGCGATCCGTAGCGGTCGTCGGTGTTCTTCCAGTTCATGGTCGTCCTTGACGGGTGCGACAGGCAGTTTGAAGCCGGGCCGCTTGTCGGTGGTGCGATTCAGCCCTGCGCAGGCGCGTTCGGCAACAGCTGGCCTGCAGGTCCGGTGATCTGGCGCGGTCCGTCGCCAAGGCTCAGGAAGTACTCGCCCGAGGGACTGATCATCACCGCGTGCGGCGCGCGCGGATTCGTAAAGTACTTCCAGCCGTAGGCCGCCTGCGTCGGCTGGCTGCGATTGGGCACGACACGCAGCGCCGCCTTGGCCCGCATGTGCCTTGCAGAGTGCATGTTCGTCTGGTCAGGCCGCGCCAAGGCAGTGGTGCCCACGAGGGCGGTGGCCAAGGCGATCGTCGTCAGCCAATGCGTCGAAGTCATGGTGTTCCCCTTCTGTCGAAACCCGGTTCACATGGACCGTTCGCACAGTCTGACCAAGTGCGGATGAACCAGGCCTGAATGCGACAGCCATCCGGTGTCGCCGCATTTTGCCGGCCATCGAGACGGCACGAAGGGCGATGCATTCAGGCCCGCGGCTGCTCGCTGCTCAGGAGAACACCGGCAAGATCAGCGGGCGGGTGTGCTCGCTGGCTGATGGCTGCCCACGTCGGCATGGAAGGCGATGGCAAGGCGGTTCCAGCCGTTGATCGCGACGATCGCCAGTGTCAGGTCGACCAGGGCCTTGGCGTCGAACTGCCGCTGAGCCTGCTCGTAAGCGGCGTCCGACACCCCTTGGCTGGCGACCAGCGTGACCGCCTCGGCCCAGGCCAGCGCGGCCCGCTCGCGTGGCGTGTAGAACTCGGTCTCACGCCATGCCGACAGCAGGTACAGGCGCTGTTCGGTCTCGCCGGCGGCGCGCGCGTCCTTGGTGTGCATGTCCAGGCAGTAGGCGCAGCCGTTGATCTGCGAGACCCGCGTCTTCACCAGTTCCAGCAACGAATGTTCCAGCCCGCACTGTCGGGCATGGGCCTCCAGCGCCAGCATGGCCTGGAACGCGCCGGGCGAGCTTGTCTTGTAGTTGATGCGTTGTGTCATGTCGGCTCCTGTTCGTTGATGGGCGACGAGTGCGTCGGTCCCGATTGCCGAATCGCGCCCCCGACCGACAGTGTGGCGACGGCGTTCTGACCAGACCTGAGCGTGGTCTTGCCGCGGTGGGTGACGAACCGTTCGACATCGTCGCTGTCGTCTGCACCTGGTTCTTCGCAAGAGCGCAGGTCCGGTCTGCGCAAATGCGCCAAACCCTACGCCGCAAGTCATGCATCGAACACAAGACTTCCATGGGCCCGCAACGACCGCCCGCTGCGGCTTGACAAGCCGTTCCCAGCGGCATAGGTCTGGCACGTCGCTGTGGTCAAAGGGAATCACCATGCTGTTCCAGGACCTGATCTGGACCCTTGCGATGACGGGCATGGGCCTGGTCGCATTGGGATTCCCGTACGTGATCGGGCAGGCCGGCAAGCCGGCCGACGGCGCGGCGACGCGACGGGCTGCGCACACGTCCAACGTGATGCGACGATGCTTGTTCGGCGCCTTGCTGATGATCTTCGTGGGCGGCACTTACGCCACGCTGCACCAGTTCCCGATTCCGCCGCAGCAGGGGTTGGTGGCTGGCGCGATGGCTGCAATCACGATGTATCCGGACGACGAGCGACTAAAGGGAGCAAGCCGCGGCGCGTTCAACCTGTACCTCATCATGTCGCTGGCGTTGTTCGTGTTGATGCTGCTGCTGGGCCTTACCCTGCGAATGGGGCAGGCCACCTGGCTGCCGGTGCGCAGCATGGGGCTGTGGAGCCCGAACGCCGCCGCGCTCTTCATGCTGGGCGATCTGCTGACCGGCGTGGGCATCCTGGCCGGTGCCGTGGTGCTGGTGATGAGCCTGGTCAACGTCTTCTACCCCGAGATGGTGATCAACGCGCTGATGGTCAAGAACCTGATCTACTGATTCGGCCACATGTACATCAACGCCACGATCGACAGGGGTGCGATCGCCGTGTACGAACTGCTGCCGCGCTACTCGGGCAAGCCGTATCCGATCTCGCGACCGTTCCTGTGGTCATGGGCCGTGAGCAAGGTGTTTGTCATCGTCGTGTTCCCGCACCACCTGCTGATGGACTACGCGCAACCGCGCTGGGCGACGGTGATGGGCCAGGTCGTGGCCTGGGGCGCGGGCTTCTCGGTTTTCCTGGTCACGGTGCATGGCGCACTCACCAACATCTATCGATCCGGCATGCGCTGGACGATGCCGTCCCGGCTGTTGATCCTGGCGATGTTCGGCTGGGCCGCCGGGATCGTGCCGGCCATTCTCGACGGCACCACTCGCATCAACCTGGTGATGCACAACACGCAGTGGGTTCCGGGCACTTTCACTTCTATCGGTTGCTGGGCGTGCTGCCGATGGCGCTGGCCTTGATGTTTCACGTGCTCGGCCGCAGCGCGGGCGCGCCGCCGAACACCGGCAGCGACAGGCTGGGGCCGCCTGCTTTCGCGATTGGCGGTCTGATCTTCGTGCTGTCCTTCCTTGATGCCGGGCGACTGAGCGTGGCGCGCAGGATGGATGCGCATCTGCCGGCATGGATCCGTACCGACAAGTTCGGTTCGATCGGCGCGCTGCTGGTGGTGCTGGGCATGCTGTACTTCAGCGTCCGCATCACGGCAGGTCTGCTGAAGACGTCGGTGCACGAGGGCTCCGGTAACGGTACTGCGAACGCTGCTCGTTAGCCTCGCTCTGCTGGCAGCGGGAATCGGCGCGTTGGCCAGCGCCACGGGCGGCTTTCGCGCCTACACCACCGAGACCGCGCGCCGCATCGACGTGCAAGTACATCCGCGGCTGGTGCCTTCGCTGCCGTTGCAGACCGCCGGTGGCGGGCTCATCAGTTTCGGGGCGTTGCGCGGGCGCTGGCTGCTGGTGGAGTTCATCCATACGCGCTGCACCACCTACTGCTCGGCGCAGGGCGGCCAGTTCGCGCGCCTGCAGCGTGAACTGGCCCTGCCGATCGCCTCGGACGAGCTGGCGCTGCTGAGTGTCAGCTTCGATCCCGCGCACGATGATGCCGCTGCGCTGGTCAGTTTCCAGCGCCTGCACGGCGACCACGGTGCAGGCTGGATCGCAACGCGGCCCGTCGACGCCGCTGATCTGACCACGCTGTTGCGGGTCTTCGGGGTCGTCACCGTGCCCGACGGGCTGGGCGGGTTCGTGCACGACGCCGCGATCGCCGTGGTGGACCCCGACAGCAGGCTGGTCGCCATCCTGGACTGGGATGGCCGCGATGGCGCGGCCCGTTTTGTCAGCCAGCGGTTGAAGCGGTGAAGCCACAGATTCGCCGCTTTCGCCCTGCGGGTGCGGTGCTGTGAGGTGTGCGCTGTCTGCCAGACCGGATCGACCATGGTCTTGCGGCCTGCGACCACCGCGGCTGCGGCATCAGCGGGCTGCTGCTGGAGTCGCTGACCGGCGCGGTGTGGATGCTGCCCCTGGCGATCGATGCCGCGCTGGATGATCCCTGGGTCACGCTGGCGAAGTTCCTGAGCCTGCCCTTGCTGATCGGCGTACCGGTTGCACTCAGTTGGCCCCGTGCGGGCTTCGTGGTGCGGGCGTGGTTCTGCTTGAGTTGACCGCGACGCTGTTCCGCCTTGGATGGCTTTATCTGAAATCACCGGTGCGCTTGTGCAGCAACTACCTGCTGGACGACCAGCAGCGGCTCGGAGCAAGCCTGCTCGCGATCGGGTTCGCGACCGTCGTGGTTCTCGTCTGGAAGTTGATCTGGGGTCAGGTCGACACCCGAGGGGCGGATCGCGCGCAGCCCTGGATCGGATCAGGCTGATCGACCTGTCGGATGGTCAACTTCGGGGCCGTGATGGTTGACGGCGGTCAAGGGTCTCAGGATGGCCCCGTTGCACCGAGAAGCATCGGTTCGTCGGCTCGCTTGCGCGACGTCATCGTCTGCGCCAAGACAGTCGTCAAACTCTGATGGATGGTCTGCAAAGGGGAATCGCAATGAAGTTACGAACTTCGGCCGCATTGGCGGTCACCGTGCTGTGTGTCGCAAGCGCCGCCCAGGCTGCCGAGCCGGTCTGGGTGTCTGAGGCGCGCGGCGTTTCGACGGCGGTCCCGCCGAAGCTGCTTCAGGTGCTGCAAGCCGAGATCGCGAAGTCCGGGCCCGAAGGCGCGATCTCGACCTGCCAGGTCGAGGCACCGGCGCTGGCCCGGGCGGCTTCGCAGCAGACGGGCTGGAATGTCAAGCGCGTCAGCCTGCGCAATCGCAATCCGAAGGCGGTACCCGACGCCTGGGAGCGTGCCGCGCTGGAAGACTTCGACCGCCGCGCTGCAGCCCACGAGCCCGCCGCCACGCTGGAACGCCACGAGGCGGTGCAGGAAGATGGCAAGACGGTGTGGCGCTACATGCGTGCCTTGCCCACCGGCGAGCTCTGCCTGGGCTGCCACGGCGCACAGGAGCAACTCAGCCCCGCGGTCAAGGCCAAGCTGGTGGCGCTGTATCCGGACGACCGCGCCACCGGCTACCGCATCGGCGACATTCGCGGGGCGATGACGCTGAAGAAGCCGGCGCCGTAGCGCGGCATGCAGCCAGCCTGTCGGGCGCGCGGCCTGCGCGTCCTTCAGGGTCGGGAAAGAGGGTTCGCGTGTGCCTTCGACAAGGGCGCACCCGATTCTTCTGCGCTGGCATTCGTCGGCCAGTAGTGGCTGTCGGGCAGGGCGCGTGCACCGAAGATGGCCTGCCCGATGCGCACCACCGAGGCGCCTTCCTCGATGGCGATCTCGAAATCACCCGACATGCCCATGGACAGTTCGTCCAAGGCAATGCCCGGCGGTGCGCTGTCGCGCAGTTGGTCGCGCAGCGTGCGAAGCAGGATGAAGCACGGTCGCACCCGTTCGGCCTCGGCGGAGAACAGCGCCAGCGTCATCAAGCCACGCACGCGCAACGCCGAGAATGCCGGCAGGGCACGGATGAAGCTGGCTGCGTGCTCGGGGGGCAGGCCGTACTTGCTGGGCTCACCGGAGGAATTGACCTGCACGAACACGTCCAGCGAACGCCCCTCGATCTGCAAGCGGCGATCCAGGGCCTCGGCCACGCGCAAGCTGTCCAGCGCCTGGAACTCGGCGGCGAATCGCGCCACCAGCCGGGCCTTGTTGGTCTGCAGGTGGCCGATGACCGACCAGCGAAGATCGAGCAGGTCTTGCACCGCCTGCCATTTGCCGTGGGCCTCCTGCACCTTGTTCTCACCGAGCATGCGACAGCCCGCCGCATAGGCCAGGCGGATGCTGGCTTCGGGCTTGGTCTTGCTGACCGGCAGCAGCCGCACCGCTTCCGAACTGCGCCCGGCACGCTGACAGGCCGCATCGATGCGCGCCCGAACGGCGGCCAGGTTGTGCCGGAAATCCTCCACCGTCAGGGCTTGCGGATGGCGGCCGTGCTGGTCGTGCAGGGTCTGTGTGTCGGATATGGCGGGCATTGCTTGGTCTCTCTCATCCCAGGGGCATCGACACCATTCTGGATGAGCGGGAAATCCTGCATCGGCGCCAGGATGTCTGCCTTGGCGTACGGTACCGGGTGCCTTCTGCTGCAGGGCATTGACAGCGTGACCCATGACCACGATAACCGTCAATCGCATGGCCGCACCAGCGCGATCCGGTGCTCGACGAGTCGTCCAAGCCTGTTGCCGTGCTGGGCGCCCGTGCTGCGCCTTGAATGCGGCGGAGCACCACCACCAAGTCTGGGAAGAAGCCGATGAACCCCGAAAAGCCGACCGATTGGAACCCCAGGGCCGCGGACGTGCTCGACGACCAGATCGCCGCCTACGATGCCATGCGCCATCGTTGCCCGGTCGCGCACAGCGACTACCTGTGGTGGTCGCTGTTTCGGCATGCGGATGTGATGCGCGTGCTGCACGACCCTCGAAGCTTCAGCAACGCGGCGTCGAATCATCTGTCGATCCCGAATGCGATGGATCCACCCGAGCACACGCCCTACCGGGACATCATCGACCGCTATTTCACGCCCGAACACATGGCGGCGTTCGAGCCCGTGTGCCGGGACATCGCCCATGCGCTGGTCGGCGATTTGCCGCGCGATCAGGGCTTCGAGATGATGGGTGGATTTGCGCAGACCTTTGCGCTGCGCGCGCAATGTGCGTTCATGGGCTGGCCCGACAGCCTGCACGAACCGCTGCGCGAATGGATCGGCAAGAACCACCGCGCCACCCGTGCGGGCGACCGCTCGGCCATGGCGCAGATCGCGGTCGAATTCGATGGCCACATCAAGCAGCAACTGGTGCTGCGCCGTGATGCCGGCGCGCAGGCGCCCGACGACGTCACCACCCGCCTGGTGCACGAGCACATCCACGGCAGGCCGCTCAGCGATGAGGAGGTCGTGAGCATCGTGCGCAACTGGACAGTGGGAGAACTGGGCACCATCGCGGCCAGCGTGGGCATTCTCGTGCACCATCTGGCCACGCATGCGGCGCTGCAGGCCGAACTGCGCCAACAAGCTGCCGATCTGCCGGCCGCGATCGACGAGATCCTGCGCCTGCACGCGCCCTTGATTGCCAACCGCCGCGTCACCACCTGCCCGGTCGAGATCGGTGGCCGCCAGTTCGGCGCCGGCGAACGCCTGACGCTGATCTGGGCCAGCGCCAACCGCGACGAAGCCGTGTTTGGCGACCCGGACCGCTTCGACCCCGAACGCAATGACAAGCACAACCTGCTGTACGGCGCCGGCGTGCATGTCTGCCCGGGCGCGCCGCTGGCCAGGCTCGAACTTCGGCTGATCCTGCATGCGCTGCTGGCCGGCACGCGCGAGATCACGCTGGCGTCAAGCCCGTCGCCGCAACGCGCCGGCTTTCCGGCCAGCGGCTTCGCATCGCTGACGGTCGTCGTGCGTTAGCCGGCGGCCCTGCGCCGGGGGCCCCGATTCAGTCCAGATCGATCGTCAACGACGCGTCGAAGGTCTGATTCTCGACCACGCCCTTGGGCGCATAACCGCGTGGATTGGCGACCACGCGCGTGCGGCCGACGTGATAGTCGACGCTGTCGTGCACATGGCCGTGCAGCCACAGCTCGGGCTGCCAACGCCGGATCTGCGGCTCCAGGTCGGACACGAAGCAGGCGTTCAAGGGCGAGCCGACAAAGCGCGTCGCGATGCTGCCGCGCGCCGGGGCGAAATGTGTGACGACCACCGTGGGGCCGTCGTGCGCGACGGCAAACTGCCGCTCCAGCCAGGCCACCGAATCGTCGAACAGCATCTGTGCCAGGGCCGGGGTGAACAGGTCGCTGTAGTCCGGCGCGACGCGGATGCGTGAAAAGTCGCGCACCATCGCACCGGCCTGCTGCAGGCCCTGTTCGCGCTGCTCGGGTGAATCGTACAGGCGGTAGTCCGACCACAGCGTGCAGCCCAGAAAGCGCACCCGACCGAGCTGCCACGCGTCCTTTTCGAGCACGCGAACGGCGCTGCCGGCGGCGTGCCGGCGCAGATCGTTCATCGTACCGGCCAGGGTGCCGCCATAGAACTCATGGTTGCCGGCGACGAACAGTGTGGGCGTGGCACCGAACTGTCGTGCCCACTCGATGGCGCCGGCCGGGCGCAGCAGGTCACCGGCCAGCACCAGCACGTCGGCGGCCACGGCCGGAGGCGACATCGGGTGCACCGACAGGTGAAGGTCGGACATGAGCGCAATCTTCATGATCCCGGGTCCTCGGTTCAGGTTCGACCCATTGTGCAGCGCGCACGGGCATGTTGCCGTCCATCGCTGCCGTCCATCGAAAGAGCAGGGCTAAACTCGTTCGCATTCAAACTATCGACAAGTGACGCATCTTCAATGCCCGATGCCGTGACCATGTTGCCGAAGGTCGAGTGGCCTTATGTACAGATCCTGCTGCGCCTGGCGCTCAGCCTGGCGCTGGGCCTGCTGATCGGCCTCGAGCGCGAACGGCGCGGCAAGGAAGCCGGTCTGCGCACCTTCGGTTTCATCTGCCTGCTGGGCGCGCTGGGCGGCTCACTGGGTGACGCTTACGGGCTGCTGATCCTGGCCCTCGTCGGCGTGCTGGCGGTGCTGCTCAATCTGCACACGCTGCGCGCCAATGAAGGCATGGAGCTGACCACCTCCGCAGCCATGCTGGTGACTTGCTTTGCCGGCATCCTGTGCGGCAAGGGCCACACCATCTCGCCGGCCGCGGTGATGGTGATCGCCACGGCCTTGCTGGCCTGGAAAGAGCGGCTTGCCGACTTCTCGATGGGGCTGACCGAGAGTGAGCTGCGATCGGCGCTGCTGCTGGCCATTCTGGCGATCGTGATCTATCCGGCGCTGCCGATCGGGGCGGTCGGGCCTTGGCAGCTGATCGAGCCGCGTGCGGCCTGGGTGACGGTGATCCTGATCGCTGGCATCGGTTTCGTGAACTACATCTTGTGGAAGATGTATGGCACACGCGGCACCGAGCTGTCGGGTTTTCTCGGCGGCCTGGTGAACAGCAACTTCACAGTCATCGAACTGTCGTCTCGCGTGCGCGAGGCCGCGGGTGTGTTCGTCGAATCGGCCTACCGCGGCATCCTGCTGGCGACCACCGCGATGCTGGTGCGCAACGCCGGGCTGTTGCTGGTGCTGGCGCCGCTGGCGTTGGTGGGCTCGTTCGCTGCGTTTGCGTTGATGCTGTTCACCAGCATCGGCCTGGTGTTGTGGAGCTACCAGCAACGCCGGCCACCACCGGCCGAACCGTCTGCGCAGATCAAGCTGGAATTGCCGTTCTCGCTGCCGCTGGCCCTGAAGTACGGCGTCGTGTTCCTGGCATTGCACGTGCTGGGCAACCTGGCGCAGCGCCAGTTCGGCGACGTGGGCTTCTACTTCGTCAGCGCGGTCGGTGGCCTGATGTCCAGTGCCAGTGCCGTGGCGGCGGCCGCAACGCTGGCCTCGCAGGGCAGCTTGTCGGCCACCGTGGCCGGCACCGGCGCCGTGCTGGCCTCGTTCACCAGCATCGCCTTCAGCCTGTCCTTCGTGCTGCGCACCCACCATCGCGGGCTGATCACGCGGCTGGCCACCGCGATGGTCTGCGTGGCGGTTGCCGGGCTGATCGGCGTGCTGATCTGGGACAGCATCTACCCCTACGTGCTGCTCTGGATACCCGGCCTGGCCAGGCTGCCCGGCTGACGACAGGGTGGGTCGGCGCACGCCGCCGAGATGCTGCCAGGGTGCACTTTGCCCGCGTTCGCGGTAAGATGTACCGACAGTGCATCTTAAAGGTTCCGCGCGGCACCGGCGACCGCACGATGCCCGGGAGCAACCATGCGACTTGCCGAATACACCGACTACACCCTGCGCGTGCTGATGTATTGCGCCGCGCACCCGGATCGCCAGGTGACGATTGCCGAGCTGGCCGAGCACCACGGCGTGTCGAAGAACCACCTGATGAAGATCGTCAACGACCTGGCGCGGCAGGGCGTGTTGCAGACCACGCGCGGACGGGGCGGTGGTTTGCGGCTGCTGCAGCGCCCGGCCGACATCCGCATCGGTGACGTGGTGCGAAGCTCGGAAACCGATTTTCGTCTCGTCGAGTGTTTCGACCCCGACTCCAACACCTGCACGCTGAGCCCGTCGTGCCGGCTCAAGGGGCTGTTCGACAGCGCCTTGCGCGCCTACTTCAGGGAACTGGATGCGGTGACGCTGGCCGACCTCAGCGTGCCGTCGGGCCGCGATGCGCCGGCCGCCGCACCGATGCGCGCACCGCCCACGCGCCGTACCGCAGCGGCCCGGGTCGGCGCCGGCAGCGGCACACGCTGAACCCTGGACCGCTGGTCACCATGTCGTCCGCGCCCGAAACTGCAACTGCAACTGCAACTGCAACTGCAACTGCAACCGCAACCGCAGCCACGCCCAGGCCCGCACCCGCGCCGCGCACCCTGGTCTATTCCTGCTCGGGCTGTTCGAGTGCGGCGCAGCTCGCCAACCACCTTGCGGTGCGACTCGACCGCAACGGCGACGCCGAGATGTCGTGCATCGCCGGGCTGGGCGGGCAGGTGAAGAGCCTGATTCGCACAGCGCGCCAGGCGCAGGCGACGCAGCGCCCGATCCTGGTCATCGACGGTTGCCCGCTGGCCTGCGCCAAGCAGTCGCTGGCGCAACACGGCATCGCACCCACGCACCACCTGCAGCTGGCCGAGCTGGGTGTGCGCAAGCTGCAGCATGAAGACTTCGACCCCGCCATGGCCGCCCAGCTGCTGGACGAATGGGCGCCGCGGGTGCGTGCTTGGAACCGGCAGGCCAACGCCGCCCCTGTCCCCCATCTCAATTCCCAACGTCAACCCCCACCCTGAAAGGAACGAGCATGTCGCAACCCCATCTGCACCTGTCGGCCACGGCCCTCTACCCCTTTGACGCGCGCGGCATCGCCAAGCGTTTTCGCCACGCGGCGATCTTCGGTGCGCTGGACGCGCTGCAAAGTGGCGAGACCATGCAGTTCGTCAATGACCACGATCCGCTGCCGCTGCTCGATCAATTGCGCAACCGTTATGGCGACAGGGTCGACATCCAGTACCGGCAACGTGAGCCGGGCGCGATCGTCATCGATTTCGTGGTGCGCTGAATGGCTGCGCCGGCGACGAATGCCACGATGCAGTTGCCGGACTTCTTCGAGGCCGGCCCGCGTCTGCGTGTGTTCGATCCGCTGGCCGAATTTCTCGGCGCAGCGCGCAGCGGCGTGATCGACTACGGTTATGCCGACGTGGTCAAGCTGGCCGGTCATTCTTGTCCGACCGTGGCCTCGGCCTACCTGCTCACGCGGGCTGCGCTGACGGCCCTGTACCCGCAGGCCATGCCCGAGCGCGGTGCGATCCGGGTCGAGTTGCGCGGCCAGCGGCTCGACGGTGTGAACGGCGTGTTCGCGAACGTGGTCAGCCTGCTCACCGGCGCCACCGAAGACACCGGTTTCAAGGGCATCGGATCGTTCTTCGATCGCCGGCAGCTGCTGTTCTTCGGCGCCGACATTCGCGCGCAGATGCGCCTGACGCGAGTGGACACGGCGCAGCATGTCGACGCCACCGCCCATCTCGAACAGGTGCCGGGCCAGGCGCGCACCTTCCAGCTGTTGCCGCGCTGCCTGGGCGACAGCGCATCGGCCGACGAACAGGCCGAGTTCCGGGCCCTGTGGCAGGCTCGCGTGAAATCGCTGCTGATCGACCATGCCGACGATCCCGCGGTGTTCGAAGTGCGGGCCTGAAGAACCGCAGCGCGGCTGCGCGCTTCAGCCCACCACGCGTGCCGCTGCGCTGGCGTCCAGCGCCCCTTCGCCGCGCGCGATCGCAGCATCGAACATCGCGGCCACGGCCGGCATCACGAACAGCTCGGTGCCGCCGCGCTGCGCTTCTTCGATCATCAGGCGCACGTCCTTGCGCGCCATCGCCATCTCGAACGACGGCGTGTCGAACTTGCCGCCTTCGACGCGTGCGGCGCGCGCCGGCAGCGACTGGCCGGGGTTGAAATGCTGGAACAGTGAAAACGCATCGGCGGTCGAAATACCGACCGAATGGGCCAGCCGGTTGACGTCGCCCAGCACACCCAGGATGCCCAGCAGCGTCAGGTTGCCGAACAGCTTGAAGGCCGCGGCGCGTTCGGGCTGCGCACCCAGGTAGACCACCTTGCCGGTCATGCCCTGCAGCAGCGGCAGCAGCCGGTCGTGGCGACCCTGTTCACCCGACACCAGCATCAGCCCCGTGCCCTCGGCCGCATTGGCCGGGCCCATGAACACCGGTGCATGAACGAACGTGTGGCCGCGCGCGTCCCAGCGTGCCACGCGCTCGGCCGTGGGCCGCACCGCGGTGGTGGTGTGGTCGACGATCCAGGTGGCGGCCGGGATCTGCGCGGCAATCGGCTCCAGCACCGCGTCCACCGACGCGTCGTCGGCCAGTGACAAATGCAGACGTTCGACGCCCGCCAGCGCGGCCGCGGGGTCGCTGAACGGGCGGGCACCGTCGGCTTCGAGCTGCTTCGCCTTGGCTGCGCTGCGGTTCCAGACATGGACCTCATGGCCCTTGGCGCGCAGGCGGCGGACAAAGCCCGAGCCCATCAGGCCGGTTCCGAAAAATGCGATCTTCATGACTGCTGCTCCTGGGATGGGGATGGCGACGATAGCAAGCCCGCGGGTGGCGGCGGCCGAACATCGGATACTTCGCGCCTGCAGTCGTCGGCGCCCGTTCCCCACCCATGCTCGAGTTCCTGGCCAAGCGCCTGGCGCAAGTGCTGCCGACGCTGCTGTTCGTGTCGATGCTGATCTTCGGCTTGCAGCAATTGCTGCCCGGCGATCCGGCCAAGATCCTGGCCGGCGAGGACCAGGACCCGAACGTCGTCGCCTACCTGCGCACCAAGTTGCACCTCGACGAACCGCTGCCTGTTCGATATGCGTACTGGGTGGGTGGTGTGCTGCGCGGCGACCTGGGCGAATCGCTGCGCACGCAGCAGCAGGTGCTCGAGCTGGTGCTGCAGAAGCTGCCGGTGACGATCGAGCTGGCCGGCATGGCGATGCTGATCGCGCTGATCATCGGCATCCCGGCCGGCATCCTGGCGGCGGTCAAGTGCGGCACGGTCT
>Ga0138256_10000640_pt1 | contig 38153 bp, 35 predicted proteins | sample KNB2016incub_MG_FD_105486 | JGI IMG/M metagenome (GOLD analysis project Ga0138256, IMG submission 105486) | Active sludge microbial communities from wastewater in Klosterneuburg, Austria - KNB2014incub_MG | ecosystem: Engineered > WWTP > Activated sludge > Unclassified | place: Austria... | reverse complement strand
GTACTTGATTTTTTTAATTCATACTTTCTTAAACAAAACTTAGTTGAGTTTACTGAAGAAAATATTAATGATGCTAAGATTCATCAATACAGAAAAATTAAGAATGATCGAATAACAAAAAAAATTGTTATCACTAAAGATGGTGAAATAAGCACTTATGAGGAATCTGTTAGAATGTTTTCAAAAGATGAGTTAGTAAGTGCTCTCAAAAAAATTGGATTTGATATTTACAAAACATTTGGTGATTTTCTTGGTAACGAATTTGATAAACTTAATTCACCAAGATTGATTTTGATTTGCAAGAAATGAAAAAAATATATTTTATAATGTCTTTAACTTTTTTAGCAACTTCTTGTGATTTATTTACAACAAGAGAAGCTGAAAATCCAAATCAAAATCGTTCAAATTTCCAAACTCCATTTTCTGCAAGAATAGTAATTGAAAACCTAAAATATTCTTTAGCTGATAAAAATGTTCAGAACTATGTTGCTTGTTTTGTGGATACTTTATTTGCTTCTAAACCATATTTGTTTTCAGCATCAAGTGAGGCAATGTCACTTTATCAAATGCAAGGTTGGGGAATAGTTGAAGAAAATGGTTACTTAAATTCTGTTGTAAATAAAGTTCCAAAAGATTTTTCCTTGACTTTAAGTTTGTCAGATACAGTTTACAGTAGTCTTGGTGGTGATTCTATTATTTACTCTGCAACTTATTCATTAAATGTTCCATTCCAATCTGATGTTGCAAATCCAAAAAATTATGCCGGAAATTTAGAACTCAAAATGCTAAGAGATTCAAGATCCGAATGGGTAATCTATTTTTGGAAAGATACTAAAAGCCAAACTTTGCCAAGCTGGAGCGAATTAAAAGGAAGTTTCTATTAAAAGATATTTTATCATATCCTCCTTAATTGGAATTATTTTATTTGGATGCACAAATCCATTTGCCCCAAAGCTGGATACAAATCCAGATAGCAATAGTAGTTTAATCTCTGATCAAAAAAATATTGAGGGCGTTTTTCAAAATCTTAAATATGCTTATACATTTAAAGACACTTTAATTTATGGCGGTTTACTTACTTCAGATTTTACATTTACATATCATGATTATGATCAGGGGTTTGATAAAACCTGGGGAAGAGATGAAGAAATGTCTTCTGCTTACGGATTATTTTCAAATATTCAAATGTTAGATTTAACCTGGAATAATATAATTTTAAGTACGCAGCAAGATTCTTTAACATCAAACATTATCAGAAGTTTTAATCTTAGAATTACTTTTAATCCAACTGATGTTGTAACGGTTGATGGCAGAGTTAATCTTACTTTGCATAAAGATATTGTTTCAGAAAAATGGCAAATCAATCGATGGATTGATGAATCAAACTTCTAAAAGAAATTTTTATTTATGATTTTATTCTGGTTAAAAGAAGCATTTAAACTAATTGGTAGAAGTAAATTCTCATTTTTACTTGTACTTATTTCAATAACACTTTCTGTTTTATTAACGACGGTTTCATTTTTTATAATTAGATTTTCAAATCACTTTGAGGCTCAGGTAAAAAATAATATTGTTATTAGCGTTTTTCTTAAAGATGATATTAAACCAGCAGAGATTGAAAATATTAAATCTGAATTATCTCAACTAAATTATTTGAGTTCATCAGAATATATAAGCAAAGAAATGGCTGTAGATATTTTTATCAAAGAAACTGGCGATGATTTTAGAAAAATTCTGGATTACAATCCTTTACCAGCTTCGTTTAATCTAAAACTAAAAAGTGATTACGCTAATTCTGTATCAATTAAAAAAATAATCAAAAATCTTTCTACCTATAATTGGGTTGAGTCAGTTGTTTTCAGGCAGGATTTTTATCAAAAGATTTTAAGTTATATCGATCAAGCGAAGATCTATATTTTTGCGATAACAGGATTGATATTTCTAGTATCATTATATCTAGTTTATAGTACGGTAAGATTAATTTTTAATTCAAAATACTCAGAATTAGAGACAATGAAGTTTGTTGGGGCTAAACTATCAACTATCAAAATGCCAATTATTTTAAATATAACATTTACCGGGCTACTTGCCGGATTTATTTCGTTAGCGATAGTATGGGTAGCTTATTACAATATTAGGATGTATTTGGTATCAATCGACCAGATAATTGCAAATAAACTTGAATTTTTATTTTTGCTTATTTCTCTTGGGCCAATTATTGGGATGCTGGTAACAATATTATCACTAAGAAAATTTTGGTAGTGTCCTAATTTACTTTTCTTAATTCTTACCTACATTAAAAATAATTAACCAAAAAAATAAAATTTTAACCACTTGAGGTTCTTATGAATAATAAAATAAAAACACAAATATTTATAAAAGGTAAGGTTTTTTGCCCACTAACGAGCAAAGAACAAAGCCTAAACAAATGTTTTGTGTGCTCTAATTATAAAAGTATAGGTGCAAATAAAGATTGCACCCATGCTAATATCAAATGCAAATATGGTTAATTCTATTTATTAGTATTAACTATCTGTTTCCACTTTTCGCCCTTTGCGGGGGTTGGTGGTGCAGATTCGCCCTTAACCATTGTCGCCTTTGTATTTGATTTAGTGCTTTTGTAAATGCCTGAATCTTTTACAGTTTCACCAGGCTTTACGGTATTGCTTTTAGCCATAATAAACCTTTGCTAAAAGATTATTTATTAGTCCCGTTAATCGGGTTTTAGTTGTTATTTGACATATTGTTTGACGTAGTTATTGCTACGGTAGTGTTCTATTAAAGATTTTATAAAAGAGGGAGACCCATTACAAACATTGAGGAGTCATCACTTCCATTTGAATGTTTGGGGTCTTCACCTTGCCATAGACGTCACTCTGGCGAGTTATCCTTCTTATCTCCTGACGATGTCCAACGGTAGATGAATCCGCCATTGGCTTGCTTGCTTTGAGCAGGCTTGCTCAGTTGAGTTGAAGCTGGGTTCTCTCTCTAAAAGGTAAGCAATAAGCTTACGCATGGTTAACCTCCTTCTAATTTGATGTTATAGGTGTTAATTATTTAGAGAGGGATTTTACTCCCTCGTTTTATTTAAGCAACTTGTTTCAAAGAACTAAAGCCTAAAAAATCTTCCCAAGTCCATAAATGTTTTGTGATTTGTGATTCCATTGCGGGGGTAACTCTTAAACTGGAGTGAATGCGCATAAAGTTATAGTAGAAAAAATGCAATGAAATTGCACACTGCAAATTATATAATTTTTTGCTAAAAGCATTAGTTAATCTTGTTAATCTTCTAATTTGCATTCTCATAGTTAGGTTTTGTCTCTCTACATAACTTGTAGAAATATTCTTAGGGTCTGGATTGCCTGTTATTGTTTTACTACTTATTCGTATTATGTTTGGTGGTGAATATCTTTTTTGACCCTCAATAGAATCTGCATAATGTTTATGGATTTGTGCATAATCAACACGACTTCCAAATGTTGATTCAATTGAATAATCATAACCTCGATAAGAATCGGTAGATAACTGGAAACGACCTTTTACACGATCTCTAACTTCTTCTAAAAAATATTCAGTATGTTCTAAAGTTCTTTTACCTACGCTGAAATGAGAAACCAATTTTGTTTCGGCATCTAAAGCAACATAAATGTATTGATCGCCAAGCTCGCCTTGACGTCTTTCATTACTTGTTAAGTTCTTTTTCTTTTTGCCCACGAAACACCAAATTTCGTCAATTTGCATATAGTTACATTTAATGTTTTGTAAAAGTTCACTTGATAACTTTTGAGCCTTTTCACCTAAAGAAATTCCAAGCCTCATAATAGTATCTCTATGAACGCCTGTAATTCTCTCAATGCTTCTAATAGAATTACCCTCAACTAACATTGAGGCAATCATAACCTGTTTTGAGATTGGTAAACAGTTCATTGCAAAATCCTTTCTATTGACTTTTGATCTGCAATGAACTAAGTTTCGATTGCTTCGTTAAAACTGTTCATGCAGATTTAATGAAATTGGGCTTATAGATGTTAGCGCATTTATAAGTCCTATTATTTAATTTGTGGAGCTGGCGGGAATTGAACCCGCATTAGTCGGATGGGAAGCCTGACCTTTTACCATAAACAGCCCCACTGTGTTAGTGCTACGCTCGTTATTAGCGAGCAAATGTTATTATCTTGAGTAACATTTTTCACCTATTTCTTTCTTCAAGTGTTGGCGCACTTGATTGATTGTTTTTGCAAGGGCAGTTAATCTGCCCACTTTTTATTAATGCTTATCTAAAAACTTTTGCAAGTAATCGTGTTTTAATCCATTATTATCAGCCCAATTCTTCAAACCATAAACAAATCTATATTCTGCTGGAACGTCTGGAATTTCAAACTGTTGGATTTTACTTCCCGCTTTTCGATAGGTTTGTGAGAAGTTTCCAGAAAAGTTTTCAATAGTATAATTCTTTTTATAGGTCTTGTTTAACGCTAACATAATTTCTTTTGAAGTCATTGGAGTTTGTGCGTCTGTTAAAATACCTTCGACTCTTGATCTTACGGTATTGCGACTAACATCAGGAGTTAATTCAAATTTAGCAGAATCGTCAAAAGCATCAATCTGTTTAAAACCACTATTAGTTTCATCACCAAATGCTTTTAATGCTGTTTTGACAAGTTCAACTTGTTTTTCAAGGTTTTTAAGTTTATTTCTTAGCCCTTGTTTAATTTGTTCTTCTGTTAAGTCCATTTTGATTTCCTCTTAATTTGCTAAGTGTCTTTAAAGGCGCACCCAAAGATAAAAAAATATCTATTTAGATACAAGGGTTATCATAGAGTAGATTAAAGATACAACTATAAGCCTCTAAGTCTCTAATTTTCGCTTAATTTTAAGCCTTTTTTACTAAAACCCAAAATAATCTTTTCTTTTTCGGTATGCGTCAAATGTCCACGATCTGGGCTTTTTCTAAAACGATAGATTTTTTGCTTTAATGTGTTATAGTTAATGTCCGATTCATCGCACAATGCTTTCAGGTTAATGAATGGGAATAATTCCGACAAATATTTAATATCAATCATTACGCTATCCTTTATAAAATTTTTATTGGTTAGTTTTAAGAAATGAAATTAGGACACTACCAAAAATTTCATTAAAGATATAGATTGATTAAATTCACTCTTCTATAATTATAATTGAATCATTAACTTTGTAACACTTAAACAATTTTGGTTAAAGCTTGATCATTAATAAAAAATCACTATTAGCTTATTTAGTACTTCTAAGTTTTCAGAGTTTTGCACAAATCCTGCCAACTTATCCAGAAAGATCAAACGATCTTAACAATACTCAACTTTATGGTAAAGTTGAAATGGAACCTTCTGAAGGAATTATTGATCCTGAAGAATATGTAATTGGGCCGGGCGATAATATTTTTATTTCGATTAGTGGAATAGAAGAACAAAATTCCAATCTAATAGTAAACCACGAAGGTTATCTTTATATCCCAAGGGTTGGTGTTGTTGATCTAAGAAATAAAAGTCTTAAAGATGCTAAATCAATAATAGAATTAAAACTTAAAGAAAGTTTTAGAAATGTAGATATATATATTGGTTTAGGCGAAGTTAGAAAAATAAAAGTTTCGTTAATTGGTAATGTTAATACTCAATCAACCTATATCGTAACATCAAATTCTAGATTATTAGATTTGATTAAGAGTTCTGCCGGCTTAGCAAATACTTCTGACATAAGAAACATCCAGATAATTTCTAAGGATGGATCAAAAAGATTTTGTGATTATTTATCCTTTTTAAGATTTGGAGACCTGAAGCAAAATCCATATTTAAAAAATGGCGATATAGTAATTATAGATAAAGTTGATAAAACAGTTTTGATAACAGGCGATGTTAAATATTCTGGTAGATATGAATATAAAGAAGGAGAAACTGTAAAGGAGTTAATAGACCTTGCAGGAGGATTATTATTTAAAGCTAGAAAAGATTCTATTGAAGTTATAAGCTTTGAAAGTAGTGGACAGAAACAGTATAGTAAATATTATTCATACGATTTTATACAATCAAATCCATTAAAATTAAAGTATAGTGATCAAGTTTTGGTTAGAGAAATAAGTGAATTTTATGAAGAACAATGGGTCAATATAGATGGTAAAATCAAATTTCCAGGATTGTATAAGATCATAAAAAATAAAACAACACTTTCAGAAATTGTTAATCAGGCCGGTGGTTTTTTAGAAGATGCTTCACTTAAAGATGCAACATTGTTTCGTGTAGATGCAGACTCAATTTATGATCCTGAATTCGAAAGAATTAAGCTGATTCCAAGAGTTGATATGACTGATGATGAATATGATTATTTAAAAGCTAAATCAAGACAAAGACATGGTAAAGTAGTTGTAGATTTTAATTTATTGTTTAATCTAAATCAATTAAGTGAGGATGTTGTTCTACGAAATGGTGATCAAATCATGATTCCTGAAAAGAAAAATTATATAACATTAATTGGTCAAGTTGTTACTCCTGGAAATATTATTTATGATCCCAAATTATCAGTTCAAGATTACATACAATTAGCAGGTGGTTTTAGCTGGCGTGCTTTAGAGGGCGATGTAAGAGTAATAAAAGTAAATACAGGTGAATGGGTTGATGAAGATGATGTCGAAAAATTGGAACCTGGCGATACAATTTGGATATTAGAAGACCCACCAGGTCCAAAATTTTGGGATGTATTCACAACATCACTAGCAATAGTGGCCCAATTGGCAGCAATAATAGCAGCGTCAGTTGCAGTAATAGTAGCAACGAGGTAAAAATTGTCATTCAAAGATATAATTCATATTATAATATTTAATAAATTAAAAATTATTAAAATAACTTTTTTTTCTACACTCGTTCTCTTTTTAACTCTTCTATTTGTCTATCCAGTCACATATAATTCAACAGTATCAATTTTACCTCCAGAAAAGAATAATGATATGGGCGGGCTAAGTTCACTATTATCGGGTAGCGACTTTTCCAGCATTCTAAAGGGAGGGTTATCAAGTGCTAACTCACAATTATTTGTAGAAATTTTAAAAAGTAGAACAGCCTCACTTTATGTAGTTGAAAAACTTAACCTTGTAGATTTTCTTGATGCTAACAATAAATATGATGCAGCAGAAAAATTAAACAAGAAAATATATACTGAACTGAATAAAGAGGGTATCGTAAAACTAAGCGTTGATATCCGATCTTCAATAATTCCATCGCTATTCAGTGATAGCAAATATTTAAAAAATCTCTCAGCAAAAGTATCAAACACTTTTGTCGAGGCATTAGACAATATTAATAGAGCAAAATTATCTTCAAAAGCAAAAAACGCACGTATTTATATTGAAAAGCAGTTAGAAATTACAAAAAAAAACCTTGATTCAGCAGAAACAGCTTTGATGTTTTTTCAACAAAAAAATAAAACTATAGATTTACCTGAACAGGTAAATGCTGCTATAGATGCCGCTACTCAATTAAGATCAGAAATTTTTAGAACTGAAATAGAATTGGGGTTGCTTAAAAATAGTATTCAGGAGGATAGTAAAACATATATTTCATTTAGAAATAAATTACAAACATTAAATAATCAATACAGCAAACTTGAAATGGGCAATGAAGATTATATGATTGCATTCAGCGATGTTCCAAATTTGGGAAAAGAACTAGCTGGTTTGGTTAGAGAGGTTAAAATTCAAAATGAAGTTTATATCCTTTTACAGCAGCAATATTTTAAAGAAAGAATTCAGGAAAATAGAGATTTACCAACTATTGAAACATTAGATGAAGCGATCGTACCACAAATCCCTTCTTCTCCAAGAACAATTTATTCAACTTTTTTAGGATTTCTATTTTTCTTTTTGTTTACATCGTTACTTTTTGTGATTAATGATAAAAAATTTTATAACGTGCAAAAGAATCAATCAAGTGTGTAATTACCTATCGATGGTTTAAGGCTATATATTTTGTTTTAACTTAACCGGTGTTGATTTATTATAAATGAAGAAAATATTATTCTAATTTAATGGATATTCAAAATTTTTAGTTATATTTTTTTTGTCATCAATCAATATGATATAATACCGTCTAATTTTCTTTTCAAATTTTAATATTATGTTTTTCGCACTATCTGAAATTAATTTATACTTAGATAAAAGTATTTTTTTGTATAGTAAATGTATGAATGAAAAATTTATTTGTGACTTACTTAACATTATTGTTGTAATTTACCTCTTTGTATGAAAAGTAATTATACTTCATCAATTGCTGGAGCTGCAATATTAATCACACTAATAAGTATTCTTGGAAAAGGTTTTGGATTTTTTCGCGAAGCTGTGTTTGCTGCTTATTATGGCTTAAGTACAGAATTTGATCTATATCTGGTGGGGGCTGTAATCCCAATTGCGATAAATACGATAATATTGTTTATTGCACAAAATATTTTTATCCCATCATATAATAGTTTTAAGTTAAATAATATAGAATCAGTTGATAGTTTTGTTTATAAACAACTTAGAGTATTCTTTATCTTAAGTTTAATAATCTTTTTTTTATTGTACTATTTTGCAACCCCAATACTAAAATTATATCAACCTGGTGCAAGTAAAGATTTTCTTCAAATATCAACTAATATTTTCCGTATTACTTCAATTACAATCCCATTTAGTGGCATAGTTGCAATTTGTATATCTTATCTGCAGGTAAAATATGATTTTAAAAACCCTGCTCTTGCCCAATTATCCTTAAATATTGTAATAATCCTAATGATCGTCTTTTTTTCTAATACAATTAGTATTTATGCTGTACCAATCGGATTTGTTATAGGAACACTTATTCAAACTGTATATCTAATGGGAAAAGTAAAAATAAAAGTATCTCAAATATTTAATTTTAATAAAACTTCAAACATTTCAGTTCCCATTTCGATAAAATCTCTGATTTTGATTACAATTATTGAGGTAATTGCACAATTTTTTGTCTTGGTTGATAGATTTTTTTTTCTAAAGGTTGATCAAGGTGGGATTGCATCACTGAATTATGCGTTAAATATTTTTTCATTACCAATGCAGATTTTTTCAATTGCCTTGACTACTGCAATTTTTCCAAAATTGGCGGAATTCTATTCCAAAGATTCTTTTACTGATTTTATCATAATTATAGATAAAAGTATAAGAATAATGGTAGAATTATTTTTGCCAATTGCTATAGTTTTGTTTTTATGGGGTGAATTAATTGTGAAACTACTTTTTGAACGAGGTAGATTTTTAACTAATGATACAGTGCTTACATATAACATCTTAAAAATTTTGGCAATAAGTTTAGTCTTTTATTCAATATACGCTATTCTTAATAAAATTTTTTATACTACCAATATGATTTTCAGCTTGGTTATAATCACTATAATAGGGATTCTTTTAAAAATAACTGGAAATATTTTTCTAGTTGAACATTATCTTCAAAATGGTTTAGCCATGAGTACAACATTAACTTATATATACTTTTGTCTTGTTAGTCTTATAGTTTTAAAAATCAAAAAAATTTATAAACCAAATGTCAATTTATTTTTTTTAATAATTGCTAATCTCATAAATGGTCTTGTTACTCTCCTTATAATTAATGTAATCTTTAGCTTACTTCAATTTAACACAATAATATCAGAAGTATTAAAACTTATTTCTTTTATCTCTATTTTTGTTATAAACCTTGCTATCTATAATACACTAATTTTAAAATCACTTACTTATTTTAAACTTTCAAAGTATAGATAATTCTAGAATCCACTTTAATTTATGTTTGTCCGAATATGAAAAACAAATATGTTGCTACACTAATATACTATATACAATTATGGGTAGAAAAAATTTTACTAATAATCAGGTATTATTTAAGCTCAAAAAATCTAGTTATAAATAAGGATAAATGTTTAATTAAGTTTAATAATGATGGCGATGATCAAGAGTTGTTATATATTGTAAATTGGGACAAATATTACAACGAAGAATTTCCAAAGCTAAATAATCTTATTAACAAAGGTGAAAATGTAATTGATGTTGGAGCCAATTTGGGTTTTTTTGCACTTATGATTAGTAATTTAGTTGGAAATAGTGGTAAGGTTTTTTGTTTTGAACCATCTAGAATAGTTTATAATAAATTGATTAACAATTTAAATCTAAATCATATAAATAATGTTATAACTGAGAATATGGGGTTGGGTGAAAAAGATGGACAAAAAATATTAAAAAGAAATAAAAAATATTCTGGAATGAGTTCAATTATATTGGAGCAGGATGGTGATGTTGTTGAGGAAAAGATAAATATCTCAAGTATTGATAAATATTTTATAAATAAAAATCTTAAAATTAAATTAATTAAAATAGATACTGAAGGATTTGAACCACAAGTATTAAAGGGAGCTTTAAACCTAATAAAATCACAACAACCCATTATTTATATTGAACTTGGTGGAGGAAAATTTCTTAAAAGTTCAATTGAAGCACTTAATATTTTATTGCAAAATGAATATACTCTTTCTGTTACAGTAGAAGAATTAAAAAGAATAAAGTCTGGTACAAATTTCGTGGCATTACCTAAGAGAGAAATAAAAAATCATAATTTATTCAATTAAAGATTATAATCTTCACCAAAATATTCTATTTACAAAATTAATTTATTATTGCATTGAAAAGATAGTTAAATGAACTTTGGTTATAGCGAGATACTTATCAAATTTAATATATTTGAAAAGCTTTTTTCATTCTCACTAAATTACTTTATTAGTATTAGGAGAAGTATTGCTAAAAGTTTTTCATCAAGCAATTCAGAGAAGATCGTAATAGTAGCATTGCATAAATTAGGTGATACAGTTTTTACCATTCCCGCAATTAAACTAATTCAAAATAAAACCAATTTTCCTATAACAATTGTATGTTATAAAGAAAGCAAAAAAATATATGAATTAATTATTAAAAATGTGGAGTATCTAATACTTTCAAAAGAAGATTTTTTATTTAACGAAAGATTAGCTAGAAAATCACCTAACAAAAAAATAAAAGAAATAAACCCTAAAATAGTTTTTGATCTTACAGGTGTTATGACATCCGCATCTCTACTATACAATATTAGTGCAGAAAAAATCGTTGGATTTAATCGTCCATTTTTTAGTGCCATATATTCTCATTTCAATATTGTAGGAAAGCTTCAGCATAGTATTGATATCTATTTGAATGCGATCTCAACATACCTGCCATTCACAAATAGTGAAGTTAAGTCTGCATATCCTATAAAAAAAAATCTAACTAATAGCATTTGTATTTGTCCATTTGCAGGATGGGCAGCTAAAGAATGGGGAATTAGGAATTTTATTTCATTAGCTATCCATTATAGCAAAAAATACCAAGTTAAGTTTTTAGTTGAAAAGGGATCTATTCCTGAAGATATTAAATTGTTATTAATTGCATTAAATATTCATTTAGTTGAAACAAAATTAATTGAAGAATTAATAAATGAGATAAATTCTTCCTCAATCTTAATAGGGAATGATTCTGGTCCTATACAAATTGCTGCTATTTTAGGTGTTCCTACTTTCGCTATTTATGGTCCTACAAATCCAAATTTCCATCTTCCTTTTGGAGATGATCATCAATTTATTAATCAAGTTATAAATTGTACACCAAAACCTTATGAAAGACTATGTTTCACAAATGCTGGAAGAGTTGGATGTCCATCAAATGAATGCTTGACCACTTTAAAAGCTGAACAAGTGCTTAAAAAACTGGATCCATTTATTAATCATATATTTTCAAAAAATTAATAAGTCAAAATGACTAATAGATTTAACCTAAATACAGACAGATCTTTTCTTTATTACTTTTTAATTTTATTTCCAATAATAATTTTTGCAAATCTAATTCCATTATTTATCTTTATCATTCTTTATATCATCAGTACATTAATTCTTGGAAGAAATTTTATCATATTTTTGATAATAGTAAGTTACCTAACTCTTGTTGGGGATGTTGTTGCAGATTATAGGGGTTATATTCATATAGCAAATTTGCTAATGTTACTTTACTTCTTTTTTAAAGATAATGGATTAAAATTTTCACATTATCCCGTTTTCCCAATGCCACTCAACTTGTTTATTATAATGCTGCTCCTTGTCATGTTGTTGTCAACATTATTGTCGGATTATTTTTTTTCTGGCATATTACATATTATTAAGTCAATCTATTTTCTTGTACTTATTTACCTTTTTTTTTCATTGATTAAAAAAGAGGATGATATCTGGCTCATCATAAAAAGTTTGCTAATATCGAGTTTAATATTATCATTTGGTGCGATATACGACTTAAGTAAAATTAACTTTGATTTATTGACTTTTTCTGTCGACACTCAATTCCGTTCTGGCGGATTATTTGGGAATGTTAATGCTGTTGCTGGTTTTTTTGCAGTCTCAATCCCATTAGGAATATCATTATTTTTTTTAGAATTACGGATATGGAATAAAAATATTATAATAAGTTTAGTGTTTTTACTAATCATTGGGTTGATAATTACAGTATCACGTTCTGGTTTTTTATCGGTAATAATCAGTTCATTCATTATCTTATTTTATTTTAAACGAAAAGTATTTTGGAGATTATTTTTTTCATCATTTGCCTCCTTATTTATTTTATTTCTAATTGATGATATTCGGGAAATAATTTTTAGTTTATTAAGATTTGATGCCGGCCTAAGCCAACGAGACCATTATTGGAATCTCACTTTGGATATGTTTAAAGATAATCCAATTTTTGGTGTTGGACCAGGAGCATGGGGTAAAGAAATGTTTAATTATTTCCCAGTAATGATGAATACATTTGAAGGGCAACTACTTCAGTACGGATTTCTACTTACTGAGGGTGCAAACGCTGCACACAATATTTATTTAGTGTTTCTTTCTGAAATGGGGATTTTAGGATTGATAGTTATATCTGTATTCGTTTTTGTTTTTTATTATATGATCTGGAAGATTGTGAGGCAAACCAATAATCTGTGTCGCGATAAATATATTTTGACGATCGGCATTGCTGCAATCGGTGCAGGTATGTTTATAAGAGGTTTTTTTGATTCTATAAATTTATTTTCTTTTGGTTGGATTTCTATCGATCTTCCTTTTTGGTTTATGATTTTAATTATTTCATATATTTATAACTCTAATTTTTCAAATCGTAAGGATGTCAAATTAAATATTGTCCTGAAATGATGATGAAATTTAACATGATTATAAAAGAGAACTCAAAAGTACTAATTAACTTATTTATAATATCTCAATTACTTTAATACGGAGTGAACCTCATTGGTTAGATATAATCATTTTTTTAATAAAATAGTTGTTTTTTTTAATCCTGGGAAAGCGACCTATTGGCACACAATTACTCGAAATACTTTAGATTCTAAACCTAATGTGTTGGGTAGGTACTATTTAAATTTTGAATCGAAACTTAATTATCCGGATAAAATCGATGTTAATGGAATTCCGCTTTATACAATCGCAGGTCTCTCTTATTTTCATCATCCTATAGTTGTATGCCAATATGCACTTGGTATTTATGAACATTTACATCAATCTCATTTTAAAAATGAAAAACTAAAAACGGAATTTTTGAAACAAGCAGACTGGTTATTAAATAATTACATTGAAATTAATTTTGGAAGAGGGTGGAATGTTGGTTATGACATTCCTGAATATGAATTGCATCAACCCTGGTTCTTAGGTTTAGCTCAAGGTGAAGCTGCGTCTGTTCTTACGCGAGCATATCAGCTTACTGATAATATTAAATATTTGGAATTAGCAGAAGATGCAATCAAACCATTTGAAAAAAACGTTTCAGAAGGCGGATTATTAAATCACTTTAAATCTTTTCCAATCTATGAGGAATACCCTTCAAACAGACGAACAGTTGGAGCTCTTTGTGGTTTTATGTTTATTTTGTTTGGATTTTATGATTTAATGTTGACGAATCAAAATCCGCTGGCCACTGATTTGTTTAAGAAAGGAATTCAATCACTAAAAAATCTTTTACCATTGTATGACCTTGGATATTGGAGTAGATATTATTTGTTTGATTATCCGAAGGAATATGTAGCATCGTACACTTATCATTCTTTACAATATGAACAGCTTAAGTCCTTATATTATATTACTGGCGAAAAAGTGTTCCTAGAATATTCACAAAAATGGGAAAAATATTCTAACAGTTATTATTGTAAACTTACAGCATTAGCAAAAAAACTTACTTATGCGAAAAAGCTTAGTTGGTAGTTCGATTAGTAGTGATTTTTTTATTGTTAAATATTTAAAGAATTAAATTAATGAAAGTTTTAATCCTTGGGGATGCTTCAAATCCGCATATAATTAAATGGGCAAATGCACTTTACTTATCTGGAATTAAAATAATTATATTTAGTTTAAGAAAAGGTATTACATCAAATTTTTGTGAAGGAATCGAAATAATTTCCTTTGATTCATTACAAAAAATTACATTTCTAACGAATGCTGCTATTCCAAAGATTCTTTACTTGAAAGCAATACCTAAGATTAGAACTTTGATAAAAGAAAAAAAGCCTGATATTGTTCATGCTCACTATGCTTCGAGTTATGGTTTATTAGGAGCAATATTAAATTTTCATCCTCTTGTTATTTCTGTATGGGGTGGAGACGTTATTGATTTTCCAGAAACATCTATAATTCATAGATGGATTTTTAAATATAGTTTAATGAAGGCAGACAGTGTAATGACAACCAGTCAATTTATGGCTCAACTTTTAGTCAAGTATACAAAAAAAACTATCGAAGTTACTCCATTTGGAATTGATTTGTCGGTTTTTAAACCTGGTTTAAAATACCCTCTACTAAAGGAAGATTATGATGTTGTGATTGGGTCCATTAAGGGGCTAGAATGGTATTATGGTACTGAATACTTAATTGAAGCTTTTGAATTAGTCATCACTAGACTACCTCAAATAAAAATGAAATTGGTAATTGTTGGTGGTGGAGCACTTGAGCAAAGTTTAAAAGAAATGATAAAAGGAAGGAATCTTGATGACAAAGTATTACTTACTGGTAAAGTTGAATATACGGAAATTCAAAAGTACCATAACCTATTAGACATATTTGTTGCTGTATCAGTGTACCAAGAGAGTTTTGGTGTAGCAGTTATCGAAGCCTCCGCGTGTTGTAAACCTGTAATAATTTCGCGAGTTGGAGGTATGATTGAGGTTGTTGAAGAAAATGTTACTGGATTTATTGTCCCGCCCCGGAATATTGACGAATTAGCTGATAAAATTATCAAGCTTGTTCTAGACCCGGAGCTTAGAATAAAAATGGGTAGAGCTGGAAGAGAAAAAATTGAGAAAGATTTTAATTTGAAAGACTCCCTTATAAAAATGATGAGTATTTATAACGGTTTAATTGCAAAATCTTAGATCATAATTATAGTACGGTGCGATGAACCTAAATTTTTGGTATTACAATTATATCAATTTATCTTTTAACTCTAAAAAATAAGTATTATAGAAAAGAATCATTACTCGTTTTCTATTGTCAGATTAAAAACCAAGCACAAAAATTATAGTTGGAGTATTAATGAAATTGCGTTTATTAGATTTTCTTGTTTGTCCTATCAGTCATACAGAATTAAAAATTAAGATATGGGAAGAAAAGAATAATAATTTATCTGAAGAATCGTTAAATAGAATTAAAGATCTAAGTCTATCTGCAGAATTATTCGAACGAGAAATAATAACTGGTGTACTAATAAATGAAGAAAAAAAAATATATTATCCAATATATCAGGGAGTACCAAGATTATTAACTTATAATTGTGGAGTTTTTGAGGACTTTAAAACAGTTTATAATAGTAGAATAGAAAAAGAACTTAAAAGTTATTCCACACCCACTCTAACAATTCCACTCGGAGAGAACTCTGTGATAAGAAGTTTTTCAAAAGAGTGGTTGAATTATGACTGGAATCCAGAAAAATATTGGAGAATGAATTCAAATGTGATGTATGAAGCTATGAGATTTATGTTGGATTTAGAGAATAAAAAGATTTCTAATAAATCTGTGCTGGAAATAGGAATTGGCATTGGTGGTCTAGCAAATTCTTTTGCTAAAAATGAAAATTGTGAATTAGTCGGTGTTGATTTAGGTTATGCAGTAGATGGAGCTTATAAAAATTTCCACAATAATTTATTTCTACATATTGTTCAAGCGTCTGCTTTTAATTTACCTTTCAAAGATTTTACGTTTGACTATGTATATAGTCATGGAGTACTTCACCATTCATCTGATCCAAAGCAATGCTTTTATAATGTGTGTAAGCTGACTAAATTGAATGGATTTTTGTATGTTTGGCTTTATAGTGATACAAGTGAAAATAGAAATTTTCTACGCAGGTTGATAATGATAATGGAAAAAGTATTAAGACCTATAATTTGGCCGCTTCCTTCAGTAGTACAAAATATTGCGCTATTTCCACTTTCCATTCTATATATTATTCATCAAAATTTTATTTTAGCTAACAAAGATGCTGATATGGTTAATTTCTCTTGGAGGGAAGCTTTTCATGCAGCAAGAGATAGATTTACACCAAGATATGCTTTCAGATATTCAGAGAAAGAATTAGCTGAATGGTTTATTGCTAATGGCTACTCAAATCTGATCTATTCAAGTAAAAGGCAAACCCCTAATTATGTTACCCAAGAATTTTGTTTAGCTACCGCTATTATAGGACAAAAAAAATAATATATTAATTAAAAATTAATTAATTCTTGGTTGATTTGTTTTTCTTAAAAATTGAGTCTAAATATCTTTTGTGAAGAAATTTATTAGTCAAATATGGTAAACTTTTAATGTGTGGAATATTTTGTGCTTTATCCTTTGAAAAACCTTTTAATGAATTGGATTATATTAAATTTGTAGAATCTACCAACTTAGTTGCTTACCGTGGTCCCGACTCTTCTAATTATAAAAAGTATAGAACATCAGATAATTTAAATCTCAGTGAAGATTTTAATCTATTCTTTGGACATCGCCGTCTTTCAATTATAGATCTAAGTAAAGATGGAAATCAACCAATGCAGATTGGAGATTATCATATAATATTTAACGGAGAGATTTTTAACTATATAGAATTGAGAGAAGAATTAAAATTATTAGGCATTCAATTTAAAACAAATACCGATACTGAAGTCATCATAAAAGTTTATGAACATTTTGGTCCAAAAGGATTTTATAAATTAAATGGGATGTGGGCATTTATAATACTTGATTTGAAAAACAGATTAATTGTTGTAAGTAAAGATAGATTTTCTATTAAACCGTTGTATTGGTATAAAAATAATAATAGATTTTATTTAGCGAGTGAAATAAAACAAATAGTCCCTTTTCTTTGTAAAAAAGAATTAAATCTTAAGGCTATGGGTAGATTACTTCATCAAGGAATACTTGATATGGATACCGAGACTTTTTACAAAGACGTTTATTCATTACAATCTAAGCAAAACCTTATTATTGATTTAGATAGTAAAAATATTTATAGTGAGTCGTATTGGAACTACAATTTTAGTAGCATTAAGACAGATGATGTTTTTGAACAATTTAGAGAATTGTTTTTGGATAGTATTAAAATAAGGTTAAGAAGTGATGTTGAGGTTGGTGCATTACTCAGCGGTGGGTTAGATTCATCTGCAATCTCTGTTTTAAGTAAAAATCTAATAGGTGAAAGTTTTAAAACATATACGGTTATTTCAGAAAACAAAAAATTTAGTGAAGAGAATTTTGTTGATATTTTAGTAAAAGAAAAATCATTAAGAAACGAAAAACTTTTATTAGGTTATGAAAACATTAAGGAAAATTTTGAGAATGTAATTCAAGTTCAGGACGATCCATTCCTCAATTTTATAGTGGTTGCTCATTATTCGATTTTACAAAAGATTAAAAATGAAACCGACATTACTGTTGTTTTAAATGGGCAGGGAGGCGATGAAGTTCTAGCCGGATATCTTAGATTTTTCTTTTTTTACTTAAGTGATTTGTACAAAAGAGGCAAATACTTTAAGCTTACCAAAGAAATATTTAGCTCTATATTTTACCAAACAGTGATGATGCAATTGAGTAGTGCAGGTGCTAAGAGATATATTCCAAGCTTATCAAAAAATGAGAAGAAATTTATTTTACTTGAAGTAGAAAGGGAAAATACCTCAAATTTCAATAATCTAGTGGAAGCACAAGTTGCAAATATTGATAAATACTCAGTTCCAACCATAAATAGATATGAAGATAGAAATTCAATGGCTCATTCTCTCGAAGTTAGACTACCATTTTTAGACCATAGACTTGTGGAATTTTTATTAAATGTTAAAAATGATCTAAAAATTAAAAATGGATGGAATAAATATATTTTAAGAAAATCTCTTACTGAACTTCCCAAAGAGATTCGTTGGAGGAAAGATAAAAAGGGATTTGTATTGCCGGAAGAAAACTGGTTAAAAAAAGATTTTAGAGAAGATATACTTACAATTTTTAAAAAGTCACGATTAGAAGAATTTGGGATTATTAGGGGAGACTATTTTCTCGAAAATTATAATTCTTATTTAAATGGTAATTCAAGGATTCACAACTTGGAAATTTCTAGGGTTTATATTGCTGAAAAATGGATGAGGCATTTTTTTAATTAATATTCGATTTTTTAGTTAAAAAATTTATTAGAATTTAAAAATAACCTCACCTGATTTTGTTAAAAATGCCTTGAGCTTTTTTTAACTTCCGATTTTTCGGAAGAATTTTTAACAAAATGCTTAGAAGTAGACCAATCTGTTTTTTTACTGGTGAAATATAAGAATGAAGTACAAAGCTTCTATCTACATTTATAGGCTGAAATCCTACTCTTACTTTATAATTGTGTAATCCTTCACTTCCAGAATCTTCTTGAATAGAACTTAAACCATAACTAACAACATTACATTGACCTTCTTTTAAAAAATAATTTAGTACGAAATCGGCAAGGGTATTATTTGGGCAAAACTTTCTATGCTCGTCAGTTGAAAAACTACCTTGGATTATTACATAATCTTCAATGACTATTAAACTCATAAATGCAACAATCTCATTATTAAATTTTGTTGCTAAAGCCTTATGCCCTGAGTTTAATGCAAAATTCTTAAAACGAATCTCAAAATTACTTTTTGTTCCATCTGATAATCCAACTCTAGTTCGAGTATCATGAAATGCTTGAAAACCGTTAACTAAAATTTCATTCCATTGAACAAACTCAATTGTAAGATTTTTTTGTCCAATACGAATATCTCGAACAACATTTTTTGAGAGTTTATTTTGACTATAATTTTTATCATAACAATTATATAAAATAGTATTTGTCGATTGCCCAACATCAGAGATAGTACAAAAGCTTACAATTAAGCAGTTTAATTCACTAAATACTCTTTTAATTTCGATTTCGGATGGCTTTGAAGTAATAAATTCTGGAAATCGAATTGCAGAAAAAGATTCATGCTTTATCCATAAATAATCACCAACTCCATATATTGCGGGTACGCCAGATGATTTTAGATTAGAATAATATTCTGCTAAAGAAATTGAAATCATAACTTTCTATAAAATTAAATAACTTAATGAATCAATAAGAATCATCTCAATATTATATTTAATACTTTCCAATTAAATTAAATCATTTTTTAAAAATTTACTATTTAGTTATCGAATTATATTTTAGTACTCAAATTGAGTAATTTTGGGTATTCAACTACTCAAAATATCTAATTATTAAGCTTTTATATGATTATTCGAAAAATAAGAAATACGGATGTCGAATCCATCTCAAAACTACATATAAAAGTGTTTGATAAATCATATTTTTCAGTTTACTATACTTTATCTGATCTTATTAAATACTTCACTAAGCTATTAGAGTTTAATGAGTATAATTATGTTTGTGAAGATAATAATATGATTATTGGTTATATAATTGGAGGTTTTAGAACACAAGAGGCTGTGAATATATTTTTGAAAGAAAATCGAATAAAAATTCTTTATTACATTTTTCGGAATCCTAAATTTATAATGATTGCTATTAATAAATTATTTAAGAAAACTGTTAGTAAAAAACTCAAATCAAAGGTAAGACTTCGACTTTTTCTAATTGGTGTTGATCCTTCTGTTAGCAAAAAAGGAGTAGGCGCACAATTGGTAAAGAAATTTGAAGAAGATATTGTTTTAAAAGGTTTTAATGAATACGGTTTATATGTTCGAACTGATAATCAAAAAGCAATTAGTTTTTATCTAAATCGTGGTTTTGTAAAAGAATTTAAAAATTTTGATTTATTTTCATTTACAAAACTGATAAATTAATACTCAGATTTTCATCATTATCAAACTAAACTTTATAGTAAAATATACTTATGCTTACTCTGCTTTGTCCCGTATTTAATGAAGAGAAATATATAAATAATATCCTAAGTTTTTTTTTAGAATCCAAACCAACTGAAAAGGAAATCTATTTTATCGATGGGGGGTCAACAGATAATACTGTTCAAATCATCCAAAACTTCATAAAAAAAAACTCCAATATTAAATTATTAATTAATCCAAATAGATTTGTTCCTTTTGCCTTAAATTTAGGGATAAAAAGTAGTAAAGGGGACCCAATCATAAGGTTGGATGCCCATACTATTTACTCAATAGATTACTGTGAAAAAATTCTTGAAGTCTTTAATGAAACAAAAGCTGATATTGTTGGTGGTCCTATGATAAAAAGTGGCGAATCTTTTTTTCAAAAAACAGTTGCTTATTGTTCTTCCACGTCGTTAGGGATTGGGAATAGTAAGATTCATCAAGTTAATTATGATGGTCCATCAGATCACGTTTACTTAGGTGCTTGGAAAAGAAATCTATTTAATGATATTGGTTATTTTGATGAGAATCTTTTAAGAAATCAAGACGATGAGTTTCACTATCGTGCCAAGAGTATGGGTAAAAAGATATTTCTTTCTTCAAGAATTAAATCACAATATTTTCCAAGAAAAAACTTAAAAAAACTTTTCTCACAGTTTTTTCAATATGGTTTATTCAAACCATTAGTGTTACAAAAAGTAAAATCTGAGTTTAAGTTTAGACATATTATCCCAAGTATTTTTGTGCTATATGTACTTTTACTTCCCTTGTGGTATAATAGTTTACTTTTAAGTTCAATGCTTTTTGTATATTTTTTATTGGTTACTATATTTGCAGAAAGCTCACATTTGAGTTTATATTCGAAAATTTTATGTTTTGTGGTTTATCCTACAATACACATTGCATATGGATTAGGTTTTTTATTTGGTTTATTTACCTCAAATAGGATAATGAAACGATTTCTTTAGTAAAAACAAATCAGTATTATTCAATACATTCTTATTTGATATAAAATGATTTTTTAAGATATTTCACTCTCAATTATTTATAGATAATTAATGAACAAAGACTATTTACTTTTTCATAGACCATTCATCTCAGAGGAAGAAATTGATGAGATGGTTGACACGTTACGGTCTGGATGGCTTAGCATGGGACCTAAGACTATAAAATTTGAAGAAGAATTCAATAAATATATCGGGTCTCAAAAGTCAGTAGCTGTAAATTCTTGGACGGCAGCTGGACACTTGACTTTAGAAGCTTTCGGGATTGAAAAAGGAGATGAAGTCATAGTACCAACTATGACTTTTCCTGCAACCGCTGAAATTGTATGTTACTTTGGTGCAAAACCTGTTATAGTTGATGTTGATAAAGATACTCTTAATATATCGATTGAAGAAATTGAGAGAGCAATAACGCCTAAAACAAAAGCTATTATCCCAGTTCATTACGGTGGTCAACCTTGTGATCTTGATGAAATACAAGAAATAGCAAAAAGCCATAACATAAAAGTATTGGAGGATGCAGCACACGCTCTTCCAGCAACATATAAAGGAAAAAAAATCGGGACTATCTCGGATGCAACCTGTTTTAGTTTCTATGCTACTAAAACTTTATCTACTGGTGAAGGGGGGATGATTTGCACTAATAACCAAGAGATTGCTGAGAGGTGTGCAATTATGCGTCTTCATGGAATAAATAGAGATGCTTGGAAAAGATATAGTGAAGCTGGATCTTGGTATTATGAGGTTGTTGCACCTGGATATAAATATAATTTTACAGATCTTCAAGCCTCACTTGGATTACCGCAGCTAAAAAAAGTTGATATAATGTGGGAGTGGAGGAAAAAAATTGCTTCAAGATACCTAGAAGGGTTTAAGGGTTTTGATCTTCTCACTTTACCATATATTAAAAATGATCGAGAATCTTCATGGCATTTATTTCCAGTTCGAATAAATCTAGAAATGATTACTAAAAATCGTGCTCAGATTATTGATGAATTGAAAAATCATAATATCGGAGTGGGAGTTCATTTTATGCCAGTTCATCAACATTTATACTATAGTGAAACTTTTAATTTAGATGACAAGAATTATCCAGTTGCATCAACCACTTTTCCCAGACTTATGTCACTTCCAATTTATCCCGGAATGAATGATAACAGTGTCGAAAAAGTCATTTCTACTGTTATAGATATTTTGAATCAACATCGAAGATAGTTTCTGTTGTAATGGGCAAACAAGGTAGTTTTCTAAAACGATTTTCTGATTTATTGATTAGTATTATACTCCTTATTGTTTGTTTTCCTCTGTTTTTAATCATTGCTGTTGCGATTAAATTGGAATCGAAGGGACCAATTTTCTTTTTGCATGAAAGAACAGGATTGAACGGAAAAACATTTAGAATGATAAAATTTAGAGGAATGATTGATAATGCATTAGATTTTGGACCAGGAATAACTCAAGTTGATGATCCACGTATAACAAAAGTCGGAAGATTTTTACGAAGAACAAGTCTCGACGAACTACCACAATTGGTCAATGTTTTAGTTGGTGAAATGAGCATTATTGGTCCTCGCCCAGAAATTACGAATATAACGCAAAATTATTCAACTGAACATAAAAAAGTATTTGAATTTTTGCCAGGTATAACAGGAATTTCTCAAGTAAATGGAAGACAAATGTTAACCCCTGAACAAAGAACCAATATGGAAATTAGGTATTATTCTAAAGAGACTTTTTGGGGGGATATTAAAATTTTCATTAAGACTTTTTATGTTGTAGTAAGTAACAAAGGGAATATTTAAAATACTAATTATCTTATTACTGATCTTCAGTTTTAATAAAATATAATCTTTAACTAATCGAACCTTTCTTAAACTTGATTTTATCAACGCAATTTGATTTATTTTTGACCTTGTATTGAAATCATTTAAAATCTAATTTTCCGATCGAATCAAAAAAACAGGAATTTTTAATGCAGATATTTAGATTAATTTTACTTCTATTAGCATTATCATTTTTCAAATCAATAGCTCAACCTTATAAAATATTAGAATCTACTAAAGAACATATAATCATTGAGTTCGATTTTCATAATTATTATACAATAGCAGATACGATTATTAATGGTAAAAGGTTCAACTATATTAATCAAATGGAGTTTTCTCCCCGGATGCCGGGTGAACCGTGGTTACCAGAATTGTTGATTAATATTGGTGTTCCCAATAAATGTAATCCCTCTCTGAGCATTTTAAATTCTGAAGAAATTAAAATTAATGACAAATTTATAATTCCATTTCCTAAAGAAGATCCAGATATAACTCCTAAAGGTGAAGATAATTTTAATTTTGAAATTTATAATAGTAATCGATTATTTCCTTTTACTAAAGCAAAAATAATAAATGATTATATTTTTAGATACTCTCGTGTTCTAGTAGTTGGGATTTCCCCTTATCAATTTAATCCTATATCAAGAGATATTTTGTTTACAAACAAAATGAAAATCAAAATAGTATTTAACTCACTTAATGATCTCAATGATAAAAAAATAGAAGATGCTTTTACTGAAAATTATCTACAAGATCTCGTAATTAATTATGAGATAATGTCTGATTGGATAACTAAGGAAGAAACGCAGCAGAATAAAACCTCTACTTTTTGGTACAATTCTAATCAAAATTATTATAAAATCTATCTTGCTAAAAAAGGTGTTTATAGAGTAACTTATGATGAATTGATTGCAGCAGGGGTTCCATTGAGTGCTGAAATTCCAGTTGATAAAATTGGATTGTATGGAGGTGGAGAATCTATACCATTGGATATAACAACCAGTCAAAATGGACTTTTTAAGAGTGGGGATTATTTTCAATTTGTGGGACTTCCGCCACCTAAAAGTAGTTATTCAAATTTTAATTTGTACAACAAAAGTAATGTCTATTGGTTTACATTTGAAAATGATTCATCAGAAGAACGATATAAAGATATTACAGGTATAGCCAGTTCTTGGACAAGATCAATTGACTATTATCTTTACACTGAACACTATGAAGAGGATAAAATATATGAAAGATGGGGACTTGCAGGCAATGGAAATAGGGATCATTGGCAATGGGGTAAAGCTATTGCAAGAAATCAACAATCTATTGTTGGATTTGAAAGTTTCTATAATGAATTACCAGATATAAGTAGAGATTCTAATTTTGCTGTTTTAAAAGTAAATATGCATGGCGTTTCAAATAATAATCGATGTCCTAGCCATCAAGCCTACATTTCACTTGCAAATAATGAGCTAATTGGCACATATACATGGAATGGTCAAGCTGAAGCCACATTTGAAAAGAGAATTGATAGTATAAAAAACTATCCAACAGGAAATAAAGTTTCTGTATTTGTGTATGGAGATGCTTGTCCAGATACTATAAATCCGGATGATGAGATTAGAATAAACTGGTTTGAATTTGAGTATTGGCGGTATTTAAGAACTTATCCTAATAATTTTAACTTCACAAGTAATCCGAATGAATTTGGTGTAAATAGATTTTGGTTGTCTCGGTGGCAAAGAGATAACGCAAAAATTTATATACCTTCAAAATCTAAAGTAATTAGTGATCCAGATATTCCTAATGATCAGTATAATTCTTTAAGATTTGTGGATACTGTTTCTGCTCTAACAGAATATTTTGTTATCGCATCTGATTATTTTCTAACTGTGGATTCAATAAAATTTGATTCCCCATCAAACCTCAAATCAACCGGAAATGGTTCGGATTATATAATAATTACTCATCCGAATTTCAAAAACATTGCTGAAGGATTAAAATCAATTAGAAGTGTAAATTTCCCTGATACCTCAATTTCTAACCCACGGATTTTTATAGCTGATGTTCAGGATATTTATGATGAGTTTTCAGATGGATTGATTTCTCCAGAAGCTATAAAATCTTTTATAAAATATGCTTTTGAAAACTGGGTTATTCCGGCTCCAAGCTACATAGTACTTCTCGGCGATATGAGTTATGACTATAGAGAGATTTTATCGGATAGCAGACCAAATTTTATCCCCTCAATTCCATATTTTACTCAAGAATATGGGCAAACGGCCAGTGATAATATGTTTGTAGCTGTAGCTGGTACAGATGTCACACCCGATCTAGCAATCGGCAGATTATCAATTGAAAATGTTGCTGAAGGTGCTGTGTTATTAGAAAAATTAAGTACATATCCATCAGATAATTCCAAGGCTTGGAAACAGAACGTCTTACTTTTTGCCTCAGGAATTAGTTTAGCCGATGAAATTTCTTTTGGGTTTAATGACGCATCAGAACTACTTGAAAATAATTTTTTAACACCTAATGGTTATACTACTTCAAAGGTTTATAGATACCCTAGCAAGACTATTCATGAACCATTTCAAGGAGACGGTCCTAAAATTCGTGAAAAAATAAACGAAGGGGGTGTTTTTGTTAACTATTATGGGCATGGTGGTGGTTACCAATGGGATCTTATTTTCACAAATGATGATATTTACCTCCTTGAAAATGAAGGTAGATTACCATTTATATCTAGTACAACATGTTACACAGCTCATTTTGATAATCAGGATGTATTTGGAGAACAGTTTAATAAAGTTCCGGGTAAAGGATGTATTGGATTTTTTGGAAGTGCTGGTTTAACATATTGGCAAATCGGTAAGGAAATTAATCAAAAATTGTTTGGGCAAATCTTTCATTTTCAGGAATTTATTACTGGAAAAGCAATCTTAAAAGCTAAGTCACAAGTATCTGGAGGCGGTGCATATGGTAACCAAGTTGCATTGCTAACATTGCTTGGAGATCCAGTTTTTAAGTTAGCATTACCTTCTTTTCCAGATTTTGAAATTAAACCGTCTGGAATTAAAATAAACCCTGCCAATCCTTTAGTCGGGGATACTGTCAAAGTCCAAGTATCTATAAGAAATTTCGGAAGAGTTTTACTCAATGATTCTGTAAGTGTTGAATTAATTGCAACATCAAACGATACTTCATATTCAGTTGGAATTAATCGTATTTCTAGTTTTACAGCATACGATTCAACTTCGTTTAAGTGGATTCCAACAACTGGAGGATTATTTGAACTTAAAGTTAATATTAACAATATCGATATTATACCGGAAGAAGATTATACAGACAATACAGCTTCAAATTTATTTGTAATTTATAATATAGGTGAACCTAACATTGTTAAACCAGTTGATGCTTTCAGTTCAGAATCTAAATTTGATTTTGTATTAGTTGATATTGGGTATTTCATTGATTTACCTTTAGTATATTATATTGAGATTGATACTTCTTCGTCATTTCAAAACCCAATTATACAATCAGAAAGTTTGACTTCAATAGATGGGATCATAAAATGGTCTCCTCAAGTAATACAATCAGGTGTGTATTTTTGGAGGACAAGAGTTTTTGATGGGGAGAATTATGGTAGATGGAGTAATATAAGAAGTTTCTCGGTTGGTTCATATACAAAAAAAGGATATTACGCACACGATAATATTCTAAAAACATTTGATACCTATAACATCAATTTTTCTGAAACACACAAAAGTCTTCTTCTTAATACAGAGCTAATTGAACCTAGACCAAGTAATAAAACTTTCATTGAACAGTTTGACTTTACTAACATCGCTTACTCTGATAGTTTTAAAGCTAGTACAATGACTACGGATGGGACATATCTTTATATTGGCACCTCACAGTATTTCGCTTATAATCCAGACTCAAATCCTGATGGTCTTTCTAGGATTTATAGAATAGGTACTGGATTAAATGGAACAATTCAAGGGGAGTATTACGGGTATCTTCCAAATTTTAATACACAAATCTTAAATCAGATATTTTATCATAGCGATGGATATATTTATGTTGCAACCAAAAATCCGTACCAGCTATTAAAAGTTGATAAAACTACAGGGGACACAACCTCAATTTATCTAACTGCAGGACTTCTTAGATGGGAAGATGCTGGTATTAAAGAAGGTGCCTTTTTTGTAAAATCTGACGGTAATTTTATTTATAATCTTACACTATTTGATAGTTTGGGGAGAACAAAATATGTATTGAGAACTCTAGACCCGAACAATGGGTGGACCTTAGTTAAACCAGATATTATACTTGATGGTAATAGTTATATCCCAGGATTTTCTGACTTTTTCGTATATGAAAATTTTATCTATCCAACTGACTATTGGCAAAATGCGATGAGAAGAATTAGAGTTAATGATGGCTATTATGAAGAAGAGTGGGTAACATATTTACCCTTTAAAAATTTCTATTCTTGGTGTTATGATTGGAATAACAATCTATTGTATTCAGTCACTTTTAGACCGTTCGCAAATTTAAAAACCAGATTTTATAAATTTCTTGGTAACTATACCGATGCTGAAGGGACAATTACTACAAAAGAGATTGGACCTGCAAATAAATGGAATAATCTTAAAATCAATCTTGAAAATTCCAGTCAGACTGGAAACTATACTGTTAATTTACTAGGTTTTAATAGTTCAAATAAAATTTGGGATACATTGGCGGTTACAATTCCTGATTCACTTGATCTATCAAATATTTCTACGGTTGATTATAATTTATTAAAAATGAGTTTTACACTTTCAGATTCAAGTTTTGGTGCTTCGGAACCTATGAAATTAAGATCGGTGGAAATTGATTATGATATGCTCCCAGAAGTAATGTTGACAAAAAAGAATATTAATGTTTCACCTGATAGTATATTACAAGGATTTCAAACTGAATTAACTTTAAATATTCAAAATATTAGTTCAACAAGTGTAAATGATGTAAATGTAAAATTTTATATAAATAATTCCGATACTGCATTTTATTCGCAAAATGTAATGATAAATGCTGATAGTTTGACAACGATTAAACATAATATAAATACAGATAATATTTTATTTGAAAATAATTTAAGAATATTTGCTTTCCCAATTCATCCAACCTTATTTACTTTCAACGATAGAACTGAGCACGATTTTTTTGTTTCCCGTGATTCAGTAAAACCAAATTTTACTATTACTTTTGATGATAAAGAATTAATTGATGGAGATATTATTTCATCTGAACCTACGGTTGTAATGACTGTTGAGGATAACAGTCCTTTACCAATTACTCAGAACCACTTTTCAATTCAACTTGATAATATTCCTTTAAGTTTTTATGATGTTAATGATTCTCTTAAGTATGATTACACTCCATATCCAAATTCAAAAGCAGTGGTTACTTGGACTCCAAAACTTGAGGATGGCTCACATACTTTAACAGTTTTTGTTAAAGATTCATCAGGAAATCCGTTTAACTCATCACAAATGGTTTATAGATTTAATGTTTTTAACAATCCCGATTTGTTACAAGTATATAATTATCCTAATCCATTTAAAGACAAAACTGATTTTACTTTTGAAGTCAGAGGAGTTATTCCGCCCGAAGAGCTTAAAATCAAAATCTTTACAGTGGCAGGAAGATTGATTAAAGAAATAGTTCTGCCAGGTTCAAGTTTGCAAATCGGATTTAATCGAATACCCTGGGATGGACTCGACCAGGATGGTGATGAAATTGCAAATGGAGTTTACTTCTATAAAATAATTTCAAAACACGGTAATGAAGTAAAAACTGTTACACAAAAACTTGCTAAGCTTAAATAACATAATAATAATTTTAATCAAGTTTAAGGATTTAACTAATGTGTGGTATTGTTGGATATATTGGAACTAAAAATTGCGTTCCTGTTCTATTAAACGGATTAAAACGGCTTGAATATAGAGGGTATGATTCAGCGGGTATTGGAGTCATAGAAAATAATAAATCACTAGTTGTTAAGAATAAAGGGAAAGTATCTTTATTAGAAGATAAGCTTGAAGAGTTAAATATTAATTCTAATATCGGAATTGGGCATACACGTTGGGCAACACACGGTATTCCAAATGAAATAAATGCTCATCCACATAGCAATGAAGATAATTCTATCTTTTTAATCCACAATGGTATTATTGAAAATTACCAGGTTTTGAAAAAAGGATTAATGAGCTTTGGTTACAAGTTTAAAAGTGAAACTGATTCTGAAGTTCTTGTTCATTTAATAGATAGTTTCACTAAGCGTGGTCACAATTTAACAAAATCAGTTCAACTTGCTTTACACGAAGTTGAGGGTACATATGGGCTCGCTATCATCTCATCAAAAGAACCAGATAAAATTATTGCTGCTAGAAAAGGCTCACCTTTGGTTGTGGGTATTGGTGAAAACGAAAATTTTATTGCATCAGATGTTTCTGCTATAATAGCTCACACAAAACAAGTTATTTATCTTGAAGATGGTGAAATAGCAATTATTAAAAAAGATGATTTTATCGCAAAATCTAGTTTCAATGATGACATAGAAAAAGAAGTTCACGAAATTTCAATGACACTTGATGAAATTGATAAAGGTGGCTTTCAACATTTTATGTTAAAAGAAATTATGGAGCAGCCGGAATCTTTAAGAAACTCTATTAGAGGTAGGATTATTGAAGAGGAAGGCGATGTTGTTTTAGGTGGATTGGCAGATGTTGTTGATAAACTTGCCTCATCTAAAAGGATAATAATAACTGCTTGCGGTACTTCCTGGCACGCTGGTTTAGTTGGAGAGTATATGTTTGAACAGTTTTGCAGAATTCCTACGGAAGTTGAATATGCTTCTGAGTTTAGATATAGAAATCCTGTTGTTGAAAAAGATGATGCTATATTTTTTATTTCTCAGAGTGGCGAAACGGCAGATACGCTTGCTGCTCTTAGAGAAGCTAAATTGAAAGGTGCTTTTGTTCTGGGAATTTGTAATGCAGTTGGAAGCAGTATTGCAAGAGAAACGAATGCTGGCGTTTATACACACGCTGGTCCTGAAATTGGAGTAGCTTCTACAAAAGCATTTACATCCCAGCTTACAGTACTTGCACTTATAACATTACTAATCGCTCGTAAAAAAAGCATGAGCAAAATTGATGGCAAACAGCTAGCAAGTGAATTAAAACTGATCCCAGATAAAGTTGAAGAAATTTTAAATCTTAATGATCAAATAGAGAAAATTGCTGAAGAGTTTAAAGATGCTACAAATTTTCTGTACCTTGGACGCGGATACAATTTTCCCGTAGCATTAGAAGGCGCATTAAAATTAAAAGAAATTTCATACATTCATGCAGAAGGTTATCCGGCTGCAGAAATGAAACATGGCCCAATTGCACTTATTGATGAGAACATGCCTGTTGTGTTCATCGCTCCAAAAGATTCCACTTATGAAAAGATAGTTAGTAACATACAAGAAGTTAAAGCTAGAGGTGGAAGAATTATTGCGATTATTACTGAAGAAGATGAGTTTCTAAAGAACTTAGTTGATTATACTATAAAGATACCACATACGATTAGAATGTTAATGCCAATCTTATCAGTTATACCTTTACAATTATTAGCCTATCATATTGCAGTTAAAAAAGGATTAAATGTTGACCAACCAAGAAATCTTGCAAAAAGTGTTACGGTAGAATAGTAAATTATTTCTGATATTGTCTTTGTGATTTTGCAAAATTTCCATATTTTTACCAACCAAATTTTTAAGGGCAGGTAGCTCAGTCGGTAGAGCAAAGGACTGAAAATCCTTGTGTCGGCGGTTCAATTCCGTCCCTGCCCACATCCCTTTAGAGGCATTACCGAATGCCTCTTTTTTGTTTTAAACCGTTTGCAATACCAAATTATTTTAACATTTGCTTTATTGAATTCTGCCTTAACCCTGCATATATTTGAGCTATACTAAAAATGGTTTAACATGAAAGAAAAAGTAATACTTCAAACAAATTTCCCTAAACTAAATTTTGTTAAAAGCGGTAAAGTAAGAGATATTTATGATCTCGGAGAATATTTTTTAATTGTTTCAACTGATAGACTTTCCGCTTTTGATGTAATAATGGGACAAGGAATTCCTTTTAAAGGAAAAGTACTAACTAAGATTTCTGAATTTTGGTTTAACTACTCAAAAGGCATTATTAAAAATCATCTTATAACTACTGATGTAAATAAATTTCCTTCTATTTGTATGGAATATGCTGATGATTTAGAGGGCCGAAGTATGCTTGTACAAAAAGCAGATGTGGTTCAGATTGAAAGTGTTGTCCGTGGTTACATCACTGGTTCCGGTTGGGTTGATTATCAGAAAACTGGTGAAGTTTGTGGAATTAAACTACCATCAGGAATGATTGAGTCTGAGAAATTTCCTGAACCAATTTTCACTCCTGCAACAAAAGCTGAAATTGGTTTACACGATGAAAATATTTCTGAAGAAATTGCAAAACAGATTGCTGGTATTGAAACAATAGAATTTATGAAAAGAAAGACCATCGATATTTATAAAAACGCGGTTGAATTTGCTTTGAGTAAAGGAATAATAATTGCCGATACTAAAATGGAATTTGGTAAAATTGGAAATGAAATTATTCTTGTGGATGAACTTCTTACACCTGATTCATCAAGATTCTGGCCTTTGGAAAAATATGAAAAAGGAAAATCGCAAGAGAGTTTTGATAAACAATTTGTACGTGATTATCTGATATCCATTAAGTTTAACAAGCAACCACCGCCACCATTATTACCTGAAGATATAATTCAAAAAACCAGTGAAAAATATCTTGAAGCTTTGGAAAAACTTACCGGCGAAAGTATAGTTTAAAATGCATCCAGTTAAGATTAAAATTATAGATAAAAAAGAGTTGCAAATTCTTTGGGATGATGGAAATAGTTGTTCACTAAATCTAAAAGAATTAAGAAAATTATGTCCGTGCGCAACTTGTTTAGCAGAACGAGAAAAGCAAAGTAAAATGTACATTCCGTTATTTGCTGAAAATCAGGTAACTATTAAATCAATAGACCAGATAGGAAAGTATGCTATTCAAATCAAATGGAACGATGGGCATAATACCGGAATTTATGAATATACATTCTTAAAAAATTTTGCTGATAAAGTAAAAGTTTAACAAATGACACTCCCAAATCAATTAACGATTTTAAGAATTATTCTAACTCCGATATTTTTATATCTGTTTTTATCCAGTAATCCATTTTACATCCAAATTTCACTAGCTGTATTTTTTATAGCCGCACTAACTGATTGGTATGATGGTTGGCTAGCAAGAAAGTTTAATTACATCTCAGATTGGGGAAAATTCTGGGATCCACTTGCAGATAAAATACTAACATCAACTGCTTTTTTAGGATTTGTACTTGTTGGTTTATTACCGCTTTGGATGGTTTTATTAATAATTATTCGGGATTTAGTGATTACGCTTTTAAGAGTTTATGCTGAAGGCAGAGGTTACAATTTTGTTACAAGTTATTATGCAAAATGGAAAACAGTTTTACAAATGGTGTTCTTATATTATTTGTTAATCCTTTACGTTGGGCTAAAAACAAAAGAAGTTTATTCAGATAATCAGGATATATTCTTGGTACTTTCAAATCATAATATGATATATTTTATAATGTTAGTGATCACTGTTATTACAGTTCATTCCGGGGTTACTTATCTGATGAAAAACAAACATTTAATAGAAAAGTTATTTAGTGAAACAAATAAACTGGTTTGAAAAAATAATTGGTTCAGCTTTTTTTACAGGATACATTCCAATTGCGTCAGGGACATTTGGGAGTTTAGTTGGTGTACTTTTTTATTTTATTCCCGGATTTGAAAAATTATTTGTTATCATCCCTGCAATTATCATCCTATATTTTTATGGAGTTTATGTTTCTGAAAAGTTTGAAAAAGTTTATGGCAAAGATCCGGCTCAAAGCACTGTTGATGAAGTTGTTGGCACCTGGATTGCATTAATTGCGTTACCAAAAACTATTTTAATTGTTCTAACATCCTTTTTAATTTGGAGAGCATTAGATATCATAAAGCCATTTCCCGCAAGAGATTCAGAAAAGCTGAAAGGTGGTTGGGGAATTATGACTGACGATGTTATTTCTGGTTTTTATTCGTTAGTAGTTGTTCATATAATCGTGTACTTTTTTGGAGTTTACTAAAAATGAATGCATATCTTATTTCTATCGGGGACGAATTATTAATTGGCCAAACCGTAAATACAAATGTTTCCTTTATCGGAAATTTACTATCTGATAATAATATTGATATAATAAAATCAACTGTTATTGGCGATGATCATCAGGCAATATTGGATGAATTTAATCTTGCATTTAACTCTGCAGAATTAATTATTTGTACAGGCGGACTTGGGCCAACGCACGATGATATAACTCGTAATGCTGTTGTTGAATATTTTAAAACTGAATTGATTATTAATGAAGAAGTGTTGGAGGATGTAAAAGCTTTTGTTACTAAACGAGGAAGAGAATTAAAAAAGAATCATACAGATCAGGCTTTAGTTCCTAAAATTGCCACTGCTATTAGAAACGAAAATGGAACTGCACCAGGAATCTGGATCGAAAAGGAAAATAAAATTCTTGTTGTTATGCCTGGGGTTCCCTACGAGATGAAAGCGATGATGAATAATTACGTTATTCCAACTCTACTTGAAAAAATTGGAACACCTAAAGAGTTTATAAAAAAAGTTACATTGCAAACTACCGGTTTACCGGAATCTATTTTGGCTGAAAGATTGGGCGATATAAATGAATTATTAAATGGAGCAAAGTTAGCTTTTCTACCAAATCAATACGGAGTTAAATTAAGAATAACAGTAAAATCAAATGATGAGGAAATTGCAAATAATCAATTACTTGAAATCGAACAAAAGATAAGAAGTAAAGTTGGCAGATATATTTTTGGGAAAGGTGAAATAACACTTGAAGAAGTTGTTGGAAGATTATTGAAAGAAAGAGATTTACGCATTGCAGTAGCAGAATCTTGTACTGGTGGTGGCTTAGCAAATAGAATTACGAATATTAATGGAAGTAGTAATTATTTTGAACGTGGAATTGTTACTTATAGTAATGCAGCTAAGGTTGAATTGTTAAAAGTAGAAGAAGATGTTTTGATTGATAAAGGCGCAGTTTCTGCTGAGGTTGCTATGCAAATGGCCGAAGGAATTAAATCAACAAGTGGGGCTGATATTGGTATTTCTCTAACTGGAATTATGGGACCAACTGGAGCAGTAACTAATAAGCCTGTTGGAACCGTATTTATTGGTTATTGTGATGATAAAGTTTGTACTTCAAAACGTTTTCAATTTGGTGATGATCGCGTACTTAATAAAAATCGTGCAACACAAGCTGCTCTTGATATGATTAGAAAAAGTTTACTTGGAATTGCGTTTGAAGAATAGACTTTTTGTTTCTTTGAATTTGCCTGAAAGTGTTACTGATAAAATTATTGCTTTGCGTGATTCAATCTCAGCTGATGAAAAAATAAAATGGGAACCCAAAGAAAAACTTCACCTTACTATTAAATTTATTGGTGATGTTGATTCTGAACTAGTTAGTAAAATATCTGATGAATTAATGTTTGTTGAAGATTATAATTCTATCAATTGTTCATTTATAAAATTTGGATTTTTTTATCGTGATAATAACCCAACAATTCTTTGGGCTGGATTAGAAACTGATATTTCATTGTTCGGTTTAATTGATGTGATTAATGTTCGATTACAAAAATTTTCTATTGTTGTTGATAAAAACAAGTTTAAACCACACGTTACATTATTAAGAATAAAAAATGATCTCGGAATAGACTTTGTTAACAACTTCAAAAATTTTACTTTTACACCGATAGATTTTTCCACTAATTCAATCTCACTTTACAAAAGCGAACTTCACAAAGATGGTTCAAAATATTTTGAAATTAAAAATTATAAACTAAAAAAATTGGAGAAATGATGGCTTCAGATAGAGAACAAAAACTAAAAATCATTGATGATGCAATTGCCGGCATCGAAAAAACTTATGGCAAAGGTGCTATAATGAAATTAGGGGACGGCGTGATAAACGATATCGAAGCTATCCCAACTGGTGCTTTGTCTTTGGATATTGCTCTTGGAATTGGTGGAATACCTAGAGGTAGAATAATTGAAATTTATGGACCGGAATCAAGTGGTAAAACTACTTTGTGTTTACATATTATTTCAGAAGCGCAAAAGTTAGGCGGGCTTGCAGCTTTTATCGATGCTGAACATGCACTTGATGTAAATTATGCAAAACGTTTGGGTGTTGATACAGCAAATCTACTTATCTCGCAACCAGATTTTGGTGAACAAGCATTGGAAATTACAGATACATTAGTTCGTAGTAATGCTTTGGATATTATTGTGATTGATTCAGTTGCTGCACTCGTTCCACGCTCTGAAATTGAGGGTGAAATGGGTGATGCTACAATGGCTGTTCAGGCTAGATTAATGTCGCAGGCTTTAAGAAAATTAACCGGAGCAATTTCAAAATCAAAAACTTCTGTAATTTTTATTAATCAATTAAGAAGTAAAATTGGTGTGATGTTCGGAAATCCTGAAACAACAACCGGTGGAAACGCACTTAAGTTTTATGCTTCTGTTAGAATTGATATAAGAAGAATAGCAGCAATTAAAGATGGCGAAGAAGTAATCGGTAACAGAACTAAAGTTAAAATTGTAAAAAGTAAAGTAGCACCACCATTCAAACAAACAGAATTTGACATTTTATATAATGAAGGTATAAGTAAAACCGGTGATGTTTTAGACATGGCAACTGAACTTGGAATTATTAAAAAAGGTGGAGCCTGGTTTACTTATAGTGAAGAAAGAATTCAAGGTAGGGAACAGTTTAGACAAAAACTTATCGAATTCCCTGAGATGTATAAAAAAATTGAAATTGAAATAAAAACAAAACTTGGTTTACCTGGTTTCAAATCGGATCAAGTTGCTGGAGAAAAAGCAGAAGAAAAACCAAAAGGGAAAAAGAAATAGTTATTAGCCTTTTTATCAAATGAAAATTATAAGAGTCGTCAGAAAAGATGAAAAAAATGTTATAGTTTATTTTGATAATGATGTAAAGTTAATTTTATCAGAAGATGTTTTTTATAATAGCGGTTTAAGGAAAGATGATGAAGTTTCCGAAGACCGCTATTCTTTTTTTATTGAACAAAATATTTTATTCCACATCAAACAACGCGCACTTTCATTTCTTGGCCGAAGATTTCATTCTGAAAGAGAATTACTTCAAAAACTTAAAAGCAAATCTTATGAAGAAAGATTAATTAAAATTGTTCTACAAAATTTAAAAGATCATTCTTTTATTGATGATAAAAATTTTGCATCGCATTTTATTGAGGAAAAGTTAAAGCGTAAAAAATGGGGGATGAATAAAATTAAATCAGCGCTTTATACTAAAGGTGTATCTTCAAAAATAATTGATAAATTGTTAAAAGAATTTGATAATACTGAGAATAATCTTGAATCAATTACTGAAATTGCTGCAAAAAAAATCAATCAGCTTAGAAAAAGAAATGTTGATGAAAAAAAACTTTATCAGAAAGTAATAACATTTTTATTAAGTCGAGGATTTGACTATGAAACATCAAGCGAGGTTTGCAGAAAAATTATTAAGCAGGATTTTGATTAGTAAGTTTTAGATTTTGTCTTAGTTTTGTGATAAAACTTTTCATCTCACCATTAATTATTTCACTATTAGTCTCGTCTAAAGTAAACCATTTTCGTTTACGTAAATTCTTTTCCGGGTAATCTTTTAATTCCTTTGTTACTTCCATCGAAAAAACTTTTACTAATGCAGTTTCATTTTTCTTTTTAAGTTGAAAAGCACCAAGTTCTACAGTTTCATTTTCACCAATTACTCCTGCTTCTTCGTAAGCTTCTTTTTTAGCTGATTCAAATGCAGATAAATTAAATTCGATATAACCTTTAGGGAAAATCCATTTTTGTTTTTTTATGGAAGTGATAAGAAGTAGTTCCAATTCACCATTGGTAACTCGATAGGGAATTACGCAAGATTTTATAATTTCATTATTTGAGGTTTTGTTTTCTTCCACATCAATATTTAATATTTATTTCCCAAAATGTATATAATTATCTTTTTCTAATAGGAAATATATCCTTTAATTGTTTAAAAAAATCTAACTACTTCCCTTAATAATTTGATTGGAAAATATAAGACCAATCTTTAACTTCATATTAAAGAATAACAGGAATCCGAAATGAGTAAAAATCAAAAAGAAGAAAAAATTCTTTCTGCATATGAAAAAGCTGCTGAAGATGGAATTGATCCACGCTGCATCCCTCAAAGATTAGATATGCCTGTTCCAGAACATGATGAAATTGTATATCCAGACTATACAAAAGAAGAACAAGAAAACTGGAAGTTCCTCTACAATCGGCAGATGCAGTATTTGCCAGGCAGAGCTTGCGATGAATATTTACAAGGTGCAATACAACTCAATCTTTCATCAGAAGAAATTCCAAACTTAAAAAATCTTAGTCAAATATTTAATAACATAACCGGATGGAAAGTCGCGCGAGTTCCTGGTTTGATTCACGAACAAAATTTTTTTGAAATGTTAAGAAGAAAAGTTTTTCCTTCAACTGATTATATCCGTAGAAAAGAAGAACTTGATTATACGCCTGCACCAGACTTATTTCATGATATTTTTGGACATATGCCATTACTT
>Ga0138256_10000639_pt1 | contig 38182 bp, 29 predicted proteins | sample KNB2016incub_MG_FD_105486 | JGI IMG/M metagenome (GOLD analysis project Ga0138256, IMG submission 105486) | Active sludge microbial communities from wastewater in Klosterneuburg, Austria - KNB2014incub_MG | ecosystem: Engineered > WWTP > Activated sludge > Unclassified | place: Austria... | reverse complement strand
TTTACAAATAATATAAATGATGACGCTAGCAAGAACGCATTATTGCAAATTAATTCCCCTGTTTACCCAACCGGTACATTTAAGATAAATGAAACAAAAGTGGTGATGATGAAGAGAGGAGAGCGCTATCTGTCAATGGCACATCAATATAATATTGACTTATATAAATTATTTGAAATAAATGATATGGAGGCTGCGGAAGTAAGCAGCAGGGATCAGCTTTTATACTTACAGCGAAAAAGAACAAAAGGGAAAAATAAATTTTATACTGTACAAGTTGGAGAATCATTGCATGACATAGCACAGGCTGAAGCCATAAGGTTAAATAGTTTGATGGAGCTCAACTGGCTGGAGACGGGCATGCAGCCAGCACCCGGCGAAACACTTTCGTTACAGGAAAAATCAAAATCAATTCCTAAATTGGTTTTGAAAACAAATTATTCACTGGAGCCACACATCATTTCAAAAGCCACACATTAAATTATTAATAATGTCATTAGTAAAAATTCACGATAAATCATTTGAAACATATCTTTCAGAAGAAACCATCCGCAAAAGAGTAGAAGAACTTGCCGCTGATATCAATAAAGATTATGAAGGCAATCGCCCGCTTTTCATAGCCATTCTTAACGGTTCTTTTATGTTTGCCGCCGATCTGTTTAAAAGGCTTTCAATTGAGGCCGAACTTTGTTTTATTAAACTAGTATCGTATAAGGGCATGAAATCAACCGGCAAGGTAGTTACCTCGATAGGGCTGGAAGAAGATATTTTTGGAAAGGACATTATTATTGTTGAAGACATTGTAGATACCGGTAAAACGCTTCACGATTTTTTACCACAACTGCTGCACCAACAACCAAAGTCGTTAAAAATTGCTTCTCTTTTGCATAAGTCAGAAGCTACCATTTATCCGCTTACTCTTGACTATGTTGGGTTCGATATTCCCAATAAGTTTGTGGTGGGTTATGGACTTGATTATGACGGGCTAGGACGCAATCTTAAAGAAATTTACCAGTTGGTCTAAAATCAGCTAACACTCTCAGGTTTTTTTTGTACTTTATCGGGTTATTAGCACCCGTTTGAAGACCTTATTCTTCATATTAATATTTAACAGTTTTCAGATTTTTGTATCTGCACAGAAATTTTATTTTCGGGGCGAGGTACAGGATGAGGCAGGTAATCTATTGCCAAATGTTACAGTTCAGCCACAAAGAACCGGTTATCTTTTTAAGACAGGAGCTTCAGGAACTTTTGGAATTGTATTAGATGCCAACTCAGATACTTTGTCTTTTTCATTAGAAGGCTATTGTAAAAAAAAGATACTGGCCAGTGCTGATAATTATATTCGTATCAAACTTAAGAAACTGGCAACTTCAGCAGTAAGAAAAGATAAACTACTATCTCTTACGAAAGATTTGGGAAGAGAGGATCAAAAAGAATGGTACACCGGAAACGAAACTTATGCGAGCCTTTTGGAAAATCATTTTGTTAACGCAAAGCGATTTCCCAATACAGGAATGTCGCTCAATGTAGACAGAGCATCTTATAGTAATATTCGCAGGTTTATATCATTAAAATCATTTGTGCCACCCGATGCTGTTCGAATCGAAGAGATGTTGAATTATTTTAACCTGAACTATAAAGAACCGGATAATGGACAGTTGTTTAATGCCCGCACCAAAATAAGCTCCTGCCCCTGGAATCCCGAAAGCCAGTTATTTTTTGTCAACCTATCTTCAGCAAAATTGGATTTAGATTCATTGCCACCAAGCCATTTGGTTTTTTTGATTGATGTATCAGGCTCTATGGATATGCCCAACCGATTGCCACTATTGAAATCTGCATTTCGTTTATTAGTAAATAATCTTCGTGATAAAGATTCTGTTGCCATTGTTGTATATGGTGGACTCACAGGTGTAATGCTCAATACAACCAGCGGTGCAGAAAAAGAAAAAATATTCAAAGCGATAGATGAACTGGAACCCGGTGGTGCTACACCTGGCGAATCAGGCATTAAACTGGCTTATAGCGTGGCCCGCAATCATTTTATAAAAGGTGGAAATAACAGAGTGATATTGGCAACCGATGGTGATTTTAATGTGGGATTAAAAACTGAAAATGAATTAGATTCATTAATTACCGCACAAAAGGAAACAGGCATTTATCTTACTTGCCTGGGTGTAGGCATGGGAAATTATAAAGACTCAAAAATTCAAACACTAGCCCAAAACGGAAATGGTAATTTTTCTTATTTGGATAATTACAACGAAGCAGAAAAAGTGTTGTTGAAAGAATTTACCCAAACATTATATTCTGTAGCAGATGGTGTTTATATGAATGTGGAATTTAATCCGGATTATGTAAAAGAATACCGCTTGATTGGGTTTGATAACAAGGTAGGTGCACTGCGAGATTCCTTATCGATGGTAGAAGGAGGCGAAATTGGGTCTGGACATTCTATGATGGCAATGTTTGAAATCATTCCAACTGAAAAAAATATTGCAACAATTAAAAATGAATCTAATGATGTTACTGTAGCAAATATAAAGTTGACCTATAACTTGCCAAGGCAACCCCAAGAATATGTATTTAACTATCGTTGTTTGCTCAATTTTTCTTCCTTTGACCAGTTAGATAAATCGTATCGGTTTTCAACTGCGGTTTCGATGTTTGGAGCTTTGTTGCGTGAGTCTAAATTTATCAGGAATACCAGTTTTGATGATATACTCAAAATAGGGACGACCGCCATCAATACAAATGATTTATCGCAAAAGGAATTTCTCAATCTGGTAGATCAGGCAAAAAAGCTCTATTCAAAAACGAAAAAGAAAAAGGAAAAAGAGAAGAAAGACAGACAAAGCTATTAAGAAAACATCTCTTTTATTTTATCAAAAAAACTTTTATCACTTTTGTCCGGCTGTGGTTTAAAATTGGGTGAAGCACCCAGTTTTTCCAACATGGCTTTTTCTTCACTACTAATATGCTGTGGCGTCCAGATGTTGATATGTATCAACTGATCACCTTTTTGATATGAGTTTACTGCAGGAAATCCCTTTCCTTTCAATCTTAATATTTTCCCACTTTGTGTACCGGCGGGTATTTTTATTTTAGCCTTACCATCAATAGTAGGCACTTCTACTTGTGTGCCAAACACTGCTTCGGAAAATGTAATATGAAGATCATAAGCTACATTCAGCCCATCGCGGTGCAATTCTTTATGTGCTTCTTCTTCAATTAATACAATTAAATCGCCGGGAGGGCCGCCTCTTTCGCCTGCATTTCCTCTGCCACTTACATTCATTTGCATTCCTTCCTGTACGCCTGCAGGTATGTCTATGCTTACTGTCTCTTCTGCATATACACGACCTTCTCCTTTACAGTTACTACATTTTGCTGTTACTGTACTGCCTTCTCCATTACAAGTGGGACAAGTGGTTACAGTTTGCATTTGCCCTAGAAAAGTATTGGTTACTTTTCTTACCTGCCCGCTGCCACCACAGGTGCCGCAGGATTGAACACTTCCTTTATCCTTTGCGCCGTTACCCCCACAAGTGTTGCATCCTACATATTTTTTTACTTTAATATTTTTTGTAACGCCTTTCGCTATTTCTTCATAAGTTAGTTTCAGTTTTACACGCAGGTTACTTCCTCTTGTACCACGGCTTCGCTGTCCCCCACGGCCTCGTTGACCACCACCAAAAATATTTCCAAAAAAATCTTCACCAAATACATCACCAAACTGGCTGAAGATGTCTTCCATATTCATACCGCCACCACCACCAAAGCCACCACGTCCATTGTTGCCTACACCTGCATGGCCATATCGGTCATACTGTGCTCTTTTATCTGCATCGCTCAATATTTCATATGCTTCTGCTGCTTCTTTAAATTTTTCTTCAGCAGCTTTATCGCCCGGATTTCTGTCGGGGTGATATTGCATAGCCACTTTTCGATAGGCTTTTTTTATTTCATCAGCCGAAGCACTTTTGCTTACGCCCAATATTTCGTAAAAATCTCTTTTTGACATATAAATCTGCAGTTATCAGTTTGAAGATACTATTTACCTACCACCACTTTTGCGTGACGAATAATTTTATCATTCAGATAATATCCTTTGATGATTTCATCAACAACCTTTCCTTTTAATTCATCAGTTGCAGCAGGTATCTCAGTTATGGCTTCATGCAAATCGGGATTAAAATCTGTTTGTACTGATTCCATTACTTTCAACCCCCGTGCTTGCAATGTATTTCTTATTTTATTAAATACTAATAAAACACCTTCTTTCACGCCAACGTTATTTTCAGTTGTTTCAATTTGTTTTTGCGCTCTTTCACAATCATCCAATACATCGAGTAAGTCGGTAATAATATCACGACCTGCCGTTTGTATCAATTCAATTTTTTCTTTTGCATTTCTGCGTTTAAAATTATCGAACTCGGCTGCCAGACGCAGGTATTTATCTTTCGATTCTTCCAGTTCTGCATTTATTTTTTCAAGGGCAGATGTCTCTGCTACCGGATCATTCAAGTGGGTGGTACCACTTATGTTTTCATCGGTATTGATGTCCATATTCTGATTTTCGGCTTTGTTGTTGTTTGCTTTTTCGTTCATGTCTAAAATATTCAGTTATAAGTTTTCTAGGCATTCCCTTTTGCAGGGGCTGGCAAAGGTAGGCTTGTCAATAATACTGCCAATTGAAGAAATGGGACATTTTGGCTTTTGATTTCATGCATAACTGACAAGAGCAGCTGTAAATCAGGTCATTATTGTACCTTGCCGCCATGAATAAGGTCGCATTAAAGAGAAAAATTTCACCTCGTGTAGCTAATGGGCACCCCTGGATTTTTGGAAATGAAATAGAAAAATCAGATGGTGACTGTAAAGCAGGTGATGTAGTGGAAGTGTATAGTCACGATGGTAAGTTTATTGGCACCGGTTATTATAATCCTCAGTCGCAAATAATGGTTCGGTTGCTTAGCCGGAAAAAAAATGAAGCGATCAATGAACAGTTCTTTTTTGACAAAATCAAATATTGCTGGGAGTATAGAAAGCGATTGGGATATATGGAAAACTGCCGCCTTGTATTTGGCGAAGCCGATTCAATGCCTCAACTAATCATCGATAAATTCAACGATTATTTTGTGATACAAACATTGGCATTGGGTATTGATGTATGGAAGCCGGCAATCGTAAATGCCATTCAAAAAATATTTTCGCCCAAAGGAATTTATGAAAGAAATGATGTGCCGGTAAGAGAGTTGGAGGGACTGCCACAACAGAAAGGTTTTTTATCGGAACCTTTTGATACTAAAATAATCATAAATGAAAATGGTTTACAATTTCAAGTAGATGTAGAGAATGGGCAGAAGACAGGTTATTTTCTTGATCAACAGGATAATCGTCGTGCCATTCAGAATATTGTAAAAGGGGCAGATGTTTTAGGCGCTTTTACATACACTGGCACTTTTGAAATTCATGCTGCACATTACGGAGCAAAATCCGTTTTGGGATTAGATATTTCTGAACAGGCTGTGAAGCAAGCAAATGAAAATGCTAAATTAAATGGGCTGGAAAAAATTTGTCGGTTTGAAACTGCAAATGCATTTGATGTACTAAAGCAATGGGGGAAGGATGGCAAGAGTTATGATGTGGTCATGCTCGATCCGCCTGCATTTACTAAGAGCAGGGCCACCATTCAAAAAGCTATTACGGGTTATAAAGAAATTAATCTGAGAGGTATGAAATTGGTAAAGCCAGGAGGATTTCTGGTTACTTCATCATGTACCAATCTGGTACAGGCTGATTTGTTTTTACAAATTATTGAAATGGCAGCAAAGGATGCCAGAAGAAAATTAAGACAGGTTGTTTTTCAAACCCAATCAGCAGATCATCCCATTATTATGGGCATGGAAAACACACATTACCTTAAATTCTTGATAGTGCAAGTTGAATGAAATGAAGATTATTTGGAAACCTGAAACTTGCCTGATTTTACAACCTTGCCAGTAGCATCAACTAAATGATACATATAAATACCGCGGTTAAAATCGGATAAATCAACAGTTTGCTTTATGGAAAGCCCTGGGCTTTCGTACATTTTCTTTCCTAAGAAACTATAAATCTGAATGGTAAGTCCTTTATCATATCCTTTTTGCAAATCAAAGGTGATATAAGATGTAGCAGGGTTGGGATAAATTTTAACAACAGGATCTTCGGTACCAGTTCCCGGTGCCGGTCTCGTTGATTGAGCCTGCGACTGCATGGCAATCAACAGGATAAATGATAATATGGTTAGAATTTTTCGCAACGAAACAAATCTACATTTAGTATTCTAAAAGTAGGCCTAATTTTTTAAAATACCATAGTATTTTTACTTAGTATTTTAATGTTTTGATTATCAGGTTATTATAGGTTGTCAGGTATTTGAAATTAACGATTACTTAAGCTAACGAGTCCAATATTTTTCTAATTTTTTCAAAATCAGGCACATCCGCAGCGTTTTCCAAGACTTCGGCATCTTTATCAATCCCTCTTTGTCAATAATAAATGCTGAACGTTTTGAAACTCCTTTCATACCATAACCAAACTGTTCATAAATGGAATTATACAATCTTGAAACTTCTTTATTAAAGTCGCTTAGCAAAGTAAAATTGAAACCTTGTTCTTTTTTGAAATGAGCTAAAGTATGCAATGAATCTACCGAAATGCCAAATACAGTTGCATTCACTTTTTTATACCAACTGATATTATCACGAACGCTACAAAGCTCTGCAGTACACACACTGGTAAAAGCTAATGGAAAAAATAACAACAAAACGTTCTTGCCTTTTTGATCTGATAATTTTATTTCCGTTTTATCACTGTTTAATAACGTAAAATCGGGAGCAGCTTGACCAATAGTTAATGACATAAATATGTGGTTGAAGTATATTTATTAAAAAATATGAAATAGTTATTCTAGCCTAAAAAAATGTTGTTGCCAAATTTTGATAATTGAATTCTTCAGCTAACTCAATGTAATTATAATTTGTCCAAACGCATTGTCTTAGAATCAGTGCCAATGGTTTGAGAGGATTCAACATAAATCCAACTGTTTCGATCAATATGCCAGCTGCCATTTATAAGATTAAGAGGATAAGACGCACCTGTGAAATTTGCCCAGGTTGTCATTGTGCTGGCATTCCCATCCCAGGTACCGGTTTTCTCTACAATTCCATTTTTTATAGCATCAACAGTTTTATTGCTATAATATTTGAATTTATATCCCGTAAAGTCGGTGGAAATATCAACACCGTTCATTGTAAATTTTGTTAGTGTCCATTCACCATCGGTCATAGCCTGTATTACCAGATCTGTTTTTATATTGTCCACCGTTTTTTTGCAAGACGCAAAAAGAAATATTGTAAAACAAACTAAAATGCTCCTTTTCATAATATGCACAAAATAGAGTTATTTGATTGTTTTTGCAACACAAATTTCCCCAATTTTAATTTGACAATTGAAGTCTGTAATCGCTTGCAAACATTTGATAACTTTATAGTCATCCAAAATATATTAAGTATGAACAAGCCTTTGTATCAGTTTTTTACAAAAGATCATCGACGTATAGAAGCACTTTTGGATATGGCCTGTGAAAATGCAGACAGCATACAAATGAATTATTATCACCAGTTTCGTACAGGAATTTTGAAGCATATAAAGATGGAGGAGAAAATACTTTTTCCTGCGGCTCAAAAAGCAAATGGAGGCGTGCCAATTCCACTTGCAGCAAAGCTTAGATTAGATCATGGAGCCATTACATCATTAATGGTGCTTCCACCTACTTCGGATGTGATTAATGTAGTTCGTTATATTTTAGATAAACATGATCTGTTGGAAGAAGAACCAGGCGGTATGTACGATATATGTGAACAGTTGACTGTTGATGAAACGGAAATTATTATATCACAATTAGAAACCGTAACCGAAGTGCCGGTGCACCCGCACAATGAAGCGGCTTATGCATTACAAGCGGCAAAAAATGCTTTAAAAAGAGCCGGATTTGATTATGATGAGTTGAAGCGTTTATGAAAATAATTTTTATCTGAATATGGGTTGAGGAGTTGAGTATAATGCATTATTTACGCCACCTAATAAGTGTATTTTTTTATCACCTCCGTTTACTCCATCACAACTTGCAATGGAAAATGTTGTACCCAGTCCAAGTGTATGAAAATAAACTCTTTTATCATCAGGTGTAAAATAGGGGACTCCATTTGAGAGATTGTCATCCAGCAAAATCTTTTTATCTGAACCATCAGGTTTCACTCGAACTATATCACTATTGAATGGAGTCATAAAAAAGGGGCAAGTTGTAAAAGTAATGAATGAGCCATTGTTACTCCAGTCGGGGTCGAAGCAATAGAGATTATCATTAGTTAATCTTATTTCATTACTCATTTCATGAGAAGTAGAGTTATAATTAGAAACGAAGATTTCAAAATCATCATTCCAGCCATTTAGTTTATCATTGGGTAACGATACATAAACGATTTTATTTCCATCGGGCGACCAGGCAGGATCTGCAAAAACTTTATTTTGAGTGGAGATAATAAATGGATTATTGCCATTTATATCTGTAACAACTAATCTCCATTCAAAGTTTGTAAAGCCTCTAGCAGAATCTGTGCAATATGCTGCCATTAATATCTTATTACCGTCGGGACTAAATTTTGCAACACCTTGTTTTTGCCAGCCATATTTTCCTTTGTAAATAAGAAGTTTGGGGTTACTTCCATCAATATTAAATACCATCAGTTCGGCATTATCATAATCGCTGGTAGAGTTGTCTGATTGTAGTGGCCCTTTTTTGATTGACCTATAGCAAAGAAATTTTGAATTGTCGTGTGACACCCTTGGCCACCAATAATTATATGCTAAATCATTTGTTAGATTTTTTTCTGTTTGCCCATCATAACTAAAAATTTGTACAACAGCCTGTGATGCATCACTTTTGTCATATAAGATTTTGATATTACTTACAGGAGGTTCTACGGGAACCTGATTACAGGAGTAAAAGAATGAAATCAGCAAAACAAATAGTAGGAGCTTCTTCATTAAAGTTGTTTTAGTGGTGCTTGAAAATGGCAAATACAATGCTGACTTGATTTTTTTTTGTTAAATGTTTTTAAAACTGTCTATTAGGACAGGTTTCAAATCAATTGGAGGTGAGATGTTGCTCTCTAAGCTAGCGTGCCAGTTAGATATTTTTTTCTGGAAATATCAGAGGCTATTTTCCAAACATTAATCAGTTCCAAACCTAATTCTAATCATATTTAAAACACTGGTTATGGCTAAACTTAGAGCTTCATTTCATTTAAAGAATCTATATAGTGACTGCGGTTTCTTTGCACAAATCTGAATGTTTTACATGTAAAGTCAGAAGTTGTTCAATTCTGGACGCTTGTGAAAATGAAACATTAGCTGCTGTAAGTAATTATAAGCTTTCAAAGTTCATTCGAAAAGGAGAGAAGTTGTTTTCGGAAGGAGACCCAATCAGAGGTATTTGTTTTATAAAGAAAGGATATTTAAAAATTGAGTTAAATGGCAAGCAAGGCCGGCCCTTGATATTGCGCATTGCCGGCAGGGGAGCAATTTTTGGTTATAGACTCAATTCAAAACATACTTGTTATTCCTTTTCTGCTACGGCAGCCACTGATGTGCAATATTGTTATATACCAAATGAATCATTTAATGTTATCCTTCAAAAAAGCCCTGATTTAAAACTGCAAATCCTCAACCAGATACTTGACGATCTTGAGATAACGGAAAAAAAAGCCATTTATCTGGCACATAAAACTGTAAGAGAAAAAATTGCAGAGGCCTTGTTGTTAATAGCTGATGCATATCATTATGAAGTCAGGAAGCAAAGTTTTAAAATCAATTTATGTCGGCAAGATATTGCCGATCTGGCGGGTACTACCAAAGAGCAGGTTTCAAAAATTCTGAAAGATTTTGAAAAAGATAAACTCATTAAATGCTCTGCAAAAAAATTCAATTATATCAACACGCAATTACTAAAAGCTGTTATTAGCTAATTCTATTTTTTCTTTTCCAAACAATAATGGTATAGAATTATAAAAAAATACGAAAGCGTATTTATTGCAATATTTATCGCTTTGCTAACGATTTCCAGAGTTTTATCGCAAGTAGCTTTATGTCAGAAATTTATTGTTGCAGTAAAACTTTTTATTATGGAAAACGAACAGCAACCCGAAAGCAAAAAAGTTCCTTTTTACAGAATGATAATGGATGATTTTATGCTCTTACTCTTTTTGGGCGTAACCATCTATGCTGTTTTTTATCTTTTATGGGGGGTGATGGAGCTATCCAATCTACCATCAATTCCGGAAGAGATAAAGAATAATCTGATTAAGTAAATTCTTTAAAAAAAATCATTTATGAGTTTATTAAGTCCCGTTGAAGGTTGGTACGAAAAAAAAGTATCTAAAGATGAAAAAATGTGGATGATTATTGCACTCATTCTTTGCTTATCCATGTTTGTATGGATGATAATGTGGCATGTTTATGGAAAACAAAACCCATCAAGCATTACTTACCGTACCAGCACTGCTGAGTTCGGAAAACTGAGTGAAGCATATATCAAAAAATATATGATAGGTGCCGACAATGGGGTACCTGTTGTAAGACCTGAAGCTAACAGTGAGGTATTTCTCCTTGCAGAGATGTGGCGTTGGAGTCCCGTTCTTGTATTGCAAAAAGATCAATCCTACAAATTTCATATTTCATCCAGAGACTTGGTACATGGCTTCTCCATTCAGCCAGTCAATATGAATTTTCAGGTTTACCCTACTTATGATTATGTACTTGAATTTAAACCTACCGAATCGGGCGAATTTAAAATCATCTGCAATGAGTTTTGTGGTATCGGTCATCATGCTATGATTGGGAAAATAGTAGTTATAGAAAAAGATGAAGATTTAAAATTGTATGGATATGAAAACTTTAAGAATGCAGCAACTACCGATTCAACAGTAAAAAATGAAGTGCCTTTAACTGATGCAGAAATGGCTTTGATGGGAGAGCAAGTATATACGCTTAAAGGATGTGGTGCCTGTCATAAAATTGATGGTAGCAGCCAGATAGCACCCAGCTGGAAAGGATTGTTTGGGAAAGAGGAACAGGTAATTGAGAATGGCAAAAAGCTAAGTGTGAAAGTTGATGAGGCCTATATCAGCGAATCTATTAAAGATCCTTCACTGAAAAAAACAGTTGGATTTGAAAATACACCAATGCCGGTTTTCCCTCTTACTGATGATGAAATAAAGCAGGTGATCGCTTATATAAAGACATTAAAAAACTAACCCGTAAAATCTTAAATTATGTTTCGTACTTGCGATATAACAGGATTTAAAGTTGACCTGCGGTCGGAAAAACTGATCAGGGCCAATGCCGTTTTTGCAGTTATTTCATTGTTACTGGCAGTAGTTGCTGCTATTCTTCTGGTATTTACCCGATATCAGCCTGTGCATTTGCTGGGTGCTGAGTGGTACTATCGGTTAGTTACTTTCCACGGTTTGAATGCGCTTATCTTTTGGATAATATTTTTTGAAGTTGCTGGTCTGTACTTTGGATCCACCGTTATACTCAATACAAGATTTTGTGCGCCTAAGCTTGGCTGGTTTGGCTTTGCTTTAATGGTTGCTGGGCTGGTGCTCTCCAATGTAATAATCTTAATGGGCAAGGCAGATGTGATGCTTACCTCATACACACCATTGAAAGCACATCCATTGTATTATCTCGGTATAATTTTATTTGCCGTAGGAGCTTTGATAGCTGTTATTTTATTTTTCGGAAATCTGATGATAGCCAGGCGTGAAAAAACCTACGGAGATTCTTTGCCACTGGTTGCGTATGGATTAATGACTGCTGCCATCATTGCAGTTATTACGCTGGCTACTGGCGCCATCATTTATATACCTACTTTTTTATGGTCATTAGGCTTAATACAAAATATTGATCCTGCTATGTATAAACTTATTTGGTGGGGATTGGGTCACTCATCTCAACAAATAAATGTTGCAGCAATGGTATCCATCTGGTACATGGTTTCATTCTTAAGTGTTGGGGGTACATCTATTAATGAACGAGTTTCCCGTTCAGCTTTTGTTTTATACATTCTTTTTATTTGCCTTGCTTCTGCACATCATTTATTGACTGATCCTGGAGTAAGCAGCGCATGGAAAGTTTGGAATACAAGTTATGCAATGTATCTGGCGGTACTGGCATCTATGATCCATGCTTTTGCTGTTCCTTCTTCATTTGAATCTGCACAAAGAAGGTGGGGTTATAATAAAGGATTGTTTCAATGGCTTTCAAAAGCTCCTTGGGGCAATCCGGCATTTTCATCAATCATACTGGCAGTAATCGGATTTGGATTTATTGGTGGCACTACTGGTGTAATTTTTGGTATGGAACAAACCAATATCATTGTGCATAATACCATCGCCATCCCCGGCCACTTTAAAGGCACAGTAGTAATTGGGACCACACTTACTTTTATGGGAATTACTTATTATTTAATACCACTCATTTTTAGAAGAAAAATTGTAGGATTTAAGTGGGCAAAAATGCAACCTTGGATGTTTTTTATTGGTATCGCATTGCTTTCTATCTCTATGATTGTTTTGGGCCAAATGGGAGTACCTCGCCGTCATTGGGATAATACTTTTTCGGGAGGCCCATTCACTTATAATTTTAATCCGGCAGTTGATTTCTTCTGGGCTCTAATGATGTTGGGAGGTGTACTTGCGTTTCTTGCTACTGTTATTTGGATTCTGATTGTTGTTGTTTCAGTATTTTTTGGACCCAAGGTCAATGGTCCGGCTGATATGCAACTTTCAATTTCTCCTCCTGCACCTGCTGCAAAAGCACACAAAGGATTTGAAGCACCCGGTACTCTTGTACTTACAATTATATTTTTATTGGTTTTCATGGCACTCTTCTTCCTTAACTGGAAATGGCTTGCCGCTACCTGGAATGTAAACTAAGACCAGTTGATTATATAAATCACATAATTCCTTAGCGTGCCGGGGCTGATTGAGCCCCGGTACTTTTAATCAGATTTTAATGAATTTTCGTAAATATTGGATATTGCTCTTTTGGATACTGCTAAGTGGATTTAATTTTCCTAATGAAAAGAAATTCCTCTCTCAAAAAGCTGAGAATATTTCTGTATTTGACTCAAAAGGGAATGTGTTTGATTTATTTAGTCTGCTTGGAAATAAACCTTTGGTTATTTCTCCTGTTTATACCAAATGTCCATCAGTATGTGGCATTATCAGTAACGGTGTACAAACTGTTGTAAATAAACTGGGAACATTAGGCAAGGATTTTAATATTGTTAGCTTTTCTTTTGATAGCAGTGATAAGAAAGAAGATCTTGCCTTTTATGAAAGTCGCTGGAAAATGGATGGTCTTCATTGGAAAACCATTTCTGCAAAAGCTGATCAGATTAAAAAATTAATGCAATCTTTCGATTACCAGTTTGAATATGATTCAACGAATAAAGAATTTAACCACCCTTCCATATTAATTGTACTTACCCCATCCGGTAAAATATCGAGATATATTTATGGAATAAATCCTTCTAAAAGAGATTTGAAACTTGCACTGATTGAAGCGATGGCTGAAAAGTCAAGACCCGGATTAATAAAAGGATTTTACTTACGTTGTTTTGGTTATGACCCTGTTTCCAAGACATATAAATTAGATTGGAGATTTCTCATTTCCACCTCAGCCGGTTTGTTAATGATTGGATTGATAAGCTGGATTTTTATTAAATCATTTATTGTTTCAAAAGATTAGTAATGGCTACAAAATCCGATACCCCCAAATATGTCAAGGAGAAAACTTTTGGACACCAGTTATTTCAAAAATTCGCATCCTTTTTTGGAAAGATATATGCTACCGGTTATAATCCTCTTTATTATCTTGGTAGTATAGCTGTGCTGCTTTTTATGGTGGCCTGTATATCGGGTATTTATATTTTTATTTTTTACAATGTGAATCCCCGTCATGCCTGGGAGTCGGTAGAAGCCATTTCTGCAAATGTATTTAACGGCTGGATGCGAAGCATTCATAGATATTCTTCTGATTTACTAGTCATTTTTATATTGATGCACTTATTGCATACTTTATTTACCTCAAAATTTAAACGACTGATTTCATGGATAAGCGGGATTGTCTCGTTTCTCATTGTTGTTTTAATCGGTGTTACGGGTTATATGCTGGTATGGGATCAGAAAGCGAAACTCACAGGCTATCTTACTGCTAAATTATTTTCTGCACTACCCATTTTTGATCCTTCAATTGCCGGTGCATTTTTGCTGAATGATCTTACAACTGTAGGAGGATTTTTTAAAGTTGCATTATTTGGACACATTGTCTTTTCATTGATTACTGTAATAGTTATTTGGGTACATGTACTTCGTATTTCAAAACCCAAAATTTTCCCTCCCAAAAAACTTATTTTTTATGTACTTATTGCGCTTGGTATTATTTCAATTGCTTTTCCTGTAGTAAGTGACCCGCCAGCTCAGTCTTCAAATCTTCCATTAAACACCACTTTTGACTGGTATTATTATTTTGGGTATTATCTCATGAAATTATTTACCGTGAATCAAAACTGGATAATACTGGTAGGTTCAGGGATAATTTTATGTTTCATTCCTTATATATTAAAAAGAAAGAATAATCCACCTGTAACTATTGATCTGGATAAATGCGATGCGTGTAATCTTTGTTCCTATGATTGCCCTTATGAAGCAATTGATATGCTAGATAGAAATGGCGAACGCAAAGCTATTTTGTCTGCGGATAAATGTGTTGGCTGCGGCATTTGTATTGGCTCCTGCGGAGAGCATGCTATCACACATCCATTCTTTCCCCAATTGAATTTTAATGCCCAGCAAAAATCTGATGTTACGATCTTTAGTTGCAGCTATTTTCCAAAGTTTGAATTACCCGATAATTTGAAAATTACTGCGTATCAGGTTCCCTGCACTGGAAGCATCATGCCCAAAGATGTTCAAAGAATACTGGAACAAAACAGTAACAAAGTGGCCATTCTTGGATGCGAAGACTGTTATTACAGATTGGGAAAAACATGGACAATCAATCGGTTTTTGAGAAGGAGAGCACCTTCGTTTTCCAGAAAATTTGATGCTTCGTGTGTCAGGCATTTTACCTTAACACAGTTTAATAAAGAAAAATTAGAAGCTTTTGCAACAGCGCCTACCAATGAAGATGTCAAGAAGCAGGAGTTTTCAATTGTTGATCATAAAAGAACAAATCCTTTATTCGCTGTATTAATTCTTGTTGCATTTTTTACAATGATGATTCCTCTAAGTCGTACGGTTGTTCATTTTTTTAATCCAAAGGAGAAAACACTGATTGTCAATTTTAAATACATTTCGACACCACAGGAGTATGAAAAATCTTACTCAACTGCAAAACATATGCAATCAAAAAACCCTGTTGTAAAGAAGAGAAGCTCTGTATTATTAAAAGTGTATGCGTCTAAAGATCGTTCACTTATTTATGAAAAGGAGTTTAAACCTCGGGGATTAAGACAGGATATTGCGATGTTTATATTTACGCAAATATCTATTGTACCTGATCAGGTAGATGTAGAATTAACAGAAACTGCTTTCCCTGACAAGCAATTCAAACTAAATAATATCACCCTGAAAAAAGGTGACGGTACTTTTGTTGTTTTTAAAGATGGAAATTTATCGTTAGCAGGTATAAATTGATTTCAACTCCCAAAGGCGGGAAATGGTTCTTTGCCCAATTAGCAAAACGCCATATATCATAGCTTGCAATACAAGTGAGCATTTTTATTTGTAATTTTCTTTAAAAAATTATTGAAAATGAGAATCAATATTTCTAAAGTGGCTCCACAAGCCTATGATGCTATTCTTGGTTTAGAAAAATATTTATCTGGATCTGGATTAGATAAGAAACTTTTCGAACTTATTAAAATCAGAGCTTCTCAAATAAACGGATGTGCATATTGTATTAATATGCATGTGAGAGATGCGCAAAAAATTGGAGAGACATCACAAAGATTATTTTTATTAGATGTCTGGAGAGAAACCGATCTTTTTTCTGAAAAAGAGAGAGCTGTATTGGCACTTACAGAAGCGATTACATTAATTACAAATGGTCATGTACAAGATGAAATTTATAATGAAGCTGCTTCAAAAATGACAGAACAAGAACTTGCTGCAGTTATAATGTCGATTGTTACAATTAATGCCTGGAATCGTATTGCTATTACTTCCCGTACGCCTTTGGACTAAATCAAATGAGAAATGGAATTTTTTTACTGTCATAATTTTGAAAATAAAAGAACATGATTTAAAGGTTTGTAGATAACGTATGGGCTGTATTTGGGGCCAATTTTTTGTATGTTCATAATCAATGACTTATAAATAAATGAATGTTTTTACAAAAATTATCAATAACTCAAAAAAAAGCCGTTATTTTGTTCTGTCTTTGGTGTTCTTTACAGTTTCACAAGTCCTGAACGTTTGAAAAACCGTTGAATGTTCATTGGTTACTGTTTACTGTTGGCACTTTTTATTTTTTAAAACCTCTCAAAAATGAACATTTACGCAGGAAACCTTAGCTGGAACCTGAAGGATCAGGATCTCCAGAATCTCTTTGCCACGCATGGTGAAGTATCTTCAGCAAAAATTGTAACCGACAAATTCACTGGCCGTAGCAAAGGCTTTGGTTTTGTTGAAATGCCAAACGATGATCAAGCACAAGCTGCAATTGCAGCTTTAAACGGATCAGAAGTAGATGGCCGAAACATCGTTGTAAACGAAAGTCGTCCTAAGCAAGAAGGCGGCGGCGGCGGAGGCTTCAAGAAAAGAAGCTTTGGCGGCGGCGGCGGTGGCGGCGGCTACAAAGGTGGCGGTGGTGGCTACAAAAAAGGCGGTGGTGGATACCGTGACCGTGGAAACGGTGGCGGCTTTAATAGCGATTATTAATTTACACCTAAATAAAGATGCTTTAAAAGTCTGGTTCGAAAGATCCGGACTTTTTTTTAATGCAAAAAAATGCGAAACAAATTGTTCCGCATTTTTTCTGATTTAAATTATTTTATGGAATAATTTTCACAATTCCGGCTCCGTGGTATGAGTGATATTCACCATTATACATTGCATCTGCATTTACAGGTCCCATTTTATAATTTCCGGGTGATACTGCCCTTACAGCATAGTAAAAAGTCTGTTTCTGATTAAAGGCATCGCAAAAGAAATGAATTCGGTCATCTCGCACATCAAGAGCTACTGGCGTTGCAGCATCTTTTATCCAATCCATTCCTGGAATTTCTTTTGTTCTTGGATTTTCAATTTCGAAACCGGCAGGTAGCAAATCAGTAATTACAATATTGTCGACAGGTGTGTTAAATGTTTTTTCTAATGTAACACCTACAACTATTAAATCATTCTGTTTGAAAGTAAGATTGGTTATCAGCTTGCCATTTCGGTCATAGAACTGTTTTCTTACTTTGAGGTAGCTGTCTTCTTCCTTATAGCTGCCGGTACTGCTTACACCAGCTGCCTGCCAGAAATAATACATCTTTCCATTTCCTTTTGTAAGGATCTCCACCTGATTATTTCCTAGTGCTTTCATATCTCCTGACCATTGGCCACCGTCCACTTTTGCAATCAGTTTCCCATTTACTTTTATTTCAGCAGTTGCTGTAGACTGATTAGCTGCTTTTGCATGTTTGCCTAAAGCTAGAAATGCAAAGGCTCTTTCCTGTGTACTCAGCCACTTTCTGCTCTTAAGTTTATCCGTTACATGCTTTACCATTGTACCTATCTGTGCATTGGCAGGGTCGGTGTCAATCAATGCATTTAAAGCAATTGCTTCATCTCTTACGTCCGAATAATAACTACCACCTGTTTGCGGCACTGATTCTTCTCCGGTAAATGCCGCAGGCAGCAGTGTAGCAAAAGATCTTTTATCTCCCGCTGTTGCATAAGTAGCTGCCAGTAAATAGCGACTATCAAGCGCCAGTATTCCCTGATTGGCTTTATAATAATTCATAGCAGGCACATTGGGCCTTCCAGCCTTGGCCAATACATAAAGGCTATATACCACTTCTTTTGGCGCAATCTTTTTTTGCTGAGTACGATTATAGAAATAAGTTATGGTTTCCCTGTTCCTCAGTTTATTATTAATATAATTGAGCATTGTTTCAAGCAGACTATTATCAACATCAAAACCTGCCTTTCTTGCTTCAAGTAAAAAATGAGCAGCATAGATTGTACTCCACCAATCTTCTTTATCCAGCCCGTCCCATAAGGTAATGGCACCATTGTATAACTGGCGCATTTTAATAATACGAATGGCCTCCATTATATTGCTATTCGCATTTAACTTGTTTTGTGATTTGTTTAATGACATCAAATCTGCAAGGTCGCCATAGTACAATTGCGGAAAAGCTGCAGATACAGTTTGCTCAGTACATCCATAAGGATATTGAACTAAGTACTGCAACTGAGATGAAAGTTCAAGAACAGGTGAACGACTTACAGTTAAACTATAACTGATAGTGCCGGGCATATAATCGTTTAAGCCAATATTAATTTTTTGTGTATTGCCCCCTGTAATTGAACCCGCTCCTGTTGTTTTTTGTAAAGTAGAGGGCGGTCTTACTGAAATTTCAGTAACATCAGAAAATTTTTCACCCAGCCCTGATACTGAAACTGAAACCTTTGCAATATTGATAGAAGGATCAGCCACGATTTTAAACTGCGCTTTATTCTCACTATTTCCAGCCAGGTTCACTGTTTGGCTGTTGTTACCCACTACTTTCAATGGCGCATCTACATTTATTGTTGCAGTTACTGTTGATGATTTTGAAGTTGTGTTTGTAAGAGTAACGGGCACACTCACCGTGTCGCCAGGGCTTAAAAATCTAGGTAGTGCTGTGCTGATAACTATTGGATCTGCAACAGTCATGGTATTATCAGCCGCTCCAAAACTTTGGCCTTTATAAGAAACAGCCATCAACCTCAATTCACCACTAAACTGCGGCACATCAAATTCAAATTCTGCCACCCCATTGCCATTTGCTTTTTTAATACCACCCCAATAGCTCATTACTTTCACTCTTTTTGATGGCATAGGGTTGTTTCTTTTAGTAGCATCTTCAAAACCATCGCCACCGGTACTGCTCATTTTAGCTCTTACTTCATCAAACAATAATGGGTAAAGATCAAAAGCGCTTACCTGTAATGCTTTTTTCTGATAGAAGTATTGATATGGGTCTGGTGTTTTAAAATCACTTACCTGCAATACTCCATTATCTACAGCAGAAAGTGTGACATAACTTCCCGGAACAGCTTTTACAGTTACTTTTTGATGAGTTTTGGAGCGAACATTTTTTTGTGACACAATGCTTAGTTCTTGCTTTCTGTTTTTTTCCTCTACAGGCACATTCTTAAATCCATGTGCTACTGTAAGCGGAATATCTGCAAGCTCGTGTGGTTTGATAAGTGTAGCAGTAATATAAACATTGGGAACATGCTCACTGCTAAGTTTCAAGTTCACCGATGCTTCTCGCTGGCTCACATCTACGTATTGGTAAGAGATAACATGATCTGTTTCCATTGTAACTAACATTCTTCCGCTAAATGGCGTAGTAAAATGTGCCTTAACCTGATCGCCAATCAGATATGTTTTCTTGTCAATCTCAATATTGATATTTCCTTCCTTGTTTACTTCAAATGAGGTATTGGAACTGCCCCAGCTTCCATAGCTGTAAAATGATTTACTAACATAGCTATTGGCTCCTGCATTAAAAATTCTTACTTCATAATCGCCGGGTGTTTTAGGAATGTATACAAAAGAACCGGTTCCATTAATGGCAACCTCCTGTTCTATCATCATTTTATCTTCTTTCTGCGATTCATATCGAAAATAACTGCCACTTTTGGCAAGTACTGTTCTGTATTCATGTTTTATTACCTGAATGTTTGCATTCGCATTAATACCATTTCCATCTTTATTGGCGGCTGCAAGTTGAAATTTTACAGGCTGATTAAGGGGATAATAATAACTCCAATCCTGTTTGATTCCAAAGAAAGCAGATTGTGTATAAATTGAAGTATTGGCAAGGCGACTTACCGGACGTCCAGTTTCATCAAATACTGTAGTGTAAAATGAAGCCTGCAAAGCCCCCATATTGGAATAAATAGTTGGTACTTCATATTCTATTTGAGCATTTCCATTAGCATCGGTGGTTCCCTCTTTTATAGTTTTGTCAAAAAAAGTGGTTTGGTTGGTAAGCCCAAAATCAAATCCATCAAACTGCTTGGATGAAAAGTATTTCTGACTGACTTGTATTTCGGTTTCATATTTTCTATTGGCGGCAGGCGGTCCAAAAAAATTAACAGCATGTATGTCAAGCATTGATTTATCGCCTGCTTTCAAAAACTCTTTATCCAGTTTAGTAGTTACTTTAATTCTGTCAGGAACAAATTCCTCTACCATAAAATTCTGAGAAGTCAGCAATACATCATTACTGGTATAAACTTCGAGTGTATAGCTTCCGGTTATTGCGTTTAAAGACAAATCAATATTACCTTCGACAGCGCCTTCTTCATTCAGACTTTTGCGAAAAGATTTAAGCTCTTTTCCATTGGGCATCAAAAATTTAAATTTTATTGGAACATCCCCCGGATTTTTCCAATTACCATCTCTTACAATTACTGAAAAATTTATTTTTTCTCCCGGACGATACACATCTCTTTCAGCATATACAAATGCATCGAAGCCTGAAGCGTTATTTCGTTTGCCCCCCACATCAAATCGGGAGGTATTCACTCTTGTATTATTAAAAGGCAGGTAGTTAAAATCATCTGCTGTTTTTGCAATGATCATAGCTGGTTTAAAACCTGAAAAATCTTTTTTGACATAGGCAATTTCTGCCACACCATCATTATTGGTGGCTCCGGTTCCTATTAGCTGATTATTGGAGCTATAAACAGAAATATTAACACCCGAAACAGGTGAAGCAGATTTAATAGAATTTGTAAATACAAATATTTTGTCATTTCCTTCTTTAGAGATTAGACCCAAATCTGACAATGAAATAAAACGGCTATCTCTCACCCAATAATCATCCGCAGAGCGAATCATTATATGATATACGCCTTTAAAATCAGCGAGCCGATCTTCAAACTGTGAAAAATTTAATATTCGCCCACTACCGCTTTTTGGAAGGGAACGGGTATCTATTTCCTTTTCATAAATCACATCGCCCAATATGCCATCATTGTTTTCATAGCTATCATAATATTCGCCAGCATATTCTTCTCCTTCATAACTGGCATACTGTGGCCCGCTTTGTGTTTCTTGTGGCTCATATCCATACCGTTGTGCCATCAATAAATTATTCTCATAAATTTTTGAGATGATGAGTTTTACTTTGGGCACATTTGTTATAGCGATTTCAATATTCTTTCCTCCTTTTTTGGATAAATAAACCGCTTTACTATTTGTAAAATTAATTCCAGCTTCCAGTTCTCCAAACCCAATGCCTCCGGTATATTCCTCCTTCATTGTGCCTCCTAATTTTCCGCGAGGTCCTTTAGATATAGTAAGTGCATAGCTTTTTTCAGTATCAAACTTATCGCTGCGAATATTAAATCCATAATCACTAGGTTCTACTGTAAAAGTAACAGCCGGATCAAATTTGATATACGAAGCAATACTTTCGCCATTGAGTTGCTGGCTGGTTGATACTTTTACCACACCATCTGTACCGTCGTGCTCAGCTTCTGTGTTTTGAATGCTCAACACATAAGGAGAAGGAATTGTAAGCGAGCTGGTAATTTTTTCGGCTGTGGTTGTATTTCCTTTTTCGGGTTTTAATCCTTTGTCCAAACTGATTTTTAGATCTACATCTTTATCCTCTGCCTTTATTCCGTTCATGCGAACGGTTATTTTATTGTCGGGTGAAATGGTTACCATATTAAAGTCAGCTTTCTTGCTACCGGCTACTATTGAAAGATTTTTTTTCACCATTTCCGGATTAATGATATAGTTAAATAAAAGATCAACCTGTGGAGTGGCTGTGGTGGTACTTTCTCCCACCCACATTACCTGGGCATTATTTAATTCTAGTAATGGTGTATGAAAACTGATTTTATCACCTCCGCTTACAGAGTTGAATTTACTGTACTTTAATACAGCGCCTTTAATTTTTGCTGTATATGCGGTTGCAGGGTTTAATGGTGCAGATGGTGAAAAAACTAATTCATCAGGGCCACTCCAGCGAAAACGACCATGTATCGCTGGCACAAAACTGATATAATCAGTAGAATCCCAAACATTCATCATTGAATCTTTCGCCAGAGAATGATTGAACCGGAAAACCAGATTTCCCAAGATTGGTACTTCACCTTTTGCGTTGGTGAAAGACAATGAAATGGAATTTTTTTTGCAGGAGGATAAAAAAATAGCACTTGTGGCCAGTAGCAGCACTACAAAAGTTTTGATACGCATATTTTGTGTGGTTGTGCCTGACCCTTAGGATTTGAAATCCTGGGTTTAGGATAAGGTCAGACGGGTTTAAGAAGGAAGTTAATTTAAAATATCAGGTTATAGAGTGATTGTAGTTTATTGTTTTGCACATATTTATAAACAATAAAAATTGTATTAAACTATGGAGGAGTTTCCGGTTCGGGGATTTCCGGTGTTATTCCTTCAAAACAATCTTGGCCAGGTTCCATGATGTAAATGGGTAAAATACAAACGAAAGATACAATGATTCAAAAGGAAGTTGCAAGTTTATTCCGATAAATATTTGTTAAGTACTTCGGTTCTAAAACTTTCTAAACTGTTCATTGCATCCATATGATTTACTACTGCATAACTTTACAAAGTGAAGCCAAAATTTTTCATTGCATTAAAGAAGTGGAGTTTAAAATTTCTCAAATGGACAGGGGTGGGCCTCTTAGGCCTTGTCTTTTTATTTTTTTTATTGAACTGGATTTTCCCATTTAAAATCAATATAGAATACGCTGCTGTTATTACTGATAATAAAGGAGAAGTAATAAACGCTTTTCTTACCAGCGACCAGCAATGGCGCATGAAAACCGAGTTGAACGAAATTTCTCCATTACTTCAAAAAACAATAATTGCAAAAGAGGACAAATATTTTTATTCTCACCCCGGCGTTAATCCATTGGCAATAGTGAGAGCTTTTTTTAGAAATATTACAGGCCATCATACATCTGGTGCCAGCACCATTACTATGCAGGTGGCAAAAATGTTGGAGCCGGGCAGGCGCAATTTGTTTACTAAAATCAGACAGTCTTTTCGTGCATTTCAATTGGAACTGAAATTTAGTAAAAAAGAAATCTTGCAATTATATCTGAATCTGGTTCCTTATGGCGGAAATATACAAGGTGTAAAAGCGGCGTCTTTACTTTATTTTAATAAAAATCCTGATCATCTTTCTCTGGCGGAAATTACTTCATTAAGTATTATTCCTAACAATCCCGGGGCATTAGTGATAGGAAGAAATAATGACCTGATTGTAAAGCAAAGGAACAAATGGCTTCATCGCTTTGCCGCAGATAATGTTTTTTCTCAAAAAGAAATTGAAGACGCATTAGAAGAACCTCTTAATGCCCGGCGAGGAGTTGTGCCACATTATTTGCCACATCTTTCATACAAACTAAGAAAAAAGGGTGGAGATGTAATTAAAACCAATATCAGTTTAAACACACAACTGAAAACAGAAAAACTGGTTGAAGATTATGTGCGCATACAACGTTTAAAGAATATTAAAAATGCCGCTGTAATTATTATTGACAACCGCACGCATAAAATAATAACTTATGTAGGCTCTTCAAATTTTAAAGATACAGCTGATGGTGGACAGGTAAACGGGGCACAAGCTATAAGACAGCCTGGCAGTACATTAAAACCACTTTTATATGGAATGTGTTTTGATGAAGGATTACTGACACCCAAAACAGTGATTACCGATGTACCTATAAACTATGAAGGTTATGCGCCTGAAAACTATGATGAAAAATTTAATGGATATGTTAGCGTTGAAAAGGCATTGGAACATTCACTAAATATTCCTGCGGTAAAATGTTTACGCTTGCTGGGATATGAGCAAATGATAAACAAATTATCCATCATCAACTTTCGGCAGATTCAAAAAGATAGAAGAAAATTGGGATTATCAATGATACTTGGTGGCTGTGGCACCAGTTTAGAAGAGTTGACTGGTTTATTTGCTTCATTTGCAAACGAAGGAGTGTATTTTTCTCCTGCTTATTTGCAATCAGATACAATTTTGACTAGAGTAAGAGTTCTTAGTCCGGCATCAGCATTTATGATAAATGAAATTCTTTCAAAAATAAATCGCCCAGACTTTCCACTTAGCTGGACCTCAACTGAAAGAATGCCAAAAATTGCCTGGAAGACAGGCACCAGCTATGGTCGTCGTGATGCCTGGAGTATTGGATATAATAAAAATTATACGGTGGGGGTTTGGTGCGGCAATTTCTCAGGTGTAGGAATAGCAGATTTAAGCGGTGCGAATACAGCAACACCATTGTTATTCAAAATATTTAATACTATTGATTATGATAGCGATGAGCAATGGTTTCAGCAGCCATCGGATTGTGATATCAGGCAAGTGTGCAGTGAAACTGGATTAGCGCCTTCATCACATTGTACCAATTTAACATCCGATTATTTCATTCCACTAATTTCTTCTACTCAAATATGTAATAACTGGGAAGAATTGATGATAAGCCCAGATGAAAAAATTTCCTATTGCAAAACATGTGCTCCGGCTTCTGGGTTTAAGAAAAGATGGTATAAAATTGTTGAACCTGATATGCAAACCTGGTTTCAAGAACATCAAATCGCTTACCAGAAAATTCCGACACATAATCCCGATTGTGAATTGATCTTTAAAGGGGCTGCTCCCTCTATTTTATTTCCGGTAAATGGAATGGAGTATATTATTAATAAGAATGACCCCCAGCCGTTACAACTAATTAGCAAAACAACCAATGATGTAAGCAAGGTTTTCTGGTATATTAACAATAAATTTTACAAAAGTAGCAATGCGGGCGAAAAGCAGTTTTTTGTTCCGGAAGAAGGCCCTGTAAAAATTTCATGCACCGATGATAAAGGTCGAAACAAAAACATTAAGATAATAGTAAAATATGTGAATTTGTAGTCATTGAATCAGCCGGCTTATTATCTTACACTGAAGCCCTTTCTTTATCTTCGCACCACTTTTTTATCTTATTCTACATATAAGAAGCAACTGAAAAACTCAGGTATTCCGATGACAGAAAAAATATTAATTCTTGATTTTGGTTCTCAGTACACTCAGCTCATTGCCCGTGCAGTGCGTGAGGCTAATGTATATTGTGAAATTATTCCATTTTATCAATCATTTACAATTGATTCTGGTTTAATGGGTATTATACTTTCGGGCTCTCCCAGTTCAGTAAATGTAGAAAATGCACCTGATGTGGATATTCAATTCCTCATTCAACACGTTCCGGTGTTTGGTATTTGCTATGGCGCACAGCTTACGGCAAAAAGATTTGGTGGTACAGTAGCCAAAAGCAACAAAAGAGAGTATGGCAGGGCAATGCTTCAAAAGATAACTGATGATCAGATTTTTCATGGGGTTACAGCTACTTCGCAGGTTTGGATGAGTCATGGAGATTCAATTCTAAAACTTCCTGAAGGGTTTCAACTCATGGCGACAACAGAAAGCATACCTGTTGCTGCTTTTAAGAAAAATGACGACAGCACAAAACCTTTGTACGGAGTTCAGTTTCACCCTGAAGTTTATCATTCTGCTGAAGGAAAAAAAATACTAAGGAATTTTATTGTGCAAGTATGTGGTTGCAAACAAAATTGGACGCCTGCGCATTTTATTACGGATACAGTAGCAGCTTTAAAAAATCAAATTGGTAATAGAAAAGTAATTATGGCATTGAGTGGTGGTGTTGACTCTACCGTAGCTGCCATGCTTATTCATCAGGCAATAGGGGAGAATTTGTATGGCATATTTGTTGACAATGGCGTATTGAGAAAAAATGAATTTCAAAATGTTTTGGACACTTATGCGCAATTAGGTTTGAATGTCAAAGGTGTTGATGCCAAAAATAAATTTTATACAAAACTGGCTGGCGTCTCTGAGCCTGAAGCAAAAAGAAAGATCATCGGCAGTTTATTTATAGATGTTTTTCAGGAAGAGTCAAGATTGATAGAAGGAGTGGAATTGCTAGGACAGGGAACCATTTATCCCGATGTAATTGAAAGTGTTTCCGTTCATGGCCCATCTGTAACTATTAAATCGCATCACAATGTAGGTGGTTTACCCGACCATCTGCATTTGGAATTGGTAGAGCCCTTACGTTCCTTGTTCAAAGATGAAGTGAGAAAAGTAGGCAGAGAAATGGGCATACCTGCAGAGATGATTGATCGGCATCCGTTTCCCGGACCGGGCCTTGCTATTCGTATCTTGGGAGAGGTTACTGAAGAAAAAGTAAGATTATTACAAGATGCAGATAATATTTATATTCAGGGACTGAAACAGGCAGGATTGTATGCAACGGTATGGCAGGCAGGAACAATCTTATTGCCAGTAAAAAGTGTTGGAGTAATGGGTGATGAAAGAACTTATGAATTTACAGTTGCATTAAGAGCTGTAACAAGTGTAGATGGTATGACGGCAGATTGGGCGCATTTACCTTATGATTTTCTGGCAAATATTTCAAATGAAATCATTAATCAGGTACGTGGAATTAACAGGGTGGTTTATGATATCAGTAGCAAACCGCCCGCAACAATTGAATGGGAATAAAATTGAAAATCTACTATGAGAATAACGAAATATATTTTTTCTGTTTCAATACTGCTGGCGACATTGTTTCATACAGCAACATTAAGTGCACAAGAGCGTCCGCCTCATCGAATGGCCGTTTTTGCACCATTGTATATCGATTCGGCATTTGTAGGAGACAGCTCATATAGGTATGCCAAATATGTATTTCCTAAATTTATAAATCCAGGTCTTGAGTTTTATGAAGGGGTTCAGCTTGCATTGGATTCATTGAATATTGAAAAATTACCAATTGAGGTGTATGTCTATGATACACGATCTGCAACTGAAACGCTGGAGCAACAACTCTTACGATGTGAAGCGGATAGTGTAGAATTAATACTTGCTTATAGTAGTGTTTCCGAACTTAGAACATTTGCAGATGCAGGGCTTCAAAGAAACATCCCGGTAGTGAATGTAAATCTGCCTAATGATGGCGGTGTTACCGGCAATCCATTTTTTGTGATGATCAATTCCACCTTGCGTACACAATGCGAGGCCACTTATAAATTCATGCAGAAAAATTTTGCATTAAATGAAATTGTTGTATTCAGGAAAAAAAGCCAATGGGGTGATCGTATCAAAAACTATTTTGATGATTATGAAAAGAGCAGCGGCACTGCCTCTTTAAAATTAAAGTATGTTGATTTAAATGATAGTTTTACTACTTCTAGCCTTACGCCACATCTGGATACTGTAAAACAATTCTTGTGTGTCAGTGGAAGTCTTGATGAAAATTTTGGAAAACGTCTTGCCAAACAATTGGCTGTATTGAAGAAAAAATATAAGGTATCTGTATTAGGAATGCCCACCTGGGACAATATTAAAGATTTTAGTAAAGCTGAATACAAAGGGATAGATATTATGTACGGAACCCCATTTTACAATCCAAAAATGGATAAAGTTAGCCTGAGTATAATCAATTATTTCAATCAGATCATGTATTCCCGTCCAAGTGATATGGTTTTCAGAGGATATGAAGTTACCTGGAAATTTGCTAAATTATTATCGCAGTATGGAGCTAATGTTTCTTCAAATCTTAGTTCAAAGCAAAATAAATTAATAACTGAATACGATATTCAACCTACATTAAATAGGCAATCGATGACCCTTGACTATTTTGAAAATAAGAAGCTATATTTTCTTAAATGGCAAAATGGTGTACTGAAGTTGGTAAATTAATGCTAATTGCTTTCTGCTTTATTAGTGTGAATCATGAATAGAGTCGTCTGAAAATCCTACTCCATAAGCCGGCAATTTTTCTGCAAGGGATAAGAGGTAAAATAAGTCTGTATTATCAAATGTATTAATGGCCTCCTTCTGGGGAGTTTTATTATCATAATTACTATTGCAAATCAAATGCTCGTTTAGATATGCTGTAAATAATTTTTGCTTTAACGATTTATTGCTTTTAGTTGCATTATAATTTTCTCTGATACCCTGAATGTTGTTTGAATAATTGTCCATACTGGTTTTTTGAAATGAAAAATAGAGTTAACCAGTTTTCGTAGTCAAAAGGATTTTTAAACACGGAATTTCAGGATTATTGGAGATAGCGATTTTCGCAGAGGAATTGGACTTGAGAATTTCAGAGATGAAGGAAATGCTAAAGTAACATCTACATTTGAATATTACAAGCCTTTCGTAGATTTACTATTCAACTTTTTATGAAATTAAGTTTTAAGATGAAATGAAGAATAGTTCAGGCCTAAATGAAACTCTAAAATGGTTGCGCCAAACAAATCGCAGTGCATTTAAATTTCAAATTGAAACCTGGCAGCATATTTATAATAATGAAAGCGGTTTGGTAAATGCGCCAACGGGGTGTGGCAAAACCTATTCAGTTTTTTTGGGGTCAATTATCAAATTTATTAATAATAATCCGGCAGATTTCCAAACAATTTGCAATAGTGGTCTGCAGGTATTATGGGTCACACCACTTCGGGCTTTGGCAACTGATATTGCCCGGGCTATGGAAGAAGTAATTGAAGGAATAGGACTAAAGTGGAAAGTTGGTATAAGAAATGGAGATACCAGCATTTCTGAAAGGAAAAGACAAAAATCGCAAATGCCCGAAGTGCTCATCATCACTCCTGAAAGTCTTCATCTCTTATTAGCTCAAAAAGGAAGCCTTTATTTTTTTACTAATTTAAGTGTTTTGGTCGTAGATGAATGGCATGCACTGTTGGGTAGTAAAAGAGGGGTTCAGGTTGAACTTGCCATTTCCAGAATTTTGGGAAACGTAAAAGTGAATAACAAAATTTGTATTTGGGGATTATCAGCTACGATTGGTAATCTTACAGAAGCAAAATCAGTTTTGTTGAAGCCGACTGGAAGAAATGGTGAGATTGTAAAAGCCAATATGGAAAAACAAGTTGAGATTATTTCTGTTTTTCCTGATGAGATTGAAAATTTTCCCTGGTCAGGACATTTGGGATTAAATCTGGTCTCCAAAATAATCCCTATCATTAAAAAATACAGAACAACTTTAGTTTTTATCAACACCAGAGGGATGGCCGAAGTGTGGTATCAGGCTTTGTTAAATCACTGTCCTGATCTGGCAGGAGTAATAGCACTGCATCATGGCTCAATAGACAGTGAACTTAGGAGTTGGATTGAAGAAAATCTAAATTCAGGCAGTTTGAAAGTTGTAGTATGCACTTCTTCACTGGATCTTGGAGTTGATTTTCGTCCTGTAGAAACTGTCATTCAGGTTGGATCACCAAAAGGTGTTGCCCGTTTTCTGCAAAGAGCCGGTCGCAGCGGACATCAACCGGATGCTGTAAGCCGTATTTATTTTCTCCCCACTCATTCACTGGAGTTATTAGAGGCTGCTGCTTTAAAAGCTGCTATCAGCGAAAATATGATGGAAAGCCGGGAGCCAAAATTAATGTGTTTTGATGTGCTGATTCAGTATTTAAATACATTGGCTGTTGGTGATGGTTTTATACCTGATTTGGTTTTTGAAGAGGTAAAAAGCACATTCAGTTTTGGCGAAATTACCCGTCAGGAGTTTGATGATGTTATTTACTTTATTTCACAAGGAGGAAAGGCATTTCAGGAATATGATGCGTTTAGGAAGGTAGAAAAGGAGGGTGAGTTATATAAAATCAACAGTAGAAAAATTGCAATGAGGCACCTTTTGCATATTGGCACTATTGTAAGTGACTCTATGCTTAAAGTAAAACTCATTTCGGGAGGTTATGTAGGAGTAATAGAAGAATATTTTATATCCCGGCTGGAGCCGGGCGATGTGTTTTCTTTAGCTGGCTTTCATCTGGAATATGTAATGATAAAGGAGATGACAGTTTTGGTTAGAAAGAGTAAAATAAAAAAAGCAAAAGTGCCAAGTTGGAATGGAGGCAGAATGTCTTTGAGCGCAAATCTTGGAAAAGTACTGCGACATCAATTAAATTTAGTTACAGATGTAAAGAGTGTTCTTTCAGAAGAATTAAAAATACTGAGTCCCTTGTTTGAAATTCAAAAACAATTATCTCATGTTCCCAACGAAAATGAATTACTCATTGAGCACATTGAAACAAAAGACGGGTTTCATCTTTTTGTTTATCCTTTTGAAGGACGGCTGGTACATGAAGCTATGGCAGCAATACTTGCTTTTCGCATTAGTCGTATTCGCCCTATTACTTTTTCTTTAGCGATGAACGATTATGGATTCGAGTTGCTAAGTGACCAACCCATACCAGTTGACGACACCAATATTTATGAACTGTTTTCACTCAAAAATTTGTTGAATGATATACAAAGAAGTGTAAACAGTTCAGAAATGGCCAGAAGAAAATTCAGAGATATCGCTGTTATAGGAGGCCTTATTTTTCAGGGAATGCCCGGCGAAAAAAAGAAAGCCAGACATTTACAAGCATCTGCTTCTTTGCTTTTTAATGTATTGAGTGAGTATGATTCAGGTCATTTGCTACTACGTCAGGCTTTTAGTGAAGTAATGGAGCAGCAAATGGAAGAGCAGCGATTAAGAGAAATGTTAGAACGAGTGCAGCAGTCAAAAATTATTATTACTTATCCTGCAAAGCTTACTCCTTTTTGTTTTCCAATAAAAGTAGATAGTATGCGAGAAGATTTGTCATCAGAAAAATTGGAAGACAGGGTAAGAAAGATGCAGGTTGAACTGGGAGCATAGCTGCTTTATATTTGCCAAAGATGTTTAATCCAATCCCCCATAAGATAGAAGGAAATACTTTTTGGATTTCCCAGGAGCGATGCCTTTATTGGGAAGATCAAAATGCATTGATATTGGCAGATATGCACCTGGGCAAGGCCGGCCATTTTCGAAGTAAGGGAGTATCAGTTCCTCAAAAGGCTGGAGTCGCCGATCTGCAACGTCTTATTGCACAGCTTTTTCTTTTCAAAGCAGACAGGGTAATTATTGTTGGAGATTTTACACACAGCGTTTATAATAAGGAGTTATCCTTATTTAACAAATGGAGACATGATTTTCCATTGTTTCAGTTTGATTTGATAAGAGGTAATCATGATATACTTGAGGATCATTGGTATGTAGAAACACAGATTCAAATTCATAAAAAGGAACTAAGAATTGACAATTTCTGTTTTCGGCATGAGTTTATGGAAGACGACCCTTTAAAAGATACAAGAGATAGCGCTTTTGTTTTTTCGGGCCATGTGCACCCAGCTATAAGAATGAGTGGAAAAGGCAGACAGACAATTAGTTTACCTTGCTTTTATTTTACAGAAAAACACTGCATTTTACCTGCATTTAGCAAATTCACAGGTATGTACAAAGTGCAACCGAAGCAAGGTGATATCGTTTATGCAATTACTGACAATGAAATAATCAGAAAGACTTAGTGTTTTTTACGCAACTGATTATAGTCTAAGAAATAGATAAACCTTACAGTAAATTCATTGCCATGTCGAAGATTAAATACCTGTTTTAAATTATTAAAGTATGAATTTTTCCCAGTGATAACCGCCATTTCTTCATCACCTAACCAGTTTTTATAACCTAAAATCAGACGGCTGCCTAATCTGAAATCCCAGGTGAGGAATGCATCTAAATTAAAGAAATTGACGTTTTCATCCAGACCTGAAATAAATGGTCGAGATAATAATTTTCCTTTCAAATCAACATTGTATAAACTCAGGTAGTTTACTTTATTCCAATAATGTCTAGCACGCATTGTAAGATTTAAACGAGAATTGAAATTGTAAATTCCTGACAATACAGAAGTATAGTCCTTATTATCACGAAAAGCTACAATAGGTTCTCCATTGCTTTCTCTCATAAAAGCAAAGCCCAGTTGATTTTTTTCAAGTGTGGATGTTGTTTGTAAATCAAGACTGAATTTGTTACTGAATCTGTACCGGAACCCTAAGCCTAAAGAAGTATAAACGTTGTCAGTTTTGGGAGCAATTGCATAGTTTCCAGAGTAATTAACAAAAAACTTTTTGCGACTGTCAGTACTACCTTCGGCAGAGAAATAAAAATTGGAAGGGTAGCTGAGATAACGATCTGCAGTTCTCAGTTCAAAATAGTTGTGTTCCTCTCCGGGTGTAATGTTGGTAACCAATGTCAGGTCCCAGAAGTTATTAAATACCCAAAATGCAGAACCGGTAATATCAAATTTTGAATAAGCGTAGGGTTTGTATAAATACATCAATCTGGGTGCAATGCTATAGTTGTAGGTGATGAAATTTTTTGTTGGCTTAAACTGTCTATATCCAAAGTTGCCGCTATAAGTTACTTCATTTGGAGCATTAAGAATGCCTAAATCGTTGGGGTCGTATCTTTTCGATTCTACATTTCCACTAAAATTATATTGCCAGTTTCCACTCACTTTGCCATAACTCAGGCTTGTATTATACCCATCATGAGGATCGGTACCCCACACCTTGCTGTATCTTAATTTTCCTCTTAGCAGGTGCATATTTTTTTTGTCGTATAAAGCAAGGTCAAATGCTGATACATTTCCATCTCTTGCATTTGCATTGCGCATTACATTTGTGTTTGTAAATGTTACAAATGATCTGCCTTTGAGAGCCTGATCAAATACTACAATATTGTAATTAGCAAGTTCAGATGTTCTGATAACAGAATCTTTACCAGATAAAGTATTTCTTATTTTGGCATCCATAGGAGATGCTACGGCATTAAAAATCCCAATGCCAAGTTTCTTTTGTGTACGTCCCGAAAATTTTGTGGCATTAATCAATTGAGTAATTGAAGGATTTTTTACTATTTCCCAATCAGGATGTGAGGCTACAAAATTCCTGACTGAATTATATTTGGCAGGTGTTGCGCCAACTCTTCTTGAATAAAACAATCCTGCTTTATTAAAAATTTCTGTACCCTCTGTAAAAAATTGTCTGTTTTCAGTAAACCTTACTTCGTAAGGCGAAAGGTTATTGACTACATTATCGGAAACTACTTGTCCAAAATCGGGTATCAAGGTGGCATCAACGGTAAAGCTTTCATTGATCCCCCATTTTACATCCATACCTCCATTTCTTAACCATTCTCCACGAAAGCCATCTGGATATTGTGGTGTGCTTCTATATCCAGTGGTAATGTATGGCGAAAAACTTAATCGTAAGGGAGGCATAATGTTTTTTAAATCCTTCAATTCTCCAAACTGATTTACAAAGCCATTTTCTTTTGGATCTACTGGATTCCAATAACTGCTTTCATTATTTCTTCTGAAGAAGCGCAATAATTGTAGGCCCCAGTGTTGTACATCTTTTTTTGCAAAACGAAGAGAACTGTATGGAATACGGATTTCTGCAACCCATCCGTCAGCTTTCATACTCACCTTGCTTTCCCAAACTGCATCCCATGTTTTATCGCCAAATGAATTAAAATCGGATGTCGAATTTGGGCTTAGCCTTGCATCTGTTTGCACATTGGCCGTTGTAACCAGAAACTGAAACCCATTTTGATGATCATTGTAGGTATCTAGAAAAATTGAAAAATAATCTACATCACTTTGTGATTCTCCATCTCTCGCAGTTATTTGTTTTCTTATCAGAGCTGGATCATCGTATAAATAAGCACCAACGTAAATTGCTGCATTATCATATAATATTTTTACTTCTGTTTGTTTTGAGACAGGTAAACCATAAGTTGGAAAATTTTGAATAAAATTATTTAGCACAGGTGCTTCTTGCCAAACAGCATCATTTAAGTTACCATCAATTTTTGGAGCTTGCTTTGTTTTTATAGCGTTAAACTCTCTTTTTTGAGCGAAAGAATTAAAACAAAATAATAAGGTAAAGAGGGGTAAAAATAATTTATACACTTGCAGGTTTTTGCGGTGTGCAAATATAGAAATTCCTTTAATTGGTCATCTTGACAAATGTCAATTTTTGTAAAAAAAACAAAAAAAAATTTCCTAATTCATACGTTTTTTAAGGGAAACTACTTGTTCCTGTAAGTCGTTTACGACATTAGCTAATTTACCCATATCCCATTGTTGCTGGTGACTGGCTTTTGAAATAACCATTTGAGCTTGCCACATTTCCAAAACTTCTTCTGCATTTACTGTGTAAGGATGAAATGTGGGGTTGTCACTAATTAAGGTAAGCTTATTTTTTTGACGACCATTTTTTTGAACCCGCTTATATACGATGCCTTCGTTTTTTGATACCAAGATGCAGGCTGTATTGTTTTTCAACGATTCTAAATCATCTACTTTTTCACCTACAATGACAGAGCCGCTTGGTGTGGGTAACATGGAGTCACCTATAATTTCAAAAGCACGATAATTACCACCGGTAAGCATAGGTAGTGTAAAAGTGTTTAATTCATCAATAAACTCAGGATCGCCGTAACTGTTTAAATATCCTGCGGCTGCTTTTAAAGGAACAAATTGTATTTCGGGTCTGTCAGATGCAATCTTCATAGCTCTGCGTCGGGCTAAATAATTTCCTTTGTTGTTACTAAGGTCTTTTCGTAATACATCATCCAGTGTTAACTTGAACATATTACAAACAATTTCCAATACATCAATTCGTGGATCAGCTCTTTCTTCTTCGTATGCACCTAACAGGGATCTTTTAATTCCCAACTTTTGAGAAAACTCTTCCTGTGTCCATCCGCGAAGCTTGCGTAGATACTTCATGTTTTGATTAGCAACTGACATATTAACTAATTTAATTAGCTGCAAAATACTAATTATTTTGGTTTTTCAAAATCTTTTTTATAACTGTGTTTGGCAGGCCGGATAAAAACAAAGATTTTTGTACAGTATGGCAAAAAAAATGAAAACCACCACTAAGAAAAATACAAAGACCAATGTTTTAAAAGAACCACCTGTTATTCTTGTTACTAATGATGATGGTGTTACTGCTCCCGGAATTAAAAATCTCGTGGAAGCTGTAAAAGATTTGGGGAAAGTGGTGGTGGTAGCGCCTGATAAACCACAATCAGGAATGGGACACGCAATTACTATTGGCCAGCCTTTACGATTACATCATTTAAGTACAAATGATAATGTAGAAATATGGAGCTGCACAGGTACACCTGTTGATTGTGTGAAGCTGGCAGTGGACAAAGTATTGCATCGTAAACCTGATATTTGCCTTAGTGGTATTAATCATGGCGCTAATCACAGTATAAACGTTATTTATTCCGGCACGATGTCTGCCGCAATGGAAGCTGCAATTGAAAGTATTCCTTCTGTTGGTTTTTCGCTGCTTGACTTCAGTATAGAAGCCGATTTTTCAGGAGCCAGAAAATATGCCCGCATCATTACAGAAAAAATGCTGCATTCCAAACTTGATAAACACACGGTTCTAAATGTAAATGTGCCTGCTGTGCCGGCTTCATTATTAAAGGGAATGAAAATTTGCCGGCAGGCCTATGCAAAATATGAGGAAGATTTTATTGACAGAGAAGACCCTCATGGACGCCATTACTATTGGCTTACAGGTGAGTTTGTTAATTTTGATAAAGGCAAAGACACTGATGTGTGGGCATTGGCACATCAATATGTAAGTATTGTTCCGGTTCAATTTGATTTGACTAATTATACACTGAAATCAAAACTTGAAAAGACCTGGAAATAAACCTTAAATCCTCAATATGTTTTTAAAAAAAGATAACCTGCGATTGGGTTTAATTATGGGGCTGCTAGGGCCATTACTGGGTCTGGTAGCAGTTTATTTTATCAAATTTCCTTCCTATTCTTTTAGTGATTTTCTTTCTTATTTTATGAATGACAGTAAGATGATCACTTCTGTTGGTTCTTTAAGCTTATTGGCCAATGTAGTGCTGTTTACCATATATGTAAATACACACCGTGATGATACAGCAAAAGGAATTTTTATTATGACACTGATTTATGGAATTGGTATTCTGGTGCTAAAAATCATCTGATACTCATAGATTGAACTTCATTAACTTTATTGTGCACCATTAAGGTTAAACACAACTAATTTGAATTACTGCCTTATACGAACAGGAATATTTTTTTAATTTTTTACTTTATTCTTGATTTATAAGGACAAGTTGTGGTAATACAAAAGAAAATATGTAATGAAAAAACATCTAACTGGCTTCTTGCTTGCTTTAAGTTTTTCCTGTACACTTTTTGCTCAAAGCGATAGTATCCTGTTTTATACAAAGTCTGAAGTGAAAATTACAATGCGTGATGGCGTTAAATTACACACCGTAATTTTTTCACCTGTACATCCAAAACATGACTACCCGATATTAATCCAACGAACGCCTTATGGTGCTGACCCAGGATTTAAAAATGACAGCGCATTTAGTGTTTTTAGTTTAAGATCCTATTATAGCAGCTTGCTGATTGATGGTTATTTTTTAGTATTTCAAGATATACGAGGGAAGTACAAAAGTGAAGGTGCTATGCAAATACACCAACCCATTATTCACCTGAAACAAAAAGGGGCTATTGATGAAAGCACTGATACCTGGGATACGATAGACTGGTTGGTTAAAAACCTAAAAGGTAATAATGGAAAAGCCGGAATTTTTGGTATTTCCTATCCGGGATGGCTTGCACTTGTTGGAGCCATTGATCCACATCCTGCCCTTAAAGCTTCCAGTGAACAAGCCTGTATGGGTGATTTATTTCTAGGTGATGATTTTCATCACAATGGAGCATTTCGATTAAGTTATGGAATGGAATATACTTATGAAGTTGAGTTTGATAATACTACCGACAGTGATTTTCCTTTTCCACAATACGATTTGTATGATTGGTATTTAAATCTCGGATCATTAAAAAATGTAAATGAAAAATATTTTAAAGGAAAAATACCTACTTGGAACAATTTTGTAAAACATCCTAATTACGATACTTTTTGGCAAAGAAACTCACCGTTAACTTATGTGAAGAAAGCTGAAATTCCTCAACTACACGTAGGTGGCTATTATGATCAGGAAGATATAAACGGACCGCAACTCATGTATAGCCATATGGAGAAAAACGATCAATCAGGCAATAATCATATTGTACTGGGGCCATGGAATCACGGTCAGTGGGCAAGAGGAAATGGTGACAGCCTTGGAAAAATTTCCTTTGAAGCAGCAACTTCTCCCTGGTTTCAGGAGTTACAAAAAAAGTGGTTTGATTTCTGGCTTAAAGGCATTGGTGATGGCAAATTTGATGAAGCATATTGTTTTCAAACTGGAAGCAATCAATGGAAGACATATAACAACTGGCCACCAAAAGAAACGATAAATAAAAAACTCTATGCGGGACCTGGCAATAAAGCCACATTTATTAAACCTCGTTTAAAAGGATTTTCCAGATATATTAGCGATCCTGCATCGCCTGTACCTTATCGTTTACCACCAATAGAAGCTACTTATGGAACCGGAAGCAGGTGGAAGCCCTGGCAGGTAGAAGATCAACGATTTGTTTATTCACGACCAGACGTAGTAAGTTTTAAAACGGATACACTTGAGGAAGATCTGATTGTTACTGGCAAGATTCTGGCACATCTTTTTGCAAGTACAAGTGGCACTGATGCTGACTGGGTTGTAAAGTTGATTGATGTATATCCGGATTTTGACAGAAAAAATTTAACAATGAGTGGCTTTCAATTTCCAGTTGCTATGGAAGTATTCAGAGGTCGTTATCGTAAAAGTTTTTCAAATCCTACTCCTTTAATTCCAAATAAAGAAGAAGAGTTTATAATCGATCTACATGATATTAACCATGTGTTTAAAAAAGGGCATAGGCTGATGATACA
>Ga0138256_10000637_pt1 | contig 38250 bp, 27 predicted proteins | sample KNB2016incub_MG_FD_105486 | JGI IMG/M metagenome (GOLD analysis project Ga0138256, IMG submission 105486) | Active sludge microbial communities from wastewater in Klosterneuburg, Austria - KNB2014incub_MG | ecosystem: Engineered > WWTP > Activated sludge > Unclassified | place: Austria... | reverse complement strand
GTGCGCCTGAGCCGCGACGGGGAGGTCGTGGTGTTTCACGACGCCACCGCGACCCGCACGACGGGGAACCGGGCGGCGGTGGAGGCACTCGCGCTCAGCGAACTGCGTGCACTCGACGCCGGGGCCACGTTTTCGACCGACGGCGGGCGCACCTTTCCGTATCGCGGACGTGGCATCGGGATCTCCACGCTGGCCGAGGTACTGGCGCAACTGCCCGACACACCGGTCCTCGTCGAGATCAAGGTGGCCGAGGCCGGGACCGCGACGCGACGGGTCATCGAACAGCTGCGCGCGCAGGCACGCTGCATCGTGGCGTCGTTCGATCCGCAGGCGCTCGCACCATTCTCGGGGAGTGGCATCGCGATCTCGTCGACCCCCGCGGCCATCGTCCCACTCTGCCTGCCGGCGCTCATGGGACGGCGCTACACGTCGCTGCCGTTTGAGGTCATGTCGCTGCCGCGAGCGCACAAGGGGATCCCGGTGCCGCTGCGTGCGCTCGCACGGTCCGCCGAACCGGCGGGGGTACCGGTGCATGTCTGGACGGTGAACGACGCCGGAGTCGCCAGTCGACTATGGCGCGCCGGGGTACGTGGGATCCTTTCGGACGATCCCGCGACGATCATGGCGGCCCGCGCAGCGTGGCGCTCTGCCGGTCCGGGCTGACGCGACAGACCGGGACGCCGCAGGACCAGTCCTCGCGCTACTGGCTGATGGCCGTCATCGCCAGCGGCTGCAGCGAGCCGCTCGAGACGGCGAGCGTGTTGGTCCCGGCCGTGCCGCCCAGGGTCCAGCGCGCGGTCACTTCACCGAGCGCGTTGGTCAGCCCGGACTGCGGCGAAATCAGACCGCCCCCGGAGATGACCTGAAACGCCACGGCAATGCCCTTCATGGGGACGTTCCCGGGGCCGACGATCCGGATCACGATCGGGTTCGGCAGGCCGGCCCCGGGCTTCGCGACCTGGTTGTTGCCCTGCGCGATGATGATGTCGGTGGGCAGCAGCGACAAGGCGCTGACGTTGACGGCCTCCACGCCGGGGACCGATGCCCGCAGGAGCTGCGCGACCTCGTTCGGCCCGACCGTCCACTTCACCTTCACCTCGCCGTTCTCGTCGCTCAGGGCGCTTCCCGGGGTCACCGAACCACCGCCCTGCACCACGCTGAAGCCGATCGGCAGCTTCCCGATCGGCGACCCATCGGTCGACAGAATGCGGATCACGATCGGGTTGGGAAGCTCGCCTCCCCCCTGAACCTGCTGGTTGTTGCCTTGTACCAGCACGAGGGAGCCAGGCGTCGGTGCCTCGACGATCGCGGCCTTGCCGCAGGCCGAGAAGGCGAGGGCGGCAAGCAGCGGCAGGTACGAGGCGCGCGGGCGCCGTTGCGAAACCAGCAGTGGACGCATGGCAAATCGACGGAGGAACGTGACGAGAACGGTGAGCCTGGCATCTGCGCCGTGCCGCCTATCGGCACGCCGCGCCCTTGGCTCTCCCGATGGAAGTATCGGCCGGCTCTCCCGACACCTGAGCGCGACCTCGTCCCACCCGCGTGCGCGCTCGCTCGGGAGCTGCCGTGGCCCGGAACACGAAAGGGGCGCAGCCAGCCGGCTGCGCCCCTGCGTTCGAGTCCCATCGAGCAAGAACCCGCGACGGACGGCTAGGCGGTTCGACGGCGCCGCGAGCGCATGCCTCCACCCACGACGGCCAGACCGAGGCCGAGCAGTGTCATCGTCGCAGGCTCGGGGGTGACAATCGCCTGGCTCGTCCGAAAGACGAAGTCGTTGTAATCGACGCCATTCACACCGGGATTGACGCCGAAGCCGAAATACTCGTCGTCTGTCCCGGCGACCGCCGTCGCCGGCAGGTGGGCCACGAGCGCCCGTGGTCGAACGGCGCTCAGCTGCTGGAGCCCCACCGACCGCGCATCGACTGCGGCGGAGAAGAGCCAGGTGTTGTTCGGAAGCCACAGGCCGAACACGAGCTGCTGACCTGCGGAAAAACGCCCGAGGTTTGTGCTGTTGTCCGACGCCTTCCAGAGGCTCGTGCCGCGGCCGAACGCCGAGGGGCCGACGGCGACCCGGCGGTGCGGTGCGAACACCCCGGTGAGCGGGTCGAACGGCGACGGGAAATAGTAGAGCTGCGAGCCGGTGGCGGCGTATCCGCCGAGCACCGTGACGCTGACCTCGCGCTTCCAGCCACCCGACATCGTCGTGACCGCGACCGAGGGCGCGAGCGCGACCGAGGGCGCGAGCGCGACCGAAGGCGCGAGCGCGAGCTTCTGCTTCGCCTTGACCTGCGCTGACGCCACGCTGGGTATCGCCACTCCGCCGGCAACCGCCAGCGCGAACGACATCGTGGCCGCTCCTACGTACCGCTTGCTGTTCATATTGCTTCGTCCCACGCCCAGAAAGGTGAACCTCGTTATGTAGCCGGCGCGGCCCACACCGGGAGCGCTTGCTCCACGGCGGGCACCAATCCGGATGCCACGCGCGACGCGAGGTCGTCGGCGCGTGCCTGGCGCTCCTGCCAGTCGGTCGAGTTGAAACCCTGCGTCGGCGGGATCGGGACCATGATGCGCACGAGCGCCTCCTCCGTCCGCCCCATGGTCGCGGCATCGCGCAGCAGGTCCCACTTCACGCGGTATTCGTTCCACGCCACCCGACCGCGTCCCTGGTACCAGTAGTACACCATCGCCTGCATCGGACCGTTGGCCAGCACGTAGCGGTTGACGACGACCGGCCGTCCATCGACCAGCACCGTGCGCGTGCCGCCCTCCACGGTCTGCCATCCGGCTCCCGGGAGGCAGTTGCGCGGCGAGTGAATCGTGCGCCCCGTGGTCTGCGACTCGTAATAGCCGACGTACACCGAGAACGCCTGCGCCGAATCGCCCTGCTGGCCGAAGATGCGGAAGACATAGTCGGACATGCCTGCCACCTGCTGCTCATTCTCGCTGATCGCGCGCTCCTCGACCTCGAAGCCCGCCAGGCGGAACTGCACCTCGCGCAACGGGCGGTCCAGTTGCACGACCTCCTGGTTGCGGGCACTGGCGACCAGCACGCTCCCCATCGCCAGCAACAACGCCGGTGCGAACAGTCGCAGCCTAAACATGTGACGCACCAGTCATCCAACGCCCCTCGATCTTGAGGGCGCCCCACGTGAGCACCCCGAGGATCGCGAAGGCCACCAGGAAGAGCAGCCACCCCTCCGTCATGTGCGAGAATCCCTCGGCGAGCTTCGGGTCCACGAACGCGACCAGGAAGCCGGTGAAGAAGACGCGCACCCCGTTCACCACCACCGCCACCGGAATCGACAGCAGCACGATCGCGATGCGCGAGACCGGCTTGTTCAGGAGCAATCCGCCCAGCAACACCCCCAGGCTCAGGAGCGCAGTGAGCGAGCGAAGACCACTGCACGCCTCAGTCACGAACAGGTCGTGGCCGGGCAGTCGAATCACGTTGCCACTCAGGTGCACGGGAATCCCGCGCATCGACAACATCGCGGCCCCGAGCTGCGAGGCCTTGAACTGCAGCGGGAGCGCCAGGGCCCCCATCACCATGTCTGGCAGCGGCACCGACAGCGCCAGCAACGCCACGGGGAGCCACCAATGCCGGAGCTGCACGAGCCCCCACCCCCAGACCACGAGCCCCGCCAGCGCCAGGAACATCGATGCCCGGCCGACAAACGCCTCGGCCGCAAGCGCGGCGACGTACCGAAAGACGATCGCCACAACGAGCATCGCCACGCCGAGCATCCAGGCGCCACGCGCCTCCGGCGCCCTCCCCCGCTTCCACGCCAGCCACGCCGCGAGCGGCGCCAGCAGCAACCCGTGCCCGGCTTCGGGATCGGACCACCACGTACGCAGCGTTCCCACCAGCGGCTCGGCGAACAACACGAGAAAAGCAGCCGCCGTGAGAAGCACCGCCAGCAGTTGGTCGCGAGCGACCCACGACACGTTCCAGGTACGTGAACTACGCATGAACAAAACCTCGGACCTCACAGTAACGAGCACTCGCACGCGGGGACAACCGGAAAAATCTGCAGGCCCACATGACCACCACTGACCGTTGGATCGCCAAGTAAACGCAGGTCGCGCCAGGATTAGCGCGGCCTAACGCGCACGGCCGGTGCGCACGACCGGTGCGCACAAAGTCGCCCACCGCTGCCGATACTCACTCGCGACCCATGGCCCACTGACGTGAGTGCACCTCCAGCGCAACAGTCCGAGAGCAGCCACAACCGTGCCGGCCCCGCTGGTCCCTCCGATGCGGCAGCCCCACCCTGCGAGGATTCGACCTCGGCGCATTCGGCCGTGGCGCCTTCGGCCGTGGCGCATTCGGCCGTGGCGGCTGGCATGACCGCGCGCATCCGCCGCGCGATCTCGACACCACTAAGTGCCGCGTTGATTCGGGCCGGCGTCACCGAGCCGTCCACGCCGACGGACGGGACCGTCGAGACCGGCGCGCGATTGGGCCTCGCGCTGCTGGCCTACATGCTCGGCGTCACGCTGATCATCACGCTCCTCCCGTTTCAGTTCGACTGGCCGACGCGGTGGCGCGTGATGTTCACCGGCGGGCCGGTCGACATTGTCGCCAACGTCCTGCTGTTTCTCCCGCTCGGCTTTCTCTTTCGACTCGCCCGGCGCGAGGGGGAGCGACACGCCGCCCTGACCGTGCTGTGGATCGGGGCACTCGTGAGCATGGCGATCGAGAGCGCCCAGTTGTTCGAGCGCGAGCGCTACGCCTCGGTTCTCGACGTCGCGACCAATGGACTGGGCGCCTGGCTCGGTGCCATCGCGTACGACCGCCTGGCCTCGCGCCGGCGGGTGGACGGCGTGCTGATCGGTCGACTGTCGCTGGAGTTGCCGCTGATGGGGCTGGTCTACCTCATGATTCCGCTCCTGTGGCTTAACGCGCTGGCCTCCGGCCCCGTTGCGGAGCGCGCCGTGCTTTCCCTGCTCTTGGGCGTGTTCGGGGCGAGCCTGCTCGGCGGAATCCAGCGCCACCATTTCGGCCCGGTGCGGTCGCTCGATGCGCGAGTGACCGCCGCCGCCGCCGCCCTGTGGTTCGTGGCCGGGACCTTTCCGGCGCTCGCGACCCACCCCACGATGCTGCTGACCGGGACGCTGCTCGTCGGTGGACTCGCATGGTGGCAGGGGAGTCGTGCGTTCACCCTGCTCCCCTCGAACCGTCGATTCGAGGTGCCCTTGCTCACGTCCGCGGCCCCCGCGTACGCGGCCTACCTGATCCTGCTCACACTCGCGCCATTGCTGCAGGGAGTGGACGCGTGGCAGATCGGCGTGACGTTCCCGGGCGTGGCAACCGAGTGGACGAAGACCGAGATCCTGCGCTTCCTCGAGCAGGTGGCGGCGTTCACGCTGCTGGGCTACATGACCGCGGAATTTCGCGGGCGCTCCGTCCCGGCGTATCGGCTCGCGCTGCCGCGCCTCGTGCTGATGAGCGCGGTGGCGACGCTCGTGGGCGAGGGGATCCGCGGCTTTCACGAGGGACACGGCGCCTCGATCGCGCGGGGCTGCGTCTTGCTCGCCGCCGCGATGTACGGCGGCTGGCTCTACTACCTGCAGCGCTCACACGTCAAGGAGCTGCTCTCGACCCGCAACCCGCTGCCCGCGGCGCGTACGTCGCCATGGGAGCGGGTGGACGCTGCCTAGCGCGTGGGACGCTCCACCTTGAACTGATCGAGCCGTTGCATTTCGCTCGACATCGTGGCGCGTGACGGCCCCTTGCACTTGGCATCGTCTCGGGAACCAGGGACGTAGTCCGCGACCTCCACGTAGCGCGAAAAGACGCGTTCTCCCCGGGTCAACGAGTCGGCCACATAGCGCACGCGCAGCTCAGCGTACATGGGCACGTAGGGGCGGGTCGCGGAGAACTTGTACTGCTGCGAGATCTTTACGTTGATGCTGGCGGGCGCGGACAGGTAGAAGTACCCGACCGAGTCGCAGGGCCAGTAGGTCAGGAAGTCCGTCCCCTTGACGATGTAGCCATACGACTTCTTGAAGGCGGCGCCAGCCACGGTCGCCTTCCCAGCGCCTGCCGCAAAGCCGCTCGAGAACTTGGCCGCCGCGTTCGCGGCTCGCTTGTTTCCCCCCCCCCGCTTCTCTGCAATTCGCGCCTTTTTCGCGGCCCGCTTGTCGACCCCGCCGCCCGCCGCGGTCGGGGTGCAACCTTGTGCGACAAAGACCGCCGAGACGAGTGACACGGCGACCAGCAAGCGGACAGTGCGGCGGGACTGACGGGGCATGACGCAGGGTGTGAGCGTGGAGGATGCGGCAGGATCCAGTGCAAGCCATGCGCCACGGGTCGCTGGCTGCTGGTCGGTTCGCCACGTACATTCGCCGCCGTTCCTACCCCCCGCTCGCCAGAACGACTCACACGAGGGAAATCGACGTGGCTGTACCACTGACCGATACCACGCGCCGGGTGCGCGTTGCCGTCCTTGGGGCGGGCGCCTGGGCTCGCCTCGCCCACATCCCCGGGTTCAAGCGCGACGAGCGCTGCGAGGTCGTGGCCATCTGCGATCCCCAGCGCCCCATGGCCGAGGCGGTCGCGGCCGAATTCGGCATTCCCGACGTCTACACCGACCATCGCGAGGTCCTCGCGCGCGAGGACGTGCACATGGTGGACGTCTGCACCCCCTCGGCGACCCACTTCGAGCTGTCGTGGGCCGCGCTGGAGGCTGGCAAGCACGTGCTGTGCGAAAAGCCGGTCGCCTTCGATTTCCGCGACACGATCCGCGCAGCGGAGCTGGCCCGATCCAGGAAGCTGAAGACCAAGCTCGGGTTCACGTTCCGGTATGCACCGGCCATGCGCTACATGAAGCACCTGATCGACACGGGATTCATCGGCACCCCGTTCATCTTCAACGGCTACGAACAGAATTCGCAGTGGCTCGACCCGATGAACCCGTTGCGGCAAGTCGACGTGGATGCGGACCAATCGGTGCTCCAAGTGTCCTCACTCGAGGGGTATGGGGCGCCGATCATCGACATCGGCGCCTGGGCGGTCGGCAGCGACTACAAGGAAGTGGTCGGCACCATGCGCAACTTCATCCCGGAGCGAATGGTCCGCGCCACGGGGCGCGTGATGCGCATGAACATCGACGATGGCGACATTTTCCTCGGCGAGTTTGCCAACGGGGCGCTGGGGAGCATCCAGACGTCGTTTGTCACCGTCGGCAACTACCCCGGCATCGAGGCGCGCATCTACGGCAGCGAGGGAGCGCTGATCTGCCGCCTGGTCGAGGAGTTCGGCGTGTGCGAATCGCTCAAGGCCGCCAAGCCTAACGACGTGGAGTTCAAGGAGATCCCGGTCCCACCGGAGTTCTACCCGCCGGGCGGGAGCAAGGAGGAGTCGTGGCGCTCGCTCTTCTACGCCAACCTCACGGCATCGTTCATCGGGGAGATCCTGTCCGACGGCGACGAGAACGAGGGGAGCTTCATGGACGGGGCCCGGGTGCAGGAGGTCATCAACGGCGTCGAGCAGTCGTTCCGTGAGCGACGGTGGGTCTCGTTGCCCCTGCCGAGGTAGGACGCATGCCGGACGACCGCCTGTCACTGCTGGATCGCCTCGTCGATCACTATTTCCGCCGCCGCCCCGTGAACGCGACGTTCACCGGGATGCACACGCTTGATCACCGCCTTCCCGACTGGTCGGCGGCGGGGGTGTCGCTGCTGCTGGACGAGATGCGGGCCGATCGCGATGGGATTGCTGCGGTGGCCACCGCGTCCATGGACGACTGCGTGGAGCAGCGCGACTGGGTAGGGATGGACCTCGCGCTCGCCGACTCGTTCCTGGAGATCCAGGTCGCCGAGCTGGAGGGTCGCCACTTTCAGCGAGGCAATCCTTCGTTGATCATCGGCGAGGCGACGTTCGCGATCATCAGCCTCATGATCCGCGACGCCGAGCCGCTCGAGGTGCGTGCGCGCATGGCGCGTGCGCGCCTGGCCGCACTCCCGCAGTTCCTCGCCGCGGCGCTGGCCGTGGTGCGCGAAGCACCCGTTCCCTCCACGTGGGCGGACAAGGCGCTCAAGGAGTGCGGCGGCGCGCGCGCGCTGCTTGGGGTCGGCCTCGACCGGTGGTGCAGCGCACCGGACATGCCCGCAGACCTCCGGACGGCGATCCGTCACGGGGGAGATGCAGCGTTAGGCGCGGTGGAGGCATTCGCCACCGAGGTCGCCGCGCTCCCGCGCGACGCGGAGCCCGCGCGTGCCTGCGGCGCCGACCTACTCGCGCTGCTCGTGCGGCGCGGCCACTGGTGCGACCGCTCGCTCGATGCGTTGCTGCGCGAGGTACGCGACGCGTACACGGTCGAGGGTGCGCGGCTCGCCGAGATGGCTCGCGCCGTCGATCCGGCCGGCCTGGACGGCGTCCAGGCGCGGCTTGCTGCCACCCACCCGTCGGCCGAGGAGTACTACTCGGCCTTTCGCACGACCTGGGAGCAGTGCCACGCCGTGTCGGCGGCGCACGACCTGGTCACCTGGCCCGACGCCCCCATCCGCTACGTCCCCTTTCCCGATGCCACGCGCGAGGCGGCCCCGTCGCTGTACTACCTGTTCTATCGCTCGCCGGCACCGCTCGCGTGGCCGGCCGTGCACGACTATGTCGTCCCGCCGATCGACCAGTTGGACGGCGCCGCACTTGCGCAGCACCTTCGGGCGTGGAACCACGGCGTCATCAAGCTCAATCACGTGGTGCATCACGGCGCGCTCGGGCACCACGTGCAGAACTGGAACGCGGCGCGCAGCCCGCTGCGCATCGGACGGCTTGCCGCGGTGGATTGCGCATCGCGCATCGCGATGTTCCTGGGCGGGACCATGGCCGAAGGGTGGGCCTGCTACGCCACCGACCTGATGGACGAGTGCGGCTTCCTCACAGCGGAGGAGCGCGTCTCCGAACAGCAGTCGCGTGTGCGCATGCTGGCCCGGGCGCTCGTGGACCTGGAGTTTCATACGGGCATGCGTTCGTTTGCGCAGGCGGTGGAGCTGTATGCAACCGAGGTCGGCATGTCACCGGCCGCGGCCCACGGCGAGGCGGTCAAGAACTCCATGTTCCCCGGAACCGCGCTCATGTACTGGCTGGGCACCTCGCAGATCCATCGCCTGCGCGATGCGGAGCGCGCGAGGCTCGGCTCGGCCTTTTCGCTGCGCGCGTTTCACGACACGTTTCTCTCGTTCGGCGCAATCCCTGTGGCGCTCGCGGCCCGGCTGACCCCGGGCGGGGCGGCCCCGTCGCCTGCCTCGACATCGCCTGCGTCGACACCACCTGCGTCGACATCTGCTGCATGACCGTGCGCATGGCCGGCGCCCCCAGACCCTTTTTTCGGACCTCGTGATGTCGATTGCCACCATCGCTTTCGTTGGATTCGTGCGCACGGGCCGACGCAGGACGGCGCGCCTCGCCCGTCACGCGTCGCGGACCGCGATGCTCGCGCTCGCCCTGGCCTCGTGCGCGCGAGACGGCGGGAGTGGTGCGTCGGGGCGCGAGCCATCCAACGACCTGCTGATCGTGGCCTACGACCGGGAACCCGACACGCTCAACCGCTTCAGCACGCACATCCTCGAGGATGTGCAGACCTGCATCATCGAGGGGCTGGTCACCACCGATGAAAACATGCAGGTGATCCCGCTGCTGGCGTCGGAGATCCCCACGCCGGAGAACGGCGGCGTGGTGATGCGACCGGACGGCGGCATGGACGTCACGTGGAAGCTGCGCCCGGGGGTGACCTGGCACGACGGCGTGCCGTTTACCTCGGCCGACGTGCAGTTCACCGTGGACGCCATCAACTCGCCGAACTACAACCCGGAGAGCACCGACGGCTTCGACCGCATCGGCTCGGTCGACACTCCCGACTCGCTCACGGCCGTGGTGCATTACAAGGAACCGTACGCCCCGTACGAGATCCAGTTCATCCGCGGAGCCCTTCCCCGCCACGTGCTGCAGGGCAAGGACATCGACGCCGCGGTCGAGTACAATCGGAACCCGTTAGGCACCGGCCCGTACAAGGTGACGGAATGGAAGACGGGTGAGTACATCCTGCTGGAAAAGGTCCCCGACTACTGGCGCGGCCCGGAGTACCCGAAGATCGCCCGTGTCCTGTTCAAGTTCATTCCCAATACCACCACGCGCATCAACCAGCTCAAGAGCGGCGAGGCCCACCTCGCAGCGCTGGTGCCGTGGGACAAGTATCGCGAGCTCAAGGACGTTCCCGGGCTGACCATCCACCAGATGATGGGCAACTCGTACGAGCACATCACGCTCAACGAGAAGACGGTCCCGGCGTTCCGAGACGTGCGGGTGCGGCGGGCGCTGATCCACGCCATCGATCGCGAACTGCTCGCCCGCACGGTGCTCGACGGCCTCGCCCCGGTGATCCACGGCGCCATCCAGCCGCTCTCGTGGGCGTACACGGACAGCGTGCGCAAGTACCCCTACGACACGACCGCAGCGCGCGCGCTGCTGGACGAGGCCGGATGGCGCGACAGCGACGGCGATAAGGTGCGTGATCGCGACGGAGCCCCGCTCCGCTTTACGCTGATCACGCAGGCCGGATTCGCCATTCGCGAGAACATCGCCCAGGCAGTGCAGCGGCAACTGCGCGACGTCGGCGTCGACGTCAAGATCCAGCTGGTGGACGGGACCGCGATCTCGTCGCTCTGGTTCGAGGGGAAGTTCGACGCCATGCTGCACTGGTGGCACATGCCCAGCGACCCCGAGATCACGCTGTTCTTCGCGTCGGATCGCACGCCACCCGCCGGGCGCAACATCAACTACATCGCCGACGACTCGCTCGACCGGCTGATGTACGCCTCGGACCGCACGGTGGCCCAGGGGCCGCGGCGTGTCCTCCTGGTGGCGGCGCAGCAGCGCCTCGCCGAGCTGGCGCCGGAGATCCCCCTGTACAACGTGACGCGCCTGGACGCCGTCCCGGCCACGTTGCGGAACTTCAAGGGGAATCCCACCAACACCGGGATCTTCTGGAATGTCTGGGAGTGGGAGTTCGGTGCGCCGTAACGCTCGGCGCGCTCCCACTCGCGCGTGGGCGAGCCGCGCGCATATTCTCCCGGCGTGCTGACCCTCGCCACGCGCCGGCTCGCCCAGGCGGTCCCGCTCCTCCTGCTGATCTCCGTCCTCGTCTTCGCGCTGCTGCACGCGGCGCCGGGCGGGCCGTTGGCGATCTACCTCGAGAACCCCAATGTGCGCCCCGAGGACATCGAGCGGTTGAAGCGCTCGTTAGGACTCGACCGCCCGCTGCCCGTGCAGTACCTGTCGTGGCTCAAGGGGTTCGTCGTCGGCGACTGGGGGTTCTCGTTCGCCGACGGACGCCCGGTCCTGCTGCGGATGGCCGAACGCATTCCGGCGACGCTGGAGCTCATCACCGCGTCGTTGGTGATCGCCTTTCTTGCCGCGGTCCCGGCGGGAGTGCTGGCGGCGGCTCGGCGCCGCAGCTTGTTCGATCGCGGGGTCACGGTGTTCACCCTGGCGGGGATCTCGCTCCCCACCTTCTGGTTCGGCCTGCTGCTGCAGCTGCTGTTCGCTGTCTCTCTCGGCTGGCTCCCCTCCTCGGGGCGCACGTCGATCCTGGGTGGCGACCTGGCGGATCGCCTGCGCCACTTGCTGCTGCCGGCGATCGTCCTGGCCACGGTGCACGCGGCCGTCTGGACGCGCTACCTGCGCAGCTCGATGCTGACCGTGCTGGCGCAGCGCTTCATCCTCTCGGCGCACGGACGCGGAGTCCCCGCGCGGCAGGTCATGTTTCGGCACGCGCTCGGCAACGCGCTGCTCCCGTTTGTGACCATCGTCTTCCTCGACGCCGCGATCATGGTATCGGGCGCGGTCGTCACCGAGAGCGTGTTCGCGTGGCCGGGCCTGGGGGCGCTGTTCACCGAGGCGCTGGCGCGCCGTGACTACTCGGTGCTGATGGCGTTCCTCATGGTGACCTCGACGTCGGTGATCGTGCTGAACCTGGCGGCTGACCTGAGCTACCGTTGGCTCGATCCGCGGGTGCGGGCGTGAGCGCCACGGCCACTCCGCTGTCGCTGCCGGGCGCATCGTCGGTGGGCGGTCACGCGCACGCCACCGCCACGCGTGTTGCGATCGGCATCCTAGCCGTCATCGCGGTGGCGGCGGTCGTGGCGCCGATCGTGGCGCCGGCGGCGAGCGAGGCGATGGACCTGGCGGCGCGACGCGCCCCGCCCTCGCTCGACCACATCTTCGGCACCGACGAGCTGGGACGCGACGTGCTGGCCCGCGTCCTGGTGGGGGCTCGTGTTTCCCTGTCGATCGGGATTTTCTCGGCGCTCCTGTCGGTTGCACTGGGATCACTGGTGGGGTCGGTGGCCGGCTTCGTCGGCGGATGGATCGATGCATCGCTCATGCGGGTCACGGATGCGATGCTGGCGATCCCCCGACTCCCGTTCCTGATGATCGTGGCGGCGATCCTGCAGCCGTCGATCCCGCTGCTGATCGTGCTCGTGGGGATCGCCGGCTGGATGGAGACGGCACGGGTGGTTCGGGCCGATGTCTTGTCGCTGGCCGAGCGCGGCTTCGTGGAGGCGGCGCACGCCACGGGCACGTCGCGCCCGCGCGTCCTGCGGGTCCATATCCTTCCCAACGTGCTGGGCACGATCACCGTGTCGGCAACCTTGGCGGTGGGACGCGGAATCCTGCTCGAGTCGGCGCTTTCGTTCTTTGGGGTCGGGGTCCAGCCCCCGGCCGCCAGTTGGGGGAACATGCTCTATCAGGCGCAGACCACGCTGTCGTCGGAACCGTGGCTGGCCATCTTCCCCGGCATGGCGATCTTCGCGACCGTCTTCTGCGTCAACGTCGTCGGCGAGGAGCTGGCGGCGTCGGGGGGAATGGAGCAGGCGTAGTCCACGCGGCCCCAGGAGGCGGGCGGCTAGCGACCACGAGGTCCGTGCGGCTAGAATTGCCCACGCATGCAGCTCCTCGACCTCTTCGATCATTCGCTCCTCGCGCGGCATGACCGCGTCGCGCTCGAGGTGCCCGACGACACGGGCGCACTGTCGACCGTCACGTTCGGCGAGCTCGAGACGCGCAGCAACCGGATGGCGCGCCTGCTGGCCGCGCGCGGGATGCGGACGGGAGACCGCCTGGCCTTCCTCCTGCCCAACGGCGCGGCCTTCATTGACTGCTTTCTCGCGTGCGTGAAGCTCGGGGTGATCGTCGTTCCCGTGAACGTGCTGTATCGCGAGCGGGAGATCGCCCACATCCTCGACGATGCGTCGCCGGTGGCCGTGGTCACGACGCCGACGCTGGCCACGTCGCTGCCGTCGGGAAGCGTGGCGTGGGAGATCGAGGCGATGTGGCGCGACGCGGCGGTGCTCGACGCCACACGCATGACGCGGGCGCTGGACGGCGAGTGTCCTGCGCTGATCGTCTACACATCCGGAACCACCGGGCGATCGAAAGGGGCGGTGTTGACGCACAACAACTGCATGGCGAACGTCCTGTCGCTGGTGACCTGCTGGCAGATCACGAGTGCCGACCGGTACCTGGCCGTGCTCCCGCTCTTTCATGTACATGGGCTGGGCAATGGTGTCCTGACCTGGCTGGCGACCGGCTGCCGCATGCGGTTGCTCGAGCGCTTCGATGCCGCGCACATCGCCGAGGACTTTCGTGACTTCGCCCCCACGCTCTTCTTCGGCGTCCCCACGATGTACGTGCGTCTGCTGGAAGTGCCGGAGACGAATGCCCGCGCGATCGGCGCGCACATGCGGCTCTTCGTGTGTGGCTCAGCCGCCCTGCCGGCGCACGTGCTGGCGGCGTTCAGTGCGCGCTTCGGCCACACGATTCTCGAGCGATACGGGATGAGCGAGACGCTCATGAACCTCGGCAACCCGTATGCAGGCGAACGGCGTCCTGGCTCGGTCGGCCTCCCCTTTCCGGGCGTGGCCATCCGGATCGTCGATGGGGCCAGGCACGATGTGCCGGACGGAACGATCGGCGAGCTCTGGGTGCGAGGCCCCAACGTCTTCCGCGGCTACTGGCGCCGCCCCGACGCCGACGCCGAGGCCTTCGTTGCCGCCACCGATGCGCCGGGACGCGCGGCCTGGTTCCGCACCGGTGACCTGGCCGAGCGTGCGGGCGATGGGTACGTGTCGCTGCGCGGCCGGCGCACGGACCTGATCATCTCCGGCGGATTCAACATCTATCCGCGCGAAATCGAGGAAGTGCTGCTGGAGCGTCCCGGCATTCGCGAGGCGGCGGTGGTCGGCGTCGCCGACGAGCGGCGTGGGGAACTCCCGGTTGCCTACGTCGTGGCCGACGATGACGCTTCGGTCGCGGCGCTCGACGCCGACTGCCGCTCGCTGCTGGCCAGCTTCAAGGTGCCGCGGGCATTCGTGCGGGTCGAGGCGCTGCCGCGCACGGCGTTAGGCAAGGTCCAGAAGCACCTGTTGCCGCCGTGGCCGTGTCCATGAGCCCGGCCGTCGTGTCGCTGCTGGCACTGGTGGTCGCGATCGTGCTGTCGATGACGTCGCGCATCAACGTCGGCCTGCTGGCCATCGCGATGGCCTGGCTCATCGGGGTCTACGCCACGGGGCTCAGGGCCGACGTGGTCATGGGCGGCTTCCCGGTCGCCCTCTTCCTGACGCTGACCGGGGTCACGCTCCTCTTCGGCATTGCCGACACGAATGGCACGCTGGAAGGACTCGCACACCGGGCCGTGGGGTTGGCGCGCGGCAACGTCCGACTGCTTCCGCTCCTGTTCTTCCTGATCGCCTTCGCCATCTCGACCGTGGGGCCCGGGGCCATCTCGAGCGTGGCGCTGGTGGTGCCGCTGGCGATGGTGATCGGGGAGCGCACCGGGGTTCCGCCCTTCCTCACCGCGTTGATGGTGGCCAATGGGGCGAATGCCGGCAACCTCTCGCCGATCGCGTCGGTCGGCGTGATCGCCAACTCGGCGATGGCCAAGGCGGGACTCGGTGGGCACGAGTGGCGGGTCTGGATCGCCAATTTCGCCGCCCATGCCCTCGTGGCGCTGGCGGCCTACGCGCTGCTCGGTCCGCACCGACAGGCGGCGACGGCGGCCCCTGCACCGGTCAACCCATCGACAGTGGGGTCGGCGCACGACATCACAGCCATGACCCAGGCGCAGCGCCTGACGCTCGCGGTCATCGTGGCATGGATCGTCGGCGTGGTCGGATTCAAGCTCAACCTCGGCCTGTCGGCCTTCGGCGCGACCGCCGTGCTCCTGCTTGCCCGCGTCGCCGACGAGGTGACGGCGATCCGGAAGGTCCCGTGGTCGGTCATCCTGATGGTGAGCGGCGTCTCGCTGCTCGTCGCCCTGCTGGAGCAGACCGGGGGGATGGACCTCTTCACCACGCTGCTGGCGCGGCTGGCGACGCCGGACACGCTCAACGGGGTGATCGCCTTCGTGACGGGGGCGATCTCGACCTATAGCAGCACGTCCGGTGTTGTCCTTCCGGCCTTCCTTCCCACGGCCGTCACGCTCGTGGAGAAGGTCGGCGGGGGAGACCCGTTGGCCGTCGCCCTGTCGATCAACGTCGGCTCGGCGCTGGTCGACGTGTCGCCGCTCTCCACGCTCGGGGCGTTGTGCGTGGCGGCCGTGTCGGGGCCGGTGGCCTCGCGCCGGCTGTTCAACCAGCTGATGGCGTGGGGAGTCTCCATGACCGTGGTCGGCGCGCTGTTATGCCAGCTGCTGGCGGGGCTGCTCGCGCGCGCCTGACCATCGGTCACCACCTGACCGGCGCTACCGCGTCAGGGTGTGGTCGGGCGCAGGTAGGTGTCGTACCACCCGAGGTAGCGCTCGTAGCGATCGCGCACGAACGACGGCCGGGTAATACCATGGAACTGCCCCGGGTACACGACCAGCTGCGTGTCGATACCTAACGACTTGAGCGCCTGGTACATCTGTTCGCTCCCGGCGATGGGGACGTTGAAGTCCTTCTCGCCGCCGAGGAATAGGGTGGGGGTGCGAATCCGGTCGGCGTGGAGGAAGGGGTAGGAGACCTTCTCCCAGGCCTTGGGGTTCTTCCACGGCGGGCCCAGCTCGTTCTCGTACTGGTAGATGTATTGGTCGCTGCCGTACATCGACAATTGCTGCGAGCTTCCTGCGCCGCTGGTGGCGGCCTTGAACCGGGGCGTCGTGGCAATGGTGTAGTTCGTGAGGATGCCGCCGTAGCTCCATCCGCCGAGGCCCAGCCGGTCGGGATCGGCAATGCCGAGCGACACGACATGGTCCACGCCGGCGAGCAGGTCCTGCACTTCCTTGTTGCCCCAGTCGGCGAAGATGGCCTTTTTCCACGCCTGTCCGCGTCCCGAGCTGCCGCGGTAGTTCACCGCGAGCACGAGATAGCCTCGGGCCGCGAACAGCTCGCGCTCGAAGGCGAAGGCATGCTGGTCCTGCCCGTTCGGCCCACCGTGAATGCGCAGCAGGAGCGGATACTTCCGCCCCGCCTCGAAGTCGGCCGGCTTCACCAGGAGCGCCCCGACGGTGAGGCCGTCGCGGTTGCGGAACGAGATGTCCTCGGTGGTGCCGAGTCGCAGCTCGCCCAGGAGTGCGTCGTTGACGCGCGTGAGCTGGCGCAGGGCGCCGTCCTCGACTGCGAATGCTTCGAATGGTTTGGTCGCGGTGGCGGCGCGGGCCACGATGCGGCCGTCGGGGCTCACGTCGAAGCCGCTGATCACGCGCCGACCCTCGACGAGCCGCGTCACCGCGCCGTCGGCAATCGCCACGCGGGCCAGGTGCTGGGCGCGGTCGTCACCGACCAGGGCCCAGATCGAGCGGCCGTCGCCTGCCCAGGTCGGCCGAGAGATGTCGCGATCGAGGGCGGTGGTCAGGAGCCGTGGCGCCCCGCCGCCGCTGGGGACCACCGCCAGCACATCCTGATTGTAGGCCGAGAGCTGTGGCTCGCTCCCCTGCAGGTAGGCGATCAGCGCGCCATCGGGGCTCCACTCCGGTGTGTCGTCCGGACCGGTCCAGGTGGACAGGCGCGACGGCGTGGCCCCCATCTGCGCCGCGACCACGAAGATGTCGGTGTTGTTCTCCCGGTCCGGGTCGGCGCCGCGACGGGAGACGTAGGCGAGGCGCGTGCCGTCGGGCGACCAACGGGGCGACGTGTCGTCGAAGTCGCCGGTCGTCAGTTGCTCCGCCTTGCCGCTGGCGACATCGACGAGGTGCAGGTGGTTTCGACGGCGATCGAGGTATCCCTCGCGGTCGCGCTTGAACTGGTAACGGTCGATCACGATCGGCTTGGGCGACTTGGCCCCGGTGCTGTCCTTCGGGTCGCTGCCCGGCTCGGGGTCCTGCGACACCACCACGAGGCGGCGGCTGTCGGGTGACCAGGCATAGTCGTCGACGCCTGATGGCAGGTTGGTCAACCGCACCGCCTCGCCCCCGGCACGATCGAGCAGCCAGACCTGTCCGCCCTTGCTGTCGTAGCGACCGGAGACGAACGCGAGGTAGCGGCCATCCGGCGACCAGCGCGGCGTCCCCTCACCCTCGGGAGAACTCGTGAGGCGCAGCGTGCGCGTGCCGTCCCAGCTCACCATCCAGACGTCGCTGTCGCTCTTGTCCTTGGCGGAATCGGTGGTCGTCACCGTGTACGCGACCCACGCGCCGTCGGGGGACAGGCGCGGATCGCCGACATCGCGCAGGCGGAAGATGTCGTTCGGCTGGAGCGCGCGGCCGGTCGGAGGCCGCGTCTCCTGCGCCCAGCTCGGGGAGAGAGGGGCGACGAGCAGGACGGCAGCGCACAGGGTCAGCGGGCGAAGACGCATGGGAGGGTCCGGGGTTGGGGTGCGCACGCGGTCACGGCGACGCACGGGGACGATACGCGCAACGCCGTCGGCGCGCAAAGTCGCCGTCCCAAAGCCTCGTGCAGCGGCGCCACCGTGCAGCGGCGCCACCGTGCCACCGTGCCACCGTGCCACCGTGCCACCGTGCCACCGTGCCACCGTGCCGACGTGCCGACGCGCCGACGACCTAGGCCACGTCGGCCAGCGTCACCCGGTTGCGCCCGAACTGCTTGGAGCGATAGAGCGCACGGTCGGCGCGATCGAGCAGGTCGTCCATCGGGACGTTCGGCGACGTGGCCGTGGCTGCGCCGACGCTGACCGTGATGGCGCGCTCCGTCCATGGCGCCGACTCGATCGCTTCGCGCAGGCGTTCGCCCATCATGTGCGCCCCTGCTGTATCGGTGTTGGGGAGGATGACGGCGAACTCCTCGCCGCCGTAGCGCACGGCCACATCCGTGTCACGGATCGACCGGGCGAGCACGCGCGCGACCGCGCGCAGGATCTCGTCCCCGCGCGGGTGCCCGAAGGCGTCGTTGAACGCCTTGAAGTGATCGATGTCGATGAGCAGCAGTGCCACCGGCTGCTGCGTGCGCCGGATGCGCGACAGCTCCTCGAACAGTCGCTCCTCGAAGGCGCGCCGGTTCTTGAGCCCCGTGAGTCCGTCGTGCGACGCCAGGGCTGCCAGCCGTGCGTTCGCCTCGACCAGACTCTCGTGATTGGCCTGCAGCTTTCGCCGCGTGTCCTCGAGTTGCCGCTCGTAGTCCCGGCGCTCGGTGATGTCGCGTGAGGAGGCCTGCAGGCTCGTGATGCGTCCATCCGCTTCGCGCACGGCGCGCCACATCATCTCCAACCACAGGTGCTTCCCCGTCTTGTGCAGCATTCGGCACGACAGCGCCGTCACCGGGGCACCGCGAATGAGGTCGTCAAAGTGGCGGCGCAGCCGGTCGCCATCGTCCGGATGCACCATGGCGAACGGGCTCATGCGCATCACGTCCTCGGGGGTGAAGCCGAGGACGCGTTCGCACGACGGCGACATGTACAGCACCCGCCCCGAAATGTCGTGCAGCGAGACGATGTCGCTCCCGTTCTCGGCGAGGAGCCGGAAACGCACTTCGCTCTCGCGCAGCGCCGCCTCGACGCGCGCGCGCTCCACGTGTGTCTGGTGCACCTGCATCGCGATCCGGGTGATCAACCCGACAAACACGAGGATGGTCGCCATCACGCACAGCGTGACGATGAGGTCCGGTCCAGCCGCCTCCGGCGACGCACGGAGCCCCCAGAGCGCGATCCAGCCGAAGACCGCAGGGGCAAGGAGACCGGTCGGGAGCAGCGCACGCGCCATCGTCCCGCCCGGGCTGTCACTCAACACGACCGCCAGCACTCCCGTCTCCCGACGCAAGGCGAGGGTGCCTATCGCGATCACGGCGAAGGCGATGCACGTCGGGACCGCCATGCGGTTGAACTGCCCGATCGAGTTGAACCACCCGCTGCGATAGACGTGCGCCAGGAGGGCCGTCGACGCGAGGGCGAGCACCGCGCTCGCCAGTCCCTGCGCGAGCGCCACCCGCGTGTGCTGCCGGCGGGCCAGGAGCAAGAGCGCCACCCCGATCAGGAGCAGGTTCGCCGCCGATCCAGCCGACATGCGATTCGAGCGTCCGTCGGCGGTGGCCGACATGGCATCGCGGAACAACACGGCATCAATCGCCAGGTCGTGCGAGACGACCGAGGCGAGGAGGCGCACGAGTCCGACGACGGCGATCCCGCCCGCGATCGCGCGGGCCACCCGCCACTGCTGATCGGATGCACGCTCCGAGAGCAGCCACAGCGCGGCGCCCACCCCAATGAAGCACACCGCCGCGAGCGGATTGGTCGCAGCCCAACCGGCCGGTCCCAGCGATCGCAACTGCGGAATGTCGGCGAGCCACCCGATCAGGACGAGCGCCCCGATCGACGCGAGGAGGACCGCACACGCGCGCGAAAGGTGTTCCCCGCGCGCGTGCGCGAGCGCAGGGTCGCGTGCGGCCCCGAGGGATCGCGCGAGGGTGTGGAAGGCGAGTGGCATTTCAGGAAGGCTCTCCAGACTGACGTCAGGCCGCGAACGGTCGTCACAGGCCCGACGCTCCACCCTCGGTCGCTAGGCAGGATCAGCCGTGATCGGGGCGAACCGGTCGACGAATCGGCAGGTTCTTCCTCCTGCGGCGATCGTACTCGGTTGCAATGCTGGGCTCCTGCCACATTGGAGTCACCATCTCGACGCCGACCAAGTCGTTGCTTGGAATGCACTTGGCGTTGGCATCACTGCGGATGCACACGCCGTGCGTCGCGTCTGGCCCCCGGATTGCCCCTCTGGACGGTTCCGCCCTCCGCACCTCGCGCGAGGAAAACTGGCACGCTCCCCATCCACCGCACTGCGCGACGCACCCATGTTGGTTACCGGCGGGCCCAGCTCCCCTCGCGCTTCACTCGTCAGGCAACGTGTCGCTGGACGCACGCCCGGTCGCATGTCCGGTCGCGGCCGCGCCTTCGAGCGCGGACCCTGGCTCACGCTCGATGTCCGCCGGGCGACGCCGCCTGAGGCGTCGCGCAATGCGCGAGAGGTCACCGCATGAATCCCCCGATCGCCGTCAATGACTGCCGAGTCATCGCGCTTCCGTATCATGACGACGCACGCGGGAGCGTGACGATCCTCGAGCGCACGACGGAGATCCCGTTCGACGTGCGGCGGGCCTTCCTGATCACGAACGTCCCCACGGGGGCGACGCGTGGACAGCACGCGAACATGCGCGCCTCGCAGCTCATAGTTTGCGCATCCGGGGCACTGACGGTTCGCATCGAAGATGGAACGTCGGCGCGGAGCATTCCGATGTCCTCGTTGGCGGGGGCGGTGCTCGTCCCACCGACGCTGTGGATGGAATTGCGCGACTTTGCGCCCGGCACGGTCGCCGTCGTCATGGCGGACACGGACTATCGCGCGGCCTCACGCGTGCACGATCGCGACGAGTGGCTCCGCGCACGGGAGATGTACCGTGTCGCCTGAGCGCTCCGCCACGCACGCACTCGCGCAGCGGCCGCACGCCGCGGCGCCTCCACGCCCCACCACGATGGCCGTGCCTCGCGTCAGCTCGTCGCGCGATGGTGTTCCGCCAGCAGCAGGAGGTCCCGATGCTTGACGCCAGCACGATCGCCACCGCACGCGCGCCCAGGCAGCTCTCGCCCGACGTGGAACTCGATGTCGCCCTGCTGCGCGACCCGGGCGACCGCCTGGCGCCGGCGTCGGACCTGCTGCGATCACCGGCATTCTTTCGCTTGCATGCCCCGGCACACGTGCGCGCGTGGTACGCGGTCGTCATGGACGGAAGCAGTGGCGAGTCACTCGCCGGGGGATGGTTCGCCGAGGTCGCACCGGGCGAGGTGCAGTCCGGCGCGCGCGGCCTGTTCGGTGCCCTCCACACGCCGTTCGCTCCGCTCCACACCGCCGTGGCCGCCCGCATGATCCGCTCGACCGAGGAAGAACTCATCGCGCGCGGCGTGCACCGCGTGCACCTGACGCTCCCGCACGCCGCGTATGAGCCCGAGGGTCACGCCGTGTGGATGAACGCCTACCTTCGGCTCGGCTACACGCCTGCCGCTCCCGACCTCGTCCCGCACTCCGACGTCGGCACCGAGGAGCTGGCCGAACAGATGGGCGCGGTGCCGCGGGCCATCGTACAGACCGCGGCGCGACGCGGAATGTCGGCCAGGGCGCTGCGTTCGAGCGAGCGCGCCGATGCCCACACCATTGTCAGTGCCAGCCACGCCCGCCACGGACGCGCGCCGATCGAATCTCTCGAGGGGATCCTGGCCATGGAAACCGCCCTGCCTGGCACCGTGCACTGGCACGGCACCTTCCAGCGCGATCGTTTGATCGCGGCGAGCATCAGCTACCAGCTCTCGGAGACACAGCTGTCCATTCGGGGTCTCGGCGATGCGGGCGACGTCGATCGTCACAGCCCGATGGCGCTGCTCGTGGCCCACGTGTACGGATGGAGCGCCACGGCGGGCGTGCGCGCGCTCGACCTCGGGCTCGCGAGCCATGCGGGCGAGCCGAACGAGGATGCGATGTCGTTCGGCCACCAGCTCGGCTTCACGCCCTCGCTGCAGTACACGCTCCGGAAGGAGCTGGTGGCGACGGTGCCCGCATGACCGCCGTTCCGCTCTACCGCACGCCGCCCGGCCTCGAGGCCACGCCGAGCGACGCGCTCATCGCCTTTGCCGAGGCGCTCGTCGCGGCGGGGCGCGTGGACGAGGCGGAGGGGGCGCTACGCGACGCCATCACCATCACGCCCGACAACGTGGCGGCCTATCGCGCGCTATCGCTGCTGCTCATGCGCGCGGGCCGTGACATCGAGGCGTTCTCCACCTGCGGCACCATGCTCGCTCGCGCCGGACACGCCGATGCGGAGACGCTGCGGCTGGCGGCCGATGTCCTGCTGTTCCTCCACATCCGGCACGCGACGCTGTTCCGGCGCCAGGGCGAACCGGCCCGTCTCGACCTGCGATCCATCGGCGTGCCCGACGTCACGCCCATGGTGCTCGCGTCGGAGTACCTGCCGCGCGCACGTGCGCTCGCACTGGCGGCGGTCGCCCAGTCGCCGGACGACGTGACCGCGCAGTGCGCGCTCGCGGAGTGCGAGTTGCGCGCCGGCCATGCCGCCGCGGCGCGACACGCCGCCGAGCGGGCGGTGGCGTGCGAGCCCACGCGCGGTGCGCTGGTGGCGCGCGCCCTCGCCACGTTCGCCGACCACCGGGAGCCGGCCGCCCTCGACCTGCTCCGTCAGCCGCAGCTCTCCGAGCACGTCCCCGCCCTCGGTACCGGGCGGCAGCTGACCGCCCGCCTCGACGACCACGGCGCGCCAGAGACGGTCGCGGGCGACGCCCACCGGCAGGAGACGACGCTCGGATACACCGTCCATCATGGCGGCGGCGTGCACGAGCGCCACGTCACGATTCGAACCGGCTCCCCAGACGTGCGCACCATCCCGGGCGGCCGGGTGGTCGGTGGACTGTTCCTGGTCCTCGATCGATCGGACCGGGCCTACGTACATGGCCTCGTCGACGAGCCGGAGGTGGAGTTCGGCACGCCGCGTTGCCACGACATTCCCGCGGTGCTGTCCCGCGGCCGCAACTGCGTCCTCTGGGCAGAGGGCGATGGCCGCCTGCTGCTGCACTCGCCCACGGCCGAACGGGTGCGCGGGGGGCGCGCGTTCCTGCTGGCGACCAATGTGTCGGCGAACTACTACCACTGGATTGCCGATGCGCTGGGCCGCCTGTCGGCAGCGCCCGAGGTGCTGCGCGATCCCGACATGCGCTTCGTGGTGCCCACTCCGCTGCTCCCGTTCCAGCTGGAAACCCTGGCCTGGCTGGGGATCACGCGCGACCGGGTCGTGCAGGTGGCCGCCGACGAGATCGTGGAGTTCGACGACCTGGTGGTCGTCGCCCACCGCAAGGACGGGGGGTGCACGGACGCCGGCGTCTGGGGATGGCTGCACGCGCACCTGACCATCCCCGCCGTGTCGGCACCGGCGGCCCCCACGCGACGCGTGTTCCTGCGTGGCAGTGCCGGTGGTCGGGGACGCTTCCTCAACGCCGATGAAGCGGAGGCCATCTGCGCGGCGCACGGCTTCGAGAGCGTGGACACCTCCACGCTGTCGGTGGCACAGCGACGGGACCTCATGTCGGAGACGGCCATGGTCGTCGCCCCGCTCGGTGCGGGACTGACCGACCTGCTCTTCGCCCCAGCGGGTGCGCGCACGATCCTGTTCGGGCAACGCAGCTTCATGGTCCCCTGCTACCACGCGCTGGGGCACGCGATGGGGCATAGCGTGAGGTATGTCCTCGGTACCGAGGAACAGTCGCGCTTTGTGTACCCGAACTGGGACTACCGCATTGACCCGCGCGAGCTACGCAGCGCCCTGCGCGCGGAACTCGTGCGGCCGCATCGCATGTAGCCGCCGGCGCACCGCCGACTCACGGCCAGATGGCGCCCGGCGTGCGGTCATTCCACCACGTCGGTGTCGGCCTGTCCCGACAATCGACGCGAGAAGTGGGACCAGGACATGCCCACGCCGAGCACCACGGACAGCGCGATGAGCGCGACATGCGCCATTCCCCGGCCGCTGCTGGCCGTGACCATCCCGCGCTCGATGAGCAGCCAGATGACACCGCCGGTGATGGTGGCGACGAGCAGCGCCCCCATCCAGCCGATCGATCGCCGCGTGGCCTGCAGGTAGACCACCCAGCCGGCCACCAGCACCGCACCGGCGAGGAACTTCGTCGCGCCAAAGCTGCCCGCATCGCGGAGCAGCGGGGCGATGGCCCAGTGGTAGTACGACTGCCCCTCGGGATTGAACGTCGCAAAGACGAGGACGCCAGCCGCAACGATGCGAAGGGCGACGCCTCCCCACGAGACCGAGTCGGATGCCATGCCGGGATGCATTTGAGGGTGACGGCCACCAAACCGATGGTGCGGTGGCCGGCGACGCAGCCGCCATGCGCGGTGGCCCCGGCCAAGCTATGCGCGGCTGTCCATCGGCACCAGTCGCCCCCGCATCACGAGCCCGAAAGCTGGGCCGTGGCCAGGAAGCGCGGGGCGCGCCGCGCATGCGTCACGCGCTCGAAGGCGTACGCGAGCCTAACGAGCGTGGCCTCCTGCCAGGCACCGCCGATGAACGACAGCCCGACGGGGAGCCCGAAGACCATCCCGGCGGGCACGGTGATGCTCGGGTAGCCGGCGACGGCGGCGAGGGCGGAGCTACCCCCGCCGAAGTGGTCGCCGTTGACCAGGTCGATGACCCAGGCCGGCCCCCCGGTCGGTGCGACCAGCGCGTCGAGGCGATGCGTGCGCATGACCTGGTCGATCCCCTCGGCGCGCGAGAGGCGCTGGCACCGGGCGAGCGCGCGCCGATACGCCGGCGAATCGAGCCCCCCCTTCGCCTGCGCCTGCACCAGGATCTCCTGCCCGAAGTACGGCATGCTGTCGGCCGCGTGTGCCGCATTGAAGCGAATGACGTCGGCGAGCGTGCGCGGCAGTCCGTCGCCCGGCAAGGTGGCGAGATACGCCTCGATCCCGGCCTTCGACTCATGCAACAGGACCTCGAACTCGTCCGCCTCGAACGCGCCGATCGATGCCACACGCACCGGATCGACCAGGACGGCCCCCGCGCTGCGCATGGCCGCCAGCGACGACTCCATCACCCGGTCCACCGCGGGACCGGCATTGAACAGTTGGCGCACCACCCCGATGCGCGCGCCGCGCAGCCCATCCACGTCGCAGAAGGTCGTGTAGTCCGCCTCCACATGCCCGGCGGCGGCGGCCGTGGCCCGATCGCGGGCATCCACGCCGGCCATCACCGACAGCAGCGCCGCGGCATCCTTCACCGTGCGGCACATCGGCCCTGCCGTATCCTGCGAACTGGAGATGGGGATGATCCCCGAGCGTGACACCAGTCCAACGGTCGGCTTGATCCCCACCAGTCCGTTGGCGTGCGCCGGACAGACGATGGAGCCGTCGGTTTCCGTCCCGATCCCGATCGCCGCGAGGTTGGCCGCGATGGAGGCTCCAGTGCCCGACGACGAACCGCACGCATTGCGATCGAGTGCGTACGGGTTGCGGGTGAGGCGTCCGCGCCCGCTCCATCCACTCACCGATCGCGTCGAGCGCCAGTTGGCCCACTCCGACAGGTTGGTCTTGCCCAGGATCACCAGCCCCGCGTCGCGTAACCTCGTGACGAGTCCGGCGTCGTGCGCCGCGCGAGACTGCGCCAGCACCAATGTCCCCGCCGACGTGCGCATCCGGTCGGCCGTGTCGATGTTGTCCTTGATCAGGATCGGGATACCGTGCAGCGGTCCGCGCACCTTCCCCGCGGCGCGCTCGGCATCGAGACGTGCCGCGATCTCGAGCGCCTCCGGATTGACCTCAATGACGGAATTGATCGTCGGGCCGGTGCGATCGACGGCGTGCATGCGGTCCAGGTACTGCTGGGCAATCCCGACGGCGGTGAACCGACCGGCGGCCATCCCGCCCTGCAGGGTCTCGACCGTGACCTCCTCGAGCGGGAACGGCGCCTGCGACTGCGATGCCTCGCCCGCGCCCTCGCCCACGGCCGCGCCCCCGGCGAGCGCGGGTGCGGGCGCGCTCAGCGATCCACCGACCACGCCGGCCGCGCCGAGCGCCACTCCGCGCCGCACGAATTGGCGGCGGTCGAGGGCGGGAGCCAAGTCCGGTACATCAGGATGCTCTCGGGTGCGCATGAGGATTCCTCGAGGAGAGACGTGCGAGGCGCGGCGGGGCGCCTGGGCAGCGGGCCTGAGGTGATGGTAGCCGTTCCGAGCGCGCGTCGAAAGTCGCGCCGTGCCCTCGCCATCAGTCGTGCCATCCCTTACAATCGCCGCGCGTCATGCGCCGTTGCAGACGCCCACCGTGCACTCGCTCCGCTCCTCCGGAGGGTTCGTGTCCCAGCAACAAGGCTTCTCCTCGCGCCTGACGATGATGCTCGCCATGGTCAGCATGGCCGTCGGCACGGGCAACATCTGGCGCTTCCCCCGCATCGCGGCCACCAACGGTGGCGGCGAGTTCCTCGTGGCGTGGGCGATATGCCTCGTGACGTGGTCCATCCCCCTGATCCTGATCGAACTCGGGATGGGGCGGCTGACGCGCCGCGGTTCGGTCGGCGCGTTCGTCATCACCCAGGGGAAAAAGTCCGCGTGGATGGGTGGCTTCATCGCCTTCGTGGCGATCGCCATCATGTGGTACTACTCGGTCGTCTGCGGCTGGACGCTCCGCTACTTCGTGGCGTCGGCCGGCGGGCAGTTGACCGGCAGCAATTCGGTCGGGTTCTGGCGTGACTTCTCGTCATCGTACATGCCGGTGGTGCCGCACATCATCTCCATCCTCGGCGCGACCTTCATCGTGGCGCGCGGCGTGAAGGGGATCGAGCGCGCCACCACGGTGCTCATGCCGATCCTGATCCTGATCATCCTGCTCCTCACCGGCCGCGCGCTCATGCTCCCCGGCGCAAGCGACGGCCTGTCGTACCTGTTCACCGTGGAGTGGGAAAAGCTGGGCAATGCCAGCATGTGGCTGCAGGCGCTCACGCAGAACGCCTGGGACACCGGCGCCGGGTGGGGGCTCGTGCTCTGCTACGCCGCGTACATGCGGCCGAATGAGGACACGGCACTCAACGGCTTCCTGCTCCCGGCCACGAACAACGTCATCTCGTTGTGCGCCGGCATGATGATCTTTTCTACGGTGTTCACGGTCGTGCCACAGCTCGCCGCGTCGCTGGCGAGCGATCCGCAGGCGCTGGCCGACTTCCCGGCACTTGCCGAGGCCGTGCGCAACGGCGCGGCGCTCGATGCAGCGCTGGTCCAGAACACGATCTTCGGTGCCGGCAACGAAGGGGTGACCTTCATCTGGATCCCCAAGCTGTTCGCCACGCTCCCAGCCGGGCGGTTGCTGATGAGCTTCTTCTTCCTCGCCCTCTTCTTCGCGGCCTTCACGTCGCTCATCTCGATGGTCGAACTGGGGACGCGCGTCTTCCTCGACATGGGGTGGAAGCGTGAGCGTGCCGTCTGGCTCGTCGGACTCACCGCCCTCGTCATGGGGATCCCGTCAGCGATCTCGCTCGACGTCCTGCACAACCAGGACTGGGTCTGGGGGATCGGGCTCATGATGTCGGGCTTCCTCTTCGCCGTCGCCGTGATCCGGTACGGGGTGCGTCGCTTCCGCGAGGAACAGCTCAACCATGAGCACTCGGACATCCGCATCGGCGCCTGGTGGGACTACGTCGTGAAGTACCTGCTCCCCTTCCAGGCCATCGCCCTGATGCTGTGGTGGATGTGGCAGGTGCGCGGTCCCGGCGCCATGAATCCGTTCGGCATCGAGAACATCGGCACGATCGTCTTCCAGTGGGCCATCGTGATCGGGTTGCTGCTGCTGTTCAACCGCAAGCTCGGCGACATCAAGACCGTCTCTGCCGCCGACATGGATGCCACGCGCATGCCGCCGAGCATTCCCTAGGCGCCGCAGCGGGCCCCACGAGGCATCAACGTACGGCGCCCGGCACTCGGCCGGGCGCTGTGTCGTTTGGGGGAGCCGGGCGACAGCCTACCAGCGCGGCGCGCCTCGCAGCAACTCCGCGAGGTCGGCGGCTGCCAGCGGCCGCGAGAAGTAGAAGCCCTGGCCGTAGGGACACCCCATCGCCCGCAGCAGCTCGCACTGCTCGCTCGAGGCGATCCCCTCGGCGATGACGTCGAGCCCGATCGATCCCACCAGCGAGAGGATCGCCTTGATCACGTGACGCGGACGCTCCTCTGTCTCCATCGCGTTCGTGAAGGCCCGGTCGATCTTGATGGCATCGAGCGGGAGGCGATGCAGGTGACTCAGCGAGGAGTACCCTGTCCCGAAGTCGTCCAGGTGAATACCCACGCCGCGCTCGCGCAGCTCGGCGATCGTCTGAAGCGCCGGGTGCTGCTGGCCGATGATCGCGCTCTCGGTGATCTCCAGCTGCAACCGTTGCGGCGCAAAGCCGGTCTCCTCGAGGATCGCCGACACGGTGCGCACCAGGTCGCCCTGGGCAAACTCACGGACCGACAGGTTGACCGCCAGCCGCAATCCGGCCATTTCCGGAACCTGCGCCTCGAGCGCCCGGACCTGCCGGCAGGCTTCGCGAAGTGCCCACCGCCCCATCGGGACGATCAGCCCCGTCTCCTCGGCGATCGGGATGAACTCGCTCGGCGAGATCACCCCGCGCTCCTGGTGATTCCACCGGATGAGTGCCTCCACGCCATGCACGCGTCCGGTGACCAGCGACACGATCGGCTGAAAGTGCAGGAGGAACTCGTCGTGCTCCACGGCGTGGCGCAGGTCGGTTTCCATCTGGAGGCGCGAGAGCGCCTCGGCGTGCATGGCCCGATCGAACATCTCGAAGTGCGCGCGCCCCTGGCTCTTGGCGCGATACATCGCCATGTCGGCGCTGCGGAGCAGGTACTCCGGCCGTTCGTTCGCCGAGTTGCTCAACACCACCCCGATGCTGGCCGTGGAGGTCAGCTCGTATGCCCCGATCGTCATCGGCTCCTTCAGCGCCACCTGCACCCGCTCGGCCACCATGACGGTGTCGCGGGCATCGACCACACGCTCCAGCAGGATCGCGAACTCGTCGCCCCCGAGGCGCGCAACGATGTCGCCGCCACGCACGCATTCCTCGAGCCGGCGCGCGACGATGACGAGCACTTCATCGCCCACCTGGTGCCCCATGCTGTCGTTGACCAGCTTGAAGTCGTCGAGGTCGAGGAAGAGCACCGCAAACAGGCCATCGCTGTCGCGCCGGGCACGCATCGACGCATCCGAGAGCCGCTTCATGAAGAGCGTGCGGTTCGGCAGCCCGGTCAGCGGATCGTGCAACGAGTCGTGGCGCAGCTGGCGCTCCCGCTGGTCGCGATCGGACAGGGCATGACGCAGCTGCAGCTCGGTCGACGCCATCTCGGCAAGGTCGGCGATGAGGCGGAGCTTCTCGTCATCCCATTCGTGCGGTTCGTCGCTCAACGCCACCAGCGTGCCGAGCACGGTGCCATCGGGTCGGGTCAGGGTCGCGAGCGCGAGGCTGCGGACCTGCAGCTCCTTGGCGGCGGCCCGAAGCGACTTGTCGCTCCCGGGGCATGCGGCGTCATCGATGGAGAGCACGCCGCCGTTATCGAGCGCACGCGACACGAGCCCTGTGCGCACGAGGACGCCGCTGTCGTGGGCGATCCATGGGCGGGCGAAGCCGCCGGCCCGGAACGTCCGCCGGTCAGTCCCGAGCAGCGCGAGCGTTGCCGCGGGCACGTCGAGCAACGTGAGCGCGAGTCGGGTGACCCGCTCCATCGATGCCGCGAGCGTCCCACTGAGCAGGGCGCGCTCGTGGGTCGGCGTAGTCACGGAGAACGGAGGATCGGCGGAGACGAGTGATGCCGCCACGATTCGAGGACGCATTCGGTGGAAAAGGGCCTGCAGGAAGTCTCGGCAGTGAGGCGGTGCGACCGCAGCGCAGAATTCGAGGGGATATCTGCTCCGGCCTCGGGTTTCCCAGGAGGGCGAGGATCGGAGTGGCCGGGAGCGCCGACACGGCGTCCCGCTGCTGGCTGACGCGTGGGGCGAGGCGGGTCAGGAAACGTCGAGGCGAGCGGTCGCAGATGCGGCCTGCGGTTGCATTCGAGCGCCCGTAAGTGTATATTGGTCATACTGTTAGCGGATTTCACCGCTAGCACGTCTGCCGTGGTTTCCGCCCATTGTCATGCCTTCCCGGGCGCAGGGCCACTCGCCCTCGAAGGCCTGGGAGGAAGTCGATGCGTCAGAATGAAGCCCTGATCGCGCGCCGCGCCGCCGTTGTCGCGCGTGGCGTTCCGATGGTCACGCATGCCACGATAGACCACGCGTCCGGTGCCCGCCTTCATGACATGGAGGGGGACGAACTGCTCGATTTCGCCGGCGGCATCGGCGTCATGAACGTCGGGCACGGAAACGCCAAGGTGGTCGCGGCGATCAAGGCGCAGGCCGACAAGCTGTTGCACACGTGTTTCCACGTGGCCACCTACGAGCCTTACGTGACGCTGTGCGAGCGGCTGGCGTCCCTCCTGCCACACGGCGACGAGACCAAGGTCGTGCTGCTCAACAGCGGCGCCGAGGCGGTCGAGAACGCGATCAAGATCGCGCGGCAGGCGACGGGGCGTCCGGCGGTTGTCTGTTTCACGGGGAGCTTCCACGGACGCACGCTGCTCGGCATGTCACTCACCTCGAAGGTGGGCTACAAGGCCGGCTGCGGTCCGTTTGCTCCCGAGATCTACCGCCTGCCCTTCCCCAGCTACTTCCACCACGGTGCGGGGCTGGATCGGGAGGCATACGTCGCGGCCGAGGTGCAACGACTGCGTGCGGCATTCCTCGACACCGTGGCAGCCCAGGACGTGGCGGCGATCATCGTCGAGCCGGTGCAGGGCGAGGGAGGATTCATTCCGGTGCCGCTGGAGTGGTTGCGCGCATTGCGCGCCATCTGCGACGAGCACGGGATCGTGCTGATACTCGACGAGGTGCAGAGCGGCTTCTGCCGCACCGGACGTTGGGCGGCGTACGAGCACTACGGTGTGGTCCCCGACCTGTCGACGTGGGCCAAGTCGATGGGCGGCGGTCTTCCGATCTCCTGCGTGATCGGGCGGGCGAGCGTGATGGACGCGGCGGCCCCGGGGACGCTGGGCGGCACGTACGGCGGCAACCCGGTCGCCTGCGCCGCCTCGCTCGCGGCGATCGACGCGATGGAGGAGTTGCAGCTGAACGCCCGGGCGACCGCGATCGGCGACGCCGTGCGCGAACGCTTCACGGCGCTGATGTCGCGTTGCCCGATGATCGGCGACGTGCGCGGCCTGGGGGCGATGATCGGTGTGGAATTCGTGGAGGATGGCGATCCCGCACGTCCGGCCGGCGCCTTCGTGAAGGAGGTGCTGTCGCACGCCCTTGGGCGCGGCGTCCTGGCCATCTCGGCGGGGATTCACGGCAACGTGATCCGGGTCCTCAGCCCGCTGGTGATCACCGACGAGGAGCTGGACCGGGGCCTGACGGTCCTCGAGCAGGAAGTACTCGCCGCGTGGAGTCGAGTCGAAGCGACGCACGCCGTCCTGACGCATACCTGAACCCTGCGCACTGCATGCAACCATTCGCGATCGCCGGGCTGCAATTGCAGCTCTCGGGACATGGCAACAACCTTCCCCGAATGCACGAGCGGCTCGACTTCCTCATGGCGGTCTTTCCGTGGGTGCAGATGGTGGTGTTCAGCGAACTGGCGGCCTGCGGCTGGTCGCCGGCACATGCGCAGGCCATGCCGGGGCCGGCGGAGCAGGAGTTCCAGTGGATGGCCGTCCGCCACAAGGTGTGGCTGGTCTCCGGTTCGCACTTCGAGCTCGCCGAGGGGGGCAAGGTCTACAACACGGCGTCGGTGATCGACCCGGAAGGCGTCGTGGTGGCTCGGCATCGCAAGTTGTTCCCGTTCCTCCCGTACGAACAGGGGGTGAGCGCCGGCTCGAACTTCGTGGTCTTCGACATTCCCGATGTTGGGCGCTTTGGCGTCTCGATCTGCTATGACATGTGGTTCCCGGAGACGTCGCGGCAGCTCGCTGCCATGGGGGCCGAGGTCATCATCCACCCGACGCTCACCAGCACGATCGATCGCGACGTGGAGTTGTCGATCGCCCGTGCCACCGCGGCGACCAACCAGTGTTTCATGGTCGACATCAATGGGGTCGGCGACGTCGGCAACGGGCGGTCGGTGGTGATCGGCCCGGCAGGCGACGTCATCTACCAGGCCGGAACCTCCGAGGAGCTCATCCCGATCGAGGTCGACCTCGCCCGCGTGCGCCGGAGCCGTGAAGTGGGGCTTCGCGGATTGGGACAACCGCTCAAGAGCTTCCGCGACAGTACCGTGCGCTTCCCCGTGTACGCCGGTGAGACGCGCGAGTATCTCGAGACGTTAGGGCCGTTGGCGCGAGCCGAACGGGGGACGCGGGCCGGGATCCGAGGGGTCGTCCCCACCCCGGAACATGCGACCATCCCGGTACCGGGGATGATCGACAGCACGGGCCACGCGCTCGTGCCCACGCTCCCAGCGCCGGTGCCGGTGCCGGTGCCGGTGCCCGCGCACGCGGTGCCGGTTCCCTCACACCCTGCAGCGGTGTTGCCGGCCGTACCGCACGCGAGCCTTGAGGCTCCGCCATCCCTCGCCCCTCTCGCTGCCCCACCCGGCCAGTTCGCACCGTCCATTCTTCCGGATTTTCCGGCGCATGCTGCCAGCCAGGGCGCGGAGGTTCAGTCCGGCGACCTTTGACATCATACGGAGGCACGATGAGTCCAGCACCATCGTCGCAACAGGCGCACGACAACAGCGAGCCCCTCTACAACTTGCGGCGCACGCGAACAGACAATTGGAATCGCCTGCGTGACGTGGCGCGACGACTGCATCGTGGCGTCGCCACGCAGGACGAGGCGGATCGCCTCGACGCGATGTGCGGTACCGCACTGGCTGCCCTTGCACCACTCGAGCCGTACTTCGCCTTCCCCGGCCATCGGGCGTTTGCCAGACTGCAGGACTTCCACCAGCAGAAGGCGTGGGATGTGCTTTCGCGCCAGACGATCCGGCTCAACCGTCTCCTGACGACGGGCGCGTTCCGCCGCCTCGACCTGCTCGAACTCAAGATCTCCGGCTACTCGGACCTGCTGGATCTCGACGAGTTTACCGAGGACGTGTATCGCCGGCTCGGACAGGAGAAGCGGCCGTACTTCGTCACGCTGGTCGTCGACGAACTCAGCGCGGCGCAGGAGCTCGAGCTGCAGAATCAGCTGCGCCGCCATCGCCGCTCCGACGATGAGTTCGTGTATGAGACGATCGTGGCCCGCACCTTCGAGGATGCCGTGATGGCGGTGCTCGCCAACCCGGCGATCCAGGCCGTGGTGGCGCGCTACTCGTTCCCGTTCTCCAATCCGCAGGCCGGCAGGGCGGTGTCGGAGCTCTGCCGGGTGTACGGATATCGCCTGGACGAGATCGCGGCGATGATGCCAGGCGATCGCACGCTCGCGTTAGGGCGCGTGCTGCGCGCGTTGCGCCCCGAGCTGGACCTGTTCCTCGTGTCGGATGCCCCGGTGGAGGACGTGGTCGGCGCCAGGAGCCGGCAGTACCGCCGCGTCTTCTACCACGCCGAGGACTACCAGGACTTGCACCTGAGCATCCTCAAGGGGGTGCATGAGCGCTATGACACGCCGTTCTTCACGGCGCTGCGCAAGTACAGCCTCAAGCCGACCGGGGTGTTCCATGCCCTGCCGATCTCGCGCGGCAAGTCGGTGAACCGCTCGGTGTGGGTGCAGGACCTGGTCGAGTTCTATGGCGCGCGTGCCCTGCAGGCCGAGACGTCGGCAACGAGTGGCGGGCTCGACTCGCTGTTGCAACCGGTGGGCCCGATCAAGCGCGCGCAGGAGTTGGCCGCCCGCGCCTTCGGGGCGCGGCGCACGTACTTCGTCACCAACGGCACGTCGACGGCCAACAAGATCGTGATGCAGGCGCTGATGCAGCCGGGCGACATCGTCCTGCTGTCGCATGACTGTCACAAGTCACATCCCTACGCGGTGATCCTCGCCGGGGCGTACCCGGTGTACCTGAGTGCCTATCCGCTCTCGCAGTACTCGATGTACGGGGCGGTGCCCCTGCGCGAGATCAAGCAGCAGCTGCTGCGCCTCAAGGCGGCGGGCAAGCTGCACAAGGTGAAGTTGCTGCTGCTGACCAGCATCACGTTCGACGGACTCACGTACGACCCGATGCGCGTCATGGAAGAGGTGCTCGCCATCAAGCCGGACATGGTCTTCCTGTGGGATGAGGCCTGGTTCGCGTACGGCCGCTTCGTCCCGACGCTGCGCCTGCGCACGGCGATGGACGCCGCGCGCCGCCTCAAGGAGCGGCTCGACTCGCCGGCGTACCGGGCAGAGTATGCGGCCTGGCGGCAGGAGTTCGACGCCGCCGGGGGAATGGATGAGGCGGCGCTGGACTCCCGCCTGCGCCCCGACCCGGACACGGCACAGGTCCGCGTCTACGCCACGCAATCGACGCACAAGACGCTGACCTCGCTGCGCCAGGGCTCGATGATCCACGTGGCCGACCAGGAATTCGAGCACCGGGTGCGCACCGGATTCGACGAGGCGTACCTCACCCATACATCGACGTCACCGAACTACCAGATCCTGGCATCGCTCGACGCCGGACGTCGCCAGGTGGAGCTCGAGGGATACGAGATCGTGCGCCGCAGCCTGCAGCTGGCGATGACGCTGCGCGAACGCATTCGCGCGGACCCCGCACTCACCCGGTACTTTCGCATCCTCGGCCCGCGCGAAATGATCCCGGACCTGTACCGACCGTCGGGACTCGACGCGTACTTCAAGCCGGAGACCGGGTGGCAGAACCTGGAGCCCGCGTGGGCCGGCGACGAGTTCGTGCTGGACCCGACGCGCGTGACCGTCGACGTGGGGCGGACCGGACTGGATGGCGACCAGTTCAAGCAGCTGCTCATGAACACGTACGACATCCAGATCAACAAGACGTCGCGCAACACGGTCCTGTTCATGGTGCACATCGGCATGTCGCGCGGCGCCATCGCGCACCTTGTCTCGGTGCTGAGCACGATCGCCGAGGAGTTGGACGACCGACTGCAGCACGCGGGGAACGCCGAGCGCAGCGTGCACGACGCCAGGGTGCGCGGACTCATCGAGGAACTCCCGCCACTCCCCGACTTCAGTCGCTTTCATCCGGCGTTCCTGCAAACGGCCGACAGCACGACCCCCGAAGGCGACATGCGGACGGCGTTCTACCTGGCGTACGACGACGCGGCGTGCGAGTTCGTGACGCTCGACCGTGCGCTGTCGCGGTCCGTCGCCGCCGGGCGTACGGTGGTGTGCGCACGCTTCGTCACGCCCTATCCGCCCGGCTTTCCGGTGCTCGTCCCCGGACAGGTCGTCACGTCCGAGATACTCGACTATCTCCTCGCGCTCGACGTGAAGGAGATCCATGGATACGAACCCGACTACGGGCTCCGCGTCTTCACGAACGCCGCGCTCGACGCGCAGCTGGCCGCAAAGACCGCTGGAACCCTTCATTTGACGGAGGTAGTGGCATGACCAAGCACGTCGCAGCAGGAAGCACGAAGGGTGCCGGGAGGCACTCGGCGCTCAAGAATGGAACGCCCTACCCGGCGCTGAAGAACGGGGCACGGACGCCAGCGCCGAAGCACGGCGTGCCACAACCGCTCCCGAAGTCGGCAAAGCCTCGCCGTCGAACGAAGCTGTCGGGCATATCAGACATCCGCCGGAACTTCCACCGGAACGAGGACCCGGTCTACTTCATCAGCGCCACGCCCTTCAACCTGCTGGGCCTCGACGAGTGGGTACGGAACTTCCACTTCATCAACTACATCGACTGCTTCGACGGCCAGCATCCACACGTGTTCGTGCCAACCGAAGCCCCGCATCGCCCCTTCACGTCGATTGAGGACATCAACAACTACCTGCTCGGCCACAAGGACGTGGTGGACTACATTAGGGCGCGTGGCCCTGGTGGAAAGGCCGTCTTTCTCTTCTTCGACGAGGAGACCGAGGCGCTCTGCAAGGAACTCGGGCTCGAGGTCTGCTTTCCCTCCGCCGAGCTGCGCCGGGCGGTCGACAACAAGGTCGAGGCCACGCGCATCGCCGACCGTGCCGGCGTGAAGTCGGTGCCGCACGTGCTGGCCAAGGTTGGGTCCTGGACGGAGCTGCTGAAGGTGGCCAAGCCCCTCGGCACAGACCTCGTGGTGCAGACCGCATTTGGCGACTCCGGACACACGACGTTCTTCATCGCCTCCGAAGCCGACTACGACAAGCACGCCGAGGAGATCGCCGCTGAGGACGAGGTGAAGGTGATGAAGCGCGTCAATGTGCGCGGCTCGGCGCTGGAGGCCTGCGTCACTCGGCACGGGACCATCGTCGGCCCGCTCATGACCGAGCTGATCGGATTCAAGCGACTCACCCCGTACCGCGGCGGATGGTGCGGGAACGAGGTGAACGCCGAGGCGTTCCCGCGCACGGTGCGCGATCGGGCCAGGAAAGCCACCGTGGCGTTCGGCGAGGAGCTGCGATCGATGGGCTATCGCGGCTACTTCGAGCTCGACTTCCTGCACGACCAGGACACGAACGACCTGTATCTTGGCGAGGTGAACCCGCGCATCACCGGTGCCAGCGCGATGACGAACCTTGCCGCCTTCGCCCATGCCGACGCCCCGCTGTTCCTCTTTCACCTGCTGGAGTACTCGGACGTCAAGTTCGACCTCGACGTCGCTGAGCTCAATGCCCGCTGGGCCGACCCGGCCAACATCGACCCGTGGGGACAGCTGGTGATGAAGCACACCGCCGACACCACCGGCGTCGTGACGTCCGCACCCCCGTCCGGCGTCTGGCGCCTCGACGCGGACGGACAGGCCCAGTTCCTGCGCGTCCAGACGCATCGTCGAACGGTCGACACGGAGAACGAGGCGTTCTTCCTGCGCATCACCAACGTCGGCGACTACCTGTACGAAGGTGCCGATCTCGGCATCCTGATCACGCCGGGGCGACTCATGACCGAGGAGCATCAACTCAACGAGCGCGCGCGCCGATGGATCGACGCACTCCACGCGCAGTACGTGAGCGTGCCGGTGTCGGCCAGCGATGCCGCCGTGGTCGCCAGCGTAGCCGACGTTGGCAATTTCAAGATTCTCTAGCCTTCCCAGCGAGCGGACGCTGTACTCGGTCGAGGAGCCACTCCCTGGACCGAGATGGGCCGGGCTGTTTCGCCGGCTCGAGCCTGGCTACCGCGACTGGTTCCTGCGAGAGGGTGACGCCGCGCGACCGTCGTACATGGTCGCGTTGCGCGCCCTGCGCAAGCACATGCCGGAGCTGGTGCCGACGTACGAGCGACTCGTCGAACTCGCCGGCGGCACCGACAGCGTCGCGCGGTTGCTCGCACTCTGGTGCCCGACCCCGTATCTCACCGCCTGCTCGCAGGCCGTGTGGCGGCACGGTTCGCCGGTGCTGGTGCGCAACTACGACTACCACCCGATGCTGTGGGATGCCGTGCAGCTGGCGACCAACTGGACGGGGCGCCGCGTCATCGGCATGTCCGACTCGTTATGGGGCCTGCTCGACGGCATGAACGACGATGGCCTCGCCGTTTCGCTCGCCTTTGGCGGACGAAAGGTCGTCGGCACGGGATTCGGCATGCCCCTCATCCTGCGGTATGTGCTCGAGACCTGTTGCACGGTCGACGAGGGGGTCGCCGCCTTGCTGCGCATTCCTAGTCACATGTCGTACAACGTGACCCTGGTCGATGCGCAGGGCGCGTACCAGACAGTGTATGTCGCGCCCGATCGGCCGCCGTTCGTCGCCCATCGCGCCTTCGCCACCAACCACCAGCGCCACATCGATTGGGAGGCCTTTGCCGAAGCCACCGCCAGCGTCGATCGGGAGCAACACCTGATCGCGCGGCTCGACGATGCAACGGAGAGCGCGTCCCGCTTCGTCCAGCGTTTCCTTGAACCGCCGCTCTACCAATCGTCGTTCGCGCGCGGCTGGGGCACGCTGTACACCGCCGTGTATGAACCAGCATCGCGACGAACGGCCCTGCACTGGGCCGGGCTGTCGCTCCAGCAATCCATTGATTCCTTCCAGGAAGGAGCCGTAACGTTGTCGTTCGGCGCCTCACCCGGCGGGGAGCGGAGACACGCATGAGCCATACTGCCATCAATCCCACGACCGGCGAGACAATCGCCACACATGCCGACCTCGCATCGCCCGAGCTGCGCAGGGCTATCGCGGCCACGCAGCGGGCCTATCTGCGCTGGCAGCAGGTGCCCAT
>Ga0138256_10000635_pt1 | contig 38268 bp, 68 predicted proteins | sample KNB2016incub_MG_FD_105486 | JGI IMG/M metagenome (GOLD analysis project Ga0138256, IMG submission 105486) | Active sludge microbial communities from wastewater in Klosterneuburg, Austria - KNB2014incub_MG | ecosystem: Engineered > WWTP > Activated sludge > Unclassified | place: Austria... | reverse complement strand
TGTGACCAGGGCAGCGGCTGCGCCGCTGTGACCAGGGCAGCGGCTGCGCCGCTGTGACCAGGGCAGCGGCTGCGCCGCTGTGACCAGGGCAGCGGCTGCGCCGCTGCTGCTACGCAGAGACCTTCGCTTTAGGAAGCCAGGCAGAACAGGGCACAGGGGCAGGCCCCCCCTCCTCTTCTTCCTCCTGCCCTGCAATGCAGGCCAAAGGGGTTCCCCCCTCCTCCTGGCCTGCCTGCGGGAGGGAGAAGCCTACCAGGTAAAGCCTGGCTTTGCTGCGTGTTAGGGCAACATAGCGAATGTTGTCCTCTTCAGCCCCCTCCTTGAAGAACTTCTCAGCCAGGATGAAAACGTTCGTGGCTTCCAACCCCTTCGCTCCGTGGATTGTGCCCAGAATAACAGCCCCCTTCCTCTCGGTGAAGAGAACCTGCAACCTTTCGATCATGTCCCCTGCGCAGGAGGAAACTTCGGCCACTGCTTCCAGGATCCCGAACTTGTCTTCCAGGAGACTCAAAGCCTTCTCTTTGTTGTCTGGGCTCATCTTTCTGGCCTGCAGGACTGCTTCGCCAGACTGCTTCCATGCGTTCAGACGTTCCAGGACTTCGGGGATTCCAGCGAATTCGCTTTTAGCCAGCTCCTTTACGAGGCTTGTCAAGTCCGCCAACAGATCTTTTCCCCGAATGAATGCAGGCTTTCCCTCTTTCAGCATTCCTAAGCATTCGCGCACTAACGGGGCGTTCAGCCGGCACAGAACGAAGTCTCCTGGACCTGCTATCTTCCGGGCTTCGGCAGGATCGAAGCCTTCGAACACTTCCCCCTGTGCGTTTCCCTCGAAGGCTCTGAACTCCGGGTTGTAACGAACGGCCGCTTCGGCAACACGCAGGGGGCAGCGAAACGAAAGTCCGAGCCTCAGTTCCGTAGCGTTCAGTTCCTCTTGAAGCCTCGAAATGCTGGTACTGTCCGCCCCACGAAACCCGAACATGGCCTGTTTCTCGTCCCCCACTGCAATCAGGCGGCCCCCAGAAGCCAAGTGCATTTGGGCAAGCTTGATTTGAGTAGCGCACATGTCCTGCGCTTCATCAATGAGTACCAGGTCGTACGTCTGGCGCGGCTTTGCCGCCAGCCGCACTGGAAGCCAAATCATATCTTCGAAGGATATCTTCTTGGCTTTGCCGCTTCGCGCGGCTTTTTCCGAAGCCATGCAGGAGTGCATAGCGCAGCCAGCCAGCCAGCGAACACAAGCCTCCTCGTCCCGTTCGGGAATTTGAGCCTGCCGCTGCCCAACCGCCTGCCAAACGGCCGCGACGAAGGCTTTCATCCCTTCCTCGTCACAGGAGAAAAGGGGCTGCGTGTTCTTCATCCAGGAGGCGGCCGTTGCTACCAGGTTGGCAGCGGCCGCGTTCGCCACCAGAGAAGGGCGTTCGCGACGAACAGGATCAGGCTTTGCTGCCCAAAACCGAACGTCCTCAGCGGCTTTGTCCAAACAAGCAATGATGCTCGCGCCTGCCTGCCAAAACTCCTGCGAGGAGTCCCCACGAACGCCCTTCGGGCAAGCCGCATAGCCTAGGGCATGCAGGGTCTTTACGTCTACTTGGCTAGCGTTTAGCCGAAGCAGTCCCTCCCGCAGGGTTGAACTTTTGCCCGAACCTGCGACAGCCCGACAAACGCCATGGCCAGAACCTTCGCGAAGGAACGAAAACAGAACTTCTTGATCGGGAACCCAATCCCGAGAAACCCGAGGGGCTGCGAGGAGGGACTGAAACTCATTAGCGGCGTGTTTGCCGAAAGAGGCTACTAGAATCTTCATTGTTTGGGTCTCACTTTCGTTTGCTCCCCATGATGAGAGGGGGCCCCATCAGTATATAGCGCACATGTTTCCAAATTGTTGCCACACTTATACTCAAACTGAGTATAAGCCAGTTAAACTTGTGGTGCATTTATGCTCGATCTGAGCATATCCCCCAGCATACCTGCCTGGCGTTGTCAAGTAGGTTTCGAGGATTCTTCGCCAGATGGGAAAAATAAGTCTTTTGGCAATTTGTCGAAAAAAGTCTGTCAAGCCCCTTGACGTGTTTTCTTGGAAATCTGTCGAAGAAAATCCTATGCACACCTGCCGAAAGATGTCAAGGGGGTTCGGTGGGTTTTTCCGTCAGATTGACAAGAAAAGTCTTTTGGCAATATTGCGAAGATCGCCAGTGTTCGGGGTTGACATCGAACAGGCGAAGCCTGTACAGTTGTACGGTACCTGTTGAACGTGTCCGAAGTACGCGTACGGCACGGGCCGAAAGGCGTACGTACGTGCTGTACGTACGGCTCATGTTACTTTGCGACGCAAAGTGAGGAAATGTGAACGAGATGTGAACAGATTGTTCACATCTCGGCAACAAAAGCTGGCCTTTTTGGTCCTGTGGTCCTGTTGTACAATGTCTGTATGTGACCTTATTTTATAATGCACAAACGTGACCTTCAAGGTCACAAAGTCGGTATAATGCGACTTTGTGACCTTGAAATTCTCTACCAGAAACAGATACTCGAAAGTTGGTAGGAGAACGTAGAAGCGAAGTGAGCGGCCTCGGTTTTGATTCCCTGTGCTTTCAGACTGGAAGGGCGGATATACTCCGCAGTCCAATCGAACCCGAGACCACAATCAGCCCTGCGACGCAAGGTGAAGGTGTAATCGTCTTTGATCAGAAGGTCAAACACCTGAGTGCTGTCTTCATACTTGACAGTGAATGATGCTACCAGACGAAGTTTGTTGACGGTGTTTTGCATTGTTTTGTTCTCCTTGCTGTTTGCTTCTGAAGTTATTCTAGCACAGGGCCAACCTAGTTGGCCATTGCCGGGATGTTACCAATGTTAAATTTGATAGGAGAATCGAACGGGACCTGAACCCCTTCGGAATACACCACATGCGGAACCCCTTTGATCGTGCGGACCCTAGCAGGAACGCCGAAACCTTCAAGCACTGCATTCATGTGGCTTTTCGTTGCTGCCGAAAACTGAGAGGGAGGATGAATGGTCAAGACAGGGGTTTCCCCTACTAGGTCCCAGTCAGTTGTGATATCGGCAATCAGACTACCATAAGAGCTTGCCACAGATCCCCAGGAGTAGGAACGGACCGAAAGGGGTCCCTCTTGGCGTTCTTTCTTCTCCTTCATTGCAAGGACCATTCTAGCTTCGTTTTTACGCATTGTTTTAGGCTCCTTTTTAGCTTTCGTTATAGGCTTATTTTAGGCCGTTTTTATGGCCAAAGTTTTACGAAGTTGTTAACCTTTCATGTGAGTTTAGTAAGCCTGGACGTAGGACCGTAGAAGGTTCTGGGACCAAACAGGCTTGGTGGGCCTGGCTTCCATCGTGGCCGTGATGATTCGCCAGCGGGTAGCCCAACTTCAGCGGACCCAGTGGGCTGTGCAGGCCCGGCTGAATGCACACAGCCTCCAAAGTCGCTCTGGATTTCCACACTACGTCCCCCATCCAGGAATCGTAGCACTGTCCCGAAAACTCCTGTGCCGCCACAATTCACATGTGCTAGATGCACATGGTCGCCTACACTGAAGGTCTGCATTTTGTTCGTTCTCCGTTCGTTTCTATGTCTTTATTCTAGCATCTCGTTTTAGAGAAGTCTATTGACAGAATGTTAACCTTTCATGTGAATCCTCTGCCTAGAAGGGTAGGTCGTACCAGACTCCTGTTCGATCCCTTTTTCGGGAAGGAAAGAGCTTTCTTCATTCTAGGGGCACCTTATGAGGATCCACATGAAGGGTTACCCCTTCTTTGACTAGTAAGTTCCTATGATTACCCGTTCGGGATCCTCATAGCCATTCTCGTCTTTGGCGTACTTGAGGATCAAGCCGCTTCCGTCGTACCCATCCCAGCCAGGGAATTCAGTCTGCCCCCATGCGCAGTGGAAGGGGTTTCGCAGACACAGGAAATCGTCCATGCAGTACCAGTTCCCTCTGTAGGAGAAGAAGCATGAATCCTTCCTCTCCCTACCAAACTCGGCGCGTACCTCCTTGGGCAGTTCGTTGAAGTAAGAGAGGAAACGGGGAACATTGTTTGTCTTGACCTTTTTGAGGCTTGAGACTTCGATCCCTTTGTCAGTTCTGACAACTTTCAACATTGTGTTTTTTACCTTTCTTGTTTGCTTGTGAATTCATTCTAGCAGGGACTTCTTGCGAAGTCCATTGCCAAATTGTTAACTAATTCCGAACCTAGCTTTAAGAGTTCGGCGTCCCGAGTTTAGGAAGCACCACGCCCAAAACGCTATACGGGTCCTCGTCTGTAGGTGGCTGATTCAATTCATTCTCATATTCGCGTTGAATGTCTCTGCAATGCTCTACTACTTCAAGGCGGTTAATAGCCCCATCGTCCCAAGTGAAATCGCAGTAAGGGACCTTCTGCCAACCATTGAACCCCAGGGAAGCGACGAACCGCCTGTAAGCGACAACAGGGTCTGCCGTGCTTATTTGGTCCGACCTGCAGGCGGCCTCATAAATGTCATAGGTGTTCGAAATGGTCAGGCAGACATTCATCGTTTCCCACGTGGACCAACCTAGGTGCTCCAACATTTTGTTTCTCCTTCGTTCGTTTCGATGTTTTCATTCTACAGGGAATTTGTTGCCGAACTATGTTCGGCTTGTTAAAGTTTCTCGCCGTTCAAGCGAAGGGCGGACATGTCCATGCCGAACGCCCCACGCAGTTTCCAGAACCCGAGAGGAACGCGCCAGAGGGACATGTCTGCTCGATCTGTACTGCTTTTAGCATAAGCCTGTGCGTCTTTCTTTGCGTAAAAGCTCGCGCAGGGATACTTGTCCCGGAGTACTACTACATAAAGATAACGGCTCATTTTGTTTCCTCTTCTCGTTTGCTTCTATATGTAGTTAGCGAACTGTTGTTGCCAAAGTGTGTCCGAGATGTTAAAGTTCTGCTACGCAAGCACCAGAGATCATGTTAACTTGTAGATCTATGTACGTTTACATGTCTGTAACAACAGACATGGCAGGCTATGCCTGCACCTCTGTGTTATAATGCGAAAATGTGACCTTAGAGTTTTAGGGCGTTTGTGGCTTCAACCCAAGCCTCAAATACAGCCAGCATGATAAACTCAGTCTCTTGTTTGAGATGGACATGATCGACTATATGAGTTCTATAACCTGCGTCGATCAAACGCAGCCCGAAGCCTGGCTTCCACTCGTAGGAACGGCGACGAGGATTCCACCTCTCAACCAGATAGGAACGCACGAGGGTTAAAGTCTTTTCCATGTTGTTTCTCCTTGTTTGTGATTCAAGTATAAGTGAACATTTTGGGCCTCTTTTCTCGGTTCTTATGTTCTAAGTATAACGAGAACTTGATCAGAAAGCAAGATCTGAGATGTTAACTTATTTCGCTCTGTCTGTTAACAAAATAACGGCCGCAGGCGCATGTGTATGTGCCTACGGCCGTTATAATGCGTTTTTATGACCTTATTTCCACCAAGAATCCTGCTTCGCGAGCCTCATGGACAAACAGGCGACCCCGATAGTTGCCTTGGATCCAACAAGCGAAAGTGCCATCCACGAAATAGATCATTTTGCCTGGCATTTGACCCTGCTCAGGGTAGTTTTCGCTTCTCCATTTTTCCAGGAAGGCTTCGAAGGCTTCTTCTTTTTCCCTCTGCTTTTTAGCGCAGTCCTCGGCCATTTTCAAAACGGCCGCATGCACCACAGCATAAGATCCAGACTGCTCGTTGTCCCAAGAGTGATTCGTGTCGAATCCCAGAACCCAGTCTTTGCCTACGTCCTTCCTGTTTTCTTCAGAGTCGCTAGGGAAGAAGTGTGTGCCGTAGGTTACTCCGCCGGGGCATTCGCAATTGCAAGTGTCCCAGTCCGTTCCGTGCCAAGGATGACCGGGAGGGATCTGCACGTAGCCATTATGGAAGACGCGGCCGTTATAGGCTCGACTCTGCGCGATAGCGCAGTTCAATCCCGCGTGTTGGAAGTATTCCAGTTCTCCGAACTCCATTTGGTTTCTTACCTTTCTTCTTTGTGGGTTTATCTTAGCACAGCCTAGCTGTGCCTGTCTATTGACGGGATGTTAATATTCTGCAGGCGTATCGTAGCGTTCGACAAGATCGCCCCAGGAGCCGATCCTGAACTTTTCTCGCCACCAGAAAAGGGTTGTGTTGTAAGTGTCTCCTGTGTTCACATAATGACAGTACTCATAGAAGAACTCATGGCTGTCTCGCGTTTTAACGCGAAGTCTTATACATTCATTACCACAAGCAGGCATGATCTGCTCGTCTACCTCGCGGAGCAGTTTGATCATGTCTTTTGGGTATTGTGCCCAGGAAGTGTCTTGGATCTTTCTGGCTTCGTCGCGGATTCGCTTCGCTTGTTTTAGCGAGACCGGATAAGCATTCGTGGAGAGCAGATCAGAGATCTGCTGGAGGTTCAACGATGTTACTGTGAAGAAGGGGAGGCAGAGGCTCATCTTAAGTGAACTGCCTTAGCTGAGACTTGATCTCCTGGAGCCACTGGCTTTCCAGAGTGTCTTTAGGGTCGAACCGCTCGCCTTTTACGTCGGCTTGTCTGGCCATTTTGACCAGGACCTTCGACAGGATTCGTGCTTCTCGGCGTAACTTTCTCTCGTGCGGGCTCATATTGTTTCTTACCTTTCTTCTTTGTGAGTTTATCTTAGCACAGCATAGCTGTGCCTGTCCATTAACAGGATGTTAACTTTTTGACCAACTTTCGCCGTATAGGCGATCAATGTAGGCCATGGCGGCCTTTCGAGTAGTAAACATGGCGAGACAGTCTCCCTTGCTTCCGCAGAGATTGAGGCTGTAAACCCGATAGTCAAAGGCTCGTTCTTTTTCCCAGCAATAAGGTACGAACATCATTTCGATTTCCTCCCTTAGCGTTTTGGGCCGTGAGCCTCGAAGTACTGGCCTTTTCCTCCAGTCCCTCCGAAGCACACATAAACATGAGTGAAGCCTATGTGGGCAGGCTCTGTCTCGCCCGAGAAGGGGCACGTATAAGCCTTCTGGACCTGGTTATTCAATTCGATCCAGAGAGGGACGAGAGGAGCCAGCAGGGGCACGAGAATGACATGCTCAGAGATGCTGCTATAAAAGATGTCTGAGTGATTTCGAACTAGCATGACAGCACAACCCCCGTGGACGTGTCCCGATCCTCTCTGTATTCGTCTCGGTTTCTCTCTGGGGGAATCCTCTTTTGCCGGTGGTATTCAGAATACTCGACTTCGGTCTCTTCTACGTGGGCAGGTTCAGCCACCAGAGTATTATTCCAGTAATCCCCCGCAGGGTAGGCGAGATAGACAGGCGCTTCGGGATCCATTTTTCGAAGTTTGGCTATTAAAGAACTGACTGTCATGCTAGTACTCCCTTCTCGTTCCGGCCTTGTAGAAGTCTTTCTGGCTGTTCGCTCAGGATGCTCTGGTTTGTACTCCAGACTGGCTCCAAAACTCATGGTGATTCGTTTCATTTTTGGGTCTCCTCGTTCAGTTTGTAGAATTCTGGGAAGCCGTTTTTGGCTAAGGCTTTGTTGATCGCTTCATTCATTCCGCGAACAGGGTTCGCGCTTTCAGGAGAGAAGGCCGCCTGGGCGTAGGAGATGAAGGTCACAGTTCCGTTAGTAACTTCCAATCCGCCCGAGAACCCAGCCCATTTGAACTTGATCCAGATCTGGTTACTTCCCATCTTCGTTGCTCCTCTTTACTGACGGGTCTTTTGCGGCCTTTAGCGCGAAAGCCATTGCTTCATGCATTTCCGACTCGTAAAAGGGTCCTGCGGTCTCGATGTTGAGAATGTCCCAATAGTCAGCCGCAATATGCGGCCTGTTTATGAGTTCAAAAGTGAAGATGCTATCGTTCTCAACAACGATTTTACGATAGGGCAGTTTCGGAGTCTTTTTGTTCTCTAGGACTTTCAAATTGTTGTTCTCCTCTTGTTTGATAAATTGATTATAGCACAGAGAGAAGTTAACAGTAAAGGGTTTTTATGTTAACTTCTTGTTGTGGAAAAGATACTTTCTGTTAACAAAAAAACAGACACGAACATGCCTGTGTCCGTGCCTGCTATAATGCGTTTTTATGACCTTATTTTGTAGCGAAGACGCCCTTTGCTGCATCCTCCCATTCTTGGATCTGCATAGGATCCTCCTCAAAACTGCATTCCCAGACTGTCATGAGATCGTCAGTCAGATCGGGATAGAACGTGTTCAGGGTTTGCTCCGCAGTGGTCTCCAGTCTGTGGGCTCGCTCCGTAAGCCCCTCCAGACGCGCCTTGCGGCCCAGCGCAAGGGTCTCGGCGATACTCTCCACAGAAGGATCGTCGCCCCAACCAGGACACACAGCGCAGGGGATTTCAGGCGTAGCCCACAGATCGCCATCCTGATACAAATTCCAGGCCATTCCCGTACTGTCGACGTACCTACAGGAACTCAGGATAGAATCCCAAGCCTCCCAGTACCACTCCTCTTCTGGCCCTTTTGCGACACAGATCAGGTCATCCTGATCGGCCCCCAGCCAACCGCAGGTTGGCTCTACCCGAACGATAACGTCTTCCCCGTCCTCGTTCTCTTCGGTTTCGAAAGTGAAATTCTGCTCGACGAATGATTGTGGAATGTAAACTCCCATTCCGTCAGAGATCATGATTACATTGTCGTAGGGCATTGCCTTCATTTGATTGACTACCTTTCCTCTTTGTGAATTCATTCTAGCACAGCTTTGCTGTGCTTTGTGTTGCCGAGATGTTAACTTCCTACAGCGAAGAGAATCGCCAGCGGAAGAGCGATCAAGAAACCCAGCAGGAATTCCCTCATGCGTGATTCACAGTGTCGCACATGTAGACGTTCCCGCGAGGAGACTGAGCAAGGCCGCCGACTTCGTAAGAAGTCGCGAGAGTCCAGGTTCTCTCTCCTCGCAGGATTGCGATCCGTGCAGGATCGTTTGGATCCATACCTGCATCAATGTAACCCATGATTGTCTTTAGGAGTTCTGCCCAGGTCATTTTGTATCAGGTCCTTCCAGCAAAGTGATTTCGGTGGGGAATTGCATTCGAGCAGGGCCGTTGAACTTGTCCACAGCGCGGATAAAATCACGAGCCTGATCGTCCAAACGAAGCATTTGGTAGGCGTAAGGATCCTCGTAGTTTTCTCCGAAGTAAACATCCAGCCAACCAGATCCTACCTCGAAGTTTTCAACCTCTGAATGCTGCGCCATGTGGGGGCGTAGAGCTTGATGGATCGGGCAACAGCGTGTCAGCCCCTCACCTGCTTCTCGCTCCGCGAGAAACTGGTTGACATGCTCTTGGGTGATTGTGATCTTTTCTGGAAGGTTTAACATGATTTTCTCCTTAAATTGATGCGAAGAGCATCAGGGCTTGTTCGGCACCGAAAACTCCGTTTTCGCCACATGCCTCACAGTAATAGTACTCCGCGTCAGGTTCTACTCCGTCGCAGGTCTCTCCGCAACAGATACAAATCCCGGCATCATAACCATTCTCTTCATCGTCCAGAAGGGCCACACAGGTATCTTCGATCTCTTGACGGGGGATTTTTCGTGCAGGCTTAATCATTTTCATTTCCTCTTTTCTTTCGCTGGGTTTATATTAGCAGCGGACAGCAGGGCTGTCCATTGACAGATTGTTAACTTCTCCAACCCAAGGTTGCTTCAAGCAGGCGGAGGATGATGTAGAAGGGCAAGAACAGGGCTGAAACCAAGAACATCCACAGCATTGCCTCTACAGCGGAGACCTGCCCCATGGCAGACGTAAAAGACCAGAATGCGACCCCAAGCCACAGGATCTCGCTCAAGAAGGCTCGACCTGTTCAAACAACAGATCTTCAGTGAGGAATTCCATGTAGGCAATTTCCTCTTCCGTTGCCTCGATCTCTTGCTTACCCTTGATCTGAACAAGTACTTCTGCAGGAACCTTCGTCCAGTGAGGACGAGACACAACTCGCCAACGCATATTTACTTCGCCTTCCCTTCTTTATAGGCCGCTATGCGGCCCTGTAAGCTGCCTTCGGTCACCAGCGGAGGGGAAGCATGCAGGGCTTCCTCCAAGGGCGTCAGAGGGGCCTCTACGGCCTCTGAGGGAGCAGCGAGGGATTCCATCAGGTGTTTGATCTGCTGGAGGAAGGCGGTTGTGTTCGTGGCGTCGAGACCAACAGGCAGTGCCAAGGGCACTGCGATTCCCATCGGGATCTTGATCTCATGATCTTGGAGAGGAACTTCCACAACCAGACGTAGGACACGGGCCGCAGAAGGGCTTAGGGGTTGGTTCTGTTGCTGCTCAAGAAACTTGAGCAGCACCTTCTTGCTCCGCCCGTATTTGCGCATCAGATCCTCTACAGGAGCCCCTGCTTGATGATCGGCCAGGATTTCGGCCTTCTGGCCTGCGGGGATAACTCCCCGCTGTAACTTCACTTCAATAGTATTCATAACCATTTTCCTCCTTCTGTTGTAACGGATTCTTGGATCTCGTCAAGCCGATCTTTAATATGATCAGACTCGACTCTGATTTCGTGCCAAATTTCTTGGACATCGTCGGTTAGTTTGATTTGCGTGTTTGCGTAGTTTAGAAGATCCTGGTAATGCTCAAGATCCTTGATCAGTTCTTTGATGTCAAGCATACGGCTGCGGAGTAGCCCATGCAGGTAGTGTGCTTGATCTCCTGTGATCATCCCTCCGAGACAACCTTCTTTTTACGAGGAGCCTTTTTCGGCTTCTCAGGGGCCGGAGTAAGGGCCTGAATCTTCTTCAGGTTCTCGTCGCTCAAGACAGACCGTTGAAGAAGGGCGTCCCGCAAAGCCCCTTGAGAAAGGCCAGTTCCGAAGGACAGGACTCCCAAGCCAACTCCGGCCTCTACGGCCTTACCTACGATCTCCTGAGTCTCTTTCTGGAGAACAGACAGGAGAGAGACGGGCTCGGTCTTCTCTTTCTTCTTAACAGGTTTGACAGGAGCAGGGATCCAAACTGTAGTTGCAGACATTCTTTCATTCCTCTTTTCGTGTTTTCGTTTCTGTGGGTTTATCATACAGCGACAAGCTGTGCTTGTCCATTGCCAAATTGTTAACTTCTATGGCAGGAAGAAACCTTCGTAGTTCCCGCTAAAGTAATTGGGCTCTTGTTTGTGCTTTGCACAAACATACTTGTAGTTATGAGGGACAACCTTACTCCCTCGGCAAGTAGGGCAGGAGTGAAGCAGGGGAGCCAGTTTGCTCAACAGCAGATCCTGCCGAAGAGAAACGGGAAGGGGAGTGTAGCCTGGAGGATGCTCGCTCATGTTAACGTCCTCTCCGGTGGTGGATTTGGAAGGTCTTGCGAGTAGCCATAGGCTTAGAGTAAGGCTTGGGAGGCAGGGCGCGGAATGCCTCCGAAGGCTTCTTCATTTCATGTGTAGCAACGGCCTGCTCCGCATACGAGCGAAGAGCTTCGTCCAACACAGCCTGTACGGCATACTCGCTGTCGATCTCTAGCGCCAACGCGGCGATATGGATCTGATTTAGCTGATCTTGACTGAGTTTGATGTTCATGATAATCCTCTCCTAACTAGCGCCGTAGACATAGCGTTCGCCTCGGTCCTCGTAATAGGACCAATCCCCACCCAAAAACAGGTCTCGCTCAACCCGTTCCCAGTCAATATACTGCGCTAGGTGGTGTCTGGGAACGTCTCCGCAATCCTCAAACCATTGCTGCGCAATGTCTCCCATGTTGTTTCCCGTCTCAGTTCCAAGGAAGTTATCCTCGTGCCAACTCACGGCATAATCAGCGCCCTGATCGTTTACTAGATCACAGGCGATCTCAGCGGGGAGATCATGTTTGGTCATTAGAGAGACGGCCGCAGCAATATCGTCTAAATAACGTCGGCTCGGCGTCGCGTTCCAGGCTTCGGAGAAACCTTGTAGGTTTCGCAGACTGTAAGTGTATTCTTCCCAGTCCTCGCCGAAGAACTCTTCGAGTTCCGCCTGGATATCGTCCATGTCTTTGCCTTCGAAGTCGAAGGCTTCAAAGACTTTCTCTTCAGGGCTTTGTAAAACGATGTCTGCTTGCATTTACTTCACCGCCTCTTTATAGACAGCAGGATCCGTTACCTCGCTGAGAGCCTTTAAGGCTTCGCTGACCAGATCGCCTGCCTGTTCGATGCTGGCAAGGCGCTCCTCAGCCAGTTCCGCCTTCTGGCGGGTCTTCTTGGCTTCCTCCACAGACTGACCAGGCTTGCGAACACTGTGGGCGGCACGAGCCAGAACAGCCTTCTCCTTGGCACTGTGGAATTCGGCCATGTAACTGTCGGCCAGGTTAGAAAGTTGAACAGCGAGTCGGGTTTTTGCTTCCGAAAGGCTCGTAGCGCCTACGGCCTGAGCCTTCATCAGAAGGCGATTGCCTGTGATGCGATCATTCAGGGAGTTAGCGATCTGGCCTGCGGCCGTCAACATCTGCTCTGGCGTGTCGATAGGGGCCGATACAGCCTTTTGGGTTCCAGGCATTTGAAGGGTGATGTTCATTTCGATTTCCTCTTTTCTTTCGGTGGATTCATCTTAGCACAGCCCTGCTGTGCATGTGTTGCCGGGATGTTAACTTTCTCAGAGGGTTTTGTAGCCGTGCTTGGTCTTCTCTATTTGTCTTGCCTGAGCAAGACCTTGAAAGAAGACCCCAAGGCTCCAGTGCTCCTCCATGTGTTTGGCAAGACCCGGAGAAACCTTGAAATGCGTCTGGATGTCTTTCCAAGAACAGACCCCGTATTTCTCCGAGCGGGCCGACAGAAAGGCCAAAACCTTATCTCGCCTGTCTGTGTAGCCGTTGTTCGTTGCCATAAAAAGAGTATACAGGACCGACCACCCAATGTCTATTGACAGAATGTTAACAAAAAAAGCACCGGACGCGAGTCCGGCGCTCTCCTTTTACAGCCCGTAGCCTATACTAGTAAGGCGGCCTACTCGAACTCCGTCTGCTCGCCCTTGCGGAACAGATAGTTATTGGAGATCATCTTGTAGAGTTTGCCGTTTCCGTCTCCCCTAACTACAACTCCTTCGCGAGTATGCTGGGAGCCCTTAGCGCCAGGAGAAGGCTTGTAAAAAGGATCGAAGTACAGGCTCTTCCCGTCCACAAAAGACTTCAGATGATCCATACCTTGATAAGGCCCCTCATATAAGATAGGGACTTGAGGAATTCCCATCATTACAAACAGTTCGGCTAACTGCTTGTTCGGCACTGGAACCCATGTCTTCTTAAATGGATCTTCGTACCAGATATCGAACCCAGCGAACGTGTGCTGTGAACGCCCATAATGCAGATCCTGAACTCCAGGACCGAAGATCTCCCCGAGGACACAGAACGGACCCTCGAAGATCTCGTAGCCAAAGCCTCCAAGGCATTCTAGGGTGGAGAGAATGCGATCCAGAATCAGCCCCTCTTTGGTCACCTTTGTATACACAGAGGTATCCAAGTTAGGATTGAAGACGATCCCTCGACGAGTCAGACCCTTCGAGCCCACATACACGCGGCCCTTATAAAGCCTTTCTGTGACCTCATCCTTACCTCGCTCCGCGAGGTAGCCTTCTGGGAAAACACCTATAATGCAGCAGGTTCCGTGAACCTTCTCCGTGATACGGATGTTCTCGCCTTCTTGGAAAACCCACGGATTCGACTTCAGATTCTCCACATCAAACTTAGGCGTCATTCCTTCGAGAACGCCCGCACTGTGGCCGCGAAACGCGGCCGGGACTACCTGCTCATACTTGACTATGCCTAATAATGCGGAAACGTCATCGCCTTCTACAAAGGCTGTTTGTGACCATGGTTTTGGGACAACATACAAGGGACAGATCAGCCCCTGGCTGACAACCCCTCGCAGCTTAATAGGCTTGACGCGATTTCCTCCGCTGCCTCCGCAGCGGCCTTTATCGCGATCTGTGTCCCACATGTCCATAGCCTTCAAGATAGGGTCTGGGATCAGGGCGTTCTCAGGGATATAAGCGACCAACTCACCTGTCTGGTATTGGCCCTTCTTTACAATGCTCTGAAACAACCCAACTTCTGCTATTTCAATAGCATCAGCATTTGGGTGGGGGATTATTCGGACTGGAACAACAGGACAGGAAAATGTGCTCATCTGACCTAGACCCTCTTGGATTCCAGGAAGGCCAGAATATCCTGCCTCTGGCAGGTAGTCGTGTGTAGCCCTCGCATCTGGTTTTCCAGATCTGCCTTGTTTACCCGAATGGTAAGCGTTTGATTTTTAACATTCTCAATGTCCTCAAGTCGCCTACAAGCCTCTTCAATGCCTCTTTGGAATTCGTAAGCATCGGCACGGTTAAAAGCCAGGCCAATTCCGTCCTCGATCTCCATGTGAATTTTAGGATCCACTTGATCTTCTCTGGTATCAAGGAAGATCGTCATGTGTCCGCATTGCTCATCGTCTGCATTGTAGAACCCGTGGCTGAAGGACAAAGAGTCGGCCTGTTCTTTAGTCAGAGGCAGGGGGCACTGAGCCTTATATTGCTCGATGATTTGGTGGTATTCTTTTACCTCGCTTCGGCGTCGGGCTAACTTTTTGTTAGCCAACGTGATTTCCTGCTTGAGTTTAGCGATCTTGTTTAGGGCCGCTTTGAACTGCTGGCTCTGGAACTGAACCGTCGCCTCCAGGTTGTATAATGCAGCTTGGCGATCTTGACTCTCCTTTAGGAGAGCCTTCAGGTCTACATTGTCGGTAAAATACTCCACTTAAACTTCCTCCTCAAAACCGTCGTCGTCTTCATCGACTTGATCGTAGTCTACCAGATCCTCGTCCTCTGTGTCAAGGGTTTCTTCCATCTCTACTAGACGAGACAGATAGTCTTTTAGGGAGCCAGACTCTGACTTCAGCAACTCCACATACTGGCGCTGCATGTCAGAGTATTCGCGCTGTAGCGCGTAAAGCTCACTGCGGAACGTCTGAGCCCGCTGCTCCGCATCGTCCCGATCCTCTATAATGTGATCCATCCTCTTCAATTCTGGAATGAAGGCAGCCGTGTTTGTATAGTTGTCCAGAACGTGCAGATAGGCGTCTTTGATAGCGATCATAGAATCACGCTCAGACCTGTGGCTGTCCCTCTCCGTCAGCAAGTAGGCATGTAGGCGGTCGTTTACCTCAATGATTTTCTCGCTGGCTTCAATGACTCGCTTCTCATGCTGCTGGCTCTGCCAGGCCAGATAAGCTCCAATGCCTAAAAAGGCTAAATCGATCAATTTGTTTAACACAGGGACACCTCTTTCTGTTCTGGTATTTTAACTGTATGGCCAACAAGTATTTTCAGAAGAATCTCCAGCTTATGAATCGCGCTATCAAGAAGCGATTTGAGGAGCGTGGCCGCAAAGCGGCCGAACTGTGGAAACAGTTCCTTATAGCAATGATGGAATTCACACCCAAGACGGGCCGCTGGTACACCAACAAGAGGCAGAACGGAATCGTCTACACTTGGCAGGCGTCGGCTCCCGGAGAGTATCCGGCCGTCGTTACAGGCCAGTTGTTGGACTCGGTAAGAACCTTCGTGTCCGTCTCGGACAACCACAGATTGCGCGTTCAGCTTCAAATCACAGCCCCTCACGCGGAGGCCCTGGAATCAGACTTGGCTGACGGAGTCAGCGGGCCACACCAAAAAGGGAAACGGCCTCTTTTACACGCCTCTAAAGAGGCCTTGCGGGACATCATTATGGATGCTCTTGGCTAAATTCTTGCACTTGCCGCCCGCCTCTCGAAAATCGTAATCCCAGTCGGAGTATTCCTCGAACTCTTTTAGGAGTCTTGGATCTATTCTAGCACAAAAATCTACGTAAGTCAACTGCCGTCTACTTAAAGTAGACCCTGACGGATAACCCTTGTAGATCTTTTTCGTGTGCAAATAGGACTTCAGAGTGTCGGCTTTCCAGGTCCCGCCTCTAGGAAGAGGCTTCTCAACTCCTAGATCGTTTAGCAGCCTGGCTCCATAGCTGTAGGGGACGTTATGCTGCCGAATGGCAGCAACGAGCCTTACAAGAAGAGGCTCGACCTTATTCTGTAGAGCAGAGAACCAGGGCGGAGCAGCCTTTTTGGGGATCTTCGTCGGCGCGAGAGGTTTGAACCTCAGATCTCTTACAACATCCTGAATGACCTGGATATCCAAGTGGATATCGCGGGTCCTCAGATACTCCTTGATTTCAGGAGCCAGCATACCCTTTTGGGTATGCATGATCTCAATAGCCAGATTGATTTTCTCTACCCGAGTCAACTAGTATCCTCCAGTTTCAATCATCGAAACTTGCTTACAACGATACATGCAACGCTCAACTCTCGTTCCGCTAACTACTTCAATTCGGTAGGGCTGGAGGCAGTATGTTCTTCCTCTTCGTGTATATACAAAGCGAGTAGTCTCTAAAGGATAAGTCTGATCAGGTGGGGTTTGTACGATGACTTTGAACTCAGACGCAAATGTGTTCGAGGACTGCATGTTGGTCGGAGGGTTGTTCAACTGCACAACCTCGCCCCAGATTTTGCCCTCGAAGACCCAATCATACACGCGACCAAAGGTCGCATCTGCTTGCTTTGTGCCTGAGAACACACTGATCCTATAATCGCGAAATGGCATTAGGAACTCCTCTTGAGGATTGACCTGAGATTTGCTGCAGCCCGGCAAATCTTACAAGATCTACTTCCATATTTAGGCGATATGTAGGTATTTTCTTCTGTGTATAAATGCCCATTTTTACAATGAGTAATTTTTCTACAACGCTCCCTGGCTGCCTCGTCTGCTCTGCTTCTGTTGGCATTTACTTTAGGAGTGACGGCCTCTATATGCTCAGGATTACAGCAGCCAGTGTTTCTACATAGATGATCTATTTGCAGACCTTCTTGGATAGGCCCTAGACACAGGATATACGACAGCCTGTGAGTCAGATACGACTTCTTACGGTATTTTATGCGACCGTAACCCTCATCATTTTTAAAGCCTTCCCATACCCAACACGGGCCTGCAGCGAACCCTGTATCTTGCATAGAGACTTTTCGACAGATTCTGGCAAAGGCTTCTTTATCATAAGCCTCGTAAGGCAGTGGTCTACCCAAATCCTGGCTCCCTTCGATATGGTTTTAGGTCCTCGATGTATTTATCCCAGTCGAACTCCGAATAAACAGCCCCCTGCTCCCAGACATCTTCTCTCGTCGAGTGCATGTTCGGGCGCTCATAGAGCGCCAGGGCTGCTTTTAGGATCCACAGCTTGACCTGGGCGGGAACAACTCCACCCTCATCCACGAAGTTGCTTTGGCAGTAGGCGTCTGCTTGAGACTTGATTCCATCGAGCATGAACCCCAACGAGACATCATAATCATCGTTGTCGATTCTACAGTATTGCTTTAGCACAGAGACAGTGATATCGTCCGTGTTGTCTTGGATGAAAGTGTAAACGGCCATAGAGATAGTTTCTCTATGGCCGTTTAGGGATCCTCATAAGGTGGGGTTTCGTTTCTACTTTGCGCCTTCCATGTTAAGCCGCAGATACTTCCCACGCAGTTGAAGGACTTGAGAGTTTCCTTCAGCGTCCGTAATCTGCACCTGAGAGAGATTACGGATCGTTTTGACCTTTTCAAACTGCTTTACGTAGGCGATCTGGGCCCGCATGTTTTTGAAAGAGTCCGTCTCGATATCCGAAGGCGTGAAATTCCCCTCTCCAGCGCCTACTGCCAAGCAGATAGATCCTACCCACAGCGCACACACAAAACCTTCAAAAGGCTTGTCTGTGAGCAGGAATCCGCAGAACAGTCCAATTAAAATGCTCGTTATCAAAATCGTAGCCAAAGTGCAAAAAAACATCAAGTCCTCATCTCACACGCAACATAGTTGCGTAATAATTGTTGACGCAGCGAGTAAGGATCGCTGTGGAACTGGAAGGTAGGCTTTCCAGACAACGGATCATGTTTGAAGCCTGGATAAAAGGGGTCTCCCGGTCGTATGTATCCGTGTTCGTCGTCAATCAGTTTAAGCGCCCTCATAGGACCCAAAGGTTTCAACATCCTGCACCTCCTCAATGATGATTACCCCTTCTGGGATCTCTAGAATCTCGACGTGCCCCGAAACGAGGCCGCGATCTGTCTCGGCGAGCGATGCTCGCCACACGTCTCCTCGCTCTCTGCGGCCATCAGCGCGTATAATGCGCTGGGTCGCCTTATAATAGGCCAACTAGACCTCGTAGGCTATTTGGTCAAGCAGATCCTCGGCCTGTTGAACGACCCGTAGAGCATGAATAAATTTCTCCACTGATTCCTCATCCAGAAACTTAGAGGCGACGGATCGTGCGCTGTATCCATGCCGAACAGAGTAATAAAACCCGTCTCCGTCGGTCAGATCACTTCGCAGATCCTTAATGTGGCGCGGAGCCGCTTCCTGAGTATCCCAGTCGTCTCCATTCTTCTCAATGTAGTCTAGGATCTCTTGGGCTTGTTTGTTCAGTTTTAGCATTGTCTACTCCATTCCGTATCGGTGTAAGATTTCGGTCAGATTTTCACAAGCGGCGTTTGCGACCAAATATCTGCTGTAGTTAGTATAGCGGTAATAAGTCCATTCCTTATACTTGTTGCGTAGTTTAATCAGGTCGCGGGCCACAGCGAGGAGAACTTCGTCGGAGTCTGATTCCCCCACCTACAGCCCAACCTTCCCTCGGCAGAAATCTACGATTGTATCCTGCTTAGACGCGGCGTAGTACTCTATAATGCCAAAAGCCATCTTCAGGGCATCGTCTGGAGCCAGAGAGAAATCCAGATAGGAGGCGTCAGTGCCGTTATGTAGATAATCCAGGGAGAAATTGTAAGGCACGTTTTCTCTGTTTTCCTGTTTTATGAGACATCGAGGCCCCACATACATGAATGACATGAAAGACATCAAGTCTCCCTCTTCATCACTGAGCGATACTTTTGTGCTGTAAGTTTCCATTTTCTAAACCCTCAATTCCTGTAGTTTTTGCTCAAGCTGCTCAAGCTGCGCTTGAGCCAGCGTTTCGACCTCAAGCGCCCTCGCTCGGCTTCTGTCTGACTGCTGCTTGTAAAAGGATTCATCCTCCATGAGTTTGATCAGCATAGCCTTCATCACATGAGCCTTTTTGCGATCAATGAAGATTCCGGCCTTGCCGCAACTCTCTAGGAAGCCGTGATCTGGGTGGCAAATCACGGGAATTCCACTCGCCATTGCCTCCAGACAAACCATTCCCCAAGTGTCGATTGCGCTCGGGCATACCAGAACTTTCGTTCTGGAGTAAACCTCCTCTGTCATGTTCGTCGTAAGAGGATTATACACGCAATTGTCCGGGAAGTCAATCTCTTTTAGATCGACTTGATACTTCATCAGTTCACGATGTGTCCCACGAGGACACAACTGCGTGAAGTAATGCCCCATCTGGAACAGAAACTCATACTGCGGAAGATCCTTAGCGTAATGCCGAGAGAACATCACGCCCTTGCCGTCGTTACAGTTGATGTGCGTGATGAATCTCTTGTTCTCGTCAGAGCATTCAAACTCGGCGACAGAGAAGGGAGGAATCAGCACATGGCTCTGCTTAGGAGTGAAGCGAGGCTCTGTTTTGTTCTTCAGCCATTCGGAGTTGTAGACCAGCAGGTCTACCTCTTTGGGCTTGACCTTATAATGAGCTAAAGCACCTCCGTTGTGAAGAACATTCACGAGAGGACGCCGGACCTTCTGCACATTATCTATACAGATCCGAGTATTGCTCAGATGGCTCCAGACCAGATCAGCCCAGTCATAATGAGCCAGGATGTCTAAGCCTGGACGCTCTACAATAACCCTACAACCGTCTTGGAAGAAGTCGACCTGTCCTGCAGCCTCTCCAATGTCCGGCCAGCACAAATACCACACCTCGTGGCCCTGACTGACCAGATATTTAGCTACATGATGCGTGTAGCGTTCGGAGCCCGCTTTGCGGTAGGGATAACACCAGTGCGTGTGGATTAGAATCTTCATACTAAGCTCGCCTGCCATTTCTGGCCCTGCTCCGCAGGGTCGTAGGTAAGCAGCACATGCTGCTTCTGGTTGTTGATCTGAACTACTTTACCGTCTTTCTGAACCCGAGCAAGACCCTCATTTACAGGCCTGTGTCCTACGAACCAATGATCCAGAGTGCTCCAGTCAGAAGCGAACTGACTGGCCATCAATTCGTCCAGGACGTGTGTGGGATACTGATCCCATTTTGAGTTATAGCTGGTGTTGTCAGACCACGAGTAGGTATCATGGGTCTCTGGGTGGTTTAGTTTCGGTGTTTTCGTCCACGAAGGCATGTGGGGGAAACTGTGCGTGACTATAATGTTCGGACTCGTCTTGTTTTCGTACCAGCCCAAATAGACGTAAGGGATACTGCGCTCGAACTCGATCATTCGCTTACAGAAAGCGGAGTTGAGATCGTACAGGCCTTCTTTCCAAGCCTCTGAAGAGAAAAATCCCTTAGAATAATTGCCCATGAGAACGCCTTCTGTGTCGTCATGGTTACCACGAACAAAATGGATCCGGTCAGGGTCTTTCTCTTTGGCTTCCAGGATTAGTTTCCAGCAGGTCAGATTCGCCTCTACCTCTGCATGAAACTCAGGACGCTCATGAAGAGGACCCTTCTGCTCCACGAGCATCCTCTTCCAAATCTCGTTGTCCTCTCTGTGGATGATATCGCCTACGAACACCACAGGCCCTGGCGCAGCCAGGGCTTTCTTGACCAACTCTGGGCGTCCATGAACATCAGGACAGACCGTCACAGGGGAGCCTTCGTAGCAGACGTGATTGACTATAGCGCAGCTTTTGCTGCCTCCTGGATGAACTGTCCTAAACAGTTCTGCGGTGGTTTTTAACAGGTCGAGTAACATCATCGTAAATCCCAAGCCTCACTATCAAATTGCATGGCGAACTGCCATGCTCGCCATAGAGTTATACAAGCCGCCAATAGGCTTGTGTGGTTTATGCCCAAGGGGACATAGTCCCCATCAATGTAGATGTCGGTAGAGTAGGTCGTATGTTTGCTCGTAATGTTGTCAAAAAAACAACACCTCCTGGTGACACAGGAGGCATTAGACACGCGCGTTTCACCTCAGTGGAGGTGCGACTATGGAACAGCTACTTTGGTTCGCCATCGTGGTTTTAGTTCTCTGCATCTTTTCACGTAACTTACGTTAAAGGAAGTTTGCTCGTAATGTTGATGGACCGGATTCTACCTACAGGCTCATCCTCACTTACTTCCGGCAGGAAGGGCATTTCGTATAATACGAACTTGTGACCTTCGTTAATCAAGCGGGCCATTTCTGAAGTTTTAACAGGCTCCAAAATCTGACCTGTGCTGTCAAAGTGAACTAGATCTAAAGGATTGCTCACTAGTAACCCAGCCTAACTAGTAGCTTGGCGCAGGCTTTTGTATTGATGTCTCGCTGCCTAGCCCACACATACTTGTAGACGTTGAAATAGGATTTCGGAGTGAATTCTACAATCTTTAACGGATGCTCAAGGGACTTGAGAAACGTCGCCGTGTGCTTGCCTTCACTTACTCTCTCTACTTCTACAATCTCGCTCGCCAAATAGAGCAGAGGAGTAGCACGGGTTTTGTACCAAGCTGGCTTGAGGTATTTCTGCGCCGTAACTGTAGGCTTTAAGTTGGTAGTTAATTCTACGAAGATCAGAGTATTTGGAGCAGACCGAAACAACAGATCTCGCAGTCTGGGAAGATCGTCCGTCGATTCGTATTCGAAAAACACAGCGTCTCGGGCTCGGCTTGTGCGCTCCAGTCGATCAATGATGTAAGAAGTCTTGCCCGACCCGGTCGGGCCTGCTACTACAATCAGTTTTGCTAATTCGTTCTCGTTGCTCATAGGTTTGATTCTAGCAGCTTTATTCTGGATTGTCAAGGGTCAGTTCTAAGATACTCACAGAGGGCCTTTCCCTTCTTCCCACATCTGGAAGTTCAGTCTTGTCCCAATAGGCAGACGGTCAAGAGTTTTGTGCATTTCCTCTCTGTCATAGGACAGGACGTGGCGAGCCTCATAGAAAACACACATATCAAAGATACGAGAAATCTTGGTCATCTCGTCCTGTAGGCTGGAGAGCCCGATCAGATAGATGTTCTTGCTAGGCCTCAGCATGTGCTGAGGGAGAAAGTGAGGATCTGCCTCGCTGTAGGGCGTGGCGCACACAACGTTTACAAACTCGTAGAAAGGCATTCCGGCATACATTCTAGGGTAGAAGCGAGCAAGAACTCCCCGCTCCAAGCCGCGTTCGTAAAGAAGGTTGTTTCTCTCCTCTGGCTTGACTTTGTCTTTCCAGAGAGAATACAATCGTTCCAAGGCTGGGCGAACAATAGAGAAATGAAAGTAGTTAGGATAGGCGTCCCATGAGTAAGTTCGCTCGAACGGCAGATCGTGTAAGTCCTTGTTCTCTTTGCCTTTCAAAGAGATGTCTAGATTGCGGGCGACCCACGCCTTGATACTAGTGCATCCACACTTAGGAACAACCCAGTAAACCATCTTGTGTTGGTGAAGGATTATTCCCTCTCCGCCGCCTTCAAACATGTCTCTCACTCCTCCACATAGCCGAGGCCATCACAGACCCCACAAACTACACACTGTTCCCAGATGTGTGAATACTTATCAGAATCAAAAGAGCCTAAGCGGCCCTCTATTATGGTCGAAAATCCTATCGAATCATGGAGAAAAGCCTCACAGTAATACTCTAAACCCTCTCCGTGACACTTGCGGCATTTTCGGATCGGGGTTTCTCCGTTGAGCATCTTCCGCACATCCTCTACGCGCATCAAACTACTCACAGACGGTCTGCTGCCTGCAAGGCCCTATACAGGGCTACAAGGTGTTTGTATTCCTCACAAACCTCTGCGAGGCCCTGCAGGTATCTTCTGTCCCAAGCGGCACGGAATAAAATTGAGGCAAGCTGCCCTGTATAGAGGCCGTTCTCTTCGGCTAAGTCGTTAGCGAAGTCCTCTTCATACAGACGGGCCTGCTCTCTTCGAACCCTCTCTCGATCCCCTTCCCAAGCTAGTAAATCGTTCTCGTAATTGGCCAAGGCGTCTGCAAAAATGTAAGCCTGCATGGCAGTCCATTCTTCTGGGCCTTCGGGCTTTACAGGCTTTGCGAAAGCTCTCTTACCCTTGACGTAATACTTCCCGGCTTCAATGTTTTCTCTAACTGTGCTCATGGTGAGAATTATAGCACAGACACGCGGAGCGTGTCAAGGAAATAAAAAAGAAGGCTCTGCGGCAACAGAACCTTCTTTGCTATTCACACATCTGGTGGAGTCTGGCGGGATTCTAACCCGCATGGATGGTGCATTTGTCTCTCTTCTGCAGATACCACAATGGCCCAGACCCCATATTGGAGATGCAGGGAATCGAACCCTGTTCTTTAGGCTTCCTCACGGCTCTACCTAAATCGACGCCATATCATCCCCATAACGTCGCGTTCTGTTTCCAGAACACTTCTCGTCTTTCCGAGCCGTCAATGATCTTTGTTGAGTGGTTACCACCCAATCTCGCCCCAACTTCCGATCAAAGAAGAAGGTCCGACGGCGGGTGGGCTTTGTAACTGTGTCTATTATACCACAGACACGCGGAGCGTGTCAAGCTTTTTCCAAAATCCAGTCTGCGGCTTCTTTGACAGACAGAGCGACGGGGAGATGTCCCGTGTATTCTGGATCGAACAGCACAATCACAGAATTTTCGGAGGCATTACCTGACGAATCCAATAAGAACAACATGGAACTCTTGTCCTTCTTATAGGCGTCTACGGCGAAAGACAACATGTTTTCTGGGTCCTGGGTCAAGTAAAACTGGGATGCTGTCTTGTAGTAGTGTATGAATTCGTAGTCTTTCTTATCAGTCAGGCTGTAGCGATAGGAGATTTCCACTCCTCGGGACTCCAGTTCCTGAAGCAGGTCCTTCGTGAACTGTAGGGTTTTTGGGTTTCCGTAATCAAGCAGATTCTCTTCGAAGGCTTTCATCTGGTATTCTTTTTTGGTTGTCATTTTAGATCGCTCCTATCTTGATGCTTGCTACAGTCAGCAAAACTGTTCCAGCTACGAATACTAGAAAGCTATACAACAAGAAGTTATGCAAGCTAGTCAGCCTGTCAAGAAAATACCTATTGTAAGAGCTATAGAAGCTGTACCATATTCTAGCCTCTGTGGAATATTTTAGGTGGTGGGAAGTTATGTAGCCGCCGTGACGGCGGCATACGATTTGATTAACCTTCCTAACAGAGAGTGCAAACAGGATAAATACCGCCCAGACAACCGCACACATGGCACTGATCAAAGCTGAGGTCAGGGCCACAGGCCCTGCTTGGAGTGCTATAATCACTGTATTCGATCTCCAACTAACTGCAGCATCATTTCTTTGTTTCCTTTTGCCTTCTCATACTCTTTACAATGGTCCCAACTAGGATGGAAATTTGGGCTTCGTGGGTTTCTAGAGGCCGGATGCCACAGATGGACCGCAGGTCCCTCTACCCAACGCACAGGAGCCACAAGCGTCTCCATCGCCATAGAGAAGGAGGCGTCCTCAAATCCCCATCCCTTATGCTGGGGGTCGAAACCTCCCGCTGCGAAGTAGTTACTTCGCGTAACCACATTAACCCCGCCGACAACCTTCTGTTGCCAATTCCGTTCTACATCACCTTTACGGAACTTGTCAAACAGTCCGTGTTTAAGGAACCCGACAGTGCCGGATTGACTCAGATAGGCGACCTCGCTGTAGGGCACTACAAAGCCCGAAAGTGAGCTTAAAAGCACAGCATCCAGCAGGCTATCTGTGGGCACAATGTAGTCAGCATCGGCCAAAATGAACGTGTCGCCCGTGGCGACCTTGATTCCGTTAATCAGAGCGCGACCCCTGTTGAAGTCTTTAGGGTCGTCGTCATCGCAGATGACATACTCTGCATCTGGGAATATTGACTTGTAGAACTTCGTCACATAATCAAGATTTCTTTTCCGTGTAGAATGTAGGGATCTAAACGGAATCAGAATCGACAGATTCTCCATCTTCGAATTCCTCCTTCTTCAACGGCATGGCGTGTAGATGAATCGAGCCCTCGACAACTCGAATATCCCACAGAGCCCAGAACTTGTCTGTATAGCCAAACTTAGGTCCTTCGGACCTTGTGAAGTAATTGATCCACGTGTGGACCCTATAGGTACGAACATGGGTAGGATCTGTATGCGTCAGGTTGAAATTATTGCCTGCTTCTGGCGTAGCCAGGTACAGAGCGCCTCCGGGACGGAGGATTCGCCAACACTCATTCATGAACGAGATCAGATCCTTGAGATGCTCTACTAGATGAATGGCAACAATCTCATCATAATTGTTGTCCTCAAAAGGCCACGGAGTATAATCGAGGTTATGAACTACATCTATCGGTGTATTTCCCTTGCCTCTGAAAGGCAACCGATCCACCAGAGTCTCCTCATGCGTATTTGGCCGCCTCACATGAAAGGGCCCGGCTCCCAGAATTAAGCACTTGATCACTTTCTTGCTACCTCTTTCAGTTTGGCTTCAATCAGATTGATCCACTTAGGCCACGAGCATTCGTTATTCAAATGCGTAAACCCGAAGTTGCTCAGGCTCTGCCTGAGCGTGTCGTCCTCTAGGAGCCTCGTAGCGGCCTCATAGAGGGGCTGCTCGTCGTAAGGGGTCCGTAGGCAGTTGTAGTAGTCCAGGAGGTCATCATCGCCCTCTACGAGGGCTCTGGCTGTGGGGGTGCCTTTGGTCATTGCTTCTACCGGAGAGCAGGACCGGGCGTCGTAACGGCTCGCCTTGAGTAGGATGGTGGCCTGCGAGTAAAGTTCGTTGATTTTGCGCAGCTTTGGGCACTGATGATACTCGTCTGGAACGTGCTGAAAATCAGTCAGCGGACACAGGCCGTAACTGACAATCTTGTATCCGTCCTGCTTTAATCTCTCTGCGACTCGCGGAGCGAGTCTGTCTGTGTCCTTGCACTGGTTATAGGAGGCCCAGCCCTCTACGAGGACGATCTTTGGTCCGGCTGGTTTGCTGGTGATTTCTCTCGGGAAGTCGTCCTCGCTGACTCCATTCCCGATATAATGTGTATTTTCGACCTTTCGACCGAACGTGTTGATGAGTTCCCTTTGATTCCATTGAGAAATAGTGAACAAAGGAGCGTCATAACGATACATGTGCTCGCAGATATTACGCCAATGATCATTATCTGGAGCGAACATGTGCTCTAACATCTGAAGGTGCATTACGGTGCGACCTTGCTCTGCAAGGTGAATGCTGTGTGGACTCGTGATAAAAACCACATCGTAATGACTGGGCTTCGAGTAGATAACCTGAACGCGAGAATGCCACCGCCAATAACGCTGGTCTCCGTCCTTCTTGAGGACATAGAAGAGGACTTTGTGTCCTCTCGTCGCTAACTGGTTCGCAACCTCCACAGCCACACGGGTTCCTCCGTGTGCTCGAAGTGAAGGGAAAGGTATGAGGACTCTCATGCCTTTTTAATAGCCCAGATGAACCAATCGCGCCCGCTACCAGGCAGCGTCTCTGTCTTCCCAAACACGAACTCACAGCCCAAATCCTCTGGAGAGAAAGAACGCTGGACAACAGCCTTTCCTTCTTTGGAGCCTAGGTTGAGCGTCCTGCCGTTTTCTGACAAGGACAGATTGTGTTGGTGGAATCCCTGGTAACGCTCATGAACGGCTTCGTCTACGAAGCCCTGCACGATTAGATGTCCTGTTTCAGGTGTTACTTGATCTACCAAATTCTTCAATCCAGCGACAGGATCGAAAGAGTGATCCAGGGCGTTGCTGATATGAACCAGGTCAAAGTAGGACTCAGTGGTCACATTTTCTGCACCCATTTGTAAAGGTGGAGAAATGCCTGCGGTGTCGTAATCGAAAATCTGCTGATACAAATGAGACAGAGGATCAGCAGTAGTGATTCGCAACCGCGAATCAAGGCCGTTTAGGATGGAGACTGGACCACTCCCGACATCTAAAACATAGAAAGTGTCCTCACCCAACAGAGACAGCCGCTGCTTATCTAAAAAGCCCGAGATGAGCCATCGGACCAATTGATTCAACTCAGGCGTCGGGTAATTCCCGACCCAGTCCTTGAACCGCTCTGACTTGACGAAGCCTTTCCAAAAATTGAACTCGTGATCTACGCCCTTTGGATCTAACTCCATCTTACCGATCTCCCTTACCAAGTAGGATTCTGGCCAGTTCAGCGACAATTCCGTCGCCCCCTTTTACGTCGAGAGTCTCAACGTAGTGCATACGTTTTACTTCTTGGTCTGCATCTGATGGACAGAAAGCCCTGCGAGCGCAGCCAAGCATGGCCAAATCGAACACATCATCGCCTACGGCGACGAAAGGCTCTTCATTGGTGATTGCCTTTACTGATCGCTCTGACTTGTCTGCAGACTTCCACACAATCGCTCCAGTGTTCTTGGAGAATTCCTGAGCGCCGGGCCAGCCCGAAACACTCACCAAATGGACTTCCCAACCTGCAGCGACAAACTGGGCGATGGCGCGATTGTCCCTAGAATGAAAAGCCTTGAATCGCTCTCCTTTGTGTGTGACGTAAACCTTACCGTCTGTCAGCACTCCATCTACATCCAGAAGAAGTTTATTCGTTACTGATGCCACAACACGCTCCTCCAGCGAGGACCAAAACGCTTGCGCAGCAGTTCCCGCTCTATAATGTCCCTTTTCAACCTCAGATCGTAACGCTGCTTGGTAATCTCGTGGACCACTTCGTTCCTACGATAGATGTGCCCGACAGGGTTGCCGTGATCTACTCCCATATAGAGGCCTCGGTCTCTTAGCTGCTTAGAGAAGAGGAGATCCTGATACCAATAATGGTGGTTTTCATCCAGGCCGCCTAACTCGTGAAAAAGGCTTGTCCGCACCATAGGTGCGGTCCACTCGATGTAAGGCACGTATTTCACTTCGCCGGAACCGTCCGGGATGTGGCTCTGATGGTCACTTTGGTGGGCAGGATGGAGAGCCCAGAGATTGTGCTTGCCCATGTTCTCTGCCAGACGAAGAGGAGTCTTTGGGTCAAAAGTGACATCAGTCAGAAACCACAAGAACTCTTCCTGATGCGGCTGCAGAGCAGCCTCGTTCATGGCTTTGGAGAAGTTACCGACACCTTGTCGGTCTGCGTAGGTAACAGGCAGGCCTGAGCCCCAGATGCACTCCAGTGTGTCGGCGTAATAAGGCTCTTCGTATCGCAAAGCGATGATTCGAATACTCATGTGTTCAATTATAGCAGGAAGAGAGGACAGATGTCAAGCCTCTACGGCTGCCAATCTGTATCGCCGATCTCGCTCGGATAACCAGAGGGCCGTCTGATGCGGGCGGTTCGCCCGTAAATGTCATCAACAAAAGCGTCGGACTTGTGGCCCCAAAGGTTCTGGATATCGCTCTCTGGATCTCGCAGATCTTTGAGGGCCTCTACGTGCTCCTCAATCCAAGCATCTAATGCAAGATAGTAATCTTCTAGGGTCATTGTGATTCCTTCGAAAACCACATTGCCTTGCATGTCCATCGTTGCGTCTGGAATTCTACTCATACTCATAAGGTGAGATTCTCCGTACAAACAAAAAAGCCCGCCAGAGGCGGGCCCTTTTGACTAAGACCAGTTAGGATTTAATATCCGCTTATGAGACCGAGCTTCACGAAACTGCCGGGCCACTTCGTGATGAAGTGGAGGCGCATCTCGACGAGAGCAGTTACCATGTTCTTGACGAAGTTGTCTTCGTTGTCGTAAGACATCAGAAGTTTCATAGCTTCGAGTTCACGGATGATTGCACCGCGTTTGAAGTTACCGAGCAAGCCGTAACCGGACTCGATAGCATTCGTAGGAACAACAGGGATACGCCACAGGCCGTCCGTGTTGGTGCGGGCAGCAGGCAGGTTGCGGTCGATCCACAGGTAGTGGCCGTCGCTTCCCTTCAGCACATCCATGTTGAAGTGGTCGTCGTGGTTGACAATCAGACCATCGGGCTCGGCAGCCCAGTTGTTTTTGCGCAACTCACGAACACCAGCGCGAACCGTGTCGTAGATGTTGGTGACAAACAACTGAGAGTCGATGTCGGAGTTGGTCATCAAGCCCTGCAGGTTACCGGCGTCAGTGTCACCGTCGCCATTCAGGAGTTGGTCTTCGACGTGTTCAGCAACGGCATTCATCAGAATGTCGCGAATGAACTCTTCCATCTCATCTACGTCGGCCAGCAACTGGCGAGAAGCAGTGATGTGGGTCGCGATGGTTACGGCTTCGCTCACGCGGTTCAGCGTGGTCAGAGCAGAGTTGGTCTTCAGAGCGCCCTCGGCTACGCCGGTCGCGTTCTTGGTGCGGGTGTCTTCCTGGACCCACTGGATGAAGGCCTTGTCGGTAGGTTTCTTACCGAACAGGTCCCACAACAGCAGAGGACGCTGATCTCGCTTGGTGATGGCAGGCTCATTCTCAACACTCAGGATGGTACGAGCGTCGTTAGGACGGCTGGCATCGGCCTGATAACCGTAGTTGGCATCACCAACAGCGGCTTTGGTCTCGAACGGATTCATGAAGGGGCTTTCGTAAGCAACCTGACGAACGCCGTTTTTCTTCTGCGCGAACTCCTGGAAGTCTTTACGTCCAGCAGCTTCACGGGCGATTACATCGCCGGGTCGCTCAAACTTTACAGGAGCCGCTACAGGAGCAGGTTTCTGCATTTCGCCGAGTTTGGCGTCGAGCGCACCAATAGCGGCCTTGATCTCAACGTACTCTTGATCGAGTCGTTCCATGCGCGAACCAAGCTGCTTGTTATTAGCCAGTTCGCTTTTGATTTCGCCCAAAACTCCGTGGAGCTGGCCTTCAAGTTCGTTCTTATTCATTGGATTGCCCTTCGCAAATAATGGCTTTCAATTCCAAGGCAAGGCTCAGAATCCCTTTAATCTCGTCAACATTCTCGGACTCGACAACCTCGACGATTTCAGACTTTTCCTCAGCAGTTTCAACCGCAATAGATTTCTGATCAGGCTTGCACATTTTGAAACTGCCCCCACAATGAGGACAAGTTCCAGAGCATTCCGACTCCACAGAAGGTGCTTCTACGTAAGCATCAACATCTTCATCTTCCATCTTGGTTTCTACTTCTTTTTGTTCGGTGATTTCTTCAGCAGAGGCTTCGACAAGCACGGGCTCGTCAACTACAACCCCAGACTCAGTAACCACAGCAACAGGCTCCTGCTCTGCAGGAGCGACTTCGACTTCCTCTTCGCGGAGAGAAGAAGAAAGACCAACCACTAGAGCCTGAACGGTCTCTCGTAGCGCGGCTACCTCATCTCTCAGTGATTTGATCTCTTCCATCTTCTTCTCTACCTTTGCTTTTTCATATTCGTCTTGCGACTTAACTTCTGTTACGTTGGCTTCTGGATTCATAGGAACCACAACCACACTGAACTCCTGGATGTCAATCTCGTCGAGATCGCGAGTAGGGCCTAGACCGTCATTTCCCTTACTCTCTCGCAACACTGTATAGCCAATGCTGAAATCAGTCAGGAGACCCATCTTGGCCAGCTTGTAAGCCTTACGTGCTTCTACGAAGTCCTCGTCCTGCAAGAACTCAGCCTCTACATAAACGCCTTTGGGATCAATTCTCATTACGGTGGGGAAACCGATAATGACTTCCTGATCGTGATGCCATAGAAAGCGGACACCGGATTTCAGGCCCTGGAGAATACGCTCCGTGTGACGCCTATTCAGAGCCGCATCAGGCGCTCCAGGCATAACACGCTCACGCTTGCGATCTGTGTTGTGAGTCGTAATGTAACCACAAATAACCCAAGCACCCCCGTTTTCACGAAGGTCCGACATCTCAAAGCGACAACTTTTAAACTCTAGCATCTTGGGTTGGGGGTTTCTCCTTGTTAATGGTTTCTTTCATATTGTTAGGAGAATTCCTATCTTTCTCTAACTGCTCACGCTGGATAGTAACGGCCTCGTCAGACAACTTCATCTTGTGGGCGCGTTCCTCTTCGGAAATCAGGTTCGCACTAACGTAGTTCTTATCAGATCCGTTGCTCTTGTTCCAGCCCATATCCAACACGCGATTAACCTCGTCTCGGCTGTGGCCGATACTGATTAGATCAACGGCAGTCTTAGTCAGTTCCATATACTGCTTCATCAGAGCATCTACTTTGGAGAAGTCATAGGTGAGCCAGACATCTCGGCCTTTTAAATCTTTGTATCTGGGAAGGAAATACTTGTTGAGACAAGTCGTGACCATATTGCAGATCATCAGAATGTTGTCCAACCAGAAAGCCTTGCGAGCCTCAGCCTTATTGTCGTAGGTCTCGCCTTCAATCAGTAGGGTCGCAGGGACTCGGAAGATACTCATGATGTCACGAGCAGAATCTTTCTTGCTATTCGAGAAGTCCATCTCCGCAGGAGATTGATTGAGGAATTCTACGTCATGCTCACGGCCCAAGATCATGAAGCCGCGACCGTGAGAGAACCCAGCTAGTTGCTGCTCTACTTGGCGCTTAATGCGCCGGAACTGATTCTCACCCAGATCTTTCTTGAACTTCAGAAGAACGTCTTTGCGGCAGCCATTCTTCATCGTCTGCAGCCACCAAGTAACGATCTGTGAGTCTACATCAATGCTACGATACGCAGCTTGAACACGCCCAATTCCCCAGTAAGGCCTCTTCGGATCTGGGTTGTCAATGAGATGGATGATCTCTTCTGCTTTGAAGACCTTCTTAGGATACTTGTTTCGGACTACAGCGTCCTTGTGTTCCAGGATGTGCTTCCTGACTCGGTATTCGGTGATTTTACGTCCGTCATGGATAGGATCAAAATCATCAGGATCAAAAAGTTCTAGTGCCTTTACTTGATTAGGAGCGACCTTAGCTACTGCTTCACCTCCGGCGAAGTCTGTATTGATGTAGATCAGAGAGTTTCCACAAAGCAACATGTGCTGGGTCATAATCTTCATGAACAGGACTCGATCCTGATACTCATTAGGATCGTTCAGGCGATCAACAGAAGCGTGTTTGATATCATTGACGATTTCACCCACACGTTCTTTTAGAACGTAAGGAATAGAACTCATGGAGTCACAGATAAAGTTTACACAAGAGGCGACAGTGGCATTGAGCATGTAGGCTTCTTTGTAAGCCATTTCGAGATTGATAATCTTCTCGACGATCTCAGAGTCGCTAGGAGCGACTACGCTGACCGAACGGAAGTCGGAGGACATCAAAGCAACAGCCCGCTCAATGTTCTCTGCGAGATACTTCTGGGCGATCTCGTTCACGACTTTACGGTCTACGAAAAACTCACGGATCTTACTGATCATGCTTATGGGTTCACAGGAATCAAAAAAAGACCTCCCGTAGGGAGGTCTTAAAGAATTAGTTAGCTACTCTTTATTATTGGCCAGAAGAACCGAACCCTCCGCGTTTCGGAGCCGGAGGCTCCGGCAGTTGGGTCAGCGACAGCATGTTCTCGTGATCCATAAACACCAACTGGGCGATTTTGTGCCCGGGCTTGATGACATAACAATCGTCGGGGCAGCCGCTCCACACGTCGCGAAGACGACGGTCTATGTTGTCATAACCTGAGTCCTGAATACCTGTCCATTCAAGGCCTACGAGAATCTCTGAATGGTAGTCTTCGTCGACCAATCCGGCAAATGTGTTGAAGCCGTGCTTCCACATGCTAGAACGTCCGCGCACGTCAACGTGAAACCCCTTTGGGTAAGTCCACCCAGGAGGGGAGGACTCTCTGCCTCCCAAGCAGAGGCCGGTCTTTACTAACTTCCGATCCCCTCTGAAGAAAACCGTCTCCTCGACGGCCCGCAGATCCCAGCCTGCGTCAGTCGAGTTTGCTCTCTCTAAAACATAGGGCGCGTGATACGAAATGTTAATCAATCTACTTTACCTCCTTAAGGTCAACAATGTCGCCGGACCACAGTTTCTCGTAAGGGAAGCGGATCCAGACTTTGTCTCTGTCATAGTAACCATTGAGAGTACGAACGCTGTGCTCAACGTGCCACAGAGGATCGTCTTCCTCAATCCTAATCAATCGACCCTCTTCTACATAAGTCAGGTAGCCCTTGTATTCGTAGTCCGAATGGTAGTACCAGTCCTTAGAGTCTCGCGGGGTAGGCATGGTTTTTCTACGAGAGATCGTAATCCCGATATCGAAGTGCTTTGCTACTTGCAAAGCAGGCTCCAGAGGAAGATACTTCTCTGCGTATTCTCCTTGATAGGAGGCTAAAGGTGGGTTTTTCATAAGCAGGAGACATTCTGTGCGCTCTGCTGCAGCCTTCTTGTATGTGAAGAAAGTCTTTGTGGCTCCGCCTTTCCCCTTACATAAAGTCACTTCAGTTTTACCAAGATAAACAAGAGCGCCAAGTTGTGTGGTCAAATATACGTGGCCAATCTTTAGATTGGCAGGCTTTTCTTTGACGGGCTTTGCATCTACTTGAGCAGCCAAATGATAAGGCTCTGAGGTCAGAGGGAGCAGGACGTTTCGGCTGCCCTCTCGTCCCCAAATACAGTCCCCAGGAATCTCGCCTCCGGCCAGGACTCCTACGGAGTCCAAGATGCCTGCGAGATTATCTGAGGAGATCTCAATTTCGAAGTCCCGTGGGTCGAGAACCCTCCACAGAACGTTCCCACTTCCGTTGTATCCACAACGGCGGATCGTGTCTGTAAGTTTGTAACCTTTGAGGGCGGTGTTTTTTAACAGAAGAGGCTCCAGTTGAGGAGACTCCGTCCTGTCCCAGGACCTGCCTTCGGCCCAACTGTCTACGGTTTCTTTCCGTTTCTGGGCTGCGCGGTCGGTTCCGTCAGGAACCATGAAGCCCAGAATGTTCTCACTGTCGCGCTTCAGGCGGCCCACATACAGGTTTTCAGGAAGGGAAATCATCTGAATCTACTCCTTGAATCAATGTGATAAAGTCACAGCGTGGGTTTTTAGGAGGCCAGCCGTGCATTTCCGAAAGCATGTGCGGAGATCTTGTTTGCTTTTGACAAGGCCCGAAGATTACGTTAAATTCTCCCTGGCGAAAGCCTCCCTGTAGAGCCTTGTCGAGAAGGCTGTAGTCTGTGGGCTCTACTGTTTGATCGTCAAACATCTTCTTCTAAACCCCACATGGAATCATGGACTAAATGTCTGATTCGATAATTGTCATTGATGTGTTTTTTACTCTCGCAGAGGAACTGGTCTTCCTCTTCGGTCAGCCTTTGGCTGACTGCATAGTTAGAGCCCCGTCCAACTTCCAATGCTTTGTTAGGAGGCCAGTTGGTCCAAACCAAAGGCTTACGGTCATACATCAATGCGAGTTTAACTCCTAATGGGATGTTGAAATCTGGGAACTTTAGGATGTCAGGGTCTATGCCGTGCTCTTCTAAAGTTTGGCGAATGGCCTCAATGGCCGTTATGGAGTCTAAAACAAGGGTTGATATGCTCGAATTAGAAGAATCGCTCACCTTGATAAGGCCTCCCTATGCGGTCTGCGGCCATCAGAATGAGTTCCGTGTGCATGTCTTTGAGCATGTTGATCAGGTTGTCCAGATCCTGCAGACCTGGGCGGTCTGCGTGACTGATGTCAAAATGAATCTCGCTGACCCTATGCTCGTCTTTACAAGTGCTACTCACGAGCAGGAAACCCCCGGAATGATGGACGTTGTCCAAGAGAGTCTGGAAGCACCAATACTCGTCTACGACGAGGGGCTCGCTTACTGGATAAAGATTGTTGTTCATAGGCAGATTCTAGCACACGCTAGACCTGCTGTCAAGCCCCTACGAAACCAACAGGGATCTTACCGTCTGTTTCCTCGCCGAGGCTCTCTTGCACGGAATGCCATGCGAGCGCGAGGCTCGCAACAGAGTCGGGAAGATGCTTCTTCCCAGTCAGGTGCTCTCTCGTTAGGAACTTGAACTCTTTGTAAGCCCAGTCGATAAAGGGTCCCTTGAGACGCCTGTTTTGAATCGCCACAACAAGAGCATCCAGCAGAGGCTTCTTCGTTTTCTTTGAAAACGTAAACCCCTCGCTGTCACAGTCAATGTAGTCATTGACTGCTTTATTTCCGGTCTCGTCATGCTGGCCCATTCCAGGATGCTCGTTACAGAAATCATTGTAGGACTCTACGATTTCTTTCCAAGTGTCTTTTCTACCAGTCCGATACCAGCCCTGAACATACGTTGGGTCTTGCGGACGCAAGACATTCGTCACGAGCCTGTTGTAGACCGACCAGTCCACATCGTTCGCGAAGTCTGCTCCGTAGTTGAACTCCAGATGATCCTGCGTCCTGTGGGCAGTTCGGAACCTCTTGATGTGTCCGTGGACCTCGACGGTCTTGTTCTGGAACAGTCTGTCCATGGGGATTTCGATCAGTTCGTCTTCAGCCCCACTGAATTTCGTCTCCTCGGCCTCCTGGCCGAGCATGTGTTTATCGAACAGGAAATCCAACTGCCACTGCTTAAACAGACGACCCGTGAAGTTAGGCTCCCCATTCTCATACTCGGCTTCCCACATATCCTCGGGAGTTACAAGGCGGGTTTCTTCCATCTCCTCATCGCTCAAGAACCCACCATTTGAAATCAGCACATCCTTGTAACAGTACTGATAAGTAGGAATCACGACGGTGGGTTTTCCGGCCTTGATGGACGCCTCTTTGTTTCTCTCTGAGGCCATGTTCCAATAATAGGAGAACGTGCCGTCTGTGTGTTGATGAGTAGAGGCAAGAAGCATGACTTTTTTGATCTTGTTCGTGTGATCTGTTTTTGGACAGCCCTGAGCAGACTTAATCAGAGATAGTTCTGCTTCGTCCACCTCATCACACAAACTGGTGGTCGGGCGTCTACCACGAACAGTCTTCGGCGATGCCGTAAGGCATTCGAGGCGACCTCCGTTTGTTAACACCTGCTTGGACCGAAGAGACTGAGCAGGGTCTAGCAGCGCCGTAGGCGCATTAGGCGCTGTCCACCATGAACCCACGGTCATGGGGTTCTCGGAGTTGATATACTCCATGACGTAATTAGACTGCCTCTCTGAGGCCCCCAGCACGTCTACAGCCGTTGCCTGAGAACAGATCTTAGATAAGGCGATGGTTGTTATGAGGGCAGTATTGTGTGTGACAATGCAATCGTCAGTCAGGTAGGACGATGTTGGAGAATCTACCGAAATACACTGACACTCCTTCTCCCCAACATACTCCACTGCAGAGAAAAACTGCTTCTTGTAAGGTTTTTTTTCAGGCACATCTGCAACGGGGATCTCATACTGACGAAAGCCCGCCATAAGCAGGTCTCCTAAAGATTTAACCTCCCATTCCGCGTGATCCCACCAGCCCTTAACCCACCACAGATGCTCCATGCAGCACTCCGTGCTGCTGCCATCGTTGAACGAGACCTTGTAGACCTTTTTAGTCCCTTGCGGGAACACTCCAGTCACAGAGACGGCATTTCCGTGCATGTCGATAGCCAGATCCCCGACCTGGATATCGCCCATCCTTACGAAACCCTTATTAGGAGTTAGCAATTTGGAATCCAGCGGCTGGGCTTTACCTGAGCTTCTGGAGGCCTTAAGGACGATCAGGGGATAGCGAGCATAGTAGGTATCGCAGAGAACACGGGCTGGAGGAGTGCATTTCCCGACACAGTCGGGATGGCATTTCGTAGGGAAACGCATGTTGTAGAAAAACTCCACATACGCAAGCAGTTCCGCATCCTGCTCTTCCACAGGAAGAGCGTTCCCTTTTGAATCAAACCCCGGACGGACCAAAGCCATCCTGGCCAACTGCTGCTCCCGAGGCAGAGCCTCGAACTCTTTTTTAGACAGCCCTTTGTATGTGCTCATCTTGTATACTTGAATACCTTACTATGATAGGCTTTGTGGCATCTAAGGCAAAGAGTAAGAAACCCATCTAGCGGGCATAGCCCGCCCCCTTTAGACACAGGAACTACGTGATGTGCCTGCCAGAGCCTTGCTCTTGTTATTTCCTCTAGCAGCATCTTAGTGCCTCCGAGAGTAGGGGCGAACGCTTCTAGCTTACTATCAGAGACGAAGCCTTCTAACCTCCATAAGTTTTTCTCGATTCGATCTAGTGGGAGATTTAGCATGTCTTGCAAAAACAGCCTCGTATCGAGGCCACAAGAACAGCAGACTTCCCGATCTCGCTCCACAAGAGCCGCCGATACGGCGGCCGGATCATTACACGCGATCTTGTATTCTCGAACACAATCATCGGAACACCAAGATGTCCTACGGCCCGCGCACGGGCCAGCACAGAACCTGCAAACCTTAGCAGGGCGCGAGCCCTGCAATTTCGATACCTTGCTGACTCCATCTGCGCTCAAATAACGAGGGGGCTTCTTCAGCCCCCTTCGATAATCAGCCAGTGCCTCTAGGAAAGGCCGGAACTTAGCCACAGGACCTACTTCTGAAGGCTGTCCGTGAAGTCTTTAACTTTGATCATAACGGTGAAACACAGCGCCAGCACGATATAGACTGGAGTAAGCAGCCCGTTCAGGACTTTACCTAGTAGTTTCTTCACTAGACGCTTACCGCATCCTCAAATTCGCCGGACAAAATGGCTGCTCTGTAAAGCTGGCTAACCATATCGTCGATTTGCTTACCGGGATTTACGCCTGGAACGGCCATTTGAGCAACAGCTAGTGCTAACTCAGTAGGTAATTCAATAGTGCGGTCATTGATAGAAGGCTCTACAGTCTTTTGGCCGTCCCATTCCTGATATGCTTCGTAATCAGTGAATTGGTACTTTTTGCCATAAGCATCTAATACGAGAGGATCTGGACGAGCGTCTTTATCTGGAAATAACACCTCATAACGAGCAACGTGATCTGCGTTATTCTCATCGTATTCGGTCGCTACCATACGCTTCTTATCATCAAGAACCTTTTTAGCGGCGTCTTTTGAGGCCCAGTCCTTTACAGTAATAGAAACCTTTGCTAGTTGCGTATTGATATTTGCTCCCACAACACGGGAGTAAACTCCAGGGATTGCTACTGGAAAGCCTTTTATCTTTAGTTTATTTTCGATTGCCATCTTAACTCACTGCTCCTAAATATTTACTAAACTGTAATTCGTTGGATAAGGTGGATATGCCTGCTACGTCTGATTCGATTGCCATTTGTTTATACCACCGTTCCTTGAAATACGATTGCGAAACTACAGTCAGAGGCAACTGAGGTGCCAACGTTTATTTGGATATTTCCGCCAGAGATTCTCA
>Ga0138256_10000634_pt1 | contig 38269 bp, 31 predicted proteins | sample KNB2016incub_MG_FD_105486 | JGI IMG/M metagenome (GOLD analysis project Ga0138256, IMG submission 105486) | Active sludge microbial communities from wastewater in Klosterneuburg, Austria - KNB2014incub_MG | ecosystem: Engineered > WWTP > Activated sludge > Unclassified | place: Austria... | reverse complement strand
TAATCGTGGCCGTAGTCGGCCAGGCCCAGCGGGAAGATCCAGCCGTTGCGCACGTCGGGCATCGGTGTCTGCGAGGCGGCGCGCAGCAGCGCGCGGCCGTTGGCGATGGCCTTCTCCAGGCCATGGCGCGTGGCCTCGTCGAGCTTCGCGGCGTCAAATGCGCTCCTGGGGCCTACCCCGATCTGGTCGAACTGCGCCATCAGTGCGCCTTCGTCCTCACGCACCCGGTTCTCGCGCAGCCAGCGGTTCAGCACCGCGAAGTACTCGAGCGATGCGCGCGGATCCATCGGGGCGGCCTCGGGCACCGCTGCCTCCGCGGGCCGCTCGCCGCGCCGCCACTGCGACAGCGGCGCCGACCAGAACTCGCGCATCAGCGCGAGCGCCTGCGGGAAATCGCTCTCGCCATCGACCAGGATGCGCCCGAGTATCCACACCTGCGCCGTCGCCAGGCGCACCGGATTCACGCCCACGGGCAGCGTGCCCTCGAAGCCCGGTCCCACCAGCGCGAAATAGCCTTCCGCGGTGCCGGTGGTGCGCCGGCCGATGTGCGTGACTTCGTTGAAGAAATCGGTGATCGCCAGCGTGTAGTAGCGCCCGGCGGTGTCCGGCACGTGCACGATCACCGGCTCCTTCGCGAGGTCGAACCAGCCGCTCAGGTACAGCGTGTCGTTGTTGGGCGCGCGCAGGTTGCCGGCGCTGGCCGGTGTGACCAGGTACTCGCGGCGATGGAACGCGTTCCGCGGCGCCAGCACCGCCTGGTCCGGCGCCACGCGGTGCGTCTCGTTGTGCATCTGCGTCGCCATGTCGACCATCGGATAGCCCCAGACGTAGGCCAGCGTGCCGACGTGCTCGGCCAGCTGCTCGCGGATCAGGTCGACGTTGGCGGCACGCGCGTCCGTGGCGGGGGCTGCGGCGATGGCACCGTGCGGCATCAGGCAGCAGAGTATCAGCGCGAGAAGCGTGTCGAGGGCGTGGGGGAACAGGCGTGAGTCGGTCATTTGTTCTCCTTTATGCTTTGAGCGCATGCGTGGCCCGCGGGCGCGGCGATGATGGAAGCAGCTTAACCGCGGCTGGGCCTGCCGGGTACACAGCCGGCAAACCCCTGCCCATGGTGGGCGCCAACGCGTGCTAGCGGCGCTGCGCTGCGTCGCGGTACGCGCCCGGCGTGGTGCCGGTCCACTTCCTGAAGGCGCGGTGAAAGGCGCTGGGTTCCGAGAAGCCGATCGACTCGGCGATCTCGTTCGCGGTGCGAGCGGAGTTCAGCAGCTGGTCGATGGCGCTCTCCTTGCGCACCGAGTCCTTGATCTCCTGGAAGCCGTTGCCTTCCTCGCGCAGCCGGCGGCGCAGCGTCTGGGCGCTGATGCCGAGCAGCGCGGCAATCTCCTCGACGCCCGCGCCGGCGATGTCGTCGCGCCGGCGCAGCATGCGGCGCACGGTGCTCGAGAGCGTCGGGGTCTCGATATACCGGCGCATCAGCGACTCCGGCGCGCTGTTGAGGAATTCCGCGAGCTCGGCGCTGCCGCGCGTCACCGGGTGGTCGAGATAGCGCGCGGGGAACACCACGCAGTTCTCGCGCGCCCCGAAGTAATGGTCGCAGGGGAACATGCGCGCGTACTCCTCGCGGTAGCTGCCTGGCGCGAAGGCGAACTCGATGCGGTCGGGCAGCAGTTCGCGCTGGATCAGCCAGCTCGACCAGCGCACCCAGATCACCATCAGCGATTCGATGAAGGCGCGGTCGTCGAGTCCGCGGCGGTTGCGGTGCGCGAAGCGCAGCTGCGCCTCGTCGCCGTGCTCCACCAGCTCGATGGCAATCTCGTCCTGCACCAGCGCATAGAAGCGCGCGGCTCGAAGCAGCGCCCGGCGCAGGTTGGGGCAGGTGATCGTGGCGTGGCACATCATGGCAAACAGCCCCGTTCGCTGGGGCTGCTCGGTGAAGCCGGCGGTTTCCGAGCCGAGAGTGTCCCAGGTGAGGCGGATCAGGCGCGCGAAGGCATCGATCGGGATGCGGTGCTCGTCGGGGCGCGCGAACACGCCTGCGCAGCCGGCCCGGGTAGCCAGCGCGTCGAGGTCCAGCCCCGCCGCGGCCGCGGCCACCAGGTGGGCGCGCACCAGTTCGAGCGGCACGGTCGGCTGCGCCGCCGGCGCGGAGGAATCATGGTCTGGCGTCATGCCGGTCGGCCTGCCCGCGGCGCCAGCCGCGTTCGCGTTGTTCCTGCATGGCGTCGAGCATCTTGCGCCGCTCCTCCGGCGCCAGCGTCAGGGCGGTATCCAGGAAGCTCTTGTGCAGCGCTTCCTGCATCGCGAGGTTGCGCGTACGCATGTCGGCCATCTGCTTTTCGAGCAGTGCGCGATCCGGATGATCGCGCGTGAGCTCGGTGGCGAGCGCCTCGTGCAGTTCGCGCATCGCCTCGTGCTGTGCGCGCATGGCGGGCTTGCCCTGGCGCAGCAGGTCGCGGATCTCGCGCCGGCGCTCCTCGGGCACGGCACGCAGCCTCGACTCGAAGTCGCGCTCGTAGCGCGGCGGGTGCATCGCTTGCCCGCCGATGCGCCCGGCCAGGATGCCGCCGAGGAACAGGTTGCCCGCGGCGGACACCGCGAGCAGCGTGCCCAGCACGACCGGGCGCTTCAGGGTCTGCATGAGGCTCACAGGAATTCCTCCATCACGGTGTTGCTGCCGAGCAGCAGGTCCATGTAGACCTCCTCGTCACTGTTCGCGCTGGCCTGCGTGAAGCCGAGCAGGAAGCCGCACAGCGCCGAGGCCGCGAAGCCGGTCGAGAGCCACGCCGCGATCCTGCGCGAGGGGCTCCCCGTACGGGCAGCGGGCACCGGCGCGGTATCCCGCGCGCCGTGCGCGGGCGTGTTCGCCGCCGCCACGATGCGCGCCACGCGCCCGAGGTCGTCGGCCGGCGCCTGCCAGCCGTCGAGGAAGGCGTCGATGCGCCCGGCATCGGCCAGGATTCCCAGGCCCTCGGGGCTGGCGGCGAAACGGTCGTACAGCGCGCGATCGGGCTCGGGCCAGCGTTCGCGCGCGGCGCCGTGGGCGCCGGCCAGTTCGCTGAAACGGTGGATGTCCATGCGTCCGTCCTCCTAGTGCAGTTCGCCGCGCAGTTGCTCGCGCAGCGTGGCGCGCCCGCGCGAGAGCAGCGATTCCAGCGCGCCCTCGCTGATGCCGAGAATCTGCGCCGCCTCGCCCTGCGAGCAGCCCTCGTAGTGGCGCAGCACCAGTGCCGCGCGCTGGCGCTCGGGCAGGCGCTCGAGGGCGGCGCGCACGCGCGCGGCGCGGCGCTCCTGCTCGAGCTGTTGCGGTGGCGTGGCGGCGGGATCCTCGAGCGCTTCGTCCAGCTCCTCGTGGCCGCTGCGGCGCCGGCGCAGCTCGTCCACCGCCAGGTTGTGCAGCACGCGGTAGAACCAGGTCGTGAACCGCGAACGGCCTTCCCAGCGCTCGGCGCTGTTCCACAGCCGCAGGAACGCGTTCTGCACCACGTCCTCGGCGACATGCGGACTGCCCGTCATGCGCTCGGCGAAGCGCGCGGCCCAGCCGCCGTGGCGCTGCACCAGTTGCGCGAGCGCGCGCTGGTCGCCTCGCGCGAGCGCTGCGACCAGGGTTTCGTCCGGGACATCCTCGATGCGCGTCACGGCTCTCCCCGTAGCGTTGCCCTCGCTGGCGGCCGATGCCGGTGCCGGGCGCAAGTGCTCGTACGCCGTCATGTTCGCAAAGTCCCCGTTGCCAGGCCACCGCGCCAACCGGAGCGCGGGCCATTCGTGTGCATTCTTTGACGGACACGCGCCGTGCTTTCCTTCGCTCCGACGCGATCGGGTATCGTGCGGACATGAACATCTTCTGGGAACTGCGCGGCTTCTTCCGCGCGCATTGGCACCGCTACGCGGTGGCGGGCCTGATGCTGACCGCGGTCGCATTGCTCGGCCTGCTGCCACCGGCCATCGTGGGCCGCGTCGTCGATGGTATCCACGCGCAGACGCTGGACGCCGGCGAGCTGTGGCTGTACGCCGGCGCGATCGTGGCTGCGGCGCTGGGCATCTACGGGTTGCGCTTCCTGTGGCGGCAGATCCTCTACGGCGCGTCCTATTCGCTCGGGCGCGAGCTGCGCCGGCAGATCCACGCTCACCTGCTCGGGCTGTCGCCGGCGGTGCTCGGCGACTTTCCTGCCGGTGACCTGATGGCGCGCGCGACCAACGACGTCCAGGCCGTGGAGATGACCGCGGGCGAGGCGGTGCTCTCGATTTTCGATGGCGTCATGACCGGCGTACTGGTGCTCGGGGTGATGGTGTTCACGCTGAGCGGCTGGCTGACGCTGATGGCGCTGGCGCCGTGGCCGCTGATGAGCTGGGCGATGTGGCGCCTGGGGCAGCAACTTCACCAGCATTTCGACGCGGCGCAGGGCGCCTTCAGCCGGCTGAACGCGGTGACCCAGGAGAGCGTGGCCGGGCTGCGCGCGCTGCGCGGGCTGGGCGCCGAGGCGCATGCCGAGGCCCTGCTGGCGCGCGCCTCGGACGAGGCGACCGAGGCGAACCTGCGCGTGGCGCGCGTCGATTCGCGCTACGACCCGATCATCTACCTCACCGTGGGCGCCTCGTTCCTGATCAGCATCGGCGGCGGTGCCTGGCTGATCAGCCTGGGACGGCTCACGATCGGTGAGCTCACCACCTTCAGCCTGTACCTGGGGCAACTGGTGTGGCCGATGTTCGCCTTCGGCTGGGTGGCGAACCTGGTGCAGCGTGGCAAGGCTGCCTGGGAGCGCATCCAGGCGTTCCTGCGCACGCCCTCGGCGGTGCCCGACAGCGGCACCCTCGCCGTGGTCGAGGATCACCGCCTCGAGGTGAGGGTCCGGTCCTTCAGCTACCCGGGCCGCACCCGGCCTGCGCTGGCGGATCTCGCGTTCACGCTGGCGCCGGGACGCACCCTCGGCATCGTCGGCCCGACCGGCTCTGGCAAGTCCACGCTGCTCGCGCTGCTCGCGCGTTTCTACGACGCGCCCGGCGTGCGCATCCGCCTCGGCGGGCGCGAGCTCGCGGCGTACCGGCTGGAGGCGCTGCGCGAGGCCGTGGCGCTGGTGATGCAGGAATCGATGCTGTTCTCCGACACGCTGCGCGCGAACCTGGTGCTGTCGCGGCCCGCGGCGGACGACGCCGCGGTCATGGCCGCGGTGCGCATGGCGGCGCTGGACGGCGACCTCGCGCAGCTGCCCGCGGGGCTGGCCACCGAGGTGGGCGAGCGCGGGGTCACGCTCTCGGGCGGGCAGCGCCAGCGCTTGTGCCTGGCGCGCGCGCTGCTCGGCGAGGCGAGGATCCTGCTGCTCGACGACGCGCTGTCGGCCGTGGACGCCGAAACCGAGCACCGCATCCTCGGCGAGCTCGAACGCCATACGCGTCACCTCAGCCGCATAGTCGTCAGCCATCGTCTCTCGGCGCTGCAGTCGGCCGAGGAGATCCTGGTGCTGCGCGAGGGGTGCGTCGCCGAGCGCGGCACCCACGCCGCGCTGCTCGCGGCCGGTGGCTGGTACGCGCAGACCTGGCGCTACCAGCAGCTGGCGGCCACCGTGGAGCAGCGCGCATGAGCAAGGGTACCCTGGCGCGGCTGCTCGCGCTGGCCACGCGCGATCGGCGCGCCTTCGCGACTGCCGCCGCGCTGGTACTGGTCGCGGCCGCGGCCGAGGTGGGCGGCCCGCTGCTGATCAAGGTGTTCATCGACGAGCACGTGCAGACGGGCTCGTACCCGCTCGCGACGGTGCTGGGACTGGCGGGTGCCTACGTCGTGCTGCAGCTGATCGCCGCGGCCGCGGGCTACGCGCAGGGCGTTCAGCTGGCGCGCATCGCGCTCGCCGCGGTCGCGAGCCTGCGCGAGCGGGCCTTCGCCACGGCGCTGCGCCTGCCGGTGGCCTGGTTCGACCGCACGCCGGTGGGCGCGGTGGTGTCGCGGCTCACCAACGACACCGAGGCGGTGAAGGACTTCTACGTCAACGTGCTGGGCGTGGTGGTTGCCAACAGCGCGCGCGTGATCGGCATGGCGGTCGCGATGCTGCTGCTCGACTGGCGCCTGGCGATTCCCTGTCTCGCCTTCCTGCCGGCCGCGCTGGCAGTGATGTGGGCCTACCAGCGCGTGAGCGGCGCGCGCTTTCGCGCGGTGCGCCAGGCGCTGGCGTCGATCAACGGGGCGCTGTCGGAGTCGATCGGCGGCGTGCGCGCCATCCAGCTCACGCGCCAGGCCGGGCGCTTCGACGCGCGCTTCGGCGAGCTGTGCAGCACGCACTACCGCGCGCGCATGGCCTCGTTGCGGCTCGACGCGATGATGCTGCGCCCGCTGGCGGACGTGCTCATGGCGTGCAGCATGGCCGCGCTGGTGCTGTGGTCCGGCACCGAGGCGATGGGGGGCGGCATCGAGATCGGCGTGATTTACGTGTTCGTGAACTACCTCGGGCGGCTTGCCGAGCCGGTGATCGACGTCACGCACCGTCTCAGCATGTTCCAGAGCGCGATGGTCTCGGGCGCGCGGGTGTTCGAGCTGAGCGAGCGCAGCGATGCGCGCGCGCCACGGCTGCAGGGACCGCTGCCGGCAGACACGCGGCTGCGCGCCGAGGGTGTCGGCTTCGCCTACGACGCCGGGCCGGCGGTGCTGCACGATATCGGCTTCGACATCGCGCCCGGGCGGTCGCTGGCGCTGGTGGGGGCGACCGGCAGCGGCAAGAGCACGATCGCGGGGCTGCTGCTGCGTTTCCATGAACCTGCGGCGGGCACGATCACGCTGGGCGGAGTGCCGCTCGCCGACATCGACGACGGTACTTTCGGGCGGCTGGTGGGCTATGTGCCGCAGGATCCCTTCCTGCTCGCGGGCACGATCGCGGAGAACATCGACTTCGGGCTGGGTGCCGGGGGGGCGCGGATCCTGGAAGTTGCCCAGCGCGCCGGCCTCGGTCCCTTCCTCGCCAGCCTGGAGCCCGGATTGCAGACACCGGTGGGCGAGCGGGGCGCAGCGCTGTCCGCCGGCCAGCGCCAGCAGGTGATTCTGGCGCGGGCGCTACTGCGCGATCCCGCGATACTGATCCTCGACGAGGCCACGGCGAGCATCGACAGCGCGACCGAGGAACTGCTGCAGCAGGCGCTGCATGCGCTACGGGGCAAGGTGTCGATGGTGGTGATCGCCCACCGCCTCTCGACGCTGCGCGAAGTCGACGAGATCGTGGTGCTCGCGCGCGGCCACATCGAGGAGCGAGGCTCCCATGCGCAACTGATCGCGCGCGGCGGCCTCTACCGCCGGCTATGGGAGCTCCAGCGCATGGAATCGCCGGTGGATCTCTCGGTCTGAAGCCCCTGTCCTCATGAATGCGGACCTGCGCGGTGCGGACATTTGTCCGGACGAATCCGGACCGACGGCGAGGCTCAGGCGGACGTGGTGCGGCGGGCGAGGACGAGGTAATTGCTGGTTTCGAGCCACTGCTTGATGCGCGTGGCGTCACCCACGGGAGTGAGCTTGCCCTGCGAATTCAGCAACACCATCACCAGCGGACGGTCGCCGACGCGGGTTTTCATGACCAGGCAGCGGCCGGCTTCGTTGGTGTATCCGGTCTTGCTCAGCTCGATGTCCCACGACCCCGCGCGCACCAGGCGATTGGTGTTCACGAAACCGAGCGAATAGCGCGGCTGCGGAAAACTCACCGTGCGCTCCGGGGTGGTCGTGAACTCGCGGATCAGCGCGTACTGGCTGGCGGCCTGCGTCATCTTCACGAGGTCGCCGGCCGAGGAGAGGTTGCGGCTCGACAGCCCGGTGGTGTCGTCGAAGTGGGTGTGGCTCATGCGCAGCGCGGCGGCCTTGCGGTTCATCTGCGCGATGAAGGCGGCGCGCCCACCCGGGTAGTGGCGGCCCAGCGCCGAGGCCGCGCGGTTCTCGGATGACATCAGCGCCAGGCGCAGCATTTCCTTGCGCGACTGCCGGGTACCTATCTGCAGCCGCGAGTAGGTTCCTTTGAGCCGATCGACGTCGTCCTTCGAGATGGTCAGCATCTCGTCCATCGGCAGCTTGGCGTCGAGCACCACCATCGCGGTCATCAGCTTGGTGATCGAGGCGATCGGCGCGGTGGCTTCGGCGTTCTTTGCGTAAAGGATCTGACCGGTGCGCGCGTCGAACACCACGGCCTTGGTCGATTGCAGTTGCAGGCGGTGCGGGTCCAGCGCCCGTGGTTCGGCGAGAGCCGCGGCGCAGGCGAGCAGGCTGTACATGAGCCCCGCCAGCAGGGCCATGGACGTACTTTTCCCGCGCTTCATGCCGATACTCTCCAATGTTCGCCGATCACATGAAGAGTAATAGATAAGTTCCGGATCAGCCAGTAGAAATCATGGCTGCAGCCCCAAATGGGGCGCTCAGGGCTCCTCCGCGTGGTCGCCGTCGTCTATCCAGTAGGCATGTGCATCGAGCAGCAGGCGTGCGATTGCGGTGAGTGCCGTCGCGCGCGCGGCAAGCTCCGCGCGTTCGGCCTCGAGCAAGCGCCGCCGCGCCTCCAGCAGTTCGCTGACCCTTACGCCGCCCAGCGCGAGGCCGCGCTGAAGCCGTTCGCGATGGCTCGCCGCCGCGCGGGTGGCCGCCGCGGCACTCTGCCAGGCCTCGAGGCTGCCCTGGGCGCGAGCGAGCAGGACCTGTGCGTCGCGCTGCACTTCGCGCCGCACCTGCACGGCGACTGTCGCCGCCGCGTTGGCGAGATCCGCCTGTTCGGCCGCGGCGAAACGGCGCGCCCCGCTGCCTAGCGGCACGTTGACGAAAACACCGACGGCCTGCTCGTCGCCGCCGCGTTCCGACAGCGCCCTGATGCCGACTACCGGATCGCCGCGCCGGTCCAGCCGCGCGCGCTGCGCCTGCAGTGCGGCAAGATCGGCCCGCGCTTGCGCCAGCTCGATCTCGTGGTTGTGCTCGACCACCCGCTCGGCCCAGGCCGGCAGCGCAACGGTCGGGGCTGCCGGCTCGGGCAGCGCCGCGGGCGAGGCCGGCAGCGCCAGGCCGGGGAAGCGGACATCCAGCGTGATCCGCGCTTCCTCCACCGCGAGCGCTGCCATGCGCGTCGAGCTTGCGGCCTGCGCCTGGGCGGCCTGCGCCGCGTCGAGGTCGGCGGCCGCGGCATCGCCGTTGCGCACCCGCAGCTCCACGATGCGCAGGTCCTCGACCGCCATTGCGGCCGCCTCGCGCGTGATCCTTTCCTGGTCCATGGCACCGCGCCAGGCTATCCACGCCTCCAGCAGCGCGACCGCGGCCGCGTGCCGGGCGTCGGCGAAGGCGAAGGTCGCGGCCTCCTGCTCCATACGGGCGAGGCGGCGGTCGGCGTCAGCCTTGGCGGGCAGGCGTATGCCGCGCTGCACGCTCAGCTCCCACTCGTCGTAGCGCTGGTCCTGCGCCACATCGCGCGAGGCATAACCGGCGCCGCCCACCCAGTCGTGCGGCCCGCGTTCGTAGCCTTGTGCCCGGGCTGCGGCAGCGGCGCGTTCCGCGCTCGCCCGCAGCACCAGCGTGTCGCCATCGATGGCCGCCACCGCCGCCTCGCGCGACGGCAATGCCGCGCGCAGCGCCTCGGGCAGCGCCGCTTCGCCCGCGAGCGCGGCGTCGGCGCAAATCCCGGCCACCACCGCCAGCACGGCTTTTCTCAGCAGGCGATTCATCGGCCCAGCCTCCCGAAGCCCAGCACCGGCACGATCCACCAGGCGATTTCCGGTAGCGGCAAGCGCTCGCGCAGCGCCTCGACGATCAACGTGGCGCGCTCCGGCGCCAGCACCATCAGCAGCACGCCGCGATCGGTGCGTCCGCGCACCTGCTCGCGCACCGAGGCGCGGGTATAGCCGTGACCGTGGCCCTGTCCGCGCAGCGTGGTGAAGCCGGGCAGGTCCGGGTCGATCGTGCGCAGCTCCGCGAGGAGCTGCTCCTCCACCGTCACCGGGAAGGCCAGCGCGAGTTGTACCAGTGCCGTGTCCATCAGTTCCTCCCCGGCGTGGCGTGGCCGAACCGCCGGAATATCAGGGGCAGGAAGAGCAGCGTGAACGGGGTCGCGCTCAGCAGGCCGCCCACCACAACGACTGCCAGCGGGCGCTGGATTTCGGAACCCGGGCCGCTCGCGAGCAGCAGCGGCACCAGGCCGAGCGCCGTGATGGAGGCGGTCATCAGCACCGGCCGGAGTCGTCGCTGCGCGCCCTCGACCACGGTATCGGCCACGCTCCTGCCGCGGGCGAGCAGGTCATTGAAGTGGCTCACCATCACCGTGCCGTTGAGCACCGCGATGCCGAGCAGCGCGATGAAGCCCACCGAGGCCGGCACCGACATGTACTCGCCCGAGAGCCACAGCGCGAGCACGCCGCCGACCAGCGCGAAGGGGATGTTCGCCAGCACCAGCATGGCCTGGCGCACGCTGCCGAAACTGGTGAACAGCACCAGGAAGATCAACCCCAGTGCGACCGGTACCACCAGCGCGAGGCGGGCCGCGGCGCGTTGCTGGTTCTCGAACTGGCCACCCCAGCTCACGGTGTAGCCCGGCGGCAGTTCGACCCCGGCCGCGACCGCGGCGCGCGCGTCCTCGACGAAGCCCACCAGGTCGCGTCCCGCCACGTTCGACTGCACCAGCGCGTAGCGCGAGCCGTTTTCGCGATCGATCTTCACGGGTCCGCTGACACGCGCAACGCTGGCGAGCTCGCCGACGCGCACGGTGCCGCCGGCCGGCGCCGCGAGCGGCAGATCGGCGAAGCGCGCGGGATCGGTACGCAGGCTCTCGTCGCCGCGGATCGCGAGCGGGACACGCCGGCCGTTCTCGATCACGTTGCCGATCACCTGGCCTTCCACCTGCGCGCGCAGTTCCTCCTGCATGCCGGCGACGTCGAAGCCCATGCGCCCGGCGGCGAGCCGGTCGACCGCGATCTCGAGGTACTGCACACCCTCGTTGGTGAGGCGGTAGACGTCCTGTGCGCCCGGGATGCCGCCGACCACGCGCTCGATGTCGGCCGAGAGCGTCTCGAGCACGTCCAGGTCCGGCCCGAAGACCTTGATCGCCACGTCCCCGCGCGCGCCGGTCAGCATCTCGGAAACGCGCATCTCGATCGGCTGCGTGAACGCGTAGGCGGTGCCGGGAAAGTCCTCGAGCACGGCGCGCAGTTCGCCGGTGAGCCACTCCTTGTCGGGGTGGCGCCACTCGGACTTGGGCGCGAGCACCAGGAAGGAGTCGGTCTGGTTGAGTCCCATCGGGTCGAAGCCGAGCTCGTCGGCACCGACGCGTGCGATCACCGAGCGCACCTCGGGCACCCGCGCGAGGATGGCGCGCTGCACCGCGAGGTCGACCGCGGCGCTGGCCGCGATGTTGGCCGAGGGCAGCTTCTCCAGCTGCACCAGCACCGTGCCCTCGTCCATCGTGGGCATGAACGTCTTGCCGGTGGCGAACCAGGCGGCGAGCGCGAGCGCGAACGCGGTGGCTGCGATCATCGAGGCGTGGCGCGGCCGTGACAGAACGAAGTCCAGTGCGCGCGCGTAGGGGCCGCGCAGGCGGCGCATCAGCCAGGGCTCGGCGTGGTGGCCCGCCTGGAGAAGCCACGACGAGAGCACCGGGATCACCGTGAACGACAGCAGCAGGGAGCCGGCCAGCGCGAACACGATGGTGAGCGCGACCGGCGCGAACAACTTGCCTTCCAGTCCCTGAAGGGTCAGCAGGGGCATGAATACCAGCGCGATGATCGCCACCCCCGAGGCCACCGGTGCCGCGACTTCGGCCGCGGCACGCCAGATGCGGTGCAGTCGCGGCGGGGCGCCGGACTGCTCCGGCTCGGCCAGGTGCTCCACGGCGTTTTCCACCACCACCACGGAGGCATCGACCAGCATCCCCAGCGCGATCGCCAGCCCCCCGAGACTCATCAGGTTTGCCGTGAGTCCGGTCAGGCGCATCACCACGAAGGTGAGCAGCACCGCGAGCGGCAGCGTCACCGCGACCACCAGCGCCGCGCGCAGGTTGCCGAGGAACACCATCAACAACACCACCACCAGCACGGTGGCCTCGAACAGTGCGCGCGTGACGGTGCCGGTGGCGCGCTGGATCAGGTCGCTGCGGTCGTAGAAGGGCTCGATGCGCACCCCGGGAGGCAGGCTTGTGCCGAGCACCTCGAGCCGCGCCTTCACGCCGGCTACCACCTGCGCGGCATTGGCGCCGCGCAGCCCCACTACCAGGCCCTGCACGGTTTCCTCGCGCCCATCTAGCGTGACTGCTCCGTAGCGGGTGAGTGAGCCCTCGCGCACTTCGGCCAGGTCGCCGACTCGAAGTACCCGGTCGGCGCGCATCGCGACCACCGTCGCGGCGATGTCGTCGAGGCCGCGCAGCGCGCCGGTCACGCGCACCACCAGCGCTTCCTCGCCCTCGTCCAGCCGGCCCGCACCGTCGTTGCCGTTGTTGCGCTCCAGCGCCGCACGCAGTTCCGCGATGCCGAGGCCGGCCTCGGTCAGGGCGATCCGGTCGGGCACGACCTCGAACGTGCGCACCTGGCCGCCGAGCGCATTGACGTCGGCGACCCCCGGCACCGTGCGCAGCGCCGGGCGGATCACCCAGTCGAGCAGCGTTCGCCGCTCCTGCAGGCTGTAGCCCTCGCCCTCGATGGTGAACATGTAGAGATCGGAAAGTGGGGTCGCGATCGGCGCGAGTCCGCCCTCGATGCCGGCGGGCAGGTCGGCCTGCACCGCCGCGAAACGTTCCGCGACCTGCTGGCGCGCCCAGTAGATGTCGGTGCCCGCGGCAAAGTCGAGCGTGACGTCGGCGATTGCGTACTTGGCCGAGGAGCGCAGCATCGCCTGGCGGGGGATGCCCAGCAGTTCCATCTCGAGCGGTACGATCACGCGCTGCTCGACCTCCGCTGGCGTCATGCCGGGGGCCTTCAGGATCAGCTTGACCTGGGTCGGGGAAATGTCGGGGAAGGCGTCGATCGGCAGTTCGCGCCAGGCGATACCGCCGCCGACGATCGTCGCGACCGCGAGCAGCGCCATCAGCAGGCGCTGCGACAGCGCGAATTCGACCAGGCGGGCCAGCATCTCATTCGCCTCCCGCATCGGTATCGCTTTCGGCCAGCGATTTCAGCGCCAGCACGCCGCGTGTCACCACGCGCTCGTCGGCGCGCACACCGGTCATCCAGGCCGAGGCACCGTCACGCGCCAGCAGGTCCACGGGCTGCGCCGCGAAACCATCGCCGCGCGCGACGAACACCGTGGGCGTGCCGGCCAGGTCCACGACCGCGACTGCCGGGACCTCGACCGCGCCGCTCGGAGCCGGCCGCGCGATCGCGAGCTCGATCATCTGTCCCGGCGCGGCCGCGCCGCCCGGCAGCCTGAAACGCACCGCCAGAGCGTGTGTCGCGGGATCGAGCGCGCCGCTGACCGCCGTGACTTCGCCCTCGATGCCGGACGCGGTGGTCGCGCGCATGCCGGAAGCGATCTGTCCGGCGAGTCGCGGGGGTGCGCTGCCGAGCGCGACCAGCGCATCGCCCGAGGCAATCTCGAGCAGCATCTCGCCGGCGTTCACGGCATGGCCGGGATCGTGCGGCCGGCGCAGCACCCGTCCCCCCGACGGCGCCAGCAATTCCACCGAGCCGTCGCGCCCGATGCGGGCACCGGCTGTTCGAGCGGCGTCGCCAGCCACGGTGGCGCGCAGTGCTGCCAGTTCGGCCTGCGCCGACTCGAGTTCGCGCCGCGCAATGACGCCGGCCTCGAGCAGCGCGCGGGCGCGCGTCTCGGCTTGTCCGGCCTGCGTCAGCCGCGCGGTGTTCGCCTGCGCCAGCGCGACGGCGTCGGCCCATTCGGGGCTCTGCAGGCTCAGCAACAATTGCCCCGCGAGCACGTCCTCGCCTTCGCGTACGTACACGCCGGCCACCGTGCCCGGATGCCGCGCCGCGACCAGCCGGCGCACGCTGGCGTCGAGTTCCACGCGCGCCGGCAGTCGCGCGACGCGCACCCAGTCGGCCGCGACCGCCGGCGCGAACTCCAGGCCCATCGCCTGGGCCTGCGCGGGGCTGATCGCGAGCGCAGCGGGCGCGGCCTCGGCAGCTGTGGTGAGCGTGGCGGCCAGCAGGGCGGCGCAAAGAAACGTGCGTGACGGGGACGGCATGGCGAAGGCGCTCCTCTCGGGATCGCGCCATGATCGCAAGGCAGGCTTAGGATTTGCTTAAGCGCACCCGGTTCAGGGCAGTGGCACGAAGCCATCGATGCGGATGACGAGTTCGCCATCGCGCAGCGCGAAGTCCAGCCGCAGCCCGTGGGCGCGCGCCAGCGCCCGCGCCAGCGCGAGCCCCAGGCCGGCATGATGGCCGCCGCTGCCGGCTTCGCCGTTCGGTGCACGGAAGAAGCGCGCGCCGAGGCGGGGCAGGTCTTCTTCCGCCAGTTGCGGTGCCGGATTGGCAAACTCGAGCACCGGGGCCGGATCGGGGCGCAATCGCACGCGCACGGTACTGCCCGGTGGGGCGTGATCCATTGCGTTGGCGCACAACGTGGCGAGCAGGCGTTCGAGCATGGCGGCATCCGCCTGCACCCAGCATTCGGCGGGCAGCGCCCAAGCGAACGTGACTCCGCGCGCGCTGACAGTCTCGTCGAAGCGCGCGGCGCTCTCGCGCAGCAACGCGACCAGCTCCAGCGGCTCCGCGGCGCCGACCTCGAGCCCGGCGTCGAAGCGTGCCAGCGTGAGCAGTGCCTCCACGGTGCGGTCCATCTCGGCACCCAGCACGCTGAGCTCCGCGAGCGCCCCGCGCAAGCGCTCCGGTTCAGTGGCCTGCAGGCTGATCTCGGCGATGGCGCGAAGCTCCGCGACGGGCGTGCGCAACTCGTGCGCGAGATCCTGGGCGAAGCGGCGCTCGCGCTCCAGAGTCTCCATCAGCTGGTCGACGACCTGGTCGAACTTCTGCGCCACCGGGCGCAGTTCCGCCGGCAGCCCGGGCTCGACGATCGGCTCGCGCGGCGCCCCGGGACGGATGCGCGCGATGCGATCGGCGATGCGGTCCAGCGGCGCCAGCGCCAGGCGCACCCCGCTCGATGCCAGCAGCAGCGTGGCCGCGAGCGCGAGCATCACCCCGGACACGAAGATCAGGTGGATGCGAGCCTCGAGCGCGTCGATCTGCTCGCGCTCCTCTGCCACTACCAGCGTCAGGCTGCCGCGTTCGTCGCCGGGAGCGAGCGGGAACACGCGCGCCACGGCGCGGCCGCGGTGGCCGTCGGGAAGCCGCTGGTCGTAATGGAGGAAGCGCGCGCTCGTGACCCCGTCGGGCCGGGGCAGGTCCACCGACTGGCTCGATGCGGAGCGCGCGATCACGCGCGAGCGCGCGTCCCAGGCCTGGAAGTAATCCGTATGTCCTTCCTCGCGAAATTCCGGCATCCAGAGCGAGATCTCGCCGGCACCCTCGACGCGCGCGCCGAGGTAGCCTGCGATCGCGTTGGCGCGTGCCGAGAGGCCGGCATCGAAGCGCCGGTAAAGCTCGCGATCCACCAGTGTATCGATCAGCAGGAACAGGCCGCCGAGCGCCACCGCGACCGCGAGCGCCACACCCAGTGCGACGCGCCGCCTGAGTGTCAGGGCTTCAGCCGGCGACATAGCCGAAGCCGCGCCGCGTCTGGATGAGTTCGGGGAGTCCTGCGCGCGCGAGCTTGCCGCGCAGGTTGCTCATCAGCACTTCGATCACCTTGTCGGAGGACTCGCTGCCGCTGGCATAGATGCCCTCGAAGAGCTGTGCGCGGCTCAGTACGCGTCCGGAGTGACGTACCAGCGTCTCGAGCAGCGCGTACTCCTTCGGCGTCAGCGTGATCGCGCCGCCCGGTCCGCGCGCGACGCGCCGCGCCGTGTCGAGCTCGAGCCCATCCAGCTCGATCAGCGCCGACGGCTCTTCCCGCGCACGCCGGCCCAGCGCCAGCACGCGCGCGCGCAGTTCGTCGAAGGAGAAGGGCTTCACCAGGTAGTCGTCGGCGCCGATGTCGAGTGCGCCGACGCGGTCGGCGACTGCGTCGCGCGCCGACAGCACCAGCACGCGTACCGGCAACCGGCGCCGGCGGATCTCGCGCAACAGCGCAAGACCATCCATGCGCGGCATCATTATGTCGAGCACGATCACGGCGTAGGACGCCGATTGCAGGTAGGGCAGTGCGTCGCGCCCGTCCGCCGCCATGTCGATCGCGAGCCCCGCTGCTTCCAGCCCCGCGGAGATGGCGCCGCGAAGGCGTTCCGAATCCTCGACGACCAGCACGCGCATGGTGTTGTTTACGCGGGCGCGGGCGAGTGGCCGCCCGGCGTCATGCGCGGGCGTTGCGTGGCGGCAGTGGCAGCGATGGTGTTCACGGGCGCAGGCACCGCGCATGACTACAGGAAGCGCAGAGCATACCGCAACCGGCGCGGCGGCAGTCCCGCTGTTTCGTTCGACCTGGTCAGGCCGTAGGATGCGGGTATCCATCCCGTTACCCAGGAATCGCCGTGGCCTGGTTGCTGACCAAATACGCCGTTACCGCCGCCGTGGTGGTGCTCGTTTCCGAATTCGCCAGGCGTAGCGACCGTCTCGGCGGCCTGATCGCCGCGCTGCCGCTGGTCACGGTGCTCGCGCTGATCTGGTTGCACGTGGAGCAGCAGCCCGAGCAGAAGATCGCGAACCTCGCCCGGTACACCTTCTGGTACGCCGTGCCCACGCTGCCCATGTTGCTGGTGTTCCCGGCGTTGCTGCCGCGCCTGGGGTTCTGGCCCACGCTGCTGGCCAGCGTGCTCGTCGCGCTCGCCTGCTTCGCCGCGTTCGCGCTGCTGGTGCGGCGTTTCGGTATCGAATTGCTGTAGTCCGGCTCATCGAGGGTAAACCAACCATGCAAAAGCGATCGCTGGCCCTCGGCAAGGTCTACGGCCTGCTCGAACCCGGCCCGGTCCTTCTTTTATCCACGTGCCACAAGGGTCGCGCCAACGTGATGGCGATGTCCTGGCACACGATGATGGACTTCGAGCCGCCGCTGGTCGGCTGCGTGGTCAGCGCTCGCGACTTCAGCTTCGCGGCGCTGAAGGCCACGCGCGAATGCGTGCTCAACATCCCGGCCGCGGAGCTCGCGGCGAAGGTGGTGGCCTGCGGCAACAGTTCCGGGCGTCGCGTGGACAAGTTCGCGGCCTTCGGCCTGACGGCGGCCCCCGCGAAGCTGGTCGCGTCGCCGCTGGTGGCCGAGTGCTGGGCGAACCTGGAGTGCCGCGTGCTCGATACGCGCCTGGTGAACCGCTACAACTTCTTCGTGCTGGAGGTCGTGAAGGCCTGGATCGACCCGGCCGTGAAGGACCCGCGCACGGTGCACCACCGCGGCCGCGGGGTGTTCATGGTCGCGGGCGATTCGATCAGGCTGCCGTCGCGGGCGAAATAGGCGCCGATGTGGCGGGCCCGTGCGCCGGGCAACGGGATCTGGTCCTGCCGAAAGCGAAGAACCCGGCTTGGTGCCGGGCTCTTCAGGGGTTGCCCTACTTCTTCAGACTGTCGCGGATCTCGCGCAGCAGCAGCACGTCTTCCGGGGTGGGCGGCGGCTCCGCGGGTGCCGCCTGCTCCTCGCGCTTGAGCTTGTTGATGCCCTTGATCAGCAGGAATACCGCGAAGGCGACGATAAGGAAGCTGATGATGTTGTTGATGAATACGCCGTAGTTGATGGTGACCGCGCCGGCAGAGGCGGCGTCGGCGATGCTCCTGAACTCGCCCTCGCCTTTCAGCACCAGGAACAGGCCGGAGAAATCCACCCCGCCCAGCAGCAGGCCGATCGGCGGCATCAGCACATCCTTCACCAGGCTCTGCACGATGGTCCCGAAGGCGCCACCGATGATGATGCCCACGGCCATGTCCACCACGTTGCCCTTGACGGCGAACTCCTTGAACTCCTTCAGCATGCTCATGGCAACACTCTCCGTTTGTTGTTTGTCACCCCGGGATATCCCGGTCGTCGGGAGTGTAACAGCAGGAGCTGAAGAAAGCGTCGGATGTATAACCGGGGGTGGCGGCAGCCGCTCGACTGAAAGAAACTGGACGCTGATCGATTCGAGACGCCGGCAATTCTGAAGAAGCTCGCCAGCAGCAGCCGGGCATTGGCGGAGCCCGAGGGGGGAGGCTTGCGACCATGCCAAGCCTTCAGAATATGGCGCGCCCGAAGGGATTCGAACCCCTGACCTCTGCCTCCGGAGGGCGAATTCTCCGATTTTTCGATCAATCACTTGCCGAAAATAGTCTTTTGTAATCATGCGCTTGAATTCGTGCGTGTATCTGAAAGTGTGTCCGTGACATACTGATTTGCACTTACAATGCACTTATTCAGTTCGTGGGTGCAGATTCTGGGACGGGTGCATGGCGCAGAAAAAGAAGCTGGCGGACGTCGTTGCGCAGACCATCAAGGCGCGGCCGACACCGTACGAGATCAGAGATACCGGCAATGGCTCCGTCAAAGGGCTACTGCTTCGCGTGCAGCCAAGCGGCCATGCTACCTACTACGTCGAGTTGGCCCGCGGCGTGCGAGAGAAGATCGGGCCGAAGGAGATCACGCTCACTGCTGCACGAACTCGGGCAAGCATCCTCATTGGCGAGGCAGCTGCCAATGGTGCCCATTCCTTCAAGGGGAAGCGGGAGCGCAAACGCCGTGAGCAGGCTGCGACACTGGAGGGCTACCTGGATGGCATGTTCCAGGATCATGCCAAGGACATCGCTGACTTCAACAACACGGTCAAGCGCGTCAAGAACAGCTTTTCCGATCTGCTCAAGAAGCCGATGCCGGGGATCACGGAGCTAGACCTGCGGCGCTGGGACAAGGCCCGGAAAGAGAAGGTCACCGTCGCAACCCGCCGCCGGGAACTGAAGGCTTTGCGTGCGATCCTCAACCGCGCCATCAGCGACAAGGTAATAGATGGTCACCAGATTGCGCGTTTTTCGATCAAAGCCGAGACGGGGGATGATCACGGGCAAAGAAAGCTGCGATTCCTGACGGCCGAGGAGGAAGTGCGGTTGCGGGCGGCGCTGGACAAGCGCGAGGCGGACCTCCGCGACGATAGGGGGCGTGGTAACGCCTGGCGTCAGGCCCGCCGATATGAGCTGATGCCGGAGTTTGGCCCGGATGATTTTGCGGGCCACCTCAAGCCGATGGTTCTGCTGTCGCTGCTTACGGGTTTGCGCCGGGGTGATGTGTTCGGTCTCAAGTGGGAGCACGTCGATCTGGAGCGTCGGCAGATCCGGAAGGTGATCGAGAAGTCGTCCCATGCTCGAAGGAAGGCCGGCAGGCCGTCCGTGCTGGCGGTTCTCCCGTTGTCGGCAGAAGCTCACCAGATTCTCGAGCAATGCTATCGCCAGCGAGATCCGGAGTCCGAGTTGGTATTTCCCAGTCCAAAGACGGGGACCCGCCTTAATAACACCAAGAAAGGGTTTGCTGCTGTGCTGGAGTCGGCGGAAATCACTGACTTCCGGTGGCACGATCTCAGGCACAGTTTTGCGTCCCGACTAGTGGCGGCAGGCGCTGACCTGAACACTGTCCGCGAGTTGATGACGCATTCCGATATATCGATGACTCTTATCTATGCTCATCTGACGGAGCAGCACACGGCTCAAGCCGTTGATCAGGCCTTCCCCGCGTCAAGGATCGTGCACATCAGGGATGCTCCGCAGGCCGATGCCGGCTAATCGAGTCTGAGCTCGCATTCCGCGGTATCGACGTAGCGTGCCAGCGACTAAGCGTTGCAGGTCGCAATGAGATCGATTTGGATAAATTCTGAACAGTTGCGAAAGAAAGGATGGACATGGAAGGTTTGGATTATTGGCGTCTTTGTGACGAGTTGACAGTCGTACAAGCCGCTTTGCTGATGCTCGATCGTGACCCAAGTGGCGAGGACGGGAATGTCGAGTCTTGGAAGATGCCCGAACGTCCCAACGGCTATGAGGCAGCCAAGACCGCGCTGGCCTCCGCATTGCTGCGTGGCGACATCAAGGGAACGTCGAAGCCGATCTACGAACTCGACAGATTCGGGAACGAATGCGGGGTGTACGAAAACTCTACCGACCCGGCCTCCTCGGTGCTGGACGTAGAATCCTTGATCGCATGGCTTACGCGACGCGGCTTTCATTCTGGCTTCTTTTCTAGATCGGAGGCGCAGGCACCCGATTATCTTGACCCGAATCACCCCCGCTATGCGCCGAAGCTCGCTGCTGCCGTCAAGGTATGGCAGGCGATGGAGGATGAAAATCTACGGCGTGGCAAAGGAACCGTTTCCGCGATGGAGCAGTGGCTCGAATCCAGGTATCGAGAGCTTGGCCTGGTACATGAGAAGGACAACCCGAAGAACGGCACCACGGCAGGGGACATGAACAAATCGGCCATCAGTGAAGCCGCGAAGGTGGCGAACTGGCAGCCCGGCGGCGGTGCGCCAAAGACCCCTGGGTAATAACCTGACCACCCGCTAAGCCCTTGTCTATGCGCGATTTTTTGTCTGGCATAGCACATAACCTACCCACCCCAAATTGCAGGAACCCACCCACCTTCCACGAGTTTCGGACGGTGGGTTTTCGCAACCAGCCCCCCTGAGTTGTCGCGATGCGACGCGGAAAAATCACCCTTGCCAGTTACGGCGGCGGGGGAACACCCGCGACGTTCGCAACCACATTACGGTCGCGCACGTTCGCGTCAGGACGCCCCCGCACTCACACCAGCAAGGGAGCAGTCCATGAAACGTCGTCCGTCCCAGTCACAAGCCGCTGATCGTGCAGCGTGGAGCATCGAGGAGTTCGCGGCCCGCTACGGTATTTCCCGCAGTCGCGTGTACCAGGAGATCGCCGCCGGGAGGCTCAAGACGTCCAAGATCGGCGCGCGCCGCGTCGTGACGGCCGCCCAGGAAGCTGCCTACCTCGTGAAGATCGGAGGTTAACGTGACCTGCAACCTCACAGCCAAACCGAGCCTGAAAAGCATTCGTAGCGCCAGCCAGGAGGGTGCGTGATGGCCCGGTCATACGGCAAATCGAAGGGCCGCAGCGAATCGCGCGGCTTCGCCGGGATCCCGCGCGCCGTGATGGAGCATGGTGACTTCCTGGGCCTGTCGGCGAGCGCGAAGGCGCTCTTGCTGGAACTGGCGTACCAGTACCGCGGCCGGAACAACGGAGACCTGGGCATTGCATGGAAGGTGCTCCGAAAACGCGGATGGAAGTCCAAGGCGACAATCCAGAAAGCTCGCGACGAGCTCGTGCGGGCGGGTCTGATCCGTTGCGTACGGGAAGGGCGCTTCCTGAATCCAGGTGGCATTTGCGCGCTGTATGCGCTCACCTGGGAGCCGTTGCACCGGGACGACCTCGATCTGTCGCCCACCGGACGACCGCTCCGGCTGTTCGGCTCGCCGGCCCTTTGCAAAGTGCCTGTCCCGGATACTGGGCACAGTTCGCCCCGGATTCCGGGGCCACGGGTCGCAGGAGGAGTGTCGTGACGCGGCCCATCGGCCCAGATTTCGGGTCGATAGGGCGGCTTCGCCCTCCCCGGAATCTAGGCTCCTTAATACTGTGCCATAGGGTTCCGCTTTCTCGGCGCGGGATTAACGTGATCAACGTCTCTCGCCGCGTACCTGGGGCGATGCTTCCAGCGAGACGAATGACCGGCGGCCGGCGGCGGGCGACCGACGATCGCGTCGGCGCCGGTGAGGTCGTCCGTGCGGCGAGCTTTCACGGCCATCCGGTAAACCGCGAACGATCCACGCATACTGGCTACACTGATCCGGATCCATTCCCAAAGACGACCGATTTAGCGAATCATGCTCGACGACATCAAGAAAACGCTCTGGGCCGCCGCCGACAAGCTCCGGGCCAACACCGACGCCGCCGAATACAAGCACATCGTGCTCGGCCTCATCTTCCTCAAGTACGTTTCTGACACCTTCGCGGCCCGGCGCACCGAGCTCGCGCGACGCTTCGCCGACGCGGCTGATGATTACTACCTGGACGACCCCGCGCTGATCGCCGATGAGCTGGAGGATCGCGATTACTACCGCGAGGTCAACGTGTTCTGGGTGCCGGAGGGGGCGCGCTGGGAGGCGCTCCGGGGCGCGGCCAAGCAGCACGACATCGGCAAGCGTATCGATGACGCCCTGACCGCGATCGAGGGCGAGAACCCCAAGCTCAAGGGGATTCTCGACAAGCGATTCGGCCGTGCGCCGTTGCCCGATGGCAAGCTCGGCGAGCTGGTCGATCTGGTCTCGACCATCGGATTCGGCGCTCCGGGGCAGCAGGCGCGCGACATCCTGGGCCAGATATACGAATACTTCCTCGGCATGTTCGCGAGCGCCGAAGGCAAACGGGGCGGCCAGTTCTACACCCCGGCCAGCATCGTAAAGACGCTCGTTGCAGTACTCGCCCCGCACCACGGCAAGGTCTATGACCCCTGCTGCGGCAGCGGCGGCATGTTTGTGCAGTCGGAGAAGTTCATCGAGGCCCACGGCGGAAAGCTGGGTGACGTGTCCATCTACGGCCAGGAGTCCAACCCGACCACCTGGCGGCTGGCTGCAATGAATCTCGCGATTCGTGGCATCGACTTCAACCTCGGACGAGAGCCGGGCGATACGTTCACGCGCAACCAGCATCCTGATCTGCGCGCCGACTTCATCCTCGCGAATCCGCCGTTCAATATCAGCGACTGGTGGCATGGCAGCCTCGAAGGTGATCCGCGCTGGGTCTACGGCACGCCGCCGGCCGGCAACGCGAACTACGCCTGGCTGCAACACATGCTGTACCACCTCAAGCCGAGCGGTCGTGCCGGCATCGTGCTGGCGAACGGCTCCATGAGCTCCAGCCAGAACTCCGAGGGCGAGATCAGGCGCGCGATGGTCGATGCGGATGTGGTCGAGGTGATGATCGCGCTGCCCGGACAGTTGTTCTTCAATACCCAGATCCCGGCTTGCCTGTGGTTCCTGGCGAAGCAGAAGACGACGCGGCAAGGAGAAGTGCTGTTCATCGACACACGCAAGCTCGGCAACATGATCAGCCGGGTTCAATCGGAACTGAGCGATGACGTGATCGAGCGCATCGCTGGTACAGTCGCCTCATGGCGTGGTGAGACGGATGCAGTCGAATACGCTGATGTGCCCGGATACTGCCGCAGCGTGAAGCTTGCCGAAATCGGCGAGCACGGCCATGTACTGACGCCCGGCCGTTATGTGGGGGCCGAGGAAGTCGAGGACGACGATGAAGCCTTCGCCGACAAGATGCAGGCGCTCACCGAGAAGCTTGGCGAGCAGATGGCGAAAGGCGCGGAACTTGACCAGTTGATCCGGCAGAAGCTGGGGGCGTTGGGATATGAGTTTTGATTACACGCGCTTTGTTGAAATCTTCGCGGAACATCAAAAAAATGGGTTGACGCGCCCCAAGAAAGTCAGAGGTACGGGAATACCTATGGTGAACATGGGTGAACTGTTCGCGTACCCACGCATAAAAAACATCCAGATGGATTTGGTTCCGGTTGAAGATAAGGAGAAACATTTCCAACTTGAACCCGGCGACCTTCTTTTCGCGCGTCAGTCGCTAGTTCTTTCGGGAGCTGGCCAATGCTCGCTATTTCTCGGGAACCGACAACCAACAGTTTTTGAGTCGCACCTGATTCGGTGCCGTCTAGATACATCCCGAGCGAATCCGGCCTTCTATTTTTACTTCTTTCGTTCACCAGGTGGTCGCCGTGCGATGGAGGAAATCGTTGAGCAGGGAGCAGGTGCATCTGGGATTCGAGGCAGTGATTTGGTCAACTTGTTGGTGCCTTTTCCTGCAAAGAAAGTGCAGGATGCGATCGCGTCCGTTCTAAGCACATTGGACGACCGAATTGCTCTCATGCGCGAAACAAATGCCACTCTCGAAGCCATCGCCCAGGCGATATTCAAATCCTGGTTTGTGGATTTCGATCCCGTCCACGCTAAACAACAAGGCCGCATTCCGGAGGGTATGGGCGAAGCCACCGCCGCGCTTTTCCCCGACAGCTTTATCGAATCGGAGTTGGGGCTCCTGCCGAGTGGATGGCGGAAGGCTGCATTAGGGGATGTTGTTGAAACGCTTGGCGGGGGAACCCCGGACACAAAAGAGTCCAGCTACTGGGTGCCGGCGGAGTATTGCTGGACGACACCGAAAGACCTATCGGGTATTCAATCGCCAGTCTTGTTGGATACGGAGAGAAAGCTGTCGGCCAAAGGCGTATCAAAAATAAGCTCAGGACTGCTGCCTACCGGCACCCTCCTGATGTCGTCACGCGCGCCCATTGGCTACCTTGCGATAACGCAGATGCCAATGGCGATAAATCAGGGCTACATCGCTATGCTTCCCGGAAGTATCTTGCCGCCGCTCTACATGCTTTTCTGGTGTCAGCGGAACATGGACACGATTAAGAGCCATGCAAACGGCTCAACCTTTATGGAAATCAGCAAAAGATCATTTCGTCCGCTCCCGATACTAGTACCGCCGCCGGACCTCCTTGATGCATTCGTTGCGGTAGCTGAGTCAATCTTCGGGCGCATAGTCGAAAACGAAAAGCAGGCCCGAACACTCGTCGCCGTCCGCGACATACTTCTACCACGCCTGATCTCCGGTCAACTCCGGTTGCCAGAAGCCGAGTCCCTGATTGACGAGGTAGCGGCATGAACGAGCCGGTCAACGCGCGCGAGGCCCTTTGGGATGAGTTCCTGAAACGCTGGCCGCTCGAATCGTTGCAGAGCATGTCCCTGCAGGAGTACACACAGGCCGGCAATGATGACTGCTTTGTCTACTGGCTGGAGGCGAAAACCGAAAGCCTGGGATCGATCTGGGGTGGTTCCGCGTTCAAGTTCGGCATCTTCTCGCGCAAGGACAAGACCGAGAAGGTCAGCGAAAGGTCCAGGAGCTACGGCGACGAATATGCCTGGTACAGCAAATACGGTGCTTCTCCGCAGGAAGCATTCGAGCAGGTGCGCGCGAGAATCGTCGAAGTCGCAACTGCTGCACGCGCAGGTGAGTTCGAGAAGATCCGCACGATCCATGTTGGTCGAGCCTTCAAGTGGAAAATTGCGTTCCTGTACCAGGACCGCCAGCACCCACAACTGATACCAGTCTACAGTGCCGAGCTTCTGGCGGCGTACTTGGGCGAAAAGCCCTCCAAAAGTTTGCTCGATTTGCAGCGAGCAGCCTTGGCTAAGCGTGGTGATGCCAACATTTTTAGTTTCGGGGAAGAAGTTTGGACTCGCGGCGAGGCGATTCTGAAGCAGTCTAGTCTTACCCCGCAGGAGGCTATCGCCTTTCTCGATGAGTATCCGGAGCGATTCCAGCCGATCAAGCAGGCGACCAAGTACATCGCCGGTTACGCGACATCCAACGGGCTGCAGTTGGCCGTCAACCGGAGCAGCGGAGTTGCGAAACTCTGGTTGCAACCAGGGGCATGGCAAGACGATGTCGCCGCATTACTGAATGACGCCGAGATTTATGGACCCGATCGTGTCCGGAACAGCAATCTTGGCGCCAATGCGCCGATGCTCGCGGAGGGCAACCCGGCCCTGCTGGTCACTGTACCCGACCGCGCGGCGCTGATCGAGTTGTGCGGCGCCTACGACGATACGGACGCTTCCGAGATACCAGTGGCCGAGACCAGCGCCGCATCACCGACAGCAGACGTGCCACTGAACCAGATTCTGTATGGCCCTCCGGGCACTGGGAAGACATACGAAACGATCGATGCGGCACTCGAGATACTCGATCCTGAGTTCCTGAAGGGGAACAACCGGGATCGCTCGGCGCTGAAGCGGCGCTTCGATACCCTGGCAGCCGATGGAAGGGTGCGTTTCGTCACCTTCCACCAGAGCTTCAGCTACGAGGACTTCGTCGAAGGGCTGCGTGCCGAACTGGACGAAGTCAGTAAGCAGCCCAATTACGTGATCGAGGACGGGGTGTTCAAGCAGCTTTGTCTCGATGCGACGCAGCGTCAGGCCATCGGTTCTGCGCTCGGCGTTGGGAACTCGCCGAGCATCTGGAAAATATCCATCGATGGCACCGGCCATAGCCCAACGCGGAACTACTGTCTTGCCAACAACGAGGCTCGCATCGGCTGGGGGCGCACGGGCGATCTTCGCCAGGCGAATCTGGATAGCCCGGAGTTCAATCTTGGAGTCAACGACAAACACACCTTGCAATCGTTTGCCCAGGAGATCGAAGTCGGCGACGTGCTGCTCTGCATCAAGTCCAATACCAGCATTGCTGCTGTTGGCTTGGTCCAGGGCGAGTATCGCTATGACAAATCGGTGCCTGCCGGCGTGCTCGAGGACTACTTCCATGTACTGCCAGTAAACTGGGTGCTGCGGGATCTCGACTTTTCGATCCTTCCGCTCAATGGCCAAAAGCGGCTCACGCAGAAAACCGTTTATGAACTAACGCGCTTTACCTGGCCGGAGCTGGAGACTGCTTTGATCGCTGCCGGTCATGCAAGGCCGCAGCCCGCCGACACCGCGCTTCAGGAGGAGCCGCGACCCTTCGTGCTGATAATCGACGAAATAAATCGGGGTAACGTCTCGCGAATCTTCGGCGAGTTGATCACCCTGATCGAGCCGTCCAAGCGTGAGGGCGCGGCGGAGGCTCTGACGGTACAGCTACCCTGTTCCAAGAAACGGTTCAGCGTGCCGGCCAACGTGCACCTGATCGGCACCATGAACACCGCTGACCGCTCGCTTGCCGGCCTCGACATTGCGCTGCGGCGCCGCTTCGTGTTCCGTGAGATGCCGCCGCGCCCGGATCTTCTCGATGGCGTAGAATTGGAGGGTATCGGGATCGGCGCGCTGATGCGGGTGATGAACCAGCGCATCGAGGTGCTGCTTGATCGGGATCACTGTCTCGGTCATGCGTACTTCCTACCGCTAAGGGGTCACGCGACGCTGACCCAGTTGGCATCGATCTTCCGTTACCAGATCCTACCGCTGCTGCAGGAGTATTTCTTCGAGGATTGGCAGCGCATCCAGTGGGTGCTGAACGATCACCGAAAGGCCGAGACAGACCGCTTCCTCATGCAGCCGCGCCTGGATCCACATCAGATGTTCGGCAACGGCATCGACATCGCCGGTCACGGCGCGCGATGGGAAATCAATGAAGCGGCTTTCAACCGGATCGACGCCTACCGCGGGATCATTGACGCGGGCGCTCAGGCGGAGCAGTGAAGGCCGAGCTCACCGTTCGCGAGTATGCGCGGCTTACGACAGATCCGGTGCCGGCTTCGCTGGACTGCGCGCAGGTTTCGAGCAGTGCCTTCGACTACCTGTGCAAGCTGAGCGAGTCGTTCAGCAAGGGTGGCGCCGCTCTGGTGCATATTGAAGGCCGACGCGAACTGCGGTTGGACAACTTTGTGGGGGTGGTGGAAACCCCTTGCGGCCTGCGGCTCGAGATTCTCCCGAAGCACTTCGAGGGCGGGGATTGCGTCAGGATGAGCCGCCGCCTGCTTCGGCGGATGATCGCCGAGGCGCTCGATCTTCCGCGGCGCGACGTCCGCGAAGCCAGCCTCGAGTTGTTCGATGAACCCTTGAGCGAGTGGGTCATGGCGCAGTTTCTGCGCGAACTGGATCAGCTGTTAAAGCGGGGTGTGCGCTTTGAATACACCCGTGTCGAGGAGGAGCAACGCTTCCTCCGCGGCCAGCTGGATATGATCAGACAACTGCGACAGCCTCCGGGACGAAAGCACCTGTTCCAGATTCGGCATGACCTGTTTTTGGCCGACCGACCCGAGAATCGACTGCTGAAGCTGGCGCTGGAGCGGGTGTGCACGGCGACCCGGCAGCCTGACAACTGGCGTCTCGCCAATGAGCTGCGGACCTTGTTTGCAGAAGTACCGGCCAGCACGGCCGTGTCCGCTGATTTTCGGCAGTGGCGCCATGATCGCTTGATGGCCCACTACCGGCCGGTCAGGCCCTGGTGCGAACTGATCCTGAACCAGCAGATGCCCCTGTCCGTCGCCGGGCCGTGGCGCGGAATCAGCTTGCTGTTTCCGATGGAAAAGCTGTTCGAGCGTTTCGTTGCGGCGTCGCTCGACCGTCAAGTTAGCCCCGGAGCGACGCTCCAACAGCAGGCGGCACGTCATTCGTTATGCCGTCACAACAACGGCTGGATGTTCGAGTTGCGGCCCGACCTGCTGCTTCGGGCGGGCAGCGGGCTCTGGGTGCTGGATGCGAAATGGAAGCGAATCGATGCCACGGACGAATCCGGCAAGTACGGACTGAGCCAGGCCGATTTCTATCAGCTGTTCGCCTACGGCCAAAAGTATCTGGGTGGCGAGGGTGACCTGGTTCTGATTTACCCTAGGCGCGGCGCGTTCAGCGAGCCGCTGCCGGTATTCTCGTTCACCGAAGAGCTTCGTTTGTGGGTGCTGCCGTTCGATCTGGAGGCGCGGGTTCTCATTGGGGCGGACCGCGCCCAGTTGCCACTGCGACCTGCTGATGCAAGAGAGCCCATCGCCTCGAGCGGGGGACTTGTACAGAAACTAGCTGACGTCTATACAAGGCACGGATAGGATGTATAAAAAATGCGATTTCCTATACACGCTGACAAGATCGGGGGCCGAAATTACTACTTCAACGTCGCCCTGACTCCCATCCTGATGGGCACTGAGCGGTGACGGAGGGCCAGCTTGAACACGAAGCCCTCGGCTGGCTGGCTGACGTCGGCTTTACTTGGTTATTTGGCCCCGAACTGGCGCCCGACGGCGCCACCCCCGAGCGACAGAGCTATCAGCAGGTCATTCTGGTCGGACGCCTGCGCGACTCGATCAATCGACTGAACCCGGAAATCCCGTCGGCCGCGCGCGAGGATGCACTGAAGCAGGTGATCGACCTGGGTATCCCCTCGTTGCTCTCCGCCAACCGTCACTTCCACAAGCTGCTTGTCGGCGGCGTGCCGGTGCAGTACCAGAAGGACGGCGAGACGCGCGGCGATTTCGTGCGACTGATCGACTGGGTCGAGCCATCGCGCAACGAATGGCTCGCGATCAACCAGTTTTCGATCAAGGGACCACACCACACGCGCCGGCCCGACATCATCCTGTTCGTGAACGGGCTGCCGCTGGTGCTGCTGGAGATAAAGAACCCGGCAGACGAGAACGCCAATATCTGGAAGGCGTACGACCAGCTTCAGACCTACAAGTCGCAGATCCCTGATGTATTCCAGTTCAACGGCTTTCTGGTGATCTCCGACGGCAGCGAGGCGCGTTTCGGCTCCCTATCTGCCAGTGCGGAGCGTTTCATGCAGTGGCGCACCATCGACGGTGTGACGCTCGATCCGCTCGGCCACTTCAACGAGCTCGAAACGCTGATTCGCGGCCTGCTGGCGCCGGCGACGCTGCTCGAGTACCTACGCTTCTTCGTGCTGTTCGAGGATGACGGCGCATTGGTCAAGAAGATCGCGGGCTACCACCAGTTCCACGCGGTGCGCGCCGCGATCGGGAAGGTGGTTGCGGCCTCGAGACCGGGCGGCACCCACAAGGGTGGTGTGGTCTGGCACACGCAGGGCAGCGGCAAGAGCATAACCATGACCTGCTTCGCCGCGCGCGTGATGCAGGAGGCGGCGATGGAGAACCCGACCATCGTCGTCATCACCGATCGCAACGATCTGGACGGTCAGTTGTTCGGCGTGTTCGCGCTCGCGCAGGACTTGCTGCGGGAGACCCCGGTACAGGCCCTCACGCGGCAGGATCTCCGTGACAAGCTGGGCAACCGCCCATCCGGTGGCATCGTGTTCGCGACGATCCAGAAGTTCATGCCGGGCGCCGACGAAGACGTGTTTCCGATGCTCTCGGATCGTCACAACATCGTTGTGATCGCCGACGAAGCGCATCGCAGCCAGTATGGCTTCGAAGCCAGGATCAGGCCGCTCAAGGATAATCAGCCGCCCAGCACGCCGTTGCCCGCCGATGAGGCGGCCGAAGGATCTGCTGCCTACCGAGTCGCCTACCAGGTCGGCTACGCGCAACACCTGCGCGACGCGCTGCCGAACGCCACCTTCGTGGCATTCACGGGTACTCCGGTCGCCAGCGAGGATCGTGATACGCGGGCCGTGTTCGGCGACTACATCCACGTTTACGACATGCAGCAGGCGAAGGAGGATGGCGCAACAGTTGCGATCTACTTCGAGTCGCGGCTGGCCAAGCTCTCGCTGAAGGAGGAGGAACTTCCCCAGATCGACGACGAAGTCGATGAACTCGCAGAGGATGAGGAGGAAAGTCAGCAGGCGCGCCTCAAGAGCAAATGGTCGGCTCTGGAGCGGATCGTAGGCGCAGAGCCCCGAATCGCGCGGGTGGCCGCCGATCTCGTGGCTCACTTCGAGGAACGCAGCCAGGCTCAGAACGGCAAGGCGATGGTCGTCGCGATGAGCCGCGAAATCTGCGTCCACCTTTACAACGAGATCATCAAGCTCAGACCGGAATGGCACGATCCCGACCCCGAAAAAGGAGCGATCAAGATCGTGATGACGGGGTCGGCGAGCGACAAGGCACTGCTGCAACGTCATATCTACCCCGCCCAGGTGAAGAAGCGGCTCGAGAAACGCTTCAAGGACCCGGAGGACCCGCTGCGTATCGTGATCGTGCGGGCCATGTGGCTGACCGGGTTTGACGCCCCCTGCGTCCACACGCTCTACATCGACAAACCCATGAAGGGGCACAACCTGATGCAGGCGATCGCGCGCGTGAATCGGGTATTTAAGGACAAGGAGGGCGGCCTGGTAGTCGATTACATCGGCATCGCCAACGAGCTCAAGAGCGCCCTGAAGGAGTACACGGCGAGCAGCGGTCGCGGGCGACCTACGGTAGATGCCGCGGAAGCGTATGCCGTGCTGGAGGAGAAGCTCGACATCCTGCGCGGACTCCTGCACGGGTACGACTACACAGACTTCCTCACGGCGAGCCACAAGCGACTGGCCGGAGCCGCCAACCATGTGCTCGGGCTGAAGGACGGCAAGAAACGGTTCGCGGACGCCGCGCTGGCGATGAGCAAGGCGTTCACGCTCTGCTGCACCCTGGACGAGGCCAAGGCCGTGCGGGAGGAAGTCGCCTTCATGCAGGCCGTGAAGGTGCTCCTGACCAAGCGCGAACTGACCAGCAAGAAGCTGACGGACGAGAGGCGGGAGCTCGCAATCCGGCAGATCATCGGTTCCGCGGTGGTGTCCGAAGAGGTGGTGGACGTGTTCGATGCGGTCGGTCTGGACAAGCCGAATATCGGGATTCTGGATGACGAGTTCCTGGCCGATGTCCGCAACCTGCCAGAGCGTAACCTGGCCGTCGAATTGCTCGAGAGATTGCTAGAGGGCGAAATCAAGTCACGGTTCGCGGGGAATATCGTCCAGGACCGGAAGTTCTCCGAGCTCCTGGCCAACGTCATCAAGCGTTACCAGAATCGCGCCATCGAGACGGCCCAGGTCATCGAAGAACTGATTGAAATGGCTAAGAAGTTCCGGGCGGCGGCCAACCGGGGCGAGCAGCTGGGCCTGACCGAGGACGAGGTGAGGTTCTACGATGCGCTGGCAGAGAACGAATCGGCCGTCCGCGAACTGTCGGACGACACCCTGAAGCTGATCGCTCATGAGCTAACCGAGAACCTGCGCCAGAATCTGAGCGTGGACTGGTCCGCGCGCGAGAGTGTCCGGGCGAAGCTGCGGCTTATGGTCAAGCGCATCCTGCGCAAGTATAAGTACCCGCCGGATCAGACGGAGGCGGCTGTGACGCTGGTGCTGCAGCAGGCGGAGGCGCTGGGGGAGGCGTGGAATGCTGCCTAATCTAAAACTAGAAGTTATGAAACCTTATAGACAGTTTGGGGGGGCATCCCAATACGTTGATTTTTATACATTGACTGTCAGTTCGTTGCGGGTGGTCGGGTCTGGAGGGGTGCGGCCGTTTAGCAAGTTCCACCGCCTCTAATCGTGTGAAAACGATCGGTGCGAGAGACGGATGCCCGCGTTGTGCGTATCATCTGGGCTATAGACAAGGGGGTGCGACGCACGTATGCCACGAATCGCTTCAGCGATGAAGCCTCTATACGATCGTCTTAAGGCCGAAGGGCTAGATCGACCGTTCATCCAATCAGCAATCCTGCCGGACTGGTGGGACGATGAATTGTACGCACAAGATTCCAATCGCCTCCTAGCGCAAATGAGCATTGCGCAGTTCTTGGATGTACGGTTGCAGCAAGTCGCGCGTGAGGACGCCCCCATTGGGCCAGCAATTCATAACGTACGACTCAAGCGAGGCCGGAACGCGGAAATCAATGAGGTCGCAGGAGCTGTCGCTGCGGCGGTACACGCCGCGAAAGTTACGGCGCGGCTTATGAATGACCGGCTACCCTTCACAGGGCTTCGGCCGGCGTTGGAAATTCGAAACCAGCTGCTCTCTAGACCGGATTGCGCTTGGCCGGATCTGGAAAGGTTGGTGGATTATTGCTGGGAGCACGGCATAGGCGTCATCCATGTCACGCGCTTGCCCAAGGTTGCTGGCTCCAAAAAGATCGCAGGGCTTGCAACATTCTCTGGTAATCGTCCGGTAATCGTGCTCTGTTCAGGCCGCGACAGTCCATCTTGGCTCGCATTTCATCTTGCGCATGAACTTGGTCACATCATGAGTGGGCATGTAGTGCCAGGTGGGGAGCCAATTGTTGATCTTAAGATTGAAGGATTGATCGACGAAGAGCAGGAGCGTGAGGCTGATCAATACGCTTTTCAGGTTATGACTGGCGAGCCAAACCCACAGCTTGCTGGATCGAGGATGACAGGTCCTCAGCTTGCGCTTGCGGCTCGCAGCTATGGCGAAAAGCATCGCATCGATCCTGGAACTGTCGCGCTCATATTCGGCTACTGTCAGGGGCGAATGCCTGTCGCTCAGGCCGCGTTAAGAGCATTGGGTGCGGGCAGTGGAGGGCGTGCGATTTTGGCTGAAGCGTTTCGTCGGCATGTGCCTCTTGACGACATCCCGGAGGGGATTCAGCGAAGCTTATCAGCGACAACGCAAATCTTCGGTCTTACGTCGATTCAAGACTCAAACGACTAATGGGGCGCTCAATGCGCAGGCGGTCTGGCGCCCTTTTGGTCGACACCGACATACTCATCGCGCTCGCTAGTTCGGGCACGCTTGAGTCTGTTGCTTCGAAATTTGGATTTGCGGTCAATCAACTTCGGCGCCTGGATGCAGCCGTGCCGCAGATTCGGAGGGGGAAACGCTTTCGTGATGTCTACGGAGAAGCGGTTCTGTGTCGGATTCTCCCTGTTGTCGAATCCCTTGAGGTAATTGACGCGCCAAACAATCTTGAGTTGCTCGACCAACTTAACCGACATATGGACAGCGGCGAGGCCTTGCTGTTGGCTGCCGCGATAGAGAACGGGTGCCCTTACGTTCTGACCGGAGACAAGAATGCGGTTCGAGCGTTGGCGGAGTCTCGGATCAACGCCTGTATTCGCGCGCTCCAAGGTCGAATCGTGATCCTCGAGGCTGTGCTTTGGATGTTAGTTGCAGAGAATCAACCGGCAGAGGTTCGGGAATGGTTCCGCGACTTGACGGATCATAAAACGTTGCGAGTCGTTTTAAGCGAGCACGTAACGGTCGATCACGCTACATGCCAAGGAGCGATCCGAAGCTACTACGATGAGGTTTATCGAGACGCCAACGGTCTGCTTTATAACCCTGACCCCGATCGGCTCGGTCTATAAGCGCATCCGTATTCGCAGATTCAGTCCGCAGCCGGATCGAACGTTTGGATTGCGATAGAGTTGACCCACCGCACCCTGTCTGATTTACGCTCCTGCACCTCGAGGTACAGCTGCCGTCCTGGCGCCAGTATGGCAGCCATGTCAGTTAGAGCTCTCCGTGGGAGCTTTGCCCACGCCGTCCAAGCGGGCTCGCCGCGGACCTTTTCGATCAGCCCTAGGCCGGAAGGCAATTTGTAAACTGGGATATGTCGGCCCCGGTATTCTCGGTATGTCGGAGAGCCATACTGGTCCAGCACAGCGATGTCTTTTAAGGTCGCATGGGTTTCCGAGGAGGGTGAATCGTCGCCATGTAAGGTGATGCTGAAATTCTGCCCGGCTCGCTCATCAGGGTAGGTAACAACGCCTGAGAGGCTGATCTCTGTTTCGCATTCGTAAACGGGGTCGTCATCCCTTCGCTCGAACGCAGATTGGGGGTGGCGCGCTGTAAGGCTGATTGAGGCTGCCGAGCGCGTGTTGTGCGTATCGACGCGGATCGCCAGCAAAGTATATTCGCCGCCCTTGGACTTGCTACTTAGTGCTTTATTGCGGGGCATCTAGGCATCCCACGCTGATAACGGCTTGCGATTGGCTCTCTTGAACTTGGCGCAGATAAGGGACAGGCGACGCCCAGCGAAACTGGCAGATTGCACTTAATATGCACTTACATCGGTTTATGTAAGTAAGTGCTATGTCGCCATGCCTTGTAAATTGGCGCGCCCGAAGGGATTCGAACCCCTGACCTCTGCCTCCGGAGGGCAGCGCTCTATCCAGCTGAGCTACGGGCGCAAAACTCTGTCGTCTCGATCGGCGCAGCGCCGGGATCACCCGGCAGGCCTGGCGGCCTGCTGCGCTCCCCTCGGCCAGTGGCCTCGGGTCCTGCCACTCGCCTGCAGGCTCGTGGCGTTCGCACGGGCCGACGCGATGCGTCGGTTGTTCCCGTGCTCACCCAGCTGAGCTACGGGCGCAAAACTCTGTCGTCTCGATCGGCGCAGCGCCGGGATCACCCGGCAGGCCTCGCGGCCTGCTGCGCTCTCGTGTGGGTTCGGCTTGAGGCGAACGAGGAACGATTAACTTTGTCCGGCTGAAGCCGGACCTACGGAGCGACGGCATCATAACCGCGGGTTCCGGGGGCGTCCATCATCAAAAGTGGCATATGACCGGTGCCGCAGTTTCCGCTGTCGGGGCATATGGCTATAATCCCGCGCGTCCAAACGGGGCCGGCGGCCTGCCGGTGCACTGCTTTCATGCCACAGCGAAGAGGTTTGCCCTAGTGTCCATCAAGCGCCAAGTGTGGGTTGCCGCCGTCGGAGTGTTCGCCTTGACCGGCGCGATGCTGTCGTTCGCGGTGACCGAGCAGGAGCAGCAGATCATCGACCGCATCAAGCCGGTCGGCGAGGTGTGCATCCAGGGCAAGAGCGATTGCGCCGCCCCCGTGGCTGCCGTCGCAAGCGGCCCGCGCAGCGGTGCCGATGTCTACGGCACGGCCTGTGTTGCCTGTCACGACACCGGCGCGGCTGGTGCGCCGAAGCTGGGCGTGGCGGCGGACTGGACGGCCCGTATCGCGCAGGGCGAGGAAACGCTCGTGAGCAACGCCATCAACGGTATCCGCGGCATGCCCCCGAAGGGCACCTGCATGAACTGCTCCGACGAAGAGATCAAGCTGGCCGTCGAGCACATGGTCGCCGGCAGCCAGTAAAACCCTCCCGATCCGTCTTGCGGTGGCTGGCTGGCATGCCGGCCCCCGCGGTTTCCGACCCTCCGCGCGGCTCGCGGCGCAAATAATCCCGTTCCCATTAGAAATTTTCTCAGCATTCGCCTATAACTAGCGCTCACGGATGAGAATTTGTGACGCACGGCACGGTTCCGTTATTGACGGGCAGGCCGGCATATGGGTGCGGCGAGTACATGGATTTTGGTTCTTTCGGCGAAAAACCCGTACGCGTGCTGCTGATCGATCGCGATCGCGGCGAGTACACGCTCATCGGTCAGCTGCTGAGCTCCCTGGGTCACGACGCCTACGAACTCACCTGGTGCTGGCAGACCGAGCACGCGATCGAGGCGATTTTCTCCGACCTGCATGACGTGGTCCTGCTCGACTACCAGAGCGACCCGGCCGCCGGGCAGGCGATCCTGGCCAAGGCGGTGCAGATGAACTGCCCCGTCCCGATCATCGTGATGACCGCCGAGATGGACCGCAACATCGATCGCGAGGCCATCCGCAGCGGCGCCTCCGATTATCTGCTCAAGGGGCGCATCGATTCCCAGGTGCTCGAGCGCACGCTGCGCTACGCGATGGAACGCAAGATCGCCGAGGCGAAACTGGCGCGCCTGGCGCACTACGATCCGCTCACCAACGTGCCCAACCGCATCCTGTTCCGCGACCGCCTGAGCCGCGTCCTCGAGCGCGCCCGCCGCGGACAGCAGACGGTGGCGCTGTTCTTCATCGATCTCGACGGCTTCAAGCAGGTCAACGACACCCTGGGGCACGAGGCCGGCGACGAGCTGATCCGCACGGTCGCGGAGCGACTCAGTCACTGCATGCGCAAGAGTGATTCGGTGGCGCGCATCGGCGGCGACGAGTTCACCGTGATCCTCGAGGACGTGGACACCACCTCGGATATCGTCAACGTGGCGCGCAAGGCCATCGACGTGATCTCGCGCCCGGTGATGCTGGGCGGACAGCAGGTATTCGTGGGGGCCAGCATTGGCATCGCGGTCTTCCCCGAGGCCGGCGAGGACGTCGACTCGCTGCTCAAGCACGCCGACATGGCGATGTACCAGGCCAAGGGCCTGCGCGGCAGTGCCTACCGCTTCTACACCGAGAAGATGAACGTCGAGGCGATGAACCAGATGTACCTCGAGGCCGACCTGCGGCGCGCGCTGCGCCGTGGCGAGTTCGAGCTGTACTATCAGCCGCGCATCGCGCTCGACGGCGAGCAGGTGGCCGGCGTCGAGGCGCTGCTGCGCTGGAACCATCCGGTGCGCGGCATCGTCCCGCCCGCCGACTTCATTCCGCTCGCCGAGGAAGTGGGGCTGATCGTGCCGCTGGGCTACTGGGTGATCCACCAGGCCTGTGCGGACATGCGCGCGATGGACGCGCGCAACGTCGATCCGATCCACGTCGCCGTGAACCTGTCGTTCAAGCAGTTCGCCGACGAGAAGTTCGCGCAGACGGTAGGCAACATCATCGATGCGGCAGGCATCGATGCGCGGCGCCTCGAATTCGAGCTCACCGAGACCGCGATCATGTCCAGCGTCGAGGACATCGAGCGCTGCATGCAGCTCATCCGCGAGCTCGGGCCGACTTTCTCGCTCGACGATTTCGGCACCGGCTACTCCTCGTTCGCGCACATCCAGCGCCTGCCCATCGGCGCGCTGAAGATCGACCGCAGCTTCGTGAAGAACGTGATCACGACGCACGACGCCGCGACGATCGTGAAGGCGATGATCAGTCTCGCGCACAATCTCGGGCTCAAGGTGATCGCCGAGGGCGCGGAAACCGGGGAACAGGTCGACTTCCTGCGCGATCACGCCTGTGACCAGGTGCAGGGCTACTTCTTCTCGCGCCCGCTGCCTTTCATGGACCTGCTGGACAAGATTCAGCGCACATTCTTCCCCGCCGCGTCCGCGGCAGCGACCCTGACCTTGTAGGAGCGGCCCATGGCCGCGACAATCGCGCGCATGGGCGGCGCGCCGCCGTGTGGCGCGGGCGCCGCATCGCCCCGAAACCCCGACAGTCAACCAAGGCCGAGAACATCATGAGCAACGGTTCCGACCCGAACCCCTATACCGAACGCAACGCGCGCGTCAGCCAGCCGCGCGACGCCGACGACTACACCGTGATCCTCGTCGACGAGCCGGCGCCGTACGTGCGCCGCATCACGATGAACCGCCCGGAGAAGCGCAACGCCCTGAACCACGCGCTGCGCGGCCAGCTGCTGCACGCGCTGCAGGCCGCCGACATGGACGAGAGCGTGCGCGTGATGATCATCCGCGGCGCCGGGTCCTGCTTCTCGGCGGGCTACGACCTCGGTGGCGGCAACGAGGGCATGGACTACCCCTTCTTCACCGCCGCGGGCGAAGGCCAGTGGCCGCGCCACGTCACCGAGGGCTGGATGGGCATCTGGGATCTGGCGAAGCCCGTGATCGCGCAGGTGCACGGCTACTGCCTCGCCGGCGGCAGCGAGCTCGCCACCGGCTGCGACCTCGTCTACATGGCCGAGGACGCGCAGATGGGCTACCCGGCCGTGCGCTTCGGCGTACCCGACATGCAGTTCCACCCGTGGCTGGTCGGCATGCGTCGCGGCATGGAGATGGTGCTGACCGGCGACCCGATCGACGGCATCGAGGCCGTGCAGCGCGGCTGGGCCACGCGCGCCTGGCCGCTGGCGGAGCTCGAGCAGCGCGTGCTCGAGGTCGCGCAGCGCATCGCGAAGATCCCGCCCGACATCGCGCAGCTCAACAAGCGCGCCGTGCACCGGCAGATGTCGGTGATGGGTCTGCGCGAGGGCATCCGCCAGGGCACCGAGCTGTGCTCGCTCGCGATCCACCAGAAGGG
>Ga0138256_10000633_pt1 | contig 38407 bp, 38 predicted proteins | sample KNB2016incub_MG_FD_105486 | JGI IMG/M metagenome (GOLD analysis project Ga0138256, IMG submission 105486) | Active sludge microbial communities from wastewater in Klosterneuburg, Austria - KNB2014incub_MG | ecosystem: Engineered > WWTP > Activated sludge > Unclassified | place: Austria... | reverse complement strand
TCATGAGACCGGCCACGCCAAGACCGTCGCCAACATCCAGGATGTCATCTCCTTCGTCACCGGCTACGGACCGGATTACAACCCCAGCAAGGTCAGCATCCAACTGGCCACGCTGAACACACGCTACACCCAAGCCGTCGCCAACCTCGCCGCAGTCAACGCCGCAAACGCACCGTGGGTCACCGCCGTCAACTCCCGCGATGCCATCTTCTCCCCCTTCTCCAAGCGCGTCACCCGCATCGTCAACGCCGTGCAAGCCTCCGACGTTCCTCCGGAGATCATCGCCGACGTCCGCGCCATCGCACGCAAGCTCCAAGGCAAGCGCGCCAAACCCAAGGGCCCGGATGTCCCCGATGATCCCGCCACACCGGAGGACGAAAGCCACCACAGCATCTCCGCATCGCAACTCAGCTTCGATTCCCGCATCGAGAACTTCGACAAGCTCATCCAATTGCTCACCGCGCAAGCGGGCTACACCCCCAACGAGAACGACCTCAAGCTCGTCACGCTCACCGCGCTCCTCGCCAGCATGAAGGCCGCCAACCTCGCGGTCATCAACGCCTACACCGTTGTGAGCAACGCCCGCATCACCCGCAACAAGGATCTCTATGATCTCATCACCGGCCTCGTCACCGTCGCCGCCGATGTCAAGGCCTACGTCAAAAGCCTCTTCGGCGCCACCAGCCCCGAGTTCAAGCAGATCAGTAAGCTCAAGTTCTTCCGCGTCAAGCTCTAGGAGCACGGGCCGTCACTCCCCCAGCGCCGTCATCCCGGGCTTGACCCGGGATCTCGTCAGGGCCACCCACCGTTTCGTAACGAACGCGCGTCCTCACCCAGCCGACTCGCACCAACTAAGCGACAGCACCACCCACCTACGCGGCTGTCATGCCGGGCTTGACCCGGCATCTCACAAATGCCTTCCCTGTAATAGCAGGACGCGCGTCCGCCCTATGCGAACGTGCATCCTTCTTTAGCGATCTCCCATCCGCGCTCCGGAAACGCCCTTCCGCATTCAGGAAACAGGCATCCAGTTCCAGCGTTCTCGCATCCCCATTCAGGAAACTCCCATCCACATTCAGGAAGTACGCATCATGCTCCAGCGAACTCCCATCCGCGTCGAGGAAGTACGCATCCGCATCCAGGAAGTACGCATCCGCATCCAGCAACCAAGCCTCCGCATCGAGGAAACTCCTGTCCGCATTCATGAAGTACGCGTCATGCGCGAGCGATCTCGCATCCGCATCCAGCAACCCCGCTATCACTTCGAGGGATCTCCGATCATTGCGTAGGATCCCCCGCCCCCACGGATCTGTGATCCGTGGTTCACTCACCACCTCAAGATCTCAAGAGAATTGGTCCAGAACGCAGATCCGGACCAGCGCGAAAAGATTCACCCCTTCATCTTCCCCGGATCCTGTCGAGCATCGAACACATCGGTGATCCGGATCTCCATGCGATGAAGGCGATAGACCACCTTGTAGTGGCCGATCACAGCGCGACGATGTCCTAGCCCCTTGTGTTCCAGCCACGGCTCCACTTGTCCGCCGTGCGGGAATTGTTCCAACAGCTTCACGGCTTCCAGGATCCTCCCGATCGTCCGATCAGCGATACGCTCGCTGGCCTCCTTCTCCAAATAAGTATGGATCTCGTCCAGCCGCTCAAGCGCCCAAGTGGACCAAACGACCTTCACTTCGCGCGTTTCGCTTTGAAGTGCGCGATAACCTCCTCGTGGGCATGGGTGCGCCCCGCCTCGAAGTCCGCCTCGGCCTTGTCGGCACGGCTGGAAAGCTTAGCCTTCCAAAGCTCCTCCTGATCAACGCGCTTGAAAAAGCGCAGAGCGTGCTCAAGCAGGCTCTGGTCCTTTTCCTTCTCGATCAAGCGCATCAACTCGGCGCGTAGTTGGAGAGCGGTCATTGTAGCTCGATTTGATCGCAAGTTATGCGCGTAGGATCCCGAACCCGCGCAGGCTCACCACGGAATTGGTGGACCCTACGCCAATACTTCCGCCGGGGTCCGCTCCGTTCGTCGTTATGTCGTGCGCACACGCACTTCCGCTGCCAGAAGGTCCGCACTACCTTCATGGTCCGGTGCTTGACGACCGCCGCACCTATACCCACACCTCATGGACCTGAACCAATTCACCATCCGTTCCCAGCAAGCCATCCAACAGGCGCAGACCATCGCCAGTGGGAATGGCCAGCAGATCCTGGAGAACGGCCACATCCTCAAAGGCATCCTGGAAGTGGATGCCGACGTAACGCCCTTCCTCCTGAAGAAGCTGAACGTGAACTTGGACGCGATGCAACAGGCATTGGATCGCATCATCGGCACCTATCCGAAACAAAGCGGAGGGCAAGTCACGCTTTCGCGCAACGCGAGTACCACGCTCACGAAAGCACTCGCCGCGCTGAAGGAATTCGGTGATGAGTACGCGAGCGTCGAACACTTGCTCATCGGCGTGTTGGAAAGCGGCGACACGGTGTCGCAATTGCTGAAGGACAACGGCGTGAACCGCAAGGACCTTGTCGCCGCGATCAAGGAACTGCGCAAGGGCGCGAAAGTGACCAGCCAGAGCCAGGAAGAGACCTACAACGCGCTGAACAAGTACGCGAAGAACCTCAACCAACTCGCCAAGGCGAACAAGTTGGATCCCGTGATCGGACGTGATGAGGAGATCCGCCGCGTGTTGCAGATCCTCAGTCGCCGCACCAAGAACAACCCGATCCTCATTGGTGAACCCGGCGTGGGCAAGACGGCCATCGCCGAAGGCATCGCGCAACGCATCGTCAGCGGCGACATCCCCGATGACCTCAAGAACAAGCAGGTCTTCAGCTTGGACATGGGTGCGCTCATCGCCGGGGCGAAGTACAAGGGCGAATTCGAAGAGCGATTGAAGGCCGTGGTGAAGGAAGTGATCGCTGCGGAAGGCAGCATCGTCCTCTTCATTGATGAGATCCATACGTTGGTGGGTGCGGGCGGTGGCGAAGGCGCTATGGATGCCGCGAATATCCTGAAGCCCGCACTTGCGCGTGGCGAGTTGCGCGCCATCGGTGCCACCACATTGAACGAGTACCAGAAATACTTCGAGAAGGACAAAGCCTTGGAGCGTCGCTTCCAGAAGGTGATGATCGAAGAGCCTTCACGCGAGGACGCCATCAGCATCCTGCGCGGCCTGAAGGAGAAGTACGAGAGCCACCACAAGGTGCTGATCAAGGACGCCGCCATCATAGCGGCTGTGGAACTCAGCACGCGCTACATCGCCGATCGCTTCCTGCCGGACAAGGCCATCGACCTGATCGATGAGGCCGCGAGCAAGTTGCGCATGGAGATCAACTCGAAGCCCGAGGAACTCGACGAGATCGATCGCCGCATCATGCAGTTGGAGATCGAACGCGAAGCGATCAAGCGAGAGAACGACGAGCCGAAACTCGCCGAGTTGAACAAGGAACTCGCGGAACTGAGCAACGAACGCGATGGCCTCAAGGCCCGTTGGGAAAGCGAGCGCCAACTGGTGGAAGCGATCAACAGTGCCAAGGACCGCATCGAGCAATTGAAGTTCGATGCGCAACAGGCCGAGCGCGAAGGTGACTTCGGAAAAGTGGCCGAGATCCGCTACGGCCGCATCCAAGAGACCGAGGCCGAGTTGAAGAAGGCCAAGGACGACCTGCTCACCATGCAGGAGAACAGCAAACTGATCAAGGAGGAAGTGGATGTGGAGGAGATCGCCGCCGTGGTGAGCCGCTGGACCGGCATCCCCGTTACGCGCATGATGGAGGCCGAACGCACCAAGCTCTTACAACTGGAGGACGAGTTGCACAAGCGCGTGATCGGTCAGGACGAGGCCGTACACGCCGTAGCCGACGCCGTGCGCCGCAGTCGCGCAGGCATGGGTGATGAACGCCGACCCATCGGTTCGTTCATCTTCCTCGGCACCACCGGCGTGGGCAAGACCGAACTCGCCAAGGCGCTCAGCGAAGTGCTCTTCAACGACGAGCACGCCATGACGCGCATCGACATGAGCGAGTACCAGGAGCGGCACAGCGTATCTCGCTTGGTGGGTGCGCCTCCGGGCTACGTCGGCTATGATGAAGGCGGACAACTCACCGAGGCCGTGCGTCGCAAGCCGTATAGCGTGGTGTTGTTGGACGAGATCGAGAAGGCCCATCCCGACGTATGGAACGTGCTGCTGCAAGTTTTGGATGATGGACGACTCACGGACAACAAGGGCCGCGTGGTGAACTTCAAGAACACCATCATCATCATGACGAGCAACATCGGCTCGCAGATCATCCAGGAACGTTTCGAGAAGATCGAACGCGGCAACCGCGAGGAGATCATTGAGAACACGAAAGTCGAGGTGATGACCTTGCTCCGCGCCACCGTGCGCCCCGAGTTCCTGAACCGCGTGGACGAGATCGTGATGTTCCGTCCGTTGGGCCGCGAGGATGTCCACAAGATCGTGAAGCTGCAACTACACCAGCTCATGGTGAAGCTGAAGGAAAAGGACATCAACCTGGTACCGAGCGAAGAGTTGATCGACCACATCTCCGAGACCGGCTTCGACCCGCAGTTCGGCGCACGCCCCATCAAGCGCATGATCCAGCGCGAGCTACTGAACGAACTGAGCCGCCAGATCATCGCGGGCACCTTGGAGACCGGCGTCGAGCAGGTGATCGATGTCTTCGATGGCAGGATCGTCATCCGCAAACCGATCGATGAGAAGGAGAAGAACGGGAGCGCGAAGCGGAAGGCGAAGGCCGGGGCTTAACCGCCGAATGCAGGAACCGCAGAGAAGCAGAGGGCGCGGAGGAATGCAATGCGCTAGCCGCAGATAGAATATCAAGCAGGCTCAGGAATGTGAAGCAGTAGGTTGCGGTGCCTCCCCATCCATTGTCGTAGAAAGTGAGTTCGCATTCATCCGCGTTATCCGCGGCCGTCCTTACGGATGCGCGTAGAACATCTGCAGCTTGAAGGCCGGGCGCTCGCCACGCACCATGCGCGTGCCCGCCGGTTCGGCCACGTACTTGCGTTGGATCATGTGCGCATGCGCCGCCAAGTGGCCTACGGGCAGGATCACGTACGGCTGTATCGGCAACAACCAGCGTTGCAACTCAAGGCCCACCTCCGGTGAATCGGCGACGATGAGGCCGTGACCCAAGAGCGGCAAGGAAAATCCGCGTACGCGAGAACCTTCCACATACACACTACCGAGGTAACTGTGCTCACGCAGCAACTCGCCGCGGTCCTCGCCGCTGGCTTGCCGGTCCATGTGCAGCACGGCCATCATGTGCTCGGGTTCCATGTTCGTCACCTCGTCCTTGCTCGCGTTGATGAAGAGGCCGTCCTCATAGCGAAGCAATGCACCGTCGTTCTCGAAGCCGAACTTTTCCCAGAAACCTTCAGTGTCCTCGCGTGCAATGAGCAATTGGCCGGTGGTCCCCTGCCCTTCCATCCATTCCACCATAGCGGTGGTAAGCGCCTTGCCCACACCCAGATCCATCCAGAGCGGGTTCACGAAGAGCTCACGGATCCACCCGGTGTCGCCATGGACGATCGCGCAGATGTATCCGGCGAACTCGCCGTCCATCGTGGCCTTCAGCACGTGCGCGTATGGTGTGAAGAAATGCCAGAGCACGGCGCCCTGCATCTCCGGCTCATCGGGCAACAGGGCGTATACCGTGTCGAGATCGGCGCGTTGCAGGCGTTCTATGGAGAGTGTGAAGTCCATCGGCATCGCGAAGGATGGAAAAGGATGGAAGTTGTGCAAGTCGATCGTGGGATCGATCGTGCATAACCGATCGGCCATTCACTGGGATGCGAACCACTACCCGACTACTTTGCTCCCCGGACAGAACGAAATCCGGGGATGAGCCCGGAGCGACAGAACGATGACCTTCACTGCACAGATAGACGACCTCACCACCGCCCTGCGCCTCACCCGTGCGCGCATTCTGGCCCCGGTGGATCCTTTCCAGAACCAACTTCCTCGCGACCCCGAGGTGTTCGTGGAGGACACCTTGCTCTACGTGATGGACCAGTGGACGGCCGACCTGAAGGAACAGGGCCACGTGCTGGAGGAGGATCATGCATGGAAGGATGTGGTGAACCACTACCCGCGCTACGTGATGCGTATGGCCGGTGGCGATCTGGTGCAACTGCACTTCACCGGTGAGTATCCGCGCTCGCTCTTCCTGAACATCAGCAAGGGCTTCCGCAACGGACAGCAGTTCAGTGATGCACGCCACGCCAGCTTGGAGTTGCCCATCACCACGGATGCCAACGCGCTCCTCGCCAGCTTGCTGGAAGGGTTGAAGGGCATCGCGACGTAAGAGCCGTAGAATGCCTCAACGCGGAGGCGCGAAGTCGCAAAGGCCGCAGGAGTTGTTGCACGGTTGCTTTACGCACCATCCGCCCCACCTCTTCCAATGGATATGGAGGATCGTATTCCTCTTGCGCCCTCTGCTCCTCGGCGGTTCACATGCATTCCCTGCGTTCTCCGCGTTCATCGCGCCTCTGCGGTGAGCCCTCTTCCCCTCATGTTCGCACCTTTGTCCCATGGAGAGCACACAACGCAGCGTGACCGCGGAACTTTCCGGCGCGCCCTATACCACCCGGATCACCTCACGCGGATTGGAACTCGTTGCCGATGAACCGGCTGACCACGGTGGCGCGGATCTCGGCATGCGACCGCATGAGATCCTACTGAGCGCGTTGGCGAGTTGCACGGCCATCACCGTGCGCATGTACGCGGACCGCAAGCAATGGGACATCGGACCGATCCGCGTGACCGCCACCATGGAGCGCAAGCAGGAAGGTCGGGAGGTGGAAACGAACATCCAACTGACCGTGGGGATCTCCGATGCGGTACCGGCCGACCAACGCGAACGCCTCTTGCAGATCGCAGGCTTGTGTCCGGTCCACCGCACCTTGCAGAGCCCGATCACCATCACCAAAAGCCTGGAAGCATGAGCAAGGAACACACCTTTACCAACGGCGAGGTCACTATTGTGTGGAAGCCGGATGTGTGCATCCATAGCCGGAAGTGCTGGACAGGACTTGGAGCGGTCTTCCAGCCGGGGAAAAAGCCGTGGATCAAGCCGGAAGGGGCCACCACCGAGGCCATTGTCGCGCAGATCAAACAGTGTCCGAGCGGAGCGTTGAGCTTTCGCATGAACCATGGGGAAGCGGAGCCGGAGCGAGAGACAACTACAACAGTTGCCGCCGTGGAACTGATGCCGAACGGCCCATTGATGGTGAAGGACCGTTGCACGGTGCAACACAGCGACGGTCGCACCGAAGAACGCACACGCACCACCGCGTTCTGTCGCTGCGGAGCTTCAGCCAACAAGCCTTATTGTGATGGTACCCACCGCACGAACGGATTCACGGACGCGGCATAAGGACGTGATCGTTCGCCGGACGGTCGTTCGGCCCTTTACTCCGTTCCTGCATGGGGGCTACCTTTGCGCGTAATCGACCTCCGCTCCTAGAGTTATGATCATCCAGGACCCCAACCGCGCAGTACTTAGCCCGGCCCAGAAAGCGCGACGCATCAACGCTGATTCCGACCTGTACGGGACCTTCGCCGAGATCGGCGCCGGGCAGGAGACGGTGCGCCACTTCTTCCGTGTGGGCGGTGCTTCGCAGACCATCGCGAAAGCGATGAGCGCCTACGACAAGGACTTCAGCAATGCGATCTACGGACCGGAACCCGGCAACCGGTTCGTGTGCGAGAGCCGCTTGAAGAACATGTTGCGGCATGAGTACGGGCTGATCATCGATCGCTTGGACCGCAACGACCACCCGACCGAGCGCTTCTTCACGTTCGCGAACACGGTGGCCTCCAGCACCATGGAGAACCCGCACAGCGGGCATGGTTGGGTCGGCGTCCGTTTCCAGACCGCTCCGGATCAACCCACCAATGATGTGATCCTCCACGTGCGCTTGCATGAGCCGGACATCAGCTTGCAGCAGGAAGCCATCGGTGTGCTGGGTGTGAATCTGCTCTTCGGGTGCTTGATGCACTTCGACAACCCGGACCAGATCATGGAGGAACTCTATGACAACGTGAGCCGTCACGTCATGGAGATCGACATGATCCAGATGAACGGGCCGGCGTTCACGCAAGTGGACAACCGCTTGTTGAGCCTGCAACTGGTGAAGCGCGGGTTCACCGACGCCGTGCTCTTCGGTCCCGATGGCCAGAACCTGCAGGCCAGCGATGCGCTTTACAAGCGCAACATCCTCACCATCCGTGGCAGCTTCCGCCCGGTGACGAAGGTGAACATCGACATGATCATGAACGGCTACAACATGTTCATCAAGGAACAGCGTGTGGACCGCCAGAACCTGCAAGTGCTCTTCGAGATCACCCTCAGCAATTTGCGGTCGGATACCGGTGATGTGGACGAGAAGGATTTCATCGACCGCGCCGACATCCTCTGTTCGCTCGGGCAGACCGTGCTGATCAGCAACTACCAGGAGTACTACAAATTGGTGGAGTACTTCAGCCGGTACACCAAGGCGCGCATGGGCCTGATCATGGGCGTGAACAATCTGGTGGATGTATTCGATGAGAAGTACTACCGCCACTTGAACGGTGGTGTGCTGGAGGCCTTCGGCATCCTCTTCCACCGCGACCTGAAGATCTACGTGTACCCGAGCCGGACCACAGCGACAGCGGAGATCATGACCCTGAGCAATATGCCGGTACACCCGCGCCTGCGACCATTGTATGACTACCTGCTCTTCAACAAGCGCATGGTGGACATCGACAATTACGATCCCAATGTGCTGCACATCTTCAGCAAGGCCGTGCTGGATATGATCCGCGCCGGACAGCACGGGTGGGAGGGCATGGTTCCGCCGTACGTGGACAACATGATCAAGGACAACCGTTTGTTCGGCTACGTGCCCACACGCGAGGACAAGGCCTTGACCACTGGCGTGAAGGTCTGAAGGGATCTCACCACCTTCTCGGATGGCGACTTGCTTTCAGGTTCGCACTTGGTAGAGGACCGTTGTTAAGACATTGGTCCCCTAATTTGGCCGCGCTTCCCAATGCTTCCCTCGCCCACCCCGATCGCGCAGCCTTTGCGCAAGCGTGATCCCGCGTTACGGTCGTATCCTTTTCCGTACAAGGCGTGGCTCACCATCAGTAGTGATCCGGACAATACCCTCATCGGCGATTGGGAACAACTGCACGCGCTGATCTGGAAGGAACTCGGACTCCCATTCGCGGATTCGCTCTTCATCCGTTCCTACAACGAAATCCTGCCGGACCAGGTGGACCTGCACCGGTATCCGCAGATCCTCGATGCGCATCCGCACGACACCATTCATACGTGGGGCGATTTCATGTTCGCCGGTGCGCGCGCTTTCCACCGTCCGGATGCCGAGGCGCATGCGGCCATCCTGCTGGACCGTGGATTCGTACCACGGGTGTGGGTGGACCACAGCATGTTCCCCGGCAACCTCATGCACCGTCACCAGTACGGCGGCATCCCGGCGTTCAAGGATCTCTCCGGACACAGTTATCCCAACCCGTTGTACAGTCTGGACATCATCCACCGCAGCGGCGTCCGTTACATCTGGGACGGTGCCGTGACCAACGTGCTCGGGCAGGATCGTCCGCAGAGTTTGTGGGCCGAACACCGGGAACGCGCGGGATCATTCACCAAGGCGCAGAAGAACATCCTGCTACACCGTTTCGGAGCGGCATTCGGACTGGGTGCGGGATTCCGGGCGCAATTCATCGGCAATGATGCCTGTCGCGCATTGCGCTTCCCGGATGGCACGGCGCTCTACGTCTTCCCGCGCTACGGCGAACCACATCTTGCCGATATCCACGGTATGGGTGAATTGCTCTCGGCGGAAAAGCTCGATCTCCTTACCCAACGAGGAGGCACCACGATCATCTACACGCATCTGGGTAAGCGTCGTCCGGACGCGATGAAGGACGCGCAGCACATTCCACCGCATACGCAAACCGCACTGCGTGACCTGGCTCGTCGCTTTAGCGAAGGAGAGATCATGCTCTCCTCCATCTCGCGGATGTTGGACTACCTGATCCTGCGTGATCATATCACGATCGATCGGGAACAGCGCACGATCAACTTCAACGCTGATGGTATCGCCTTCGAAAGCATCGGTGCGAATGAACTGAGCGGCCATGCATTCAGCATTTCGGGGTTGGGAAGTGAAGGTTCACAGTATCGCGTGGTAGGCACGCATGGACCACTTCAACCTACGGTGGAAGCACATTACGGAGAGCACTTCACCTTGCGCTTCGCGTGACCGGTACCGGAACGGATCCGGAACTTCGTCCGCACATGCGTGGTACGGTCGCACATAACGCCCATCGCTCCGCGATCCATTGGCTCGGCATCGAACCCGGTAGTGGAGCGATCCTTAGCGCGGGTGCGGACGGGAAGGTGATGGCGTGGGATCCTGCGGAACCGGAACAGGTCCGTGTGATCGCCAGTGTTCCCTCCCCTATCTATTGCGCATGGCAGGATGACCACGGACAGCGCATGGTCGTTGGAACCTCCGCAGGCGAATTGTTCGTGTTGAACATGGATGAACGACGGGAGGCCCAAAGGATCCAAGCGCATGGGCTCGGTATCTTCTCACTCGCGACGGATCGTGCGGGCCTCTTGTACTCGGCCGGTGGTGATGGGACCCTCGGCCTGTGGCAATGGTCGAATGGGTCCGTTGATCGCCTCGAACTCATCCGGCGCATTCCGCTTGGCGAGGCCAAATTGCGCGCCATCGCGATCCACGGTGATCAACTGGCTGTTGCGTGTGGAGACGGTCCGGTGCATGTCCTCGAAGCGGGAAGCATGAACGAGATCGCCACGATCACTGCGCATGGGCCAGGTGCCAGTGCGTTGGTATGGCATCCGGGTAAGCCGGTACTGCTCAGTGGTGGCAAGGACGGCGAAGTGGCGGTGTGGGACGTTCGCAATGACTTCAAGTCGTTGCTGCGGATCGCTACGCACCGCTCCACCATCTACCACATGGCCTTCAGCCCTGATGGAGCATTGCTCGCTACCGCCTCCCGCGACAAGACCGTGAAACTCTGGAGCGCAAAGGACCTCGATCCCGTGCAACGCTTGGATATCAAAGCAGGAGGACATTCGCACAGTGTGAACGCACTCGCATGGAACGGAAAGGATCTCTACACGGCAGGCGATGATCGCCGCGTGATCCGTTGGACCGTACGCTGATCAGAACGGGTAGAAGATCGGGATCAGCAACGTCGCGAGCAACCAGAACAGGATGTGCAATGGGAAACCCACGCGCATGAAATCGCGGTACTTGTATTGGCCGGCGGTGTATACCATGGCGTTGGTCTGGTAGCCGATGGGCGTCATGAAACTAGCGCTGGCCGCGAAACAAACGGTCATGATGAAGGGCGTCGGATCCAACCCGGCTTCTGCTGCCATGCTGAGGGCAATGGGTGTGATCAGTGCAGCTGTGGCTGTGTTGCTCATCATCTCCGTCATGGCACTGGTGAAGATGTACAGCCCACTGATCACCGCCACCGGGCCCCACGGCCCGAGCACGGCCACCAATTTCCCCGCCATGCGGAGATCGAGCCCGCTGTTGTGCATGGCCGCACCGAGGCTGAATGCACCGGCCATGAGGAAGATCACTTTCCACTCGATGGATTCATAGACCTGCTTCATCGTGAGCCCGCCGGTAAGCACAATGAGGAGCACACCGATCAGGGCGGCCATCATCACCGGAAGGATGCTGAGGCTGCTGGTGATGACGACCCCGAGGATGACCAGCGCGACCAGCGTGAAACGCTTCCGATCGAAATCAGCCATGCCTTCCTGTTCACCAAGGATCGCGAAGGGCGCGTCCGGCTGGCCTTCGAGTTCCTTCAGGGAACGCACGTAGTGGTTCTTCACTTCGGCCAGGATCACATCTCCCGCGCGGAGCACGGTGTCGTGCAAGCGCTCGCGGACCACGTCCTCCCGATGGCGAACGGCGAGTGGTACAGCTCGATAACTACGGATGAGATCAGCCTCCCCCAAGGTCATCCCATCCAGCGGACTGCTGGCCGTGATCACCAATTCCACCATGGTGGTGCCGCGCGTGCGCAGATCGTCTCCCGCCATTTGCACCGTGGGCTTCACGGTGATGTTGGCGCGGTCCTTCAGCGCGCGGATCTTGTCCACATCGCAACGCACTTTCAGTACATCACCCGCTTCCAGTACCATATCACCGGGAGGAAGGTAGAAGCGCTGCCCATCGCGCATGATCTCGATGATGTCCATTTCCAGTTCACGGACCAGGGCGCTATCCATGATCCGCTTGCCCACGAAGCGCGTACCCGGCATCAACTCGATCTCGGTGAGGTAGCCTCCCATGCCGAACTTCTCCTTCAGGTCCTTCTGATCCTTGCCGCCGGGAAGCAGGTGCCGACCGATGAAGACCATGTACAGGATACCCACCACGAGGAAGACCAATCCCATGGGCGCCATTTGGAACATGCCGATCTCGGGGCCACCCAACTTGATGCTCAAACCGCTCACCACGATGTTCGTGCTCGTGCCGATAAGGGTGACCGTGCCGCCGAAGATGGTCCCGAAGCTGAGCGGGATCAGGAGCTTGCCGGGATGCATGTTCGCCGAGCGCGCCATCTGCACGGCGATCGGGATGAAGACCGCGACGATCGGCGTGTTATTCACGAAACCGCTAACGGTTCCCACCATCGCCATGAACACAAGGAGGCCCCACCGTTCATTCTTCCGGAAGCGTTCACTCAACCGCGGTCCGAGCGTACTGAAGACACCCGTCTTCATCAGCGCCGCACTGAGCACGAACATGAACGCGACCGTGAGTGTGGCAGCGTCGCTGAAGCCTGCAACGCCTTCGGCCGGTGTGATCACACCGCTCAGGACCAATGCGGCGGCGATCATCAACGCCACCAAGTCGATGCTCAGCTTCTCACTGACGAAGAGGATCAGCGCGCCAATGAGCACGGCAAGGACGATCCATTCGTTGGGGCTCATGATCCAAGGCTACGAAGTAACGGGGGCGGATTCGTATTCGATCTACGTGTGGTGAATGGAAGAGCACTATGGATCAGCCCCAGTTGGCCACATACCACGGGATCGCCCGATCCAACCCCTGTTGAAGGTCGATCTTCGGGCTGAAGCCCAGCACTTCGCGCGCTTTGGTGATGTCCGCCAAGGAGTCCCTGATATCTCCTCCCCGTTCGGGCGCATGTTCAGCTTTCACACCGGCGACGGCAGGATCGATGGATACAAGGGCGTTGCGCAAGGCGTCCACGAGTTCCAGCAGGGTGACACGCGACCCGTAGGCCACGTTGAAGACCTGCCCGAACGCGCGCTCCTCGGCACAGTTCACCGCTTTGATGACAGCTTCCACGGCATTGGCCACATAGGTGAAATCACGCGATTGCAAGCCATCCCCGTAGATCTGTGGAGATGAGTGGGCCAAGAAGGCTTTGATGAAACGCGGGATCGCCGCCGCATAGGGTCCCTCGGGATCCTGGCGCTCGCCGAAGACATTGAAGAACCGCAGGCCGATGGTGCGCATGCCGTGCAAGCGGTGGAAGAGCCGGGCATAGACCTCGTTGCCATACTTGGTGATGGCATAGGGCGAGAGCGGCTTGCCGATGTTCTCCTCGCGCTTCGGAAGTTCGGTTGAATCACCGTACACGCTGCTACTGCTCGCGAAAACAAAACGCTGAACTCCCTCCGCCTGTGCAGCTTGCAACACATTGAGGAATCCGCCGAGGTTCACCGCATGTGATGAGATCGGGTCGGCGATGGAACGTGGAACGGATCCCAACGCGGCCAAATGGACCACGACGTTCACGCCCTTCACTGCTTGCTCACAATCCGCTGTTTCGCGGATATCCCCCTCCATCAACTCAAAGCCTTCCACACCACCGAGGTGATCCAGATTGGAGCGCTTGCTCGTGGCGAAATTGTCCATGCAACGGACGCGATGCCCTGCGGCCAGCAATGCATCACAGACATGACTTCCGATGAAGCCGGCACCGCCGGTAACGAGGATGGTACGCTGAACCATGTGGGCGGCGAAGATATCCGGAGCAACCCGCCTGGTAGTGTCTCAGTTTGGAAGTCGCTGACTTAGGGCAGCTTACCGCTAAGCATGCGGCCGGTCGTACCTTCGCTGCATGCCGAATCCGAAAAGACCCGCTGACCTGAACAAGCGCGCCAAGACCATTCTCGACATCGCTACCGGCGAGAAGGAGAACGACAGCCGGAATCCAGCGGCCGTTGCTCTGGGCAAGCTGGGAGGAGCGGCCCGCGCCAAGAACCTCAGCGCCGCGAAGCGCAAGGCGATTGCGAAAAAAGCTGCTCGTAAGCGGTGGGAGTGAGGTCCCGATACAAGGAACGGATCATGATGTAAGAAATTGAGACCGCCTAAGATAATTCACCCGTCTCATCAGAACGATGAGCGCAATAATGATCGAGCCTCCGAAGAGGAAGGCCAGCGTAAGGAATCCGAACGTCCCGCTCACCTGGTCGATGCCGAGCCCCGCCAAGTCGTTCTGAAGGGTGGTCGAAAAGCGTGGCTATACCTCCCTGCTCCAGCAGTGGATATGACGGAGAAGGACTACAATACCATCGTGAAGCAAGTGGAACTATGGCGGGATACCATCTGAAGCATCAAAGCCGCCCTTAGAGCGGCTTTGTGCACCAGCACCTGACGTAACGTGGACGCCAAATACTGCAACAAATATACGGCATCAATGAAAAGGAGAGTAGCTACGCCTTAGAGCAATTGAAAACCCCGCGTGGGGCGGGGTTTTCGAGGTGCGGTCGGCCACGTTAGGCGGGTGGCTTGAGGAATGAACCTCCGACTTAGACCCTGTACAAGTGCTGCACTCTACAAAGGTTGAGGGGCTGACAGGAATGTTGGCCCTTTTTCCGTCCGCAAATGTAGACAACTTCGGGGTTTAGAAACTAAATGAACATAATGCTTATCAGTAAGCATTTTCTTTGTATGTTTGTCCTATGAACCAGTTGTCACTAGCCAAGCGCGTCCAGATCATCAACATGCTCGTGGAGGGTTCCAGCCTTCGTAGCACGTCCCGCGTGTGCGATGTGAGTATCAACACCGTCACCAAGTTGCTCGTGGAAGTGGGCCGCGCATGTGAGGCGTTCCATGATGAGAAGGTGCGGAAGGTGCAAGCCAAGAACGTCCAGTGCGATGAGATCTGGTCCTTCGTGTACAGCAAGGAAAAGAACGTCCCGGATGGGATGGAAGGCGCGGCGGGTGACGTGTGGACATGGACAGCCTTGGACAGCGATACCAAGCTGATGATCTCATGGTTCGTCGGTAGCCGCGATGGACATGCCGCCTATGAGTTCCTTGTCGATGTTCGCAGCCGCGTTGCCACCCGTATGCAAATGACCAGCGACGGGTACAGCGCCTACACCGGTGCGGTGGATGCCATCTTCGGACAGAACATCGACTACGCGCAACTGATCAAGATCTACGGCGCTGCCGAAGGGAAGGGCAACGAGAAGCGTTACAGCCCCGCAGAATGCACAGGCACCCGCTTGAACGTGGTGAGCGGCCGTCCTGACGAAACGCTGATCTCCACCTCACACGTAGAGCGTCAGAACCTCACCATGCGGATGGCGATGCGCCGCTTCACACGCCTGACCAATGCGTTCAGTAAGAAGGTGGAGAACCATTGCTACGCTATCGCCCTGCACTTCGTGTATTACAACTGGTGCCGCATCCACAAGACCCTTCGCGTTACCCCGGCAATGGAAGCAGGTCTTACCGATGACATCATGAGCATCGCCGATATCGTGAAACTCGCACACCCCAATTCAAACTGAGACACTACCACCCGCCTTACACGCGCGGACGCTTGATGTACAGATCGATCAAGGCCTTGCGGTCCGTTTTGTGGCTGCTGTTCACGGGAAAGGCCTCCACGAACATCAAGTCGGCCGGTATCATATACGCCGGTAGTGACCGCTCCAAATGGGTCGCTATAAGGGCCTGAAGTCCGGCGGCATCCGCGCCGGGTGCGGGACGAACGAAACCCACGATCCGCTTGACCACGTCGCCGCTTTTCAACGGAACGGCAATGGCGTCCGCTACGCCGGGTACCAACAACATTTGAGCGCCGATGTCACCCAACTCTATGCGGAAGCCGTTCAGCTTCACCTGCTCGTCGCGCCTTCCATTGAAGAAGAGGATCCCATCCTGGAACCAACCGTAATCGCCGGTACGGAAGCCGCGCTGTCCTTCATCCACGAAGAACTTCTCCGCGTTCAATTCATTGTTGTTCAGATAGCCGATGCTCACATGGTCACCGATGATCTCGATCTCGCCGGGCGCCTCCTTGGTGGCAACATTGCCATCGTCGGTCCGAGTACGGATGATAGAATCACGCTTCGGTCGACCCACCGGCATGTCGGTATAGTTCGCCAGCATGTCCCGTGTCACATCGATCAACGAGGTCGCCACGGTGGCTTCCGTAGGTCCATAGGTGTTCAACACACGCGCATTCGGGAAACGATGGAGCAGCCGTTGAGCGGTCATCTTGGGCAGGGCTTCCCCGCAGAAGAGGAAGGAATGAATGCTCGGCAATTCCGCACCCGTGAACGAAGGCTCGGTCAGGTACAGGTACGCGAACGTAGGCGTGCTCACCCACACCGAGCCACCATGTTCTTTCACGCGGTCCAGGAATCGGCGGGAATCCTTTGCCGTCTCCGCATCGTTCAGCAACAAGGTCGCTCCGGAATGAAGGCTGGTGAATAGCTCGTACACACTCAGGTCGAAACTGAATGGTGCTTGATTGATGAAGACATCGTCGGACGTGAACCCGAAGTCGTTCACCATCCATTCCAGAAATGCACCGGCAGCTTCGCGCGTGATCCGCACACCCTTCGGTTCGCCAGTGCTTCCACTTGTGAAGATGATGTAGCGGATCGGGTCCGACGGCCGATCCGGAACGCCTGCTCCCATTGCCGCCGCTGCGTTGCGACGGACCATACCTCGCTGGATGACGAAGGGAACATCATTCGCAAAGCCTTCGTCGGTATGATCGATGATGAGCGACGAACCTGTGATCGCGCGGATCCGCATCACCCGATCCATGGGCACCACCACATCCAAGGGGATGTACGGATGACCGAGCATCATGCACGCCGTCATCGCGCAGACCATCTCGGCCTCCTTGTGCCCACGAACAATGATGGGATGGCCAGCAGGTAGGCCGAGCACGCTGATCATGGCGGCCAATGACTCACATCTGGTCTTGAACACCGACCAGGAAAGTACTCCATCACTGCCGATCACAGCCGGTTTGTCCGGTGCACCATCCGTCTCTTCAAATTGACCGCTGACGATATCGAAGCGCATGATCAGTGCAGAAATGGGAACCTTCCGCTGAAGATATAGAGCGCGAAACACGCGAGGTTGAACATGATGAAGATGGAGATCGCCTTCACGGCCCAAGCAGGCGTCCTGCCCCAGAGATCGCGCTTGTACTTCCGGATGCGGTGCTGGTGGCTGTTGTACGCCACCGAGTACAGACCGAACAGGGAACCACTGATGATGTAGTGCGCCTCAAGCCCGTTCCAGAGACCCATGAGCAGGAAGGTGCTGAACAGGGCGATGTTCTGTTTGAGCAAAGGCCATGTGCGCAACCGCTGCACACCGCTCAGGCTTTTGTAGATCGGCCGGAAGAAATAATCGCGCAGCCAATCACCGAGGCTGATGTGCCAACGCTTCCAGAAATCGGGTGCGGTATCCGTGAGCCAAGGGCGATCGAAGTTCTTGGGCAGTTCGATCCCGAGCATCCGGCCCAAGCCAATGGCCAGCAATGAGTAGCCAGCGAAATCCAAGTAGAGGTACACCGAGTAGCCGTACATCGTCGCGGACATATCAGCGAGTGCGGTGCTCTCCTGTGGAAAGCGCGCGAGCCAGTAGCGATCCACGATCTCGGCACCGACGAACTTGTGCAAGAGACCGAGGATGAAGAATTCCCAACCCGCCAAGAGTGCTGCACCATTCAACCGCGACCAACCCTGATCCAGATCGGACTTGAAACGCTCGTAGCGATCGATGGGACCAGCGAGCAGGCTTGGCGTGAACAGCAGGAAGCTGATGAACTCGGAGAACCGGAACCGGTCACGCAACTGCTCGCGATCGAGATACACCTGTATGCAACGGAAGGTGATGTAACTGATCCCCGCGAAGCCGATCACATCCACCTCCCACTTGAGCTTAACGAGCACCATGGGGAGCGCGAGCAGCAAGCTGCCCAACAAGCCATGCAGCTTTCGCCACTTGAACAGGAGCACCCATGTGAACAGGCATTGGTACGCCGTGAACGTGAGCAATTGCACCGGCTTCGGGTAGTACACGACCACATAAACCAAACTGATGAAGGTGATCGCCGATCCGAAACCGACCATATGGCGCAAGGCCAATTTCGTCACGTACAACAGCGGCACGATCAGCGCGAAGAGCAAGTAGAAGTCGATGTCCGCGAAGGGCAGCATGCTTCAGAATTGCTGGTACACGAATTTCACCGAGCTCATGGCGGCATCCATGCTCACCAAGCGTGGATCATGCAACCAGAGCATGCCCAGCGCCAGCACCACATAGATGACCGTCCACTTCAGGATGCGCTGGAAAGTGTGCTGCTTGTTCATTGGAAGTGTGCTACTACAGCGCTATCGACCCGGTACCATCCCACAGGTCCGAGGTGCATGATGTCGGTGAGTGTGCCCGGGCGGTAGCCCGTAGTATCGCTGCGCCACATGTCGAGGTAGTCGAACCCGTTGTGATCCAATGCCGCTCGAACCGCGCCGATGGTCGGATCCAAGGTGTGGAGGTTGGTGTACACGAACGGATTGAGCGGCTGGATGACGAAAAGCGGATCAGCCTTGGTCTGTTTCAAAAAGTGGAGCAAGGTCTGCAGGTCCCGGAGTTCCTTGGAGTGATCCACCGGAACGGCTTCCACTTCACGCGTCGCGCCATTCACATAGGTGGAATAGTACTCGTCATTGACGAACGCATGATTGTTCGTACAAAGCACCAAGTGCCGCGCCGTGCCTTCACCCATCAAGCGGGCCCACTCTGCCGCTTCAATTGCGGGGATGGTCACAGCAGCTGCATCGGCCGTGGTTGTCGATACAGGGGTCATGTCCGTGATCGCCTTCACGCCGTACCATGCCCACGGTTGGCTGAACGCGTAGCGGATGCGGTCCACGGGATCCGTGTTCCGCGCGATCCACTTCACCACGGGTTGTGCACCGCTCAGTTCGCTGCGGTGCTGGATCAAATAGTGCGCGATCGGCACCGCAGTGGTATCGCCGGATCGTAGCCTTTCGGCGACACCGGCAAGCGAAGGACTCGGTTGGTATTCAAGGAAGGCCTCCAAGCTGGTTCCATCGGTTGCGCTACTGCCAGCGAACCAACCCGGCGAGAGAAGGATCACCAGCCGCGCATGCTCCAATGACGCGTTGGCGGAGATCAATTGGGCGTGAATGCTGAAGCTCTGGTTCCCCGCATGTCCGATCGCGATCATCGGGACCTTCAATTCCTGCGCGAGAAAACCCACTGGTTTCGCAGGATCATCCTTGGAGGTGAGTTCGGAGGATCCGAACAACACCACGCTCGAACCGGATCGCAACGCATTGCCCAACGCAGCGGATAGATCCGGGTGGTTATTGTAGTTGCCGTAATAGCCATGGAGCGGCAGATCCAATGGATCCATCACAACAGGCTTGGGACCATGAAGGATCGTCCCGACCGCCGGAATGGTTCGAGCACCAATACCTACCAGGACCGCAGCCAGAACTACGGAGACCAAGTGGATGCTACCGTTTCTTGGTCCGTTGGGGGTCATGAGCGCCTGAGCTGCACGTACGCTACCAAGCTCCCAAGGTCCCTGAAGTGCTGCCCATTGATATCCACAAAGGGGACCTGTATGCCGAAGGCCCCTTCCAGTGCGACCGCCAGATCCACGGTACCTACGCTGTCCAGGATGTTCTGCTCCACAAGCAGATCCTCATCCTTCACTTCCACGAAGGCCACGTTCTGGATCTCCTGCTTGATGATCTCCTTGATCTCCTCCGGTGTCATTGGGAAACGAATGTATCGAACGCCACGCGGCTCGAACGGGCGGACATGTTGTTGCTCGTCGGGTTGGACATGCAATGGCTCGTCGGGTCGGACATGTCCGACCCCTACTTCGCGACGGCGACCGAACGCTTCTCGCGGATCACGGTGATCTTCACCTGACCCGGATAGGTCATCTCGTTCATGATGCGGTCGGCGATGCTCATGCTCAGTTCATCGCTCTGCTGATCGGTGATGCGCTCGCTTTCCACCATCACACGCAACTCGCGACCGGCTTGGATGGCGAAGGCTTTGGTGACACCATTGTAGCTCATAGCAAGGCTCTCCAGATCCTTCAGGCGCTGGATGTAGGCCTCCGTGGCCTCGCGACGCGCACCGGGGCGCGCTCCGCTGATGGCATCGCACGCTTGCACGATCGGCGATAACAAGGTGGTCATCTCGATCTCGTCGTGGTGAGCACCGATGGCGTTGCACACGTCTGGCTTCTCGCCGTACTTCTCCGCGAGCTTCATACCCAACAGTGCATGCGGCAATTCCGGTTCCTCATCCGGCACCTTGCCGATGTCGTGCAGGAGACCCGCACGTTTGGCCGCCTTGGGATTGAGGCCCAGTTCAGCGGCCATGATCGCGCTCATGTTGGCCACCTCACGGCTGTGCATGAGCAGGTTCTGGCCGTAGCTGCTGCGGTACTTCATACGGCCCACCATGCGGATGAGCTCGTTATGCAAGCCGTGGATGCCGAGGTCGATGCAAGTGCGCTTGCCCACTTCCATGATCTCCTCATCCAAGTGCTTTTTGGTCTTGGCGACGATCTCCTCGATCCGCGCCGGGTGGATCCGGCCGTCCTTCACCAATTGGTGTAGTGCAAGGCGAGCGATCTCGCGACGCACCGCATCGAAGCAACTCAGGATGATGGCGCCGGGCGTGTCATCCACGATGATCTCCACGCCGGTGAGTTCTTCCAGGGTGCGGATGTTCCTTCCCTCGCGGCCGATCACACGACCCTTCACATCGTCGTTGTCGATGTGGAACACGCTTACGCTGTTCTCGATCGCGTGCTCGGTGGCTGTCCGTTGGATGGTCTGGATCACGATGCGCTTGGCCTCCTTGTTGGCGGTGAGTTTCGCCTCCTCCTGTGCATCCTTGATGTGGGACATGGCCGCGGTGCGCGCCTCGTCCTTCAGGTTGTCCACCAGTTGCTTCTTAGCCTCCTCTGCACTCAGGCCACTGATGTTCTCCAACTGCGTCACCTGCTTGGCGTGCATCTTCTCGGTCTCGTCCTTGCGCCGCTCCAAGCCCTCCATCTTCTGCGTCAACTCCTGCCGAAGCTGGTCGGTCTGCTTCTCCTTGTTGGAAAGGTCCTGCTGCTGGCGGCTCAATTGCTGCTCCCGCTGCTTCGCCTTCTCCTGGGATTGCTGCACGTTGCGCTCGCGTTCGCGCACTTCCTTTTCGTGCTGCTCCTTCAACTGCAGGAATTTCTCCTTGGCCTGAAGGATCTTCTCCTTCTTCAAGGCTTCACCTTCCACTTCGGCTTCCTTCAGGATGCCTGAACTGCGCCTCTTCATCGCGCCGTTTAGCACGACGTACACAATGGCTCCACCGCCGACCAGGCCGACGAGGGCTCCTATCAAAATGCTGATGATGTCGATATTCATGGGGTCCACGTTGTTAAGTGGACCGGGCATGGCCTCCGGATGTCCGGGAGCGAAGCGGATGGTCAGGGCGTGATCTCGGCGAGCAACTTCTCGATCCCGGTCAGGGCGGCCGATGCGTCGGCTTCCTGCTTGGGGGCGTTGGTGTTCATGGCGCGTACGGCGACTTCCATCGCGGCCATGGCCAACATGTCCTGCTTGTCGGTGAGGGGATAGTTCTCCTTCAAGCGGGTGATGCTCTCATTGATCTCGTCCACCGCACGACGCACATTCTCCTCTTCCGCCTGATGAATGGTCAGCGGGTAGGCTCGTCCTGCGAGTTCGACTCTTATCGATCGTTCGTCCATGGTTCGCTTCGATGCTAGTCCTGGATGAGTTCCAGACAGCGATCGATCTCATTGACAAGTTCGTCGATCCGTTCCTTCGTTCCCGGTACGCTCGGCTCGCTTGGGGCGGGCTTCACTTTCCGGAGGACCTCGTTCTCCCGTTCCAGTTCCGCCACACGCGCGGTCAGCACTTCGCTGGTGCGCTGGTGGTCATGACCTGCCGCTTCAAGTACCGCCGCACGCTCGCGCAGGCTCTTATGGTCACGCACCACGCGTTCCACTTGTTCCTGCACCTTGTGCAAACGATCCGTTATTGAGGCTGTCACTGGAGGGGAGACCTGCTCGGTCCGTGGCCAAAGATAGCCGCCCACCCCAAGCCGGACCGGTTCGAGTTTGAACGCAGCGGTGTTGATGCTGGAACACCGCACTCCATTAGGGGCCATTGGCGTGGTTCTAGCTTGCGGGCGTGTTGAAAATGACAACCCGGAAGCGTGAGCCTATGCTCCATGCATGCACCTATACCGCACTGGCATTCAGCTTGTTGTTACCGATGCATTTCAGCGCTCAAGCCCCCGCAACGCCCCCCCGGTTCATCGCCCCAATGGACATCCCGTTGGAATTGGCCGGGAACTTCATGGAGCCCCGATCGGACCATTTCCACTCGGGCCTGGACATCCGGACCCAAGGCAGAGAGGGCATTCCGGTGAAGGCGGTGGCGGATGGATGGGTGTCCCGGATCAAGATAAGTCCGTGGGGTTTTGGCAAGGCACTGTACATCGATCATCCGGACGGACACACTTCCGTGTACGGTCACTTGCAAGTGCTGAATGGGGTGATCGCCCAAGCCTGCGAGGACCAGCAATACAAGCAGCAGGACTTCAGCATTGATTGGACCCCGGAGAAAGGCGCCTTGCCGGTGAAGCAGGGTGATGTGATCGCACTCAGCGGCAACACGGGCGGTTCCAGTGGCCCGCACCTGCACTTCGAACTGCGTTCCACCAAGGACCAGCATGGTATCGACCCTGAGTCGCTCGGTATCCGCATCCCGGATGGCAAGGCCCCGGAGATCAACGGCATCCGGCTCTATCCGCTCACGGATACCTCCCGGATCATGCCCTACCCGGCCAAAGCCGTCGGATTCACAACCCAAGGGATCAACGGCTCATACACCCTGAAGGACGGTGTGGTCCTTTCGGCTTACGGAACCGTGGGATTGGGGATCCACACCATCGATCGGTATGATGCCGACGGTGCGAAGTGCGGCGTGCGCTCCATCGAACTCTTCGTGGATAGTGTCCCCGTGTTCAGCACCCGCTTCAACGACCTGGACTTCGGCGTGAACCGCTACTGCAACGCCCACATGGACTACGCGCAGTTCAAGGGGAACAAGCTGGAATACCACCGGTGTTACCGGCTGCCGAACAACAAGCTGCGGATCTACGGAAAGGAGATAGCGCAAGGCCGGATCGAACTACAGCCCGGACAGCAACGCAAGGTCCGTTTCCTGATCACGGACAGCCATGGCAATACCAGCACATTACGCTTCACCTTGACCGGTGCAACCTCCGCGGCCTCATTGGCATGGCCGGGAGCCGAAGTGGATGGAAGCCTGTTCCGGTACGATGCAGCGAACAGCCTTTCGGAAGAGGGTGTGCGTTTCAACCTTCCCGCGAATTCGCTTTATGATGATGGCTATGTCCGCTACGCGACCAAGCCCGGGACCGGTCGCGCGTTGACTGCGATCCACAGTATCGGCGACCCGCTGATCCCGCTGCAGACCGCAGGCGAGTTGGCGATCGCGATCAAGCACGCGAAGCCCGGCAAGACCTTGATCGTCCGCGTGGATCAGGACGGCAAAGTGGCAAGCGCAGTGGGTGGGCGCTGCGCCGATGGGTGGATCTCCGCGCCTGTAAAGGTCTTCGGGAGCTACACCGTGATGTTGGACACCGTGCCTCCGGTGATCACCAACGTGGATCTCCGCGCCGACATGCATGGCCGTTCCAAATTCACGATCAAGATCGCGGACAACCTCGCGGGTATCGATACCTGGAAAGCCACACTGGACGATGCATGGATCCTGATGGAATACGAGCCGAAGGACAAGACGCTCACGCACACCTTCGACAGGCACACGCGCACACCGGGGAAGAAGGAATTCAAGTTGGTTGTCACGGATGACCGGGGCAATGCGGCCAGCTACGTTCTCTCATTCACCCGTTGAACGCCCTTCCCTCCTGATGGCAAGTGCCACCACCTGCTAGCTTCGGGGCGATGCGCTGGTCGGCAATTCTCCTCTCCTACCTATTGATCGGCTGCGCCGCGCCTGACAAAGGCGGGGTTCGCATCATCGGCCACGGGGGCTCCGGGACAGAGTCCGACCTGCCGATGAACAGCGGAGCGGCGTTGCTGCGCGGGGCGGAACTCGGGATCGATGGGATCGAACTCGATGCCCAACTCACTGCGGACAGCATCCTGGTAGCCTATCACCCCGCGGACTTGAATGAACTGACCGACTGTTCCGGCAAGGTCAATGCGCTTCCTTGGGATGAGATCGCGCACTGTCCGGTGTGGGGAGATGGGGACACCTTTCGGATGGTCCGCTTGGACAGCTCGCTTGGCGCGATCGCGAAGCGCCACCCGGATGTGGACTTCACGCTGGACTGCAAGTTGTTCGCAGCTGGGGATTGGTGGACCTATATGGAGAGCTTCTCCGATGCCATCGCAGTATTGGACCAACAACCGCACTTGACCGGACGATTGATCGTGGAATGCCAGATCGTGGAATTCCTGGATCTGGTGAAGCGCAAACGACCGGGGATCCAAGTGTACTTGTACGCCACGGAAGTTAGCACAGGCATCGCCACTGCGAAGGCCAAGCGCTATGACGGCATCACCATCGACAATGCCCTGATCACAAAAGCGCAGGTCGCCGAGGCGCACGCGGCGGGGCTATCGGTAACGCTCTTCGGTGTTGGCAGCGCGATGGGGCATCGCGATGCGCTGGGCAAAGTGCCTGACCGCTTACAGACGGATTCGCCTTCGGACTTTGCGAGGCACTGATCACTCAGTGGAAGAACTGCATCACCTTGCTCCACAGCTTGCGCGTGATCAGCAAGGGCGGCGCTTGTAGTCCGTTGAGCCTCCACGACCGACGCACCTCTCGATTGGCTTGCAGGATCTGCTTCACGTTGCCGTTGCTCATGCCGCCAAGGCGGAAGCGAACGAGTACCTCGCGAATGTGGAGCGTCGGGGTCGCGTGTTTGAACATGAAGCGCAAGAGGATCTCGTAATCCGCGCCGATGCGCAGGTCCGTGTTGAAGTGCCCGAAGCGATCGTACACGCTCTTCTTGATGAAGGTGCCCACATGCGGCGGCATCCAGCCTTTCTGGAAGTTGGCGCGGTGGTACGTACCGCTGAGCCACGTCCGTTGTACCTTGTGGATGTCGTGCTCATCCACCATGATGATGTCGCCGTACACGGCATCGACGTGCGCGCGCTGGAATGCGTTCGCGATGTGCGCGATCACCTCCGGGGTCATCAGCAGATCACCCGCGTTCACGAATCCGATCACATCACCGGTGGCGAGGCGAAGGCCCTTGTTCATGGCGTCGTAGATGCCTTGGTCGGGTTCACTGACCAGCGCCCCCAGCTTGGATCGATAGCGCTCCAGGATCTCCACGGTGCCATCGGTGCTCGCACCATCGATGACGATGAGTTCGATATCCGGGTGAGTTTGCGCGAGGATGCTATCGAGCGTCTCCGCGATCACGGGCGCCACGTTGCGGCAGACGGTGATGAGCGAGACCTTCATCCGATCACGCGCTCTCGAACGGGAATCGCCGGATTCCCCTGATAGATCGTGTACGCCTCCAGATCCTTCGTGGCCACACTGCCCACGGCGAGCACACTGTGGCTCTTCATCGTCACGCCCAAGGTGACGATCGCCCCCGCGCCTACCCAACTGCCATCCTCCAACACCACGGGCTTGCTGTAGGTGGGGTAATCGGTCTTCTTGTAATCGTGGCTGCCTTGGATGATCATGGCGCCTTGGCTGATGACGACGTTGCTTCCGATGGTGAGCGTGTCGAGGTTATCGAGCCACACGCGCTGGCCGATCCAACTGTGATCACCGATGGAGAGCTTCCACGGGAACTTGATGTTCACTCCCGGGTGGATCACCACACCCTTCCCCACACGCGCGCCGAACAAACGCAGCAAACCCGGTTTCGGCGAACGGAACGGGAACCATGGACTGATGAAGAACAGCACATTGGTGAAATACCACAGCGTCCGCTTCACGAAACCGGCGCCGGGGTCGAAGGTCTTCGAGTTGTCGAAGCGACTGAGGTCGACCTGCGGACGGGTCATGTCTCGATGAGGACGACCTTGGCCACGGAGTCCAACCGCTTGAAATCCTTATCGGCCGTGAGCAGCGGAACGTCGAGGTCCACGGCGGTTGCCGCGATCATCGCATCCGCCATTGGCAGCTTGAAGCGCTTCTTGATGTCAATGGTGATCTCTTGGATCGGCTTGGTCAATTCGACGATCCTGCATTCTGCGAGGAATGCGTCCAACCACTTCGCCCTTCCTGTGTCCGGTCCAGGCCACGCGAACAATTCGATCCGGGACACGACAGAAACGTACAGCATCCTTCCTTCCAACTGCGACGCGATATCCGATCTTCCTTGAAAGATGTGGACGATGATGTTGGAGTCCAACAGGAGACTACCGTCGCTCACGACGCATGGCTTTCTGTGTTTCCACCGGATCTCCCTCGAACGCGATCTTTCCAACAAAGCGGCTGATCCTCGCACCCTTCATCCTCGGCTTCTTGAAACGCGCTATGGCCGCATCCAACTGGCCTTTGCGGAGTTTCTTCTTGATGATCACTACCATAGGGATCGCTTTGCGCCAAAAATAGCGCAGCAACGCCGTTCAACCGAACATACCCATGGAAGCTTCCACCGTCGACCTGTTCATCGTAACCGTCCTACCGAACATGCACGCTCCATGGACCAACACGTCCAACTGGGGTTGTGAGAACTCCACCAGAGCATTCAGCACTTGGGCGAACCGCTCCGGCTCCTCCAGCGGCAGATCCCATCCGGCCTGTCGCTGCTCGAGACCCTTCCACGGCGTGCGGTCACTGATCAGGAGCGGCCTGCCCACGACCAGCGCCTCCAACATAGTGTGACCGAAGTTCTCGCCAACGCTCGGCATGTACAGCGCGTGTGCCGCTGACAATGCATCCGCCACTTGGTCCTGTTCAATGTGGCCGTGCCACTTCACGGTGATGTTCGGGGGCAGCTTCGCAACCGCGTCCTGGCATCGTTTCCAATAGGCTTGATCGTAAACCGTTCCGTAGAGATCGAAGCGCACTTCACCGCTGATCCCCTGCAACCGTTCAATGGCGAAGTGCGTGTTCTTCTCCGGTGCGATCCGCGCCACACTCACCAAACGCAATTCGCCCGCTTTCTTCTCGATCGGAACGGGGCCGGTGCTATCGATCTTCCGTCCGAGGTTCGGCACGAGGTGGATCTTCACATCCTTGCCGATCCACTTCCGGATGTCCTCCATCTCTTCCGCGTTGGTGGCTTGGAACTCCACGCCCTTGAAACAACCCGTCGTCTTCATGGCGAGCAGGAAGGCGCGTTTCTTCGCGGCGCTCTGCTTCATCGGCCCCGCGGCAAGCATACCGCGCACCGCCACGATCCGCCGCTGTTTGGTCCGGCGAAGGATCCATAGCGGCGCGATGGTGCTCCACTTCGAATACAGCCCGTTGATGTACACCACATCCCACTTCCGCTCGGTGATCAGTTGTTTCAACCGGCCCATCGTCCTGCCCTTCAAGGCCGCGTACCAAACCTGTTCGCCGCGATCTGACGTGACCCACTGATCGCGGCGCAGATCGGACGGCGACGAGGAGGCCGTGTAGTCCCGATCACCGGTGACGATGTGGAAGTCCACACGGTCGCTCAGGTGATCCACCAGGTTCACCATACTGCGTACCGGACCGCCGGCCTTGTAGAAAGGCTTGTACCAATCGATGAAGGTGAGGACCTGCGGCTTTCCCATCATTTCGCTTCGCTCAGCTCATTGGCCGTTCTTGCCCATTCCTCCGGGCTCCAGTCCGAGGCGGTGTCCATGCCTACCCTTCCCCTCAGGAAAAGCTTCGAATCGTTGGATAGCAGGATATCTCGCAATGCCTCCTTCAGGGTCTCTTTATCACCAGCCCAGAAGAGATGTCCGTTGACACCCTCCTCAAGAAAGCGCTCCTCTGCACCGACCGCCGTACTGAGGATGAGTGGAAGCCCGGCGCACGCCATCTCATGCACCACTACGCCCCAAGGCTCGTAATCGCTCGGCAGCACGAAAGCACCGCATTGCTCCAGCACGGATTCCATTTCATGGGCTTGCTTGAAGCCGAGATGCTTGATGCGCGGATGCTTTCCCGTTGGGGAATTCGTGATCTGATCGAACAGTTCTCCAGTACCCACTATCCAGAGTTCCCAATCAAGAACCGCTTTCTCCTCGCACAACTCCGCGAATGCATCACAAAGCAGTTGAAGGCCCTTGGCCGGGATATAGCGCGCTACGCAAAGGAAGCGATGTGGCCAATGCTCCGAGCGTGCATCAAGAAGGCGTCTCCCGATCGCCAGCCATTTGGGGGTGTCCGCTGAATAGAACCCGGTGCGGATCCGATCCTCCGTGAACCCCAATCGGCGAGCGTATTTCACTTGCGGACCGCCTGTCACCCAAGCGTGGGAGAAGGTGCGGCGTATCCAGAACCGCGCGAGGGCCGCGTTGGCCCATTGCTTCAGGTCGCCGCGCCACGCCGTGTCGAAGGACATCACCGTATTCACTCCTTTCTTTCTGAGCGCTCGACAGGCCTTGAGGTAGCCTTTGTCCACCCAACCACTGGCCAGCACAAGGCACGGGGAAAGGCGGCGTGCGAGTTGAAGCAGGGCTTCATCATCCAGCTGGGTGCGATCGTAGGCGATGATGCCAGGAGCGAACTCCAGATCGAACGGCGCCTCCTTGTTCACAGGCCAATGGACCAGGTGTACGTCCACTTCGTAGAATTCGGTGAGCGCAGTGAGGCAGGCCAACACGTACGGCGCCAGCTCGGTGTAGAGCACGAGCACATTCTCGCGGGATGTGGTTCCGGGATCCGTCATGGCACTCCCTGAAGGAAGGCGGCCAAAGCTATTCCTCGATCAGGTGCGATGCTGCTTTCCTGTACGCGACTGTCGGATCCGGATGTCGAAGAGATCACGTGACCGGCGGCCGCCAGTGAACTTCTTCTTGTAGTAGCGCACCCAGACGGCGATCAATGGCGACCCGATGATCGTGGGCCACAGCCAGCGCAACCATGAGGGTTCGATCATGTCCAGGTTCACCGCACTGAAAGCGGATAACGTGGCGATGTAGCCGCCGAGGAAGCCCGTCATGTGCGCGTAGAGCCACTCGCGTTTGTCGTGGCTCGTCTTGTAGAAACGCTGTAGATCGCGCCACATGAAGACCAGGCCGATGCTGCCGAAGACGAGGAAGATAATGGGGCCGCTTTCGCGATGTCCGAGGAAGATGTTGATGGCGCCCCACATGAAGAGTCCACCGTTCACAAGGATGGCCGAGCCGAGCATGGTCTTGTCGATCGTCGTCGGTGGTTGACCTTCGTTCAACCGCTTCAAGAAGAGTGCGCGGTACCCCGAGGCGATCATCTGGAAACTGAACACCGCCACCATCGCCATGAGCCAGTTCGTGCGCGCCACACCCAGGATGATCGCGGTGACGGACACCACGGCCATCGCGTAGAAGAAGTACTTGCCCCAGCGCCTATGCCAATCGCCACCCTTCTTCACCGCCATGGCCAAGGGCGCCACGCACAAGGCGAAGAAGCCAGCTGCGGCATGTACTCCGAGGACGACACCCAATGCGGTCATGCGATCATGATCTAAGGCAACGAATGCAGGGAAAGTACGTGTTCATTCCCGATCGGCACGCGGAACCACTGCGGATCCAGGTCCGTGATAGGGAACGAATGGCTGACGATCGGCGCGCCAAGCAGTTGCTTATCGGTTGCATAGATCACCATTGCGTTCTCCGGATGATCCACGGCACTGATCAATAGGGTCTCGTAGCCCAAAGCCCAATGGATGTGCAGACCCCACGTATCCAGTTCATGCGTATCCACCAGTGCTTTCCCTGCTCCGTCGGAGCGCGCTTTCGAGACCAACTCCTCCAGCAGAAAAAGCCGCTCGTGTACTTCACGCGATGCGAAGGACATCCCCCGGAATTGCAGAAAGAGGACCAACGCGAAAGGGATCCACGAGAGGAATTGCGACCGCGTGTTCCATTTGCCGACCTCCATCACCAAGGGCAGCGCGACCATCACGGCCAAGGGCAGGAAGTTCTTCTCCATCATCATCGCCGATTCGCCCTTGTGGTATGCCGTGATGTTGAGCAGGATGAAGCCGATCATACCCACCCACACGAGTGCGAGCAGCGTCCATGACCGCTTGCGCACAAGCACAACCGTGAGTACCGCGAGAAGGGCCCAGAGCGCCATGTAGTGCGTGGTGTACGCCCAGGTATGGCCGAGGAGGAAATCCAAGGCGGGTTGATCCGCACCCCTGCGCAGGGAGCCAAGGCCTTCCCACACCGCACCATACAAGCCTTGCTCGTAACCGGTCGGCGGAAGGATCATGCGGCCGAACAATGCCCAGCCGATGATGATCACCGCAAGTACAACCAACCAACCGCGCTCCGTTGCACCAATGAAGTACAGCGTGACAATGAACAGCGCGACGATGGAACCGACCGGGTGGACCAACAACACCAGGATCAAAGAACCCAGCGCGAACACTTTCGGCCAACGACGATCCGGATCCTCCGCATGCGCCGCGAGGAACGCCGCGAACAGGAAGGGATAGCTCAAGAGATAATTCACTTCCAACACGACGCCATAGAACGCGAGCCGCGTGCAGAGCACTGCGGCCACGGCCATCGCGATCCCGATCCACGGCCTGCGCAATACATGGACGATCACGCTATAGATCATCCACGGAAGCAGCACATGTGCAAGGGATGCCGTGAGCAACAGGGTCTTCAGTGAAGCACCAGCACCGGCGAAAAGCTTCACCAGCAGTTGCGGGAGCACCGCTGTGTACCGATGCGCTTCGATCTGCAGGCCATCGTCCTGGATCCACTTGAAGATCTGGCAAGCGCTGTCCAACTGTAGCGTACGCTCGCGCCAATGCATCCACGCCAACACGCCGAGGGCCGCGAATAGCACATGGCCCAGCGCGATGTAGGCCCGCACCGGGGCGATCCCGGTGAAGCGCATCAGGGATGAAGGATCATCAACCGCGAACGGGAACCGCGCCCATCGCTCGAGGTAAGCTGCACGACATAGGCTCCATCGGGAAGATCCAAGCGAAGCGATGTGGATCCAGCGGGGAACCACGCTCCATGCACCGATCGCCCCGCCTGATCGAACACCTCCACCCTGCCCGCGACGGTTTGCGCTGGAATGAAGAACGATCCTGTGGAAGGGTTGGGGTGGATGGGGAGGCGATCCGGTACGATCTCATTCATTCCTAGCGGATCGAATGAGGTGGTAACGGATTGAAGTTGAGTCAATCCGTTCGCACCTGTTCGGACGACAAAGAAATCGTTGGCTCCTGAACCAAAGCTTAACGTGGTTCCTGCACACAGAAAGCCATCAGTCAATAACGCGATCCCAAATCCGGCGTCGTTCTCCGTACCACCAAAAGTGGTCCCGAAGTCATAAGCCCCGTCGGAACCACTGAAAAGAAGGAACATATCCTTCCCACCTCCGCCAGTTGTTCGTGTATACCCGATCGAAGCAAATCCACCTTGAGCGGTTTCAATGTGCTCATACGCCTCTTGATCATTGATCTGGCCCCAATGCCGGTACCACTGTTCCACACCTTGTCCATCGATCTTCAGGTGATAGGCTTCAACCCAATTTGAATAGCTCCGTGTTGAACCCATGATGGAATAACCACCATCCATCGTTGCAACGATGTCCCGACCGATGTCCAAACTATCTCCGCCGTACCTGTACATCCATTCCAACGAGGCCGCTGCATCATACTTCGCCACGAAGGCATCGCTTGGTTCATTCGGGTCGCTGATCGATCCTGTGCAAACAAAGCCCCCATCATCGGTTGAAGCGGTTGCGTATCCGTTCGTTCCCGGACCACAAAGCACCGCTTGTGACCACACGGCCTCACCTGTAGCGTCCACCAACATGATCCAACCGCTACCGGCCGTTTGTCCATTACTGTACGTCTGGCCCGTAAGGAGAAAGCGGTCCTCACTCACTTGCTTGATGTCATTCAGGAGATCCCAATCCGTTCCACCGAAAGTCCTTTCCCAAAGCATGTCGCCATTCGCGTCGGTCCTGACCAGATATCCATCGTAACCACCAGCGCCTTGGCTTGAGGTCGAGCCGACGATCATCGATCCACCATCAGCGAGTATGATCAAGTCCTGGGCGGTTTCCACACCAATACCTCCAATGGTTCGCGACCATTGTGGCACTCCAAGCGCATTCAGCGCGACCAGATAGATGTCCGAAGCACCGGCGCCAAAACTCCCTGTGGAGCCAGCAACAAAGTACAGGTCCTCATTGACCACGCGGACCACGCTTGCCCTGTCGTTGTCAAACGCACCATAGGCATATCGCCACGTTACTTGAGCGTTCGAATAAGCCGCAAGAACAACCATCAACGATGCGGCAAGAACCCGAGTACACGAGCGAACATCTTCGACGGCTGTGGCCCCGTCTAACTTCGCCCCCATGTCCCCGGCCGCCATCCGCAACTTCCTTTTCCTGCTCGTGGTGCTCGTGCTCATCGACCTGTATGCGTACAAAGGTGTGAATACCGCGCTGGCCAACCACAGCATCACCCTGCGGCGCATCATCCGCTTCCTCTATTGGATCATTTCCATCGGCATCCTCGGCCTTATGGTGTGGACCGCCATCGGCTTCCGCCAGCCGGAGAACAGGCGTGACCTCAGCTATGTCTTCTCCTTGGTCGCGCTCTTCCTGCTCTTCTTCCTGCCCAAGGTCGTCATCGCCGTCTTCCACTTGTTGGATGACATTCTCTTCGTACTGCGCTGGGGATGGAACAAGTTGGCTCCTGGTCCGGTGGATGTTTCCGGTGAAGGTGTGGACCGCGCGCGCTTCCTCAGCCAGCTCGGATTGATCCTCGCCACCGTGCCGTTCTCGGCCGTGCTCTATGGCGTAACGAAAGGTCGACGCACCTTCAACGTGGCGCATGTTCCAGTGAAGAGCGGCGCGATCCCCGATGCCTTCAATGGTCTGCGGATCGTGCAGATCAGCGACATGCACTTGGGCAGCTATGGCGGCGACCTGTCCATCGTGCGCAACGGTATCGACCTGGTGAATGCCGAGGAACCCGACCTCATCCTCTTCACCGGTGATCTGGTGAACAACTATGCCGATGAAGCCGAACCCTTCATCGCGGAATTGTCACGACTTCATGCGCGCATCGGCAAGTACTCCATCCTCGGCAACCACGACTACAGCGACTATGCCACGTGGGATGACCCCAAGGCGAAGGCCGCGAACCTGGACCGCTTGAAAGCGATCCACAAGGAAGCCGGATTCCGTCTGTTGCTTGATGAACACCTTCCCATCGAAGTGGGTGGAGAGCGGATCGGCCTACTGGGCGTGCAGAATTGGGGATTCCGTTTCCAGCAATATGGCGACCTGGACAAGGCCAAGGCCGGTAGCGAACAATACCCCTATCGCATCCTGATGAGCCACGATCCCACGCACTGGGATCGCAAAGTGCTCGGCACCGGGATCGACCTCACGCTCAGCGGGCACACCCATGGCGCACAGCTCGGCGTGAAGATCGGCGGCACCACGTACAGCCCGGCGCAATGGGTGTACAAGCACTGGGCAGGGCTGTACAGCGAAGGCGAACAACAACTCTACGTGAACCGTGGCTTCGGCTTCATCGGCTTCCCCGGCCGCGTGGGCATGCCGCCGGAGATCACGGTGTTGGAGTTGAGAAAGGCCTGAGTGCCTAAAGCGGAAACACCCTCGCCGCCATCTCCACACACTTCATCAATTGCTCCCGGTCCAAGCCGGTTTGCACACCGCGCTCTTCCATTCCGTCCACGAACCACTCCATTTGCAGATTGCCCACAAGGTCATCCTCGGCCATCGGGCAACCGCCAAAACCTTTGATCGCGCCATCGAAACGGCGACAACCCGCATTCCACGCCGCGTCGGTCTTCATCCGCCAATTATCCGGGCGGCAATGCAAGTGTGCGCCGAACTCCACGTCGGGTAGTGCCGGGATCAGCGCGTTGAACATGCCAGTGATATCCGCCGGTGCAGCTACACCCACCGTATCGCTCAAGGCAATGATGCGCACGCCGAGTTCCTTCACCAGCCGATCCACCCAATGCAACGCCACCTCCGCGTTCCATGGATCGCCGTATGGATTCCCGAAGGCCATGCTGATGTACACCACGAGTTCCTTCCCTGCCGCCCGAGCGATCTCCGCGATCCGCGCCACGCGACCCCACGACCCTTCGATGCTCGTGTTCGTGTTCCGCTGTTGGAAGGTCTCGCTGATGCTGAACGGATAACCGAGGTAGCTCACGCTCGCCTGCTGCACCGCATCCTCCGCGCCGCGCTCGTTCGCCACGATCACCAACAACTTGCTCCGCGAACCGGTGAGGTCGATGAGCGAAAGCACCTCCGCCGTATCCGCCAACTGCGGAATGGCCTTCGGACTCACGAAGCTGCCGATGTCGATCGTGTCGAAGCCCACTTTCAATAACGCGTTGAGGTATTCCACCTTCATCGCCGTAGGAATGAACGGGGCGATCCCTTGCATCGCATCACGCGGGCACTCCACAAGCTTGATCGAAGAAGGGTTCGTCATCATGTTCCGGTGCGCCAAAGGTCCGAAGAGTTCGTGACCATCGACCGTCCCTAGCTTTGAGCCAACGAACTATCATTGCGCCCGCCGAACCACCCCGTGCTGGATCGGTCGTCCATAGAGTAACGTGAAGAACCTGCTCACCTCCATAAGCACCGGGATCTACCGGCTGATCCCCTTCAAGCTGGTCGTGTTCAGCGTTCTGCGCCGCATCGTCCGCGTTCCGGATGCGATCCGTCATCGCCTGTGGTTCTTCGGACCCTTCACCGTGGATGCAGGCAATGGCGCCCGGTTCACCATGGTGAACCATGGTCATCCCTTGGAGACCATGATCTTCTGGTCCGGTCTGTTCGGCGGGTGGGAGCACCGCACCATGGCATTGTGGGCGAAGGCGTGCGTAGGTGCGCGGTGCGTGCTCGATGTGGGTGCGAATACCGGCGTCTTCGCGCTCTCGGCCAAGGCCATCACTTCCACCGCGCGCGTGCATTGCTTCGAACCGATCCCCCGTGTGCGACAACGGCTCGTGGAGAACGTCGCGTTGAACGGAATGGACATTCTGGTACATGGCATCGCGATCAGCGATCGCAAGGGCACCGCGCAGATGCACCACGATGTGAGCGACCACGGCTACCTCGCCTCCTTGGAGCAAGAACCGCTGAGCTATGAAGCCGGAAGCTTCGAAGTGGCCACCGAGCGGTTGGATGAACTCCTACAACTTCAGGGTGTGGAACACGTGGACCTGGTGAAGATCGACGTGGAGCGCCATGAGCCGGCCGTGCTGCGCGGAATGGGACGATACCTGGACCAAACCCCAACGCTCTTCGTGGAGGTCCTTTCCACCGCCGTGGCCCAAGCCGTGGAAGCCGCCGTGACCGGACGGAGCTACCTCTTCTTCCGCATCGATGAATCAAGCGGTGTGGAGCAACTCCCGCACATCGTGTATGAGTTGCGCCCCGGACACGGCTTCAATTACCTCATCTGCACCGCAGCGGAAGCAGGGCGGATCGGCGTGCCGATCACCATCGCCTGAACCTTGCTCTTTATCGTCTGCGCGAAGCGCACCGCTTGTTGATCGCATCGATCAACGCCGGCCCGCGATAGATCAGGCCGGTGTACACCTGCACCAGATCGGCACCCGCTTCCAATTTCTCCTGCGCCGCATCCGCACTATCGATGCCGCCCACGCCGATGATGACGAATGGTCGCGGCAAGTGCCCACGCAGGAAACGCACCACCTCCGTACTCCGTGCTCGCACCGGCGCACCGCTCAATCCACCGGCGCCCATCGCGGTCACTTCCTCCGCAGGGGTACGCAGTCCATCGCGCCCGATCGTGGTGTTCGTGGCCACCACGCCTTCGATACCACTTGCACGGACCACTTCACACACCTCCACCAATTGCGCATCGCCCAGATCCGGCGCGATCTTCAAGAGGATCGGGCGGAACGTGCCGTGCGCTGCGGTCCTTTCCATCCGGATGGAAACGAGTTGTTGCAGCAAAGCGAGCAAAGGCTCCTTATCCTGCAATTCGCGCAAGCCCGGCGTATTCGGACTGCTCACGTTCACCACGAAATAGTCCACCACTTCATACAGCGCGGTGAAGCACGCCACGTAATCCTCCGCCGCGCGTTCGTTCGGCGTCTCCTTGTTCTTCCCGATGTTCCCTCCCACGATCACGCCCGGTTCGCGGTGACGCAATCGGTCCACAGCGGCTTCCACACCACCGTTATTGAAGCCCATCCGGTTGATCAACGCCTCATCAGCAAGCAACCGGAAAAGTCGTGGCCGCGGATTGCCGGGTTGCGCGCGTGGCGTGAGCGTGCCCACCTCCACATGGCCGAAGCCCAAGGCCGCCATGGCACGCACATGCTTCGCGTCCTTGTCCATCCCGGCGGCAAGCCCCACCGGACCGGGGAAACGCAACCCCATCACCTCCACTTCCGCTCCCTTCGGCGGCTTTCTTCCACCTACCAACGCCAGCAGTCCGGGCAGGTGTGCGGCCAGATCCAACAGCCGGAACGTGAGCCGGTGTGCCTTCTCCGGGTTCAGCAAAAAGAGCAAGGGGCGCAGCAACCGGTACATGGCCGGCGAATGTACCAGCCCACGCTGTTCTCAACAGGAACCACGGTCCATGAACCATGAATTCCACCGCCGTTACATTTGGCGAGCCGTTCGCTCCGGATCCGGGACCAACGGCCCACTGATCACCACCTCATGAACGACATCTTCGACAAGATCCGCAAGGACCTCGGCCCCTTGGGCCAATACGCCAAGCACAGCCACGGTTATTTCAGTTTCCCCAAACTCGAAGGCGAACTCGGGGCACACATGACCTTCCGCAACAAGCCCGTGCTGGTATGGAGCCTGAACAACTACCTCGGTCTGGCCAATCACCCCGATGTGCGCGCCGTGGATGCCCAGGCCGCCAAGGATTGGGGCTTGGCCTACCCCATGGGTGCCCGCATGATGAGCGGACAGACCAAGTACCACGAGCAGTTGGAGGATGAGTTGAGCGACTTCATGGGCAAGGAGGACACCTTCCTCCTGAACTACGGCTACCAAGGCTGCATGAGCGCCATCGAAGCGCTCCTCTCCCGCCATGATGTGCTCGTGTACGACAGCGAGTGCCACGCCTGCATGATCGATGGTGCGCGCCTGCACATGGGCAAGCGTTTCGTGTTCCAGCACAACGACATGGACAGCCTGGACAAGCAACTGGAGAACGCGGCCCGGATCACCAAGGAGACCGGCGGCGGCATCCTGGTGATGACCGAAGGCGTCTTCGGCATGGCCGGCGACCAAGGCAAGTTGAAGGAGATCGTGGAGCGCAAGGCGAAGTACAACTTCCGCCTCTTCGTGGACGATGCGCATGGCTTCGGCATGATGGGGCGCGATGGTCGCGGCACCGCGGATGCCCAAGGCGTGCAGGATGATGTGGATGTGTACTTCGGCACTTTCGCCAAGGCCATGGCCAGCATCGGCGCCTTCATCAGTGGCCCGGAGGATGTGATGCTGTACATGCGCTACAACATGCGCAGCCAGATCTACGCGAAGAGCCTGCCGATGCCGATCGTGATCGGTGCGTTGAAGCGCCTGGACATGATCCGCACCATGCCCGAGTTGAGCGAGAAGCTGTGGAGCATCACCAACGCGCTACAGAGCGGCTTGAAGGATGCCGGCATGAGCATCGGCGACAGCAACAGCTGCGTGACGCCGGTGTACATGAAGGGCGGCATCCCGGAGGCCACCAATGTGATCGTGGACCTGCGGGAGAACCACAGCATCTTCTGCAGCATCGTCATCTATCCCGTGATCCCGAAGGATGTCATCCTGCTGCGCCTCATCCCCAC